>Ga0100377_1001086_pt1 | contig 23714 bp, 22 predicted proteins | sample CryGeymeta201501_FD_83664 | JGI IMG/M metagenome (GOLD analysis project Ga0100377, IMG submission 83664) | Groundwater microbial communities from Crystal Geyser aquifers in Utah, USA - Crystal Geyser metaG 2015-01 | ecosystem: Environmental > Aquatic > Deep subsurface > Groundwater | place: USA...
AGGGGCAGCGAAACCGTCTTCCACCGGTCGTCTTCTTGGGCCAGCCCGAACCCCACCCTACTGCCATCGAGATTGAAACGCCAACCGCGCCATTCGGCGTTGGGACTGCGACCTAACACCAGGGAACAGCGCCCTTCCCACGGCCCGCCCTACAACAACTGGCTGCAACGGACTCACCTCCACCCAGCCCAATCCAACGCCATGCCACCTCCAACGCCGACCTCAACTCCACCTCCCAGCCCTCGCCCCGGCCTCGCCGTTGAGCCTCACGGTTGAAGAGCTGGCGGGCGAACGCGCAACCCGAGGCGTGGAGCCCCATCGAGACCGCGGGGTGAACCGTGAGCGTGTCAGGGGTCGAGACGCAGGTTGGCGCAAGGATCGAGCGGCCGCGGTGCGCTCGTTCGAGCGCCGAGGTTGAGCCCCGGGAGGCGACCTCGTTGCCCCTTCGCCCTCTCGTCATCCCTGCCCTCCGCTCCACCTCCTCGCCGCTTCGCTCCTCGGCGGGGTTGCCGTCCATCGCCCGTACCCACACACCGCCCCTCGACGCAGCGTTCACGGTGCCCCGCGTCTCGGCACGGTCGGGGTCCAGGCGCCCGTACCCACACTCCGTTCTTCGAGGCTACGCAGCGAAAAAAGAAAATGCGTTGAATCCAGGCGACACAGTGTCACAATCAGGGCCAGCGATCTCAATCGTGAGGACCGCAACACCGCAGGCGTGCGGCATCCACCCCCGAGGCACGACGAAGGAAGGTCGTGCGGACGGGCATCGAGCGTCGAGCGATAACTTCCAGCGAGCTCCTGGGCGTCAGGCACCGCCCGCCCTCGCGGGTTCAGAAGGCTCCCTGACCGCCATCGCCGAGGTCAGCGAAGAAGGCCCGCAGCGAGGCGGGTCAAGAGGAGTGAGCAGGGTTCGGGGCCAGGTGGCTCCGCAGGTCTGGGCCGCCGTGGGCGACCTCCCAGCCTGGTCCTGGCGGTGGACCTCCATCGCGACGCCGTTCCTTCTCAATCCAGGGAGCGGCCAGGGACAACTGGCGCGCACGTCGGCAGGGACGGGCGCGAAACCCGTTCAACTTTACGCCGGACAACGCCGGCGCTCCACACCAGCACGCGCCGTCTCAAAGCCATACTCCGCGAGATGGCTCCCTGCGGAGCGGACGGCCAGGCATGCTGCATCCGAAAACACAGTGCACGTGTGCGCAAGATGGGGATCAATCATCCGCTGGTCGTGGTGCGCTGCCTGGCAGCGATGGGGACGCCGTTGACATAGACCTGGTAGCCAACCAGCCCCTGGCCGTCGCCGAAGGCCACCTGCACGCGGGTTCTGCCGGCCGGGTCAGGCACCTCCGTCGAGAGGATGCGCGCCGTGGGCGCCGCCGTGAACGACGCATCAACCGCCTCGCTTTCGAGGCCAAGCCGCTTCAGGCGCCTCAGCCAGAGGGTGTGGAAGAAGGAGATCTGCTCGGCGGGCGCGCCGAGCGCCTCAAGCACCTTGTCGGGGCGGTTGCGGGCGGGGGCGAGCTGCGCGATGTCGAACGCGCGCAGGCCCTGCCCCAGGATGATGGGGGCGTGGGCCGAGCCGGTGAAGTAGCCATCGCCCGTCACCGCGAGCCAACTCGGGCGCGGCCGCCGAGGAAGCGAATGGAGGTCCCGCGCGCGAGCTGTGTGACCAGGACGTCGCCCTCGGCGCTCAAGGAGCTCAGCGTGCCGTCGTTGCGCGTGAACTGGAGCCAGCGCACCGTGTCCGCATGCCCCTCGATCGCACGAAGCTCGCCGCTGACGACGTCGATGAGGAAGCGCTCGCCAGTCTCGCAGCCCACCGCGAGCTGGCGGCTGTCCGCGCTGAACGCCTTGGCGAAGATGCCCGAAGGGACGGGGAGCTTGTGGCGCGTGGCGCCAGTGGCCGGGTCGAGGATGTGGACGAAGAAGCTGGCGCGACAGTCGTCGCCCTCTCGCCGGGTGGCGGCGATGTGGGCGCCGTCGGGGCTGAAGACGGGTGCGCCAACGTCGGCCGTCGAGAGGGTGGCGCCGGTGTGGGCGTCGAAGACGCTGACCACGTTGACGGGCCCGTCGGTTCGCGTGGCGTGACTGTGGGTGACGAGTCTGTCACCGTTGGGGCTCCACGAGACCGTCCCGACCGCAAGCGGGTGCTTGAGGTTGTGGAGGAGCTTGCCCGCGGCGGCGTCCCAGATGAGGACCTCCTGGGCGTTGGGGCGGGTGGTGACGATCCGTGTGTCGTCCGGGCGCCACGCCATCGCGCCGAGCACACCGCGGTGCTCGAGGAGGTGGAGGTGGGTGCCCTAGTCGGGATCCCAGACGATGACCTCGGTGTCGTAGCTCCGAGACAGGAGCCACCTGCCGCTGGGGCTCCAGCGGACGTCGGAGAGGCCAAAGGAGCCAGGTCGCTTCTTCATGTGGCCCTCAAGGGCGCGCAGCAGCTTGCCGGTGCCGACGTCCCACACGCGGACGCGCTCGTCGCTGCCAATGGTCGCGATCCGCGCGCCGTCCGGGCTGAAGTCGGCGCGGGTCACTGGCCGCTCCTGCACGAGCAGGTGGTGGGTGCCGAGGCTCGGGTTCCTGAGCTGCACCGCCCCGCCGTAGCACTGGTTCCAACCGGCGAGCCACTCGCCGCTGGCGTTCCAGACCAGATCCGTCAGCGCGTGGGGATGGGGGACGGACTGCGCGGCGAGCCCCATGCCGGGATCTCGAACCTCGATGCTCGTGTCGGTGCCCATGGCCAGCCGCGCGCCATCCGGGCTCCACCGGGCGATTCGGATCTGGTCGGAGCCGGTGCCATCGGGGCTCCACTCGGTCGACGACACCGCCCAGGTGTGCCCCTGCAGGGTGTGGAGGAGCTCGCCGGTGGCGGCGTCCCAGATCCTCGCCTTGACGTCCCAGGAGCCGGTGGGCAAGAGCTCACCGTCTGGACTCCAGCGAACGGCACTCTCGGAGGTTGGCGCAGCGCGTCGGCGAGGGTCCATCATTGTGCTTTGATGCGGCGAAGTCGATGTCGATGGGGATGGCCGTCGCCGCGCGCCGCCGTGGCGCGCTCAGCCGGGACGCCCGGCCATGGCTCAGCGCTCGGCGACGGTGTCGCCCACGCCCGGCAGCGACGCTGGCGGCCCCAACAGCTCCTCGGGCAGTGGGGCGCAGTTGAACGTGCGCAGGAAGGCCACCATCGAGCGCCGATTGAACCGGATTCCGTTCAGCTCGGCGTCAAACCCGCCGTTGTTGCCTCCGCGCCGCCCGCCCCGGCCGCGGAGGTAGACGTCGTCCAGCCAGGTGTCCAGCGTGGCGACGTTGCCGAGGTGACCGAACGTTCGCCGCTGCGCGACCCCCCGCAGCGTCGGCGTCTTGAACCGACCTCGCGCCGAGTCATCCGCCCGCACCGCGCCGAGCAGCTCCGCACCAGCCCCCGTGTCGTCTGAGAAGTCGCCGGCCCCGTTGAACGGGTTGTCCAGCAGCTTCGCGATCCCGACGCTGCGCCCCTCGTCCGGGAAGCCCGTCAGGCCCGGCAACGGGAGCCGATGGAAGCCGCTGTCGGTGAGGTTGATGCCGCCGTGGCACGCCGTGCAGTTGCCCTCGTCGCTGCGCACGAACTGACGCGCGCCCTCCTCCTCCTCCGGCGTGAACTCACCGTCGCCCGCCATGATGCGGTCGAATCGCGAGTCGGCGCAGACGAGCTTGCGCTGGTACGCCTCGAGCGCCTTGCCCACGTTCGAGAAGACCCGGTTGACCTCGTCCTGCTGGGCGACGCTGAGCCCATCCCAGGTCGCCAGGCCCGGACGGGCGCGCTGCGGCAGCTCGCTCACATCGGGCAGCGGCCCGAACACCGCCTCGTAGGGCCCGCGGTAGCGGTCGGTCAGCAGGTGGACGACCTCGGCGCGGCTGAAGTCGGCCTCGGCCTCGGCCTCGATGGCCTGGAGCGGCGTGGACCAGAGCGAGTCGGTGCGACCATCCCAGAAATAGAAGTCCTGGAACGCCAGGTTGACCAGCGTCGGCGCATGGCGCGCCCCGGTCCGGCCCTCGACGCCCTCGGAGACGGGCTTCGGGTCGGCGAAGTTGTTGGCCGGATCATGGCAGGAGGCGCAGGACACGGTCCCGTCTGCGCTCATGCGCGCGTCGAAGAACAGGGCCTGGCCGAGCAAGGCCGCGTCGGCGTCGTCCGCCCAGGCGTTGGTGGGCGCCTCGGGGACGATCTCCAGGGTGAGCGGCCCCATGGTGTCGAGCTGGGCGCGATCCTCCTCGGAGAGCCCGCAGCCGGCGAGCGGGAGGAGCGATGCGAGCGCGGCGATGGTGACGGTCAGGGTCCACGGAGATCGGGGCTGCATGGTGTCTTCCTCTCGGCGAGTCGTCGGGTGGTGACGGCGGTCAGTCCCAGGCCACGGGTTCCTTCTCATGTGTGCCAGCGAGCGACGCATTTCGTGCATGCAGCAGAGCATTATTTGCGGTGAGGCAGTCCAGCGCCGCACCAAGACCCCGTCGAGCCCGGCCTATAGGGGGTCGATGCGGTTGCGTAATCTTTGCGTCCAGGTTGCATCCTCTCGAGAGATGCGGGGGTTCCTCCTGGGGTTGCTTCGAGGCACGGTGTCCAGGCCCGCCCCGCGTTGACCCCTCCCCGGTCCCTGTGCCACCCTGCCCTGCCCTGCTGTCGCCCTGTGCGACGCCCACCGCCCCTTCACCCCCGGAGGCCCCATGGGCAGCAAGTTCTTCGACCTCCACCTCGCCGATCCCGCGGCCATCGCGTCTCGGGTCCGAGGCGACGTGCCCGACCTCGTCGCGGATCTGGCCGGGCGCGACAACCCGCCCGATCCGGCGCTCCACCCTGTCTTCGACCTGATGGCGCGCGGCCTGTTCGTCTTCCTCGCCAAAGGCCGGGAGCGCGACGACGGGAGCGTCTACTGCCGCGCCGTCGAGCACCTCCTGCGCACGTTCGGACAGCGCCGTTGGGGCATCGAGTTCTACCCGGAGGAGGAGCAATCGGCGATCTGGGACCTGGTGTTCGGCCGCTGCGAGGCGGACTGGCTCGACCTCCCCATCGCTGGCACGGGCATCGGCATCATCGGGTGGCGCAGCCCGGCCACATGCCGCACGCTGTCCTGGCGGGCCAGCGCGATGCGGCAGGAAGGCACCTTCAACCGCCGATACATCTCGGACGACACGCTCGACGAGGTGATCGCCGCCCTTGATGAGGGCTCGCGGAGCGGGCTCGGCTTGTTCGCCATCTACCAGGCTTGAGGAGGACAACCCCCATGGCAACCCGAACTCTCGAAGAGGTCCGCGCGATGGCGCCGGACAGCCGTGCCTTCGGCGACGCGCGCAAGCTGGCCAAATCCGGCAAGTGGCGCAGGCTGGGGCGCGACGGCGACGCGATCTGGGGCGTGGCGCTCGGCAGCAAGGGCGACGCCTACGCCGTCTTTGCGCGGGACGGACAGGATCCGCGATGCAGCTGCCCGAGCCGCAAGATCCCCTGCAAGCACGCGCTGGCCCTGCTGCTGCTCGCCGCCGATGGCCACGCCTTCGCCGAGGAGGCGCTCCCAGCCGGTCATCGGTACGGTTGACCGGGCGCGATCGATGCGGCGCGAACGTTCGGTTGTAACGATCGCTGCGCGCCCGGCACCGCCACGGCTTCATGGCCCGAACCCGGCCGAGGCGCCGGGCTCTGACGGCTCGGCCCGCGCGCTCCGCGGCGTCGAGTCGCGTGCGCAGTGCACACGCAGGTCTTGCGCACGGCGCAGCCTTCCGGCATCCTGACGCGCTCCACCAACCTGAGGGTCCGCGTGCCGTCTCGGTCTCACCCCATCTTCCCTCATGCTGTGCAGCCCGACCGGGCGGTCGTCGTGTTCACGCGACTGCCCGAGCGGGAGCGCAAGGGCCTGACGGCCGACTGGCAGATCGCCCGGCAGCTCCACACTGGCCTGACGCTCCGCACCCTCGAGCTCGCAGCTCGCAGCCCGCGTCCCTGCGGCGCTCGTGGTCGTCCTGGACGGCGCGCCCACCGGTCCGCTGCGCGCGGCGCTCGAGGCGCTGGAGGCGTCGGGCCGCACGGTCCAGCGGGTGCTGCAGCGCGGGCACGGCTTCGGCCCCCGCTTTGTGGCCGCGCTTGCCGACGCCGCCAGCCTGGGCTTCCAGCGCCTCGCGATCGTCGGCACGGACATCCCGGAGCTGACCGCGGACGATCTGGGCGCGGCGCTGGCGTCGTCGGCGCTGTCCATCGGTCCGGCCCGGGACGGCGGGTTCTACCTGCTCGGGCTCGACGCGGGCCAGCTTGACCTGCTCGACGGTCCGCTCCCCTGGCAGCAGCCGAACCTCTCCGCCGCTCTGATCGACCGCGCCCACGCTGTGGGCCTCGAGGTCGAGCGGCTCACGACGCGTGAGGACCTCGACACCCCGGACGCGGTGCGTCGCCACCTGAGCGCCGTGGTGCGCCTGGTCCGGGAGACGACTGGCCGTGACCTCGGCGCGCGCGTCGCCGACCTGCGTCTACCCCGTCTGGCGTCTGTGGTCGGACGCGCCTCCCAGGTCTTGCAGGCTGGCGCCGTCGCGCCTCGCGGACCTCCGTTCTTCCCTGCGTTCCTCTCCGCTTGAGGTCGCCCACGAGGGTGACGTCGCACAACACCACCTGCGCACGGGTCCACGGGCAGCTCGCCCAGGTCCCGCGCTGCGCCGTGGTGGGTTGCGGCGTGGCGCGGGCGTACCTCAGAAGCGGTTCGAAAACTCTACGTCGGATCCATCGGCATCTAGTTTCCGAATGGCTTCTCAACGGACGACGTGAAGCTCCGACGACGTCGTTGACGCCCCTGCTGCCCGCCTCGGGGGCCCGGTCAGAGCCGGGACAAGCGGGAGCGGGCATGTGCTGACTGCCACCACGAGTTGCCGTCAGTATATGCCGCCGTGAGTCTCAGTCGGACCCGCGATGCAGGGCCCCCTGCGAGCTATCGCTCGCACGGCTCCCTGCCCTGCGGGTCCGACTGAGACTCAGGCTGGTCTACAACGTCGCGTCATGAGCATCGATAAGTACGACCATCATGACACTCCGGCTCGCCGGTATCGCAGAGACCACTCTCACCATGAATGCAAACGACAAGCCCTCTCGCCGCGGCTTCCTCCAGGGAGCGCTTCTCCTCACCGGCGCTGGCCTCGCCCAGGCGTGCAGCCCCATCGCCGAGCAGGTCCGCCCCGATCCCACGCCCGTGCCGACGGCCCCCGTCGTCACCGAGCCGATCCCCCTGGCCAACCCCGTGCCGGACACCTTCGACTTCACCCGTTCGTCGGGGGCTCTGCAGGGGGACCGGGTGGTCCAGAGCGCGTGCCAGTTCTGCAACGCCAACTGCGGCCTCGAGGTCAAGACGCGCCAGGGACGGGTGGTCTCGATCACAGGCTTCGAGGATGACCCCGTCCAGGCCGGCCAGCTCTGCGTCAAGGCCGACCTGATGGCGCAGCTCGTCTACAACCCGCGTCGCCTCACCACCCCTCTCCTCCGCGTCAAGGGCGCCAAGGGGGACAAGCAGGCCGTGTTCAAGGCGGTCAGCTGGGACGAGGCGCTGGAGGTCATCGCCCGCAAGCTCCTGGCGCTCCGCGACAAGGGGCTCGCCCACACCGTCGCCAATCGCACCTCGGGCCGGATGCTGCGCGGCGTGGGCTCGCTCGCCCACCGCTTCTTCGCCCTGCTCGGAAGCCCGAACGACACCGACGTGGGCCCTGTCTGCAACGACGCAGGCGGGAACGCGCTGGCCTGGACCTTCGGGCTCGGCAACTTCACCAACGGGTACGGTGTGGACGGGGCCACTGGCGAGGAGGACCTCGGCAGCGCGGCCTTCACGCTGCTGCTGGGCACCAATCAGGCCGAGACCCACCCCGTCACCTTCGCCCACCTCCTGCGCGGCCGCGCCCGCCGCGGCGCGAAGCTGGTGGTGGTCGACCCGCGCAAGACCCCCACGGCGGCCCAGGCCGACGTGTGGGTCGCGCCCAAGCCCCACACCGACCTCGCCCTGGCCCTGGGCATGATCCACGAGATCGTGACGAAGGAGCTCCACGACAAGGCCTTCGTCGCTGCCCATGTGCTCGGCTTCGACGAGCTCGCCGCCCACGTCAAGGACAAGGGCTACACCGCCGACTGGGCCGCGGGGGTGTGCGATATCCCCGCCGACGTCATCCGCGGCCTCGCCCATGACTACGCCACCCGGAAGCCCGCGGCGATCTTCTGCAACGCGGGCATCTCGCACCAGCTCGGCGCCTTCCACACGTACCGCGCGCTGGCGTTCCTGGCGGCGATCACGGGGAACATCGGCGTCGCGGGCGGTGGGTGCAACTTCATGCACAACACCTGGCCGGGCGGCCTCGACCTGCCGGAGCTCAAGGCGAAGGTTCCCGCCCGCAGGGAGGCCCTGCCGGTCGGCCCCGACTGGTTCGCCGAGGCCATCCTCAAGGGTCGCCCCTACCCCCTCAAGGCGCTCATCGCCGAGGGCAACCCGCTGCTGTCTTCCGCCAACACGCGCCGGGTCGCCGAGGCGTTCTCCAAGCTCGAGTTCCTCGTCTACACGGGGCTGTTCATGGAGGAGACGGCCTGGTACGCCGACGTCATCCTCCCCGTCTGCAGCGGCCTCGAGACCGAGGGCGTCTACATGCGCCGGGACGACCGCGCGATCCGGTGGCAGTCGGCCGCCGTCGACCGGGTCGGGGAGTCCCGCACCGACGTGGAGATCTGGGTCGACCTCGCGCACGCCGTGGGCAAGCTCGACAAGAAGAGCCCGGCGGGCACCTGGACCGACGCCTTCCCCCTCGACTGGCGCGACTACAAGGTGCTCTGGGACACGTTCGCCGCCCACACCCCGGGCGTCGCCGGCATGACCCGCGCCCGCATGGAGAAGCTCCGCGAGCCGCTGCGCTGGCCCTGCCCCACCGTCGACCACCCCGGCGTCAGCACGCTCTATGCCGACCACCCGAGCTGGGCTGCGGCCGCGGCGGCCCTCGGCCACAAGGGCAAGCGCTTCCTGACGCCGAGCGGCAAGGTGGAGCTGTTCACCGTCGAGCTCGACGCCAGGCTCGCCAAAGCCGGCCACCGCGCCTTGCCCGAGTTCTACACCCACCCCGAGGTCACCGGCCGTCATCCCTCGATCCGCTACACCGACAAGCTGGTCACCAACCCCATCAATCCCCAGGCCGTCACCCCGCTCGTCGTCCTCGGCGAGCCCTCGGACGGCGCCGTGCACCGCGCCTTCCCGCTCATGGGCATGATCGGCCGCTCGAGCGTCGTCCACTTCGCTGGCGTCACGCACTGGACGCTCACCGGCAAGCAGATGGATGGGCTCCGCCTCGTCCAGCTCCACCCTGCCACCGCCGCCGGCGCCGGCATCAAGGACGGCGACCCGATCACCGTCGAGAGCCCGCGTGGCGCCGTCAAGGGCACCGCTCTGCTCTGGCCCGAGATGCGCGAGGATACCCTCTTTGTGCCCAACGGCTTCGGCAGTGCCCAGCAGGTGGGCCCCGACACCGGCGCCCCCCTCTACGCCGACGCCGCCAACAGCCTCATCGACGACCGCATGTTCGACAACCTGTCTGGCCAGCAGGCCTACAAGTGCTTCGCGTGTCGAGTGGTGAAGGGATGAGCGAGCGGCTCCCCCGAGGCTGCATCCGCTCGGCTGTCGCCTCGCGGGCAGGCTCGGGGGAGCCCTTGCGGCCGCGCCCCCATCACCGCCTTCGCTCCCCGCGCGGCCAGAACGTCGGGCTGTACAGCACGGCGAAGGTCTCGGCGGAGCTGGCGATCAGCAGGTGGACGAGGATCGGCGCGATGACCGATCCCGTCACAATCGACATCCACGCGAACGCGACCCCCATCGGGATGCAGCCGAGCGCCTCGCCGGCATTCTTGGGCAGGTGAACGGCGACGTAGACGGCGGTGGTGATGAAGATGGCCGGCCAGACGCCGAAGGCGTCGATCATTGACCAGAGGAAGAAGCCGCGGAAGAAGAACTCGTATGCGGCGAGGTAGAGGGCCCAGGCTGCGGCGTTCGCGGCCAGGAGGCGCCAGGTCCATGGCGCGGTGCGAAGCTGGGGGTAGTTGCGCTGGAAGGTCTGCCCGCGCGCCAGGAGGGCGTTCATACCGACGAACAGCGCGCCCGCGCTGGCCACGATGATCGCGGTCAGGCCGAGGTCGCCCGAGGCCAGGCCCCAGGCTCGGCTCTGGTCGGGGAGCGCGAGGAAGGCGATGACCGCCGGGATGACGCCGAGCATCACAAAGCCGAGCACGCGCTGAAGGAGGACCGCGGCGACCGGCGCCCGATCGCCGAGGCGGCGCTTCAGGGAGGGCGTCCAGAGGTGCGGCGAGGCGGCGTAGTGGTAGGCGGCGTAGGCGATGGTGACGGTCAGGAGGGTGAGGACGGGCGGGGCGGACGCGGGGTCCCAGGCCAGCAGCGCGTTCATGGGGCTCCTGAGGACGGGGGCTGTGCGAGGTCATGCCGTGGGTGCATGCGTTGAGCCGGGCCATGCACAGGATTCATGTTTATGTGGCGAAGCAGGGGAGGTGTGCCGGAGCGCCCCCCTCACAGCGTCGAATCGGGGCCACGCCCGCGGAGCCCGGAGTCGCGCGGTGCGCGGTCATCCCAGGGGCGATGGCCACGGGCGACCACGGGGACCACGCCCACCACACGATCCCCGTCGAGCAGGATGGCGTGGGAGGCGAGGTTGACGGTGGGGCAGACATGCCGGGGCGCGAGGAGGATCGCGGTGCCTGGCGGTGGCGGGGTGCCGCGGTGGACCCTGAGCGGGAGGTGCTCCTCGCTCGGCTTGAGCGCCTCGAGGTGGGGATAGCCGAGGGCGACCGCGCACGGATCCCCCTGCTCGGCGGCGAGGCTCTTGGCGCCCGCATCGAGCGTGACGACGCCCGCGGTGGGATGGCTGACGACGCGGGCCAGGACGAGGGCCGCGGGCAGAAGCCCGAGCTCGGGCACGAGCTGGCCGTACTGCACGTCGTGATAGATCACCGTGCCGGGCGAGACGCGGTGGACGGTGCCAGGCCAGCGGTCCGCGTCGGGCCACGTGAGCGCCTCGATGAAGGTGGGGGTCCCGCTGGTCACGATCTCCGGCACGGAAAGCCCGAGCCCGCGGAGGTGCTGCCAGAGTCCGTCGAGGCCCGCCAGCATGGAGAAGGTCCGGGCGAGGCGGACCGTCGGGCTGGCGTCGTGGATGTGGCCCTCGTAGGCGTGGAGGCCACGCAGCCGAAGACCGGCCGCGCGAGCCACCGCGGCGATCCGATCGCGCGCCGCCACCTCGATGCCGGTGCGGTTCATGCCGACGTTCACATCGACGAACACGCCTATCCCTGGAGGGATCGCCGGCACGCGCTCGGGGTTTTCGCACAGCACGGAGACGGCGTGGCGGGGGTGGTGGTCGGTGAGGCGGCCGAGCTCGGTGAGGTTGGGGCCGTTGAGCGGCATGGCGACCAGGACGTCGCCATGGACCTGTTCGGCGTCAAGGACCGACAGCAGGACGTCGGCCTCCTGCAAGGTGGCGCACTTGAACTGGAGGACACCGCTCCGGACGAGCTCCGCCATCACCTCCGGGAGCTTCGCCGTCTTGACGTGGGGGCGCCACCGCTCGGTGCGGCCGTCAAGGTGTCCCAGCAGCTGCGCGAGGTTGTGTCGGACGCGATCGAGCAGGATCAGCAGTGAGGGGGACAGAGCGTCGTGAAGGACGGACGCCGGGATGGGCGGGGGCGCCAGCCAGGACGGTGCGGCATCCATCAGGGGGTTGCTCCATCGATCCGTGCGTGTCGGCCGACCGGCCTCGCCTCGCCTTTGAGCGTGACCTCGCGCAAGGTCACCTGAGCGTGGTCGCGCGCCTCGATGGCGGCGGTCTTGCCGCTGACTTTGCTGGCCTCGATCTCCACCTTGGCGTGGCCCGAGGCGGTCACGCCGAACTTCTTGCCGCTCAGGCTGGACCGCTTGATCCGCACCACCGCATGCTCGCTGGCCTCGATCGACGTGCTGCCCTTGACGGTGACGTCGTTCAGCTCCAGCTGACAGTGATCGTCGGCCAGGATCGCGGTGCCCTTGAGGCTGGCGGTCGTGGCGTCCACCTTGAAGTGCTCGTGACCGGTGCAGCGGAGGGTGGCGGTGCCGTCCCAGGTGCGTGTGTTGCCGGGCAGCTCGATGGAGGGCGGACGGGCGTCGGGGTTGAGTGACAGATAGACGGCGTAGCCACCGGCGCCGAGGATCATGATGAGCACGATCACGCCGACGATGATGGACCACACACAGCCGGTGATCTGATCGAAGATCCCGCCGAGGCAACCCCGCGCCGCGCGATCACCGAGACGCTCGGGGTCGAGGTGGGGACCGAAAGACGCTTGCGCCATGATCAGTCCTCCTGCCCGTCTCCGACCCAGGTGAAGTGCTCCAGGCTTGCCCAGTCCACGTTCGCCGGGTCGCGCACATGCTCCTCGAAGTAGCCGCAGGCGGTGCACACCCAGGCCTCGACCGGCGAGGCGGCGTGATCGCGATCAAGGACCTCCGAGAACAGGCCGCGAGACTTGTGGAGGCCCACGGCGAGGGAGCGGGTGGTGCCTGGGTACTCATCGCGGTCGGTGACGTAGTCGAGGTGACCGAGCTTGCGGCTGAGGCATTTGGGGCATTGACCGGTCTTCTTCATGGTCGCTCCTCCTCACGGGTTGTGCTCCCCTCATAGCACAGCACTCGCCGGACCGATAGCGCAGAGTCCAGTCTGCTGCCCTACTCCTGCGGGGCCATCAGGCCCGGAAAGCGCTGGAGGTAGCCGAGGAAGGCGGGGGAGACCTCCACCGAGCGGAGGTGCTCGGCGGTGAACGGCGGCCGGAGCGGCTCCCAGGCCGGGTCGGCGATCTGCCGTGCCCAGTCGGGGTTTCCGATCGCAGCGCGCCCGACTCCGACGAGGTCGGCCCCTTGCTGGAGGATGGTGGCGGCCTGGGCGGGGCTCCAGATCGAGCCCGTGACGACCAGGGCGCATGGGGTGGGCACGGCGGCGCGGAAGAGCGTCGTCAGCGCCGTGTCCGGGCGCGCCGCGGAGGGCTTGAAGGCGTCCCAGAGCGAGGCGTGCAGGTAGTCTGCGCCCGCGGCCGCGACGCGGCCGGCGACCTCGAGGCTGTCGTCGAGGGTCACGCCCTGCTCACGCACCTCGGCAGAGAGGCGCACGCCCACGGTGAACCCGGGGCTGACCGCTGCCTTGACGGCGGCGAGCGTCTCGAACAGGAGGCGAGCGCGCCCGTCGAGGTCACCGCCCCAGCCGTCGGTGCGCAGGTTCGTGACGGTGCCGAGGAACTGGGTGAGGAGGTAGCCGTGCGCGCCGTGGAGCTCGACGCCGTCGAAGCCCGCAGCCTCGCAGCGCGCGGCGGCCGCGGCGAAGTTGGCGATCACGCCCTCGATGTCGGCGACCGTCGCGGCGCGCGGCGGCTCGACGCCCTTGACGTTGATCTCGAACGCCGAGGCGCTCCAGGGCTGCTGACCCGTGAGGCTGGACGGCGCACGGACGCCCGTGTGGACGAGCTGGACGACGTTGAAGGAGCCCTCGGCGCGGAGCGCGGAGGCGAGGCGGGTCAGGCCGGGGATCATGGCGTCGTCGAAGGCGCCCAGCTCGCCCTTCCAGCCCTGACCATCGAGGCTGACGTGGGCGGCGCAGGTCGTGATGACGCCGAAGCCGCCTGCGGCGCGGCGGACGAGCCAGCGCAGCTCGTCCTCGTGCAGGGTGCCGTCGTCGTTGCTCTGGCCGTTGGTGAGGGGCGCAAGGAGGGTCCGGTTGGCGACGCGGCCGCCGGACGGAGAGAAGGTGAAGGGGGTGTGGATCAAGGCAAGCTCACTTGAAGTCGGTCAGGTGCCGGCGTCGGCCGCCCTTCCTGGGATGGTCCTCGCGCTCGCTCTGACACCGGACACACATCGTGGTGTACGGCATCAGCTCGAGGCGCTTGTGGTTGATGGGATCGTCGCACTCGAGGCAGTGGCCGAACTGCTCCGGGTCCTCCTCCAGGCGCCGGAGCGCCGCCATGATGAGCTGGAGGGAGCCCGTCCGGGCGCGGTTGCGCTGGGAGGTGATGACCTGCTGCATCTCGCTCAGCGGCTGGTCATCGTCGGCGTCGGGCTTGGTGAAGGGATCGCGCTGGGTGGGCTCGATCTCGAGATCACCGACGGTGAGGGCCTCCTCCTTGAGCTGGAGGAGGAGGGTCTTGAAGCGGAACAGCTCGGCGGCGTCCATGCCGTCCTCCTCAGCGCGCCAGCGCCCGCGCCGCGCGCCGGGCAAAGTACGTCAGGATGAGGTCCGCCCCGGCTCGGCGCAGCCCGATCAGGCTCTCGAGCATGACCCGGTCGCCATCGATCCAGCCCCGCTCCTCGGCGGCGCAGATCATCGCGTACTCGCCGGACACCTGATAGGCCGCGATGGGCACCTCGAAGTTGGCGCGGGCGCGGACGATGATGTCCATGTAGGGCATGGCCGGCTTGACCATCAGGATGTCGGCGCCCTCCTCCAGATCGAGCTCCATCTCCATCATCGCCTCGCGGGCGTTGGGCGGGTCCATCTGGTAGGTGCGCCGGTCGCCGTGCTGCGGGGTCGAGTCGGCGGCGTCGCGGAAGGGGCCGTAGAAGGCAGACGCGTACTTGGCAGCGTAGGCCATCAGGGCGACGTCCTCGAAGCCCTCGTCGTCGAGGGTGTCGCGGATTGCGGCGACGCGGCCGTCCATCATGTCGCTGGGGGCGACCATGTCGGCGCCAGCCTGGGCGTGGCTGAGGGCCTCGCGGGCGAGGAACTCGAGGGACTCGTCGTTCTGGACGTAGCCGTGGGTGTCGCCGTCGTGGAGGATGCCGCAGTGGCCGTGGCTGGTGTATTCGCACAGGCACACGTCGGTGGCGACGAGCAGGCCGGGCACGTCCTTCTTGAGGGCGCGCACGGCCTCCTGCACGATGCCGTCCTCGATCCAGCCGGGGGTGCCCACGGCGTCCTTGGAGCCGTCGGGCGGGATACCGAAGAGGATGACGCTGCGGACGCCCTCCGACCAGGCGGCCTGGGACTCGGCGACGAGCTCGTCGATCGAGAGGCGGGACTGGCCCGGCATGCTGAGGATGGGGTCACGGCGGCCGGTGCCCGGCTGCACAAACAGCGGATACATCAGCTGCTCCGGGCGAAGGTGCGTCTCACGAACCATCGAGCGGATGGTCTCGGAGCGACGAAGGCGACGCATGCGACGGACAGGGAAGCCCATGCTTTCTCCAGAATTGGCAGTGAGGGGAAGGAACAATCGGAGAACGTCGACGCGACGTCGCCCGCGGCCCCAGATCAACGACAGCCTCTATAGAATCGGCGCTGGCGGCCTGTCAACCCTGGACGCCGCGGGCGCGGGGGCCTCACGGCAGCGTCACGCCGAGGCCCAGGCCGGCGCTGTCCGGCGTCACCCACGGCGCGAGCTGCCAGGCCCAGCCGCCGGCCTCCCGGCTCGGCCGGCCGGCCAGGGGGAAGGACTCCACCTCGTGCTCCCCAAAGTCGTGGGCATAGTCCTTCCAGAAGGCCCAGCCGAGCAGCCCGAACCCGGTCAGCATCGTGACGGCGCCGCCAGCGAGCGTGGTGATCCAGAGGGCATTGGAGCAGCTCGGGTCGTCCGAGCACGACACCAGCCCGAAGAAGCCGCCGAAGTAGCCGATCATGCCGACCCCAGACATCACGCCGCCGACGGAGTAGCCCCAGCCGGGGTGGTCGTAGAGCTGGACGCGGGTAATGCCGGAGCTGACCTCCACCTTCTCGGACACCTCGGAGTCGCCGGTCACCTTGAGCCGGGCGCTGCCGGGCGGGAGGTTGCGCAACACGCAGGGCTGCTCGATGGTGACGGCGTTCGGGCATCGGCGGGTGCTCCCGTCGAAGGCGACGATGGTGGCCTCGAAGGACTGATCGGGCTCGCTCGCCTCGATGCGGACCTGCTGGCCGGAGCCAGCGCCATCGTCCGGCCGCTCGACGGGCGTCGCGGCGGTCCCGACGCCGAGCTCGAGCCGCAGCCCGTCGAGGTCCGGGCCCGACTCTGAGGCCCGAGCCGCCAGGACCTCGGCGGGCCGGGCGGCGTGGAGCTGCGGCTGCTGGCGGCGACCGTTGACGAGGGCGTCGAGCACGTCGCTGGTGTAGGTGAGCGCCTCGGTGGCGGTCACGTCGCCGTTGCCATCGCCGTCCGCCCAGCCGCGGAGGGCTCCCAACATCAGGTAGCTGAAGGCGGGTCGTGCGGCGCCGGGCAGCGGCCCGGCGAACTGATCGTTGGCGGCGGCGGTGAACACGAGCGCGTCGGTGGTGGGCTGCTCCTTGACGGCCACCAGCGGTTGCAGCCCCGGCACGAGCGCGCCGCCGACGGTGTCGCGGCCGCTGAAACAGGCGTCGAGCACGGCCACGATCCGGGCCTGTTTGCCTTTGCGCGCGTGCGCGAACAGCTCCGACTGCGGCACGCCGCGGCTCGTCAGGCTGTTGGCGCTCTGCTGCGCATCGGCGCCGACGAGCAGGCCCTCGGCGCCGCTGGCCGCGGCCGCGCCATGGCCGATGAACACGATCCACAGGTTTCCGCCCGCGCCGGCTCTTGCGGCGGCCACATCCACGCTGGCGAGGATCTCCTCCCGGGTCGCCTGGGTGTCGCGGAGCAGCCGAATGTTGGCCAGCGGCACCCCGCGGACCTTGCGCAGGTAGCTGTACCAGTCGTTGATGTTGGCGCTGGCCCCACTGACGTCCGGCACGAACGCGTAGTCCTCGATGCCGATGAGGACGGCAGCGTCGCGCTGTCCGTCTGCGCGTGCGCCGTCGAGCGGGCCCCCGACGTCCGGCCAGACGCTCTGCGCCTGGGCGAGGCAGGCGACCAGGAGCGCAGCGGCGCCGAGGACTGCGGCGATGCGGCGAGGACCGAGCAGAGCGTGGCGGCGCATGAGAGGCCTCCGGGTGGGGGACGGGGGTCTGACCCCGTGGTTGTGGGGGGAGTGTAGCGCATCGCCCACCTCGCGCAACCCCTTGCACCAGGGGCGTGCGGGGCTCACACTGCTCGGCGTTCGAACGACCTGCGCCGCGAGGAGTCCGTGAATGAGTGACATCAACTCTGCCCGCCTGACCCGAACGCTCAAGCGGCAGTTCGAGCGCCTCTACGCCGAGGTGCCCGACATCGCGCCGCCGCCCGAACCGAAGCTCGACGGTCACAAGGTGTCGGGGTGGCAGTGGGAGTATGCACAGGTTGAATGGCCTGGCCGCCGCTATGCACGCTATGCAGGTGACGGCGCGGACCTCGGCGATCTCGAGCTCCATGCCCCGCGGGTCGAGACGGTGGGGGTCGCTCTCGCGTTTGTCTTCGCGCGGGCGGGCCGGGACGGCGCGGTGCACGTCGAGCTCGCCGAGGCCTCGGTCTTCGACGCCGAAGCGCACGTCACGTGGCCCGATGGCCGCACGATCGCCCTCGGCCCCTGGCGCGACTTCTTCGGCCATCTCTCGCTCGACTTGAGCAGCGAGCCCGTCTGGCGCGGCGTCGACCTGATCGTGGGGCCGGGCTTTGTGGCCGAGGTGCGCGGCGGCGGGCTGGTCGGCCTGCACGTGGAGGACGCCACGATGCGCGGCTACCGCTTCAAGGATGCCCCGCTGGGCGCGGCGATCTTCCGCCAGGTGAAGCTCGAGGAGGTTGGCTTCCCCGGCGCCGATCTCACCAGGGCGACCTTCGACCGGTGCACCCTGCAGGAGACGGCGTTCGTTGCGGCTGATCTCGACACGGCCACCTTCGACGGCTCGACGCTCTGGGGCGTTGACCTGTCGGGCGCCTCGATGGCGGGCGCGCACCTTGTGAACGTCCGGCTGATCGAGGCCGTCCTGAACGACGCGCGGGCGGTCGGCGCCTCATTCTCCGCCTCCTCCTGGTCCAGGATGGAGGTGAACCGGGCGGACCTCTCCGCGGCCTCGCTGGAAGGTGCCCAGCTCGCCGATGTGCGCTTTGTCGAGTGTCGGTTCGACCGGGCAACGCTTGGCAGCGCGCGCCTTGAGGGCGTCGTGTTTGAGCGGTGCTCCTTCGTGGGGGCCACCATGCAGCGCGCCACCGGCAGCGACGCGGTCTGGGTCGAGTGCGACCTGACGGACGCGTCGCTGGACTGCGAGCAGCTCACGGCGACCCAGTTCATCCGCTGCACCGCGCCGCCGGAGCCGACCGCCACGCGCCCGGCCGCGCCCGCCGCGGAGGTCGCGATCGACGCCCTCGGCCAGACCCAGGCCATGGTGCCGGTCACCGTCGCCCCACCGCGCCCTGCCCCGCCCGCCCCCGAGCCCCCTCCCCGCGTCGTGCCCGCGCCGACCCCTCCCACCACCGTGCCTGCGCCGATCCATCTTGGCCCGCCCGATCCCATCGTCAAGGTCAAGCGCCGCGCGCCCTTCACCTACGCCCTGGCTTCCCTGCTCATCCCCGGCCTCGGCCAGCTCATGCTCGGCCAGACGGGGTTCGGCGTGCTGTTGATGGTGGTGGCGGTGTTCACCGCGTGTGGCGGCGGCCTGGTGAACGTGATCGCGGCGGTGCTGGCGTGGAGCGAAGCGAATCGGCGGGCTGAGCGAGGTTGAGCGTGGTGGCGGCTCGCCGCGGATGAGCCGCGCCGTCGTTGCGCGACTCGACGCGCCGCGGTATCGTCGAGCTCGACTCTCACGACGTCGAGAGAACAAATCGTTCGGGGTGTTGCCCGGACCCGGGTCCCACGTGTCCAAGCTGATGTGAGCCGCACCGCCGAGGTGGTCCGGCTCATCGAGGTGGCCTCGGGCCAGCTCGCCGGTCCAGCCACCGACGCGATGGGGAAGCATGAAGCAGGACGCCGCGACGCCGGTCACGACAGCACGCACGTCGGCCGTTCCAGGCCGAGGCGGCTCGGCGTGTGGGGGCGTGGGCGCAGCGCGAGGGAGGCCAGTGGATCGGACGGGTGAAGGGCAGGCCGATGTCGGCCAGCTGTATCGACGCTATGGGCCGGCCGTGCACCGGCGCATCCGGCGCTTCTATAAGGGGGAGGAGGCCGAGGAGGTGCTGCACGAGGTCTTCCTCGTCGTCCTCGAGAGGCTCGATCAGTTTCGCGGGGAGGCGTCGCCGAGCACGTGGCTGTATCGTGTGGCGACGAACCACTGCCTGAACCGGCTGCGGAATCAGGCGCGGCGGCGGGAGCTGTGGCTGGAGTCGGGTGAGGAGCTGTGGCACGGAGGGCACCAGGGCGCGGCGCAGGAGGCGGTCGCGATCCTGGGGCAGCTGTGGAGGGAGCTACCGGTGGAGCTCGTGACCATCGGAGTCTATCACTACGTCGACGGGATGACGCAGGACGAGATCGCCCGGGTCGTGGGCGTCTCGCGCCGGACGGTGGGCAATCGGCTCAAGGAGCTGGAGGAGGCCGCGCGGGCGGCCAGCGGTGTATAGGTATGGAGAGGACGTCATGAGCGAGAGCGTCACACAGAGCACGGCCGATCTGCTGACCGTCGATGGGCATCTGACCGACCTCACGGTCGAGCGGTGGGTCGATGGCGAGCTCGAGGGAGAGCCCCTGGCGAGCCATCTCGCGGCCTGCGCGCGGTGCATGGATCGAGTGGATGCCGTCCGGGCCGATACGGAGGCCTTTCTGGCCAGCCCGCTCGCGACGCCTGTGTGGCTGCAGGAGGTTGAGCTGAGCGCCCCGCGCGTGAAGGCTCCGCCGCGCGAGCCCGTGGTGGTCGAGCTCGCGGAGCGCCGGCCGCGGCGGTCGGCGGCGTGGGCGCGGATGGGCGGCGTGGCGGCGCTGGCGGCGGCTGTGGCGCTCGTGGTGGCGGTCGGCCCGTTCGAGCAGAGCTCGCCTGTGGATTCGGGGCCTGTCAAGCCGCCCGACGACGGCATCCGGCTCAAGGGGCGGCCGTTCAGCCTGGAGGTCTACGTCAACGGCGCCGAGGGGACGCGGAACGTGGGCGCGGGCCAGCCGGTGTATCCGGGCGAGCGGGTCGGGTTCCGCGTGGCGCCCCGGAGCGACGGCTACGTCATGATCCTGGGCATCGACGACAAGGCCAACGGCTACCGGTGCTTCCCGCAGGCGAGCGAGACGGCCGCGCCGATCAAGGCGAACCCGGCGGGTACGACGCTTGACGAGGCGATGCAGCTCGACGATGTGCTCGGCCACGAGCGCCTGGTGGCGGTCCACTGTCTGGCGCCCTTTACCTACGCCCCGCTCGCCGCCAGACTGAAGCAGGAGGCCCTGGCGCATGCCGACCGCCCGCTGCCCCTCCTGGCGGAGGGATGTCAGCAGCATGAGATACGTCTGGTCAAGCAGGCACGCGAGCCCTCACCATGAGCCGCCACACCTTCCATCGGCTGCCCGCCGCCGCGCTCGCCGCCGCGCTGTTCCTGCTCGCCGTCGCCGCCGAGGCCGACGCCGAGGTGCGCCGGTTCGCGCTGGTGGTCGGGCACAACCACGGCGACGCGGACGAGCCGGAGCTTCGGTTCGCCGAGGCCGATGCGCGCCGGGTCGCCGACGTGCTCCAGCGGTACGGGGGGGTTCCGCCGGAGAACCTGGTGACGCTGCTCGGGCCAGACGCGGCGTCGGTCGAGCGGTTGCTGGACACGATCAATCAGCGGATCGCGTCGCGGTCGAGTGACAGCGGCGACGAGACGGTCCTGTTTGTGTACTACTCCGGCCATGCCGACGCATTTGCCATGCACCTCGGCGGCACCCAGCTCGCCTTCGATGTCGTGCGCACCGGGCTCCAGCGCTCGGTGGCCGAGCTGCGCGTGTTCGTGATCGATGCCTGCCGCTCCGGTGGCGTGACGCGGGTCAAGGGCATGAACCCTGCGCGTCCGTTCGACATCGACGTGGACGACAAGCTCGCCGGCGAAGGCCTGGCGATCATCACGAGCTCGGCGTCGGGGGAAGACGCGCAAGAGTCGGATTCGCTCGGGGGGAGCTTCTTCACTCACCACCTCGTCTCGGGCTTGCTCGGCGCGGCCGACAAGTCGGGGGACCGGCGCGTCACGCTGACCGAGGCCTACAACTACGCCTATGCCGAGACGCTCCGGTCCACCTCGCGGGCCCGGTTTGTCCAACATCCCACCTACAGCTTCGCCATGAAGGGGCGCGAGGACCTCGTATTGACGGACCTCGACAGCACGCGGAAGGACGCGGGCACGCTGTCGCTCACCTCCGGCGGCGACTACATCATCTTCACCGGGACCGACTCCGGGTCGGTCGTGGCGGAGGTGGCGGTGGACGGGCCGCGCCAGATCGCCCTGGATCCGGGCCGGTACGTGGTCCGCCACCGGAGCCCCGACTCGGTGGCGCAGCTCTCGGTGGAGGTGCGGGGCGGCGAGGTCACGACGGTGGACCTGGCGCAGATGGACCGGGTGCCCTACCCCGCCATCGTGCGCAAGGGCGGTATGGGGCTCGACGATGGGGTGGCGATCGGCGTGATGGCGATGGGCGGCTGGGCGGGCGAGCTGCTCCCGCAGACCGGCCAACAGGGCCTCGGCCAGCTCGCCGTGGTGCTGGACCTGGAGCCGCTGACGCTCCAGCTCGGGGCGCGGTACGGGCTGTCGTCTGCGGACAACGCCTTCGTGGCGCTGTCCCAGCATGTGTTCGGCCTGAACGTGGCGGCGCTCAAGCTGTTCGACGTGGGGCCGGTATCGCTCGGGCTCGGCGTGACCGGGGGCGCGGACTGGGTGGCCCAGCGCCTGACCTCGGCCGGCCAGTCCCCGGACCGGGACAGCCTGGTCTACCATGGCGGCACCGTGGCCCAGCTCGGCTACACGCCCGTGCCCTGGCTGTCCTGGGTCGTGCAGGGGGGCGGCGAGGCGGTGTTTGCCAACGTGGAGGACGGCGGTGGAGAGGTGGGTTGGGGGACGACGCTCACGCCGTTCGTGATGACGGGGCTGGTGCTCTATGTTCCTTGAGGCGCACGCCAGCTCGGTGAAAGTCGCGACGCAGGGGGGCCACCTGGGGCTCACCACGCCATGTGCGCCGCGGCCATCACGGAGCTCGACGCCAGGTCAGGAGGTGAGCGATGACCCGTAGACGTGTGGCAGGGTTCGGGCTGATGCTGGTGTTGGCGCTCGCGTCTGGCGCGTGTTCTGAACCGCTGGTCACCGGCGATTATCGTGGCGAGCCGCTCCTGACGGTCGAGGGCCGCATCATCACGGACGCCGAGGCCACGCGGTCCGCGTTCGTCAGCTCCGGCGAGCTCAAGGTGGCCGTATTCTGGACGCGCAAGATCGGCGCATCCGGTCTCGCCCGGCTCGACGGCGGCGTCGATGAGCAGCAGGTCGTCACCCGCAGCGCGTTCCCCGCCCGGTACGCCATGACCCTCTACCGCCCACCCGAGGACGCCGTCCTCTGGACCGTGCCGCAGGGCACCGGCCGCCTCGGCGTCGCCCTCCTCCTGCTGTACTGGGACGAGAACCTCAACGGACGCTGGGACCGCACCGACGAACCGCTCGCCGGAGGAAGCTCCGCCTACGTCCTGGCCTGGGCCGAAGGCGAGGTCCGCAGCAGCCTCGTCGGCGGCCGACTCTCCGCCGGCTATCACCTCATGGAGATCGGCCAGACCGACACCTGCCTCGCCGGGGTCGACCTCGCGCTCATGCGCGCCGCCGCCGTCGACACCGACATCGACCTCACCATCACCGACGAGGTCACCGAGGTCATGCCCGACGCCGACTGCGACGGGTTCGTCGACGTCTGCGGCGAGTTCCTCGTCGAGCTCGAGACCCTGCCGCCCGAGGTCCAGGGCGAGCTGCTCGCCCAATGGCGCGCCTGCGTCACCGGCATATGGGACCGCGAGTCCGTCTGCCCCGACGGCACCCCCGACCCCGCTTGCGCCCGCGACCCCACCATGCTCGGCCCCGACGAGCAGGTATGCGACAGCCTGCTGCGCGCCGCCGACCTCGCCTGCCAGGACGGGGCCTGCTACGACGCCCACCGCCGCGCCTTCGAGCTCTGCCTCTCCCCCGACCTCCGCCAGCGCTGCGCCGAGCCCGTCGCCCAGCTCCTCGCCCACGGCCCCGACGGTGACCTCGCCGCCACCGAGGCCCTTACCCGCTGCCTCCTTGAGGCCGACCCCCTCCCCCAGGACGACTGCCTTCAACAGGCCCACGTGGCTTGCGAGCCGCTCCTCGGCCCAGATCCAGCCGCCATGGTCCCCGACGACCAACGCTGGCAGGACTTCGAGCGCTGCCTCGACGAGTCCGGCCGCTCATGTGGCCCTCCCCCCGGCGACCCCGCCCTCGCCGAGTGCGACCCCCTCGTCGCCCGGGCCGAGTCCTGCCCCGACGCCACCTGCTTCGAGCGCGCCATGGACGCCCTCCAGTCCTGCGAAGGCGGCACCCTCGACCCCTCCCACGCCTACCTCTGCGAGTGGTGGTTCTGGCAGCCCAACGGCTGCGACCGCGCCAACACCTGCGACCGCGACGCCGCCTTCCTCGACTGCCAGCACCGCTACGGCTTCGCGCCCGAGGACGGCGACCTCACCGCCGAGGCCTGCGACGCCATCTGCGTGCGGTGGCGCCAGGCCGGTGCCGACCCGAACGACCCGGACGTCGGTGAGCTGCAGCGGTGTGGGGCGAGCGGGTGGGGGTGCCAGTAGGGGCCCTCACCCCCCGACCCCCTCTCCCGTATGACGGGAGAGGGGGAGGCCCTCACCCCCCAGCCCCCTCTCCCGTATGACGGGAGAGGGGGAGGCCCTCACCCCCCAGCCCCCTCTCCCCTCGACGGGGAGAGGGGGGG
>Ga0100377_1001090_pt1 | contig 23678 bp, 17 predicted proteins | sample CryGeymeta201501_FD_83664 | JGI IMG/M metagenome (GOLD analysis project Ga0100377, IMG submission 83664) | Groundwater microbial communities from Crystal Geyser aquifers in Utah, USA - Crystal Geyser metaG 2015-01 | ecosystem: Environmental > Aquatic > Deep subsurface > Groundwater | place: USA...
CTGTAGTACCGAACGTCGGTGAAGATCGGGCCGCCGGGCGTCGGGTTCCAGCTCTGTGCGGAGGCTACCGCACCCCACCCCACCAGCGCAACCACACCAAGCACCAGGCTGAGAGCATTCTTGATTCTCATGGCAAACTCCTTGTATGGCAGGCCCAGCCTGCATGCCCGTGGAGAACGCAGTGCAGGGGGTCCGGTGTGCGAACAGCACCCCGGAGACCCTGCGTGGCGTGCTCCACGGGCATGCATGGCGGTCTGGGGGATGCGGTGGTTTCAGGGCTGAGCCGCGGGTGCGCTCCACCCCTCGGCGTCCAGGAACTTCACCTTGGCGAGCTCGCGCTGGTGGTCAGCGGCGACGGCTTCGGGGGTGGCAGGAGCGTCGGGGTCGGCGAACTCGGCTTCGGCGAGCGGGGTGGGGGTGTGCTGGCGCTCGAAGGCGTCCTGGCTGCGGGCGAACTCCTCGTCGACCTCGACGGGGGCACGGCGCGGGGCGGGCTCACGGGCCCAGGCCTCATCGGAGGCCGGTGGGGTGGAGGTGGGCAGGACGGGCGGGCCGGGAGGCTCCTGAGGCGGGTCGCCGGGGCGGACCTCCTCCACCGCCCCGGGCGCGGGCGACTCGCCTGGGGGCGGGTCGGTGGCGACGAGGTCCGCTCCGGGTTCGGTCGGGGATGGTGCCTCGTCCTCGGTGAGGGCCTGGGATGTGGCGGTGGCGAGGTCGGAGGGCGAGGACGTGGGCACGAGGTCTTCGGAGAGGTCACCGCAGGCGGTCGCGGTAAAGATGAGCAGGATGAGCAGGATGGCTTGTCGGCGAAGACGCGCGGAAGGGGGCGTAGGTAGCATGGTTTTCACCTTGGCATGCTGTGTGAGCCACCTGGATGCGACATGGCTACAGTAATGCCCCTCCTCATGCGTCAAGCGGTAATTTTGTATTTCGCGTTTCTTGAGTGATGACCAGGGCTTGGCGCTGGATGAGGCTTGGGGTGGGCCAGCGAGGCGCTGAGGCGAAGTCGGGGTGTGGTGCTGGGGGTGTGGGGAGGGCTGGCGGGGAGGTCGGCGCGCCGAGCTGGCGTTGTCAGCTGCCGAGTGGACCAGGTCGGGGCGTTGACCTGCCGTTCTGTGGTGCCGAGTGGGTCAGATCAACGCGCCGACCTGGTGTACTGAGGTGAACAGAGCGCCAGGTCGGCACGCCGACCTGGCGTATTGACGCAGAGAGTACGGGTGGGCGGCGCGCCGACCTGGTGCTCTGTTGCAGAGAGAAGGGCAGGTCGGGGCGCAGACCTGTCGACCTGACGCGGTGAGAAGGTGTGGTCGGCGTGCGGACTCGGCGTTTTGCGCGGCCTGGGCGGGGTGGGGCACGGAGCGCGAGCTGCGGGGTGGGGGTGTTGGCGTCGGGGGCGGGTCAGGGGACCTCGAAGAAGGTCACGCCGAAGCTGGCGCCGCACATGACGAGGTCGCCGTCCTTGAGGCGGGCGCGCTGGACGCGTCGGCCCTCGACGTCGGTGCCGTGGGAGCTGCCGAGGTCGGTGACGCCCCAGCCGCCGGTGGGCAGGGGGGCGATGCGGCAGTGTCGTCGGCTGACGCCGGGGTTGGCGGTGGCGAGGTCGCAGGCGGGGTCCCGTCCGATGAGGATGGGCGCGTCGCCGAGCTGGATGAGCTGCTCGAGGCCGTTGTCGTCGGTGTAGCTGAGGCTGGCCATGGTGTGCTTCCGCCGTGGGTACGGGTCAAGGTCAAGCGTCGAAGTCCCTGATCGGCATGCCTTCTTTGGCCGCGAGCCGTCGCAGTCGGGGATCGGGGTTGGTGGCGATGGGGTTGCCGACGCGCCGGAGCATGGGGAGATCGGTGAAGGAGTCGGTGTAGAAGAAGCTGTTGCCGATATCCATCCCATGCTCCTTCGCCAGCTGCTCCGCCCACACGATCTTGCCCTCGCCGTAACACAAAGGCTCGACGAACCGCCCGGTGAAGTGTCCGTCGACGACCTCGGGGCGGGTGCAGAGGAAGTGGTCGAGCTTGAGGTCCTCGACGACGCGCTCGGAGAGGTAGGGGCTGGCGGCGGTGAGCAGGACGAGGTGGTGGCCCTGGCTGCGGTGGTGCTCGACGAGCTGTCGGCCCTGGGCGTAGAGGTGGTGGCGGACCTTGCGGTCGTACCAGGCGTGCACCTCGGCGCGCAGGGCGTCCTCAGGCTTGCCCTCGAACTGGCGGAGGGCCTCGTTGGTGACCTTCTCGATGTCGATGAGGGCGAGCTTGTAGCGCAGCAGGTAGCCCGAGAAGCGGAGCATGTCGAGGACGCCCACCTCACCCTTCTCCCACAGGTGGCGGATCCAGAGCTTGGCGGAGTTGACCGACAGGAGGGTCTCGTCGAGGTCGAAGAACGCTGCGGGGCGGGGAGTCGGCATGGGCGGGGGCCGTGGTGTGGTGTGGTGTCGCGATCAACCCAACAGATAGTGCGGTGAGATGGCTTCCACCATCAAGTTGCACGCGGCGTGATAGACGATGCACGAGGTGATGGTGCCGGTGCGGTCGCGCAAGAAGCCGAACAGGAGCGACGGGAAGAAGACGGCCAGCCGGCTCACCCGCAGATCGATAACGAAATGTCCGAGCGCGAACAGCGCGCTGGTCATGATGATGGCGACGGAGGTGTGGATCCACAAGACGTCGAAGCGTCGGGGGAACAGCCGTTGGAGCGAGGTCTGCAGATAGCCCCGGTAGAAGAACTCCTCCGGGAAGGCGATCAGGAGGAGCTGGGCGAGGATGATCAGCGGCAGCCAGCTCAGCGAGCGGTCGAGGTCGAGGTGTCCGCGGGCCGGGTCCCAGGCGCCGGCCTCGTCGGGGGGCAGGCGCTGGGGGCCGATCTTGATGAGGTCGGCGGGGACGGGCTTGCCGTCGGCGGTCAGGGCGAAGGCCAGGGTGCTGCTGTCGCTGACGCGGAAGGTGGCGTGGCGGACGGTGGGGCCGCGCGTGGTGGACCGCAACAGGACATGCTCGTCGGCGATGCCGACGGCGCGCACCTCGGGGTCGCGGATGTGGTGCTGCCCGGCGCCGAAGGTGAGGACGCCGCCGGGCGCCTCGAGGTCGATGTCAACGACGTAGGCCCTGGGCGGGGTCGACCACTGGAGGGTGACGTCGCGGCCGTCCCGCCAGATGACGAACTCGGGCTTGCCGCGCTGGGCCTGCTGGGCCGGGCGGCCCTCGAGGGCGAGCGGGAGCTGGACGTAGTTGTCGGTGGAGGGGTGGAAGCTGTGGCCGAGCACGTCGGTCTGCCACAGGTGGTAGCCGATGGCGAAGGGCACGAGCGTGACCGCGGCCAGCCCGAGGCCCCAGGCGAGGCCCCTCGGCCAGCCGGCCCAGGTCATCGCGTGGGCCTCGAAGGAGGCGCGGCGGCGGGTGAGCACGAGGTAGGGCAGGACGAGAAAGACCGCGGCGACGAAGGTGAAGAGGTACTCGGAGAAGAAGGCGGAGACGTTGGCGAGGTCGCTCAGGACACGGGTCAGGACGAGGCTGCTGGCGAAGACCACGGCGAGCTCGCCGAAGGCCTTGCGGCGGGCAGCGGGGTCGGGGGCGGCGTCGGAGGGGGGGGCTGGGGTGAGGTCGGGCATGCGCCAGGCTTCCGTGTGGGTTGCAGGGGGAGGGTGAGCGTGCGGTCGTGGCGCTTCACGGCGGCTGCCGGCAGTGGAGCACAACGATGGGGGCGGTTCAAGGAGAGGGGGCCGTCGCCCGAGCCAGGTGGTGGGGGAGAACCGGTGAGTGGTCGGCGTCGATCGCGATGGCAACGGGGTTGAGCGAGGGGGTGCGTCACTTGCGCCCCTCCCGATGCCGTTGTATCCTGCGGGCGGCTTCGGGGTAGCTGGAATGTGACAGGGACGGCGGCGTATGCGGCCTTGTCGCCGAGAACAACGCATCCTTTCAGGGAAGTGCCCATGAACGTCAAGTGCCCGAAATGCGGCGCCGACTACAATGTCCAATCCGATCGCATCCCGCTGTCCGGGATCGACATGAAGTGCACCAAGTGCCTGCACAGCTTCCATGTCGCCCCTGGCAACGACGACGGCATCGTGCCTCCGAGCACGACCCGGCTTGGCCTCAAGGGGGTGACCTTTCTGGGGGGAGGCGATCAAGGCGGCGGGGCCTCGAGCGGCTTTTACATCCGCAGCGTGCGCGGGCAGGTCATGGGGCCGTTCGAGTCGAACGTGATCCTCCAGATGCTGCGGACCTCCCAGCTGACCGGGGCCGAGACGCTCTCGCGGGACAAGCAGAGCTGGGAGCCGCTGACGTCGGTGGAGGACTTCGCGGACTTCATCGCGATGCGCCAGGACAAGGGGGCGGGCTCGACGCGCTTTCTGGGCCGTCCGGGCTCGCCGGAGCGGGACGCGGCGCCGGCCAGTCGCCTCGGCGGGGCGGTGATCGTGCCCCCGGCGCCCTCGCCGGCGGCCATGGACGACGGCCCGGGCTTCTCGCTCGAGTTCGACGAACCCGCCGGTGGAGGTGCTGGTAGCTTCGAGTTCGACGACGGTGGGATGCCGGGGGTGGAGGAGTTCTCGCTGGAGATGGGCTCGGGGCGCGATCCGGAGCTGTCGGGCTTCGCGCTCTCGGACATGTCTGCCGAGCTGCCGACGCCGCTGGGTGCGGGGGGCCGATACGAGAACGCCGAGATGGACCTCGGCTTTGTGATGGAGGACGACTTCGGCGGTTCGATGGGCTTCGATGCGGAGCTCCCGGTCTTGATGGGCGGCGGTCTGGACGACGACTTCATGGACGCCGAGCTGCCTGCGGCGGTGGGTGATGAGCTGCCAGACCCGTTCATGGACGACGACGCGGAGCTTCCGGTCTTGTCGTCGGCCCGGATGCGCCCTTCGGATGCGGAGCTGCCGATCCCGCGGGCGGCGCGGCGCTCGGATGCGGAGCTGCCGATCCCTGTGGGCTTCGCCGACGACGCGGAGCTCCCGGTCCTGGCAGGTTCCGGTGGGGATATCGAGCTGCCGTCGCCGGTGCGCGGCGGGGAGGCGTTCGGCGAGGTGATCGGGCGGACGGCGGAGCTGCCGCGTTCGGCTGGAGGGCGCACCGCGGAGCTTCCACGCTCGGCCGGAGGGGGTGGGGCGCCGCTGCCGGCGTCAGCGGGCGGGGCGCCGCTGCCGAAGTCGGCGGGCGGGGCGCCGCTGCCGAAGTCGGCGGGCGTCGGGGCGTCGCTTCCACGCTCGGCTGGAGGGGTCGGGGCGCCGCTGCCGACGTCGGCGGGCGGTCGGGCCGAGCTGCCGACGTCGGCGGGCGGTCGGGCCGAGCTGCCGACGTCGGCGGGGCTGGAGGAGCTGCCGGTGGACTTCGAGGCTGATCTGCCTGCGTCTGCGGCGGCGCTGCCCGCGGTGGTCGGCGGGGCTGTCGCGTTGGGCACTTTCGGGCGTCGGTCTCCAGATGCGGAGCTCCCGCGCGCCCGCGCGTCGGTCGAGGTGGATGACGACCTGTTCAGCGACAACTTCAGCGACGACCCGTTCGCAGAGGGCTTCGGCAGCGCCGAGCTCCCGTCGTTCTCGCTCGAGGCGGACGGGTTCTCGGACCATGAGGACATGACGCACGCCGGGGGGGCGGCGTATCAGTCGGCCTTCGGGGTGGGCGACACAAGCGAGTCGACGGTCGGTGTGAGCCCGGACGAGTATCACTCGGTCATGGGCTTGAGCGGCGGCGAGGACGAGGTGGCGGTCGACGCGTCGTACTGGGGCGATGAGCTCGAGGGCGGGGGTTCGGAGGCGCCGAGCAGCGCCCCCTTGCCACCTCCGGCGGCGCATCGGGTGTTGGACACACGCCCGCGCGACGAGCCGACGAAGACGGCGCCGACGTCGGGCCGCGCCGAGCCCGCGCCGCCGGCGGCCGAGGAGGCCTCGGCCCGCGGCACCCAGGCGCGCAAGGGGTCGAGCTCGAACAAGATGCTCGTGGGCGCGATCGGCATCCTGGCGCTGGCGCTTGTGCTGATCGGCGGGATGATCCTTGGGCAGACCGACATGGGCTACTTCGGCCTGAACCTGCTGACCGGCGGCGACAAGCCGGCGGTCCCCACGCCCGAGGTCGAGCCGCCACCCGAGGTGGTGGAGGCGCCGACGACCACCGCAGACTTCAGTCGCCTTGAGCCCGACACCAACGACGTCTTTGTGGCGTTCGTGGCCGACAAGAGCAAGGCCCTGTCGAACCGGCCGAACGACGCCGGGATCAAGGGCGAGCTGTTGGTCGGCGCGACGCTCTACCTGGCCCATTACCCTGGTCAGCAGGAGTACGCCAGCCAGGCCCAGGCGCTCGGCCCGCAGCTCAAGGACGCCGAGGTGCCGGGCGCCCGGTTCGGTCGAGGCGCGTTTGCGGTGCTCAACGGCAAGGTGGATGACGCGCAGAAGGAGCTGGACCCGCTGACGAAGGACGAGGAGCACGCCTACATGGCGCACCTGCTGCTCGGCCTCTCCGATCTGATGGCCTCCCGCGTCGAGGGGGTCCAGGCCATGGCGCCTCCGCCCGAGGAGGAGCCGCAGGCCGACGGTGAGAAGGCCGACGGTGAGAAGGCCGACGGTGAGAAGGCCGATGATGACAAGGCCGACGGTGACGCCGCTGGCGGCGACGGCGAGAAGGCCGACGGCGAGGGCGGCGACGGCGAGGGCGCCGACGCGCCGGACGCTGGCGGCGCTGTCGAGGCCGACAGCGATGGCGGCGCGGCCGAAGGCGACGCGGCGGCCGAGGGCAGCGATGAGTTCGACATGACCGAGGAGGTCCTGCAGGAGTCGAAGGAGTCCCAGCGGCGCAAGATGAGCATCACCCACCTCGAGGAGGCGGCGCGGCTGAAGCCGAAGGCGCCGGCGCCTCGGTTCTTCCTGGCGATGATGGCGTTGGCGGTCGGCGAGGACAAGCCCGCGATGAAGCACCTCGACGAGGCGATCGCGGCGTCGGCCGAGCATGTACCGGGCATGTTGGAGCGGGCGCGGTTGGCGTACCTGACGGCGGATCTGAAGACGGCCGAGAAGTACGCGACACCCGTCGTCGAGACGCTGGCGTCGAAGGCCAGTGTGCGCGAGCGCTCGATGGCCTATCAGCTCGTCGGTCAGGTCCACGTCGCCCGGCGCGAGTCGGAGCCGGCGGTGGCGATGCTGACCGAGTCCCTCAAGGTCGACCCCACCAACGTGGCCGCGCTCAAGGAGCTCGGTCAGGAGTTCTTCCGCAACCAGCAGTACACCGAGGCGCTCAATTACTTCACGACGAACGCACAGCTCTCCAAGAGCGATCCGGAGGTGCTGCTCAGCATCGTGAAGTCGCACATCGGGCTCGAACAGTACGACCAGGCGGTGAAGATGTTGGAGCAGGGCGCCCAGTCGTTCCCGACCGACGCGCAGTTCCCGTACTACCTCGGGCGCATCCACGACCAGCGCAGCAACTGGTTCGAGGCGCAGCAGAACTACCGCAAGGCGCTGGCGATCGACCCGGGCTACGCCAAGGCGCGTGTGCGCCTGGCCATCCTCCTGCTCCGCGACAACCGCAACGACGACGCGCGCGAGCAGCTCGTGGAGACGGAGAAGCTCGGTGTGTCGAACAACGCCGAGATGGCGGTGGACGTCGGGACGGCGTACATGCTGCTCGGCGAGGAGGACAAGGGGCTCGGCCTGCTCAAGCGGGCGATGCGCCTGAACGCCTCCAACCTCGACGCGCGCCTGGCGCTGGCGCAGTTCTACCTGAACAAGCAGGACCCCAAGCGCGCCATGGAGATGCTCGGGCCGTTCGTCGACTCCAAGTCCGACGACATCCAGCTCACCCTCCTGCTCGCCGACGCGTTCCGGGAGTCGGGCCAGTACGAGCGCAGCATCGAGCAGCTCGATCGCCTGATCGAGCGTGACCCCAAGAGCGCCATCTATCGCTTCAAGCGGGGCATGGCCTACTTCGCGTGGCAGAACTTCGACACGGCGCGCGAGCAGTTCCTCAAGGCCTACTCGCTCGACCCGAGCTACCAGCGGGCCTACTTCTATGCCGGGCGCGTGTCCTTTGAGCAGAAGGACTACGCGGCGGCGATGAAGATCTTCCGCCAGGTGCTCGACGAGGAGCCTGCCGAGGGGGAGTACCGCTACTATCTCGGGTACGCGCTGGAGAAGAACGGCAACTTGACCCAGGCGTTGGAGGAGTACAACAACGTCGAGCGGTTCTCGCCGAAGTACGGCGAGGTGCAGCCGGATCTCTACTACCGCCGCGGTCGGATCCTCCAGATGGAGGGCAACTACCGTGCGGCCAAGCAGGATCTGATCCGTGTGCTCCAGAACGATCCCAAGCATCTCGGGGCGCTGCTCGGGCTGGGCGACACCCTGTTCGATGAGCGCAAGTACGCCGACGCGATCAGCCTCTACGAGAAGGCGCTGTTGATCCGCGACGAGCTGCCGCGGGCCCACTATCAGGTGGGCCGGGCCTACGCGTATCTGAACCGCCGCACCGAGGCGGTCAAGGCGCTCGAGCGCGCCATCGAACTGGGGCTGGAGGAGCCGAAGGCCTACGAGACCCTCGGCTACCTGCACCGGGACAACGGGAGCGCGTCGCAGGCCCGTAAGGCTTTTGATAAATATCTTGAAATCGCTCCGGATGCCTCAAATAAGAAGGATATCGAGAGAGAGCTCAAGCGTCTTGGGGGTTGATGGTTTCGTCGGGGGTTGTATTGGCGTCGCGCCACTGGCATGATGCGCTTCCCTGGTGTGCGGGTGATGGGGGCGGGTGAAGACGGCGGAAGTCATGTCGCGGGCACTGATGGTTTGTGAGGATGCGGCTCTGGCTCATGAGGTCAGGGTCGCGCTCCGAAGCCACCACATCGATGAGATCGATGAGGCGAGAGACTGGAAGACGCTCTCGATGCTGGTGCGCCTTGCCTCCGACCTGGTCGACGTCTCACAGACGCTGGTGATCGTGCCCACCGGCCTCCTGCTCCGCAACGGCATCGAGTCGCTGCTGCAGGCCGATGATCTCTTCCGCAACGTCGGCCCCCATATCGTCCCCATCATCCTCGTCGCCATGGAACATCTGGGGGATCTGGACAGCCTGAAGCGGATGACCGGCTTCACGCAGTTCATCACCCCGCCGCTGATCGCCCTGGAGATCGGTCGCCAGCTCGGCACGACGATGGGGTCCAGCGGACGGCGGGCTGAGCCGGCCGCGCCGTCGGGATCGCTGTTCGCGACCTCGGCGCGCATGCTCCAGAGCCAGCCCGACGCGCCGGTGCGCCGCTCCTCGGGGCAGCGCATCACGACCGAGCTGCCGTCGCTGCGGGGCGGCGAGACGCGCCAGGACCGGGTGACCCGCGGAATCTATGCCCTGTACATGCACGGTCGATCCGGGGTGCTGCGCCTCGGCGGAGGTCGGCAGTCCATCGAGGTGCTGGTGCGGGACGGTCAGCTGGGCCGCCGGGTGCGGACGGTCTCGCCGACGCGCGAGCAGGTCCGGACGTACCTCGCGCGGCGGAACATCGAGTACACGTTTGAGCCGTCCGTGGTGCCGTCGGTGGACTTCGAGCGCTTCGACAGCGCGCTGGTGATCCTGTTCGAGGCCATCGAGGCGATGAGCGTCAATGACATCGCGCTCGAGCTCAAGTCGTTGACCCACCGCTACCCGACCTACACCGATCTGGTCTCGCAGCGCCAGGCCGAGCTCTCGGGCCAGGATGGGTTCCTGGGCTTCTGTCAGCTCTGCAAGGGGGAGTTGACCTGGGAGCAGCTCGTCCGAAAGCTCGGCGCCAACGCCCAGAAGGCGCTTCGCTGGGCGTTCTACGCCATGGAGACCGACCTCGTCCTGTTCGTCGATGGCCCCTCCGAGCCTCCGCTCACGGTGCGTTATACGGGCCTCGACGCCGAGAGCGACGTGGCGCAGAGCGAGAGCATCCGGCAGTCGGTGCTTGTGTCGCCGGGCTCCTCCAGTCATGCCTCGCAGCGGGCGCTCCAGGAGGAGATCATCGAGAAGCTGGAGCAGAAGCTGCGCAAGCTCAGGGCCTCCGATCCCCATGATGCCTACGGGCTGCGGCCTGGCTGCGGCCCAGACGCGGTCAAGGAGCGCTTCTACGCGATCGTGAAGGAGAACCATCCAGACGTCTATGGTGGGAACGTCGAGGGGAGGTTGAAGCGGCTGGCCGAGGATGTCTTCATCGAGTACCGACAGATCCTTCAGCGCCTGCAGAAGATCGAGCGCGGCAACAGCATGTCGGGGCGCCGCGGGTCGGATCCGTCGACGCCTGCGTCCGACAGGGGGTCCACGATACCGCCTGGCCGCGCCGAGGCGGACCCGCCACGTCGTCGCAGCGAGCCCTTTGTGGCCCGCACACCGGCAGGGGGGATCCCGCGTCAAGACACGCCTGCCCCCGAAGGGGGGGGCGCCAGCGCGGCGCGGCGCACGCATCGTGCGCCGTCGCAGACCTCCACGCCGCGTCGGGTGTCAGCGGAGTATTCGCGGTCGGACAACAAGGACGCGACGAGCTCGCCACCGTGGCGGACGGAGGAGCGCAGCGGCTTGTTCCGCGTGCCGGGCCGCCCGCCCAGCCGTCCGAACGGCCCTCCGTCGTCGCCAGGCAGCCTCGACTCCAGCTCGCCAGGGGAGAAGCCGAAGCCGCCATGGGCGGGGGCCCCTGCCAAGGTCGCCGGCAAGACCGATCGCGACGGCAAGAAGGAGGACGCGTTCAAGGAGGGGGATCGCCTCCTTCGGGTCGGCCAGTACGAGCGGGCCCGCGAGTCGTTCGCCCAGGCCGTGGAGGATGACGCGAGCCCTCGCAACCGCAGCCACTTGATCTGGGCGTCTTTCTTGAGCAAGACGATGTCGGCGGACGACGCCGAGCTGGCGCTCGCCGAGGTCGTGCGCACAGCCCCCGAGCGCGTTGATGCGTACGTCTTCCTCGGCCGGCTGAGCAAGCTGCAGGGGCAGGACGAGCGGGCGGCCAGGTTCTTCAAGAAGGCGCTGGCCATCGATCCGAAGAACGTCGACGCGGTGCGCGAGGTGCGGCTGCACAACATGCGGAAGGACACGACGGAGGACAAGAACCAGAAGTCGTTCTTCGGCCGGTTGTTCAGCAAGGACAAGTGATGGCCCGAGCGCTCCGCTCCGCGCTTCGAGCGCTGCCCCTGGCGATGTTGCTGCTGACTCTGTCCTGCGTGGACGGCCTGGAGAGCGCGCCCTCGCCCGCTCCGCTGTCGATCCGGCTGCTGCCGGCGATGACGCAGGGACGTGAGATTGGTTGTGAGGACGCGCTGGCCGGGAGCGCAGATCCCCAGCTGTGGACGGTTCGCCTGCGGGTGTTCTTCGAGCCGTCGTCCACGGTGGCCGACGTGGACCGCACGCTGACCCAGACGGCGCTCCGTACCATCGATTTTCAGGATATTCCCAAGGGGCAAGGCTATCGCGTGGAGGTCGACCTCTGCGCGGCGCCTGGCGCGCCGAGCGCCTACACGGGGCAGGCGCGCTCGGTGGAGGTCAGCGGCGAGGGCGCCGCGACGACGGTCGACCTCTACATGCTGCCGGTGGAAGGCTACGCGTGCCCGGGTGTGGGGGCGACGGCCTCGTGGCCGGAGACGCCGCAGGTGTTCGGGTCTGCTGGTGGTTCGGTGACGGGCGACACGGCGGTGTTTGTTGGGGGGGCGTCGCGGTGGTTCGGGACGGACAACCCGGTGCAAGGCACCGACGCGATCGCGGTGTTCGATCAGCGCACCGGCTTGTTCGGCCCCGGCGCCGCCCGCTTGCCCTCGCCGCGTCTCATGTCCACCGGCCTGGTGGTGCGTGACCCGCAGGCGGGCCGCGAGCGGCTGCTGGTGGTGGGTGGCACGCCGTCGCTGGTTCCGTTCGACTCGCGGGCCACACCGGTGTTGAACTTCGGGCCGGCCGCCGATGACACGCCGCTGCCGGCGCCGGTCTGGGTCGACCTGGACGGCGGCGCGGTGGAGTCGCTGGCGCTGGCCGAGGGGAGCCTCGGTCATGTGGATCAGGCGTTTGCGTTCGGCGTCGGACGCGCGACCACCGGAACGGGGTCGGGCGCGGCGACGTGGGTGATCGCGGCTGGCGGGGTGGCGTTCGGGGGGGAGTCCCCCGTGCGTTCGACCTCGGTGACGCTGTTCAAGTTCAGCGACAAGGCGCGCAGCGCGACGGTGAGCCTCGACGTCGATCGCATCGCGCCCGGCGTGGTCTCTCCGCTGCCCGGGATCGTGGCGGTGGTGGGAGGCCACGATGATGGGTTCCTGTGGCACCTGCTCGAGGTGATCGACCTCAACGTCAGCCCTCCCGTCCATCGGTCGGTGCAGGTCGTGTGGCAGGGCGTCGATCCGCCGGAGCGTGCCGACCTCGTCCGGTCCTCGGCCTTCCCTCATGTCATCCCGTTGAGTGGGGGGAGCTTTCTGGTGCTCGGCGGCGGGCCGATCCTCGACAGCGTGGGCGCCAACCGCGGGCGCGTGGTCATGCCTCCCGATCGGCCGATCCTGTACCGGGTCGACCTCGCCGCCAACGGCGACGACTGGGTCGCGACGGTCTCTGTGCCTCCGTCTCTGGTCGCGGCGGCGGCGCTGGCCGAGCGCGCGTTCGCCACCGAGGTGACGGTCTCGGACGATGAGGTCTGGCTTGTGGGTGGGGTGGCGCCGACCGCGATCGAGTCGTCGTTGTTCGTCGGTGCGCTCGCCGACGTCGTGATCGTGGATCGTCGCACCGGTGAGCTCAAGGTGGGGCCGTCTGCGCCGTGGCCGACCTTCGGGGCGTCGTCGGCGCGGCTGTGGGGTGACATCAACGTGATCGCTGGTGGGGTCTCCCCGGTCGCCAATGTCGCGACCCCGGTGAACGCGGCGTCCCTTATCAATCGCCCGAGCGCGGCGGCCAGGACGTGCGGCGCCCTCGAGACGGCCGAGGATGCCTCCGAATGACGGCGGCGGAGGTGGCGATGCGTCGCTGCGGGCTGTGCCGCCCCGGTCTCGATGGGATGTGCGGCGAGGCCGGAACGTGACCGAAGGCACGACGCGCCTTGGCCCCACGGACCTCCATGGGCCATGGCTCCTCTTGTTGATCCTCGCGGTGGTGGCGGGGCGCGCGTTCTTCTCGTGCGTCGTGCTGCCCGCCTCGGGGGCGGGCCTGGGCGACACAGAGGCCTACTACACGGCCTGGGCGATGGACCTGCAGTGGGGGTATCACGACCATCCGGGCGGCGTCGCCTGGGCGATCGCCCTCGTCCGCCTCGTGCTCCCCGGCCTGTGGGCGACGCGTGGGATGGCCGCGCTGGCGCTGGCGGGCACCCTGACGGCGCTGGCGGCCTTCTGGCGTCGGCAGGCCGGGGCGTCAGGGGCCATCTGGGGCGTGATCCTGTTCGCGGCGATCCCGATCTTCGGCACCGGGGGCCTGCTCGCGGCCCCCGACGCCCCGCTGGCGGTGGGGTGGGCGGTGGCGCTGCTGGCGGTGGATCGCGGCCTGCGCGCGCCTGGGCGCTCGGTGGTCTGGTGGCTGGTGGCGGGGCTGGCCTGCGCGTGGATGCTCGCCTCAAAGTGGATCGGCGGCATCCTGATGGCGTCCCTGGCGGCGGAGATCGTCTGGCATCACCGCGGCGCGTGGGCAGGCTGGAGGCGCGGGGCGGCCGTGTTCGCGATGGGGCTGTGTGGGCTCGGCCCGACCGTGGCGTTCGAGGGCGCGCACGACGCCTCGGGGCTGCGCTACCACCTGCTGGAGCGGCACAGCGGGGTGGCGTTCGCGCCGGAGAACTGGCTCACCTTCGTTGGCGGGCAGCTCCTCGTGCTGTCGCCGGTGCTCGCGGTGTTGATCGCGGTCGGGGTCGCGAAGCGGGTCGGCTCGGCGCGCGGCGAGGGGCTCGAGGTGTGGCGGGTCGGGCTGATGGCGTGGGTGCCGTTGGCGGCGATGTGCGTGTTCACGCGGGAGGCGGAGCCCCATTGGGCGGTCATGGCCTACCTCCCGCTGCTGGGCTCCCTTGGGCTGTGGGCGGCGGCGCGTGCGCCACGGGTGCTTCGGGCGGGGGTGCTGCTCGGCGTGGTTGTGCAGACGGTGCTCTGGCTTCATCTCGCGACTCCGTTGTTCATGCCTTTTGTGTCAGATGGTTATGAGCCAAGGTATGATCTGGCCAACGACCTGCGCGGCTGGCGGGAGCTCGCGCCAACGCTTCGACGGGAGCTGGCCAGCGGCCGGGTGGACCGCGTGGTGGGCTACCACTACACGGTCTGCGGGCAGCTCGTGGCGGCGCTCGACGACCTGGACGCCGTGGTGTGCGCCAGCCGTCGGCGCGACGCCTTCGACTTCCTGCGCGGCGGTGCGTCCGGGCGGCCGGAGGAGGGCAGCGACCTGCTGTATGTGCGCGACAACCGCTACGACGAGCCTGGACCCCAGCGCCTGCGCTGTGACGCCTGGGACGCCGAGCGCTGGAGCGAGGTCCGGCGGGCGGGGCGGGTGGTCCATCGGTTCGGCCTTCAGCGGTGCCGCGGCTATCGGGGCATGGTGCCCGCTCAGACGAGCGCGCTCGGTGACGGTGGCGCCCGGCCGGATGGGCTGCTATGGTCTGGGGTCGATCCGGCGCCGGGTCGCGGCGAACGCTCGCCGTGACCGCCGCCGCTGGCCTCCTGACGGGCGCATGAAGACACCGCCTCACATCCTGCTGTGGATCGCGTTGGCCCTGACGGCGCTCGCCGTGGGCGCGTGCAGCGCCGACCCCTCGCAGTCCAAGGTCCCCTACCGCGCGACGATCTGGGGTGAGCCGCCGGGTGACCGCCTGCTGATGCACGCACCAGCCCTGAGCCTGCTCGGCGATGTGCGCACCGGGCGCTTCGAGGACCACCCTGCCCAGGGCTACCTCGTCTACGGCGGGGCGAACACGACCGTGACGCTCGACCTCGTCGCCGCCGGACCCGGCGCCGATCCCGTGCTGATCCTGTACGGCCCGCGCGTGAGCGGCAACATCTGGGGTCGGCCGGTCGCCGTCAACGATGACGGCGGCAGCGGCCTGAACGCCCGCATCGACCACTTCCGGCTGGACGCGCTCGGCGAGTACCTGGTGGTGGTCACGAGCTACGACCGAAGGGGAGCGGGCGGCTACGAGCTTCGGGTGTCGTGCAGCTGGGGCTGCGAGGAGGTCGTCCCCTGCACGGAGCTGGCGTGTCTGGAGGCGGCGAGCTGCTATCGCGGCTACCGGACCGACGCCCGCGGCTGCCGGGTTTGCGAGTGCCTGGACGAGTGCCGCACCTCGGGCGACTGTGGCGCCTCTCAGGTCTGCGTGGACGGCCAGTGCCGCGCGGACTGCGACTGCTTCGACGACCTCGCCCCGGTCTGCGGCGTCGACGGCCGGGAGTACCCGAACGCCTGCGAGGCGCGCTGCGCTGGCGTGGGCATCGCTGCCACGGGCCCGTGTGCGGACGAGTGCCCCGAGCTCACCTGTGCGCTGGCCTGCCCGGCGGGGTTCGTGACGGACGTCGGAGGCTGCCAGGTCTGCGAGTGCCTCGATCCCTGCCTCGCCTGCGACGACATCGTTCAGCCGATCTGCACCCAGAACGGCTTGACCGTGGCCAACACCTGCAAGGCCGAGTGCGTCGGGGAGGTCGTCGCCTACCTGGGCCGCTGCATCGAGGGCTGCGAGCTGCTCGACGCGTGCGCGCTCACCTGCGACCAGGGCTTCGAGCGTGATACGCGCGGCTGCTTGATCTGTGAGTGCAGCCCACAGGTGTGCTCGGACGAGCTCAGCCCCGAGTGCGGCGTCAACGGCGTCACCTGGCGCAACGCCTGCGAGCGTGAGCGGGCCGGCGTCGAGCTGGCCTTCCGCGACGTCTGCCCCCCGACCTGCCTCAGCGACGCTGAATGTCCCACGGGTCTCACCTGCCGCCCGCTCGCCGCCGAGGGCAGCGTTGCCTGCGCCGAGGCAGGCCTCAGCGAGCGCTGCCGCGGAAAGTGCGTCGCCGCCGACGCCGCGACCTGCCTCACCGCCGCCGATTGTCCGCTCGCCCTCGACTGCGTCGAGGGCGTCTGCTCCACCTGCGGGGGCTGCTCGCCCATCTACCAACCGGTCTGCGATGGCGACAGGACCTTCCTCAACGCCTGCAACGCCCAGCGCTGCGGACTCACCCCGGACGTCCGCGCCGGGGCCTGCTGTGCCGACGTTTTGCTTGACGATTGTGATCTGGAGTGCGAAAACGGTTTTGTCGTCGACAGCGACGGTTGCGAGGTTTGTCAGTGTCGCAGCGCGCCTCCCTGCCAGTGCGCGGCCATCGACAACCCCGTCTGCGGGGTGGATGGTCAGACCTGGGGCAATCGCTGTGAGGCCTTGTGTCGGGGAGTTGAGAGCCTGTTCGATGGTCCGTGTCCCGACGAGTGACGTGTGGTCCTGGGGCGTGGTCCTGGTTCTCGCTGGAGGGCTCGGCGTCGGATGTGGAGACGCCTTCTCCTTCTACGCCCCTCCCCAGAAGACCCGGGCACAGCTCGAGCTGGCGCCGAACTTCCAGGAGCGCGGCGTCACGGACAACGAGGTCGTGGCCCTCGTCGCCAGAGCTGACACGCAGCTGGCAGACCTGCTCGACTTTGCCTTCGGCGAGGACATCATCGTGACCGAGTTCAGCACCGGAGGTGGGACCGGTTGCGCCAGCGAGAAGGCTCAGGGCGCGCTCCAGGAGCGCGGTGTCGGCCCCGAGACGCTCTTCCCGATCTGCTTCAAGCTCAGCGTTCGGGCCAACGCGACCCCTGGCCCTCGCCCCGTGACGCTCGACCTCGATATGGACGGAGTGGCCGTCATTGCCCGCGCGACGTTCATCATCACCGACCCCGATGCGGACTGAACACGCGTGGCTGGCCGCGTGGCTGGTCGCGGCCGCGGTGTGCGTGGCGTCAGCGCCCGCCGCGGCCCAGCGCCGCCCCGATCGCCTGCCGATCGTCGACATCCTCAAGGCCCAGAGCTGCTACTCCAACCTCGATTACCGGTGCGTCGTCGACATCCTGGCGCCGCTGCCGGACTGGTACCTCCCGCAGACGGTCGGCGGCCGCCCCGAGGGGCTCTCGGCCGCGGACGTGCCCGTGGCCCTGGAGGCCGCCCGGATCCTGGCCCTCAGCCACCTGGCCCTCGGCGCCAACGCGCGGGCGCGGCTCGTCTTTGCGTGGATGCTGCGCGTCGATCCCGATTACGACCTGACCGGCTCGGAGGTCTCGCCGAGCTCGCACACCGTCTTCGTCCAGGTGCGCGCGCGGCTGTTCGGCCCCCGCCTGGCCCACTACGTCGCGGCGCGCGCGGTCGCCAACGTCGTCGTCGGCCGCCGCCGCAGCCGCGCGGTCGCGATCGCCGACCGCATACGCGCCCGCCTCGACGCCACCACCGTCCCCACCGAGCTCACCGTCCGCTTCATCCCTCGCGTCGGCAGCCGCTGGGTCATGCTGACCGGAGAGGACGCCCAGAAGTACAGCGACGCCCTCAGCCTGGAGCTGGGCATGGACGTGCTCATCGACCGGACAGGCTGGTCCTTCGGCTTCACGATCGGCTACGAGGTCCACGACGTTGAGTTGACCGATCTGCTCGTCGGAGAGCGGAATCAGCTCGAGGTCCTGCACATCGTCGGCCGCGTCGGCTACGAGTGGCGGTGGGGCCCGCTCGGGCTCAGGCCCATCGTCGGGCTCGGCCCCACGGCCTTCGGGACGCGGGAGCTCTTCGAGGCGGTCGGCCTCACGGGGCTCGTCGGCGTCGATCTGCTCGGCCACCTGGGGCAGCGCCTCGTGCTCACCGCGCAGGTCGCCCAGCAGCCCACGCTCGTCTTCACCAACCAGAGCGTCCGCGTCAGCGACACCTGGCTGCTGGGCGGTGCGCTGGGGGTGAGGTTCTGAGCACGATCGGAGCGCCACCGCGCATGGAATCGCCCTGATAGCTCAGCCGATCGGGGCGGACTCGACCTTGGAGAGCGCGAACAGGAATCGGCCCACGATCACGTCGATGGCCTGCGCGTTCTCGCCGCCCTCGGGGATGATCAGGTGCGCGAACTGCTTGCTCGGGGCGACATGCAGCATATGCATCGGCCGCACCGTCTCGTAGTACTGCTTCTGGACGGACCGGATGTCCCGCCCCCGATGCAGGATGTCCCGCTTGATCCGACGCATCAGCCGGATGTCGTCGTCCGTGTCCACGAACAAGCGCAGGTCGAACATGTCGCGCAGCGCCGGGATCGCGAACAGGAGGATGCCCTCCACCACGATGATCGGCTCCGGCCGCACTCGCACCGTCACCTCCGTCCGCCGATGCTCGGCGAAGTCGTACTGCGGGCACTCCACCACCTCGCCGGCCCTCAGCCGGCGGAGGTCGGACACGAGCAGATCGTTGTCCAGGGCGTCCGGCTCGTCGAAGTTGAGCAGCTGGCGCTCCTCGTGGGACAGCATTGAGTTGTCGCTGTAGTACCAGTCGTGCTGGACCAGCGCGGCCTGGCCGTCCAGCGCCTCCACGATCCGCGTGGCGACAGTCGTCTTGCCGCTCCCGGTGCCACCGGCGATTCCGATAAGAACTGGGCTCGGGGCCTGGCGGTTGGGTTCCATCGGAGCTCCTTGACGGATCGGTGCAGCCGAATTGGCCGCGCGTTGCCAACGGTGTACACATCCCGACGCCGTCCGGTCAATGCCCCGCGCGGTTGGTGGGGTGCGATCGCAAGGTCAGACGACGTGGCGCTCGCGCGTCGCCCCAGGCGATGGGAGCGCAACGACCGAGCCCGGCGTCCTCGATTCAGCGACCCCGATCCCGACGGCATGCGGCCCCCCGACGTCGCGCTTTCCACCGGCGCGGCTCAGAATCCTTCAAACGGAGTGGCGGGTATGATACACACTGCATAGGGGCGCATGCGCTGAACGGATGGTTCGTCAGCTCGCCCCACAGCGCGGGTCGCGCCGCATGGCCGCTGGCCTTCAGACCCCGCACCTCCAGGGCCACCCGTGCGACGCCCGCTCGACGGACCCACAGCGACAGCAAGGACGCGAAGCTATGGCCAAGATCATCGCCATCGTCAATCAGAAGGGCGGCGTCGGCAAGACCACCACCGCCGTCAACCTCTCGGCCTGCCTCGCCGCCCAGTCCCAGCGGACCCTGCTCGTCGACGTCGATCCCCAGGGCAACGCCGGCAGCGGGCTCGGCTTCAACAAGGACGACATCAAGGCGTCGATCTACCACGCGCTCATCGGCGACATGGACGCACCGGACATCATCCTGCCCACCGGGGTGGAGAATCTGGAGCTGCTGCCGGCCAACAACGACCTCGCCGGCGCTGAGGTCGAGCTCGTCGGCTGGGATCAGCGGGAGTTCCGTCTGCGCGAGGTGCTGGCGCCGCTGCGTCGGATCTACGACTTCATCATCATCGACTGCCCGCCGAGCCTGGGCCTGCTGACGGTCAACGCGCTCGCGGCCGCCGACACGGTGCTCGTGCCCATCCAGACCGAGTACTACGCCCTGGAGGGCCTCGGGCATCTGCTGAACACGATCGGCCTCATCCACGAGCACCTGAACCCGGCGCTCGGCATCGAGGGGATCGTGCTCACCATGTTCGATCGACGCACCAACCTCTCACAGCAGGTGGCCGGCGAGGTGACCGGCCACTTTGGGGACCTGGTGTTCGACACGGTGATCCCGCGCAACGTGCGGCTGAGCGAGAGCCCGAGCTTCGGGTTGCCGATCACCCACTACGCCATGCAATCGCAGGGAGCCCAGAGCTACATCGCCCTGGCCGAAGAGTTCCTCGCCCGAAACAATGCTGCCGCCTGAGGATCGAGATGCTGCCCAACAAAGACAATAACGCCGGCCGCAAGGTGCTCGGGCGTGGCCTCGGGGCGTTGATCCCTGGCAAGTCGGCCACCAAGGCCCGTTTCTTCGACTGCCCCGTCGAGCGGATCCACGCCACCGTCGGCCAGCCGCGCCGCGTCTTCAACGAGCCGGCCATCGCCGAGCTCGCCGCCTCCATCCGCGAGAACGGCGTCATCCAGCCGCTGGTCGTGCGGGAGAACTCCAACGGAGACTACCAGCTCATCGCCGGGGAGCGACGCCTCCGCGCGGCGCGACTCGCCGAGCTCAACTCCGTGCCTGTCGTGATCAAGGACGTCACCGACGAGGAGGCCTTCGAGCTGGCCCTCATCGAGAACATCCAGCGCCAGGATCTCAACCCGCTGGAGGAGGCCGAGGCCTACGATCGCCTCATGCAGAGCCGGGGCTTCACCCAGGAGCAACTCGCCGCGCGCCTCGGGCGCTCCCGCTCCTCCATCGCCAACACGGTCCGCCTGCTTCGCCTCGAGGCCGAGGTCCGGCCCCTGGTCGAGGCCGGCGAGCTCACCGAGGGGGCCGCCCGCGCCCTGCTCGGCCTGCCCGAGGCCGCCCAGCAGGGCCCGCTGGCCGAGGCCGCCGTCGCGCATCAGCTCTCGGTCCGCAACATCGAGGCGGTGGTCAAGCTGGCCAAGGACGGCGTGCCCCTGGACGAAGCCGTGGACCTCGTGCTCGGCGGCGGCCCCGTCGCCCCGGCCCCCGAGCTCCTCGCTCCCATCGAGGCGGCGCTCGAGGAGGTTCCGGACCTCGAACCCGAGCCCGACGACGCCGACGATGCCCCCGGCTTCGCCGACGACGGCGAGGTCGAGCAGTGGACCTTGGACCTGAAGGCGCGGTTTGGCGCGCCGGTCAAGATGAAGGTGCGCGGCAAGCGTGGCTCCATCCAGCTCTTCTTCAAGGACCGTGCGGAGCTTGACGCCCTCATCGCGCGCCTCACCGGAGCTCCGTGACCCCATGAGCGACGCCGACCCCAAGACCCCCGACACCGCGCCGGACGCCACACCGGACGCCACGCCCGAGCCCTCCGACGAGCGCTACAAGACCCGCATCCTCATCAAGCCCAACGGCGAGGTGATCATCGAGAACCTGTCGATGGACCTGGTGGAGCTGGCCATGGCGCTGGACCCGGACGGCGAGGTGGCGTGCGACATCGGCGAGCTGCTCTCGGGCGCCGCGCGCCCCGCCGAGCCGAAGGGCGACTGACCCCTGCTCAGCCCGACCGCTTCAGCACGCGCGAGAGCTTGCTGCGGAACGTGTCGACGATCATCGAGTCGTCAGGCTCCAGCCGAAGCAACCACAGCATCCCGAGCATCGTCCCGTACCCCAGCACGCCGCCCAGCGCCACCCCCCAGGGCCCGAGGTCGAGCTGCAGGCACCCATACAGCACCACGGCCACGACGAGGCCGCTGGACAGCGGCTTGAGGTACGCCCACGTGTACGGGTGCATCTTGAGCCGCCAGCGGACCTGCGCCAGCCGGATCAGGTTGATCCCACACAGCGCCGACATGCCAGCCACCGCGGCCCCCTCGATGCCCATCACCGGGATGAGCGTCACGTTCAGCGCGACGTTCATCACCGCGATCACGACCCCGTTCACCATCTCCAGCCGCTGATACTTCGTCATCACGAGCAGGAACCCGCAAGGACCGGCCGACGTGTTCACGAACTGCCCGATCGCCAGCAGCCGCAGCACCATCGCCGCCGCCACGAAGTCGTCCCCGAACATCGACAGGATGTCCTCGGCGAACACGACGATCCACAGCATGAGCGGCAGCGTGAGCGTCATCACCCACCGCGTGACCGTCGCGTACATCTGCCGCAGATGGTCGTGCTGCTCGCTGTGGAACAGCTCGGCGATCTTGACCGAGAAGATGGCGTTGAACGACTGCAGGAAGAACACGCACAGGCTCGCCACCGAGAACGCGATCGCGTACAACCCGACCTCTTTGGCGTCGAGGAAGAAGCCCAGCAGCAGCTTGTTCACGTGCTCGGTCAGGAACATCGCCAGCGCCACGAAGAACATCCCGCCCGAGAACTTCAGGAAGCTCGACCGCACGCCCGGCTCGACCGGACCGACCTCGCTCAGCAGCCATCGCGTCCGCCGCCGCAGCCACCACATCATCGATGCGCTCGACGCGGCCAGCGCCAGCACGGTCGCGATCAGGATCCCCGCGAACTCCAGCCCCGCGAGGTAGAGCACGAGGAACGCCCCGAACTGGACCCCGCGCTGCGTGATCTCCCGCGCGAAGAACGCCACCGACGGCTGCTTCACCCCCTGCAACAAGCCCTGCAGCGTGTTCCCGGCGGTCTGCAGCACCACCATCCCGGCGAACCACGGCAGCACCGGCGCCAGCGCCGCCTCCTTGAGCACGTGCACCGCCAGCGGCTCACGGAAGACCGCGATCAGCCCGCCGACCACCACCGCCGCCAGCCCCGAGACCCCCATCGCCGCCCGCGACAGCGACGCCGCGCTCGCCCGATCCCCCCTCGCCAGCAGCTCCCCCAGATACCGCGGCAGCCCCGTGCTCATCCCGAACACCGCGAGCAGCGCAGCCACCGCCGTCACGGTCATCCCGAGCGTGAACAGCCCGAACGCGTCGGCGCCCAACAGCCGGGCGAACATCGCCTGACCCCCGAACGCGAGCACGTAGCCTCCCACCCGCGTCGCGAACACCAGGCCGGCTTGCCGGGTCGTCCCTGTCAGGTCCCGGCTGTACTGCCGGGATGCCTCCGTTGAGGGCGCCTCTTGCGTCATCGTGGACCGACTTTGCACCAGTGACTCAAGTCGCGGCCGAGCTCTTCGCCCAGCAACCCGACGTCGTCCCGGAACGCCTCGGCAAGCTCCTCCAGCATCGCCGCAGACAGCGCCTCACGGCTCGACCGATCGTCGTTCAGCGACCGCACCCGCGCCAGCACCGCCAGCAGCCCCCGCTTCACCGGCGCGACCTGCTTCAGCACGTTGAGCGCCATCCGCATCGGCCTCGGCGGCCGCTGCAACAGATCCTCGAGCCGCGGCGACCGCAGCCGCTTGTTCACGTTCACCGGCGGGAACGCCGTTCGTCCGTCGTGCTCCAGCCCCAGGAACTCCACCATCTCCCCGTACACCTTCCCCGTGTCCCGCTTGAAGTCGTCGAACACGATCACCCGCACCTGCTCCGCAGGGGCCGTCGCCTTCAGCCGCTTCACCTGCTCCCCGAAGCTGCACAGCGCCTGGTACTGAAGCCGCCGCGGCTCCTTGCACAGCGGCGGGATCGCCTCACCCCGCGCCCGCTGTGCCTGCAGCCGCCACGCCCGCTCAAAGTCCGCCTCCGTCTCCTCCCGGATCGTCAGCAGCTTCGCGTGCAGCGACTGCACCATCACCACCGGGTTCCGCACCATCGCGATGAACTTCGCGTCTGGATTGAACTCCAGCACCCGCGACACCGCCACGTCCGAGAACAGATACCACACCGACCCCTCACCCACCCTCAGATGCTGCCCCGGCACACAGTGCCCGAAGAACTTCGCGCGATATTCATCAACATCGCTCGCGAATTGACACCCCGGCAGATCATAGCTGAAGAAATTCGGCTCCTTTGGTGAAGAGAAGCAAATTTGAGGATGCTCAGAGAGATAGGTGCTCAGGGCGGTCGTGCCGCAACGCGGACCGCCCACGATGAAGAAGTCAGGCTTCATGGCTGCGTGGGGCTGCAATGTCTTGGCTCGTCGTGAAAGCTAACCGGAGGGAGGGGCCGTGCGCCAGGCTTCGCAGGCTGTGGGAGTGGAAGCAAACCGTATGTGGGCGGCGGAGTCAAGGCGCCCTCACCCCCCAACCCCCTCGGCTATTACAAAGCTCCGGCCTACGGCCGTTCTCGCTCCGCTCGCCCGTCCTGCGCAACGAGCGAAGCTCGTTCCGCCGCCCTCCGCGGGCTCGGCCC
>Ga0100377_1001093_pt1 | contig 23641 bp, 20 predicted proteins | sample CryGeymeta201501_FD_83664 | JGI IMG/M metagenome (GOLD analysis project Ga0100377, IMG submission 83664) | Groundwater microbial communities from Crystal Geyser aquifers in Utah, USA - Crystal Geyser metaG 2015-01 | ecosystem: Environmental > Aquatic > Deep subsurface > Groundwater | place: USA...
CCTATTGATGCAAATGAGATTTTCAAAAAAACATTAAAGGGATATGTTGATTATTTCAATTATTTGGAATAACACACCGGCTGACAGCAGTACAAGCCATCACCGGCCAGACAAGGAGCCATATCGGCATAGGTGAATTTTTGATAGAAGATTGGCAAGGTGCTGGCTTATTAAAGTCATCTGCAGTTAAATCCGCTATCTCAACAATTGATCAAAGGCTGGTTACGAGAATTTTAGGCAGGTTTTCTTCGAAAGATCTCTCTACCTTGGGAAAAGCGCTAAAGGAACTTCTTGATTTGAGATAGAGGAAAATGACTGGCACACTTTGTGATATTTAAAGCCAAACAACCTTAACATCTTTTTCAACTGCCCTAAACTCAGGGTCCCCAGTATAAAGCTCTGCTTTTTTTAGGCGGGCGAGTGCGACGGCAAAACAATCAGCATATGCCATCCGTTTTGTTGCCTTGATACGGGCTGCCTCACGAGTAAGTTCTTTATTGGCTTCAACAAGCGTGATCGGAAAAGTCTGTATGAGTTGCTCGATCTCCTGCGCCTTTTGGTCCCCGAACCGCCTTACGATCTGGTAGTAAACTTCTCCCCAGTTGACGATGCACATTAAAAGAGGTTTGGAGGATTCGACGGCTTTCTCGAAGAGGTCGATCATCTTTTCGAATCCAGGTTCCTGTTCAAGGTAACACAGGAGCGCCCAGCTATCGAGAACCTTTACGGCGGCCAATTTTCTCCTCCTCTCGCTTGAGATCCTCTGATCGGGTTTCTTCTAATGCCTTGACAAGTCCACTTCTCTTAAGGACACCACTCATCTTTTGAAAGTACTCCTTGTTTAATGGGCGAAAAATAATTTCTCCTTTTCGTTCTTCGACATAGAACTTGGTGCCCTTCTTGATTCCCAGGCGATGTCTGATCTTAGATGGTATCACAACTTGCCCTTTAACAGTAACCGATGTTTCCATGTGACCTCCCTGTCTAACCTTTTCAAAATTGTATACCATATTAAAAAAAGTAAGTCAATAAAAATTATGTAATACAATTAACTTAAAGTTCGAACGCTTGACTGGAAGCTTATGGTTTTGTTATGAAAACCTAAATGAAGGAAATGAAGAAGAGCTGGGAGGATGAATATTCCGTCCCTTTCGGAGAGGTGGATACAAAGAATGAGGTATTCCTGTCCCACCTCTGGAATCTGATGCAGGAGACTGCATGGAACCATGCGACCCATCTGAAAGTGGGTTATTCCGATCTGGGAGAGCAGAAATACTTCTGGGTCCTATCCCGCTTATTTATTCAAATGGATGAGTATCCCCGATGGGGAGATAAAATCAGGGTCAAGACCTGGCTCGCGGGGATGGGGCGTTTATTCGCCCTCCGTAATTTTTCAGTCATCAACCCGAAGGGCAAAATCATCAGTACCGCCAGGAGCGCCTGGTTGGTTCTCGATTTAAAAAACCGGAGGCCCCATAGGGTTGAACCTCTATTTAAAAGGATTCTTCCTTTGCTCGATCGTCCTGCTGAGGCAGAGGAACCTGAAAAGATTCATGATTCCGTTCATCCCAGGGAGGAGAATCTTTTTAAGGTCCGTTACAGTGATATCGATATGCATCATCACGTGAACAACACAAAATATATCGAGTGGATATTGGATAGTTATCCCTTTGAGATGCATCGGAAGTGTTACATCCATACCTTTGAGATAAACTTCCTTGCCGAATCCTCCCATGGAGACGAAATATCGGTCCATACAGAGCCCTTCGGAGATTCTCCACCTGCCTTTCTCCACAGTGTCTTTAGAAAGGGCGATGGTCGTGAATTATGCAGGGCAAGGGCAAGTTGGAAACCGATCGATTAAAATGAATCGGATTGACAAAGGATCTCTTCTTCTGATATGAACCCCTCCATGAGCGAGATAAAAAAAAGAAACATCCTCAGCGAAGTGGCTTTAGGGAATATTCCTCCGGATATCCTCATTACCAACGGCATCCTCTTCAATGTCTTTACCAGAGAGTTTATTAAGAAACAGTCCATCTGGATCAAAGATGGAATGATTGCTTATGTCGGTCCTGATCATCATCCCCCCAGAGATGAAAAGACACTGGTTATCGATGCGGATGGAATGGTTCTCCTTCCTGGGCTGATTGATGGTCATACTCACACCATTAGCAACCGTTTCGGGATCGAAGAATTCATCAGGCATGTCATCCCGACTGGTGTCACGACAGTGATTACTGAGACCATTGAGCTTGCCACCATTGTAGGGAAAGACGGCATTGAATATCTTGTAAAAGGTTTGGAGGGGCAACCAATTAGATTTTATTACACGGTTGCTCCTCTCTGCGGTCTCACTCCATTCGAAGAAATAAACGCCCCACTCAATGAAGAACTCCTTCCTCTGCTGAAAGACCCGAAATGCCTGGGGATAGGTGAAATTTATTGGGGGAACATCTTCCTGGAAGGGAACCAGGGAGAAAGAGTACGAGAACTTGCCTCCATGGGCCTTGAACTGGGGAAGAGGGTGGAAGGACACACGGCAGGTGCAACAGGGAGAAAGCTTCAGGCCTACACCGATTTTGGTGTTTCCTCCTGCCATGAACCCATTACTGAAAAGGAAGTATTGGAAAGGCTTCGACTTGGCTACTGGGTCATGATCAGGGAAGGAAGCATTAGAAAGGAGCTGGAAGGAGTCAAGGGGATTTTCAAGAAGAAAATTGACTTTAGAAGATTAGTCCTGTCAACGGATGGGGTCGATCCCGAAGGATTCCTCACCGAAGGTTATCTTGATGCCTCCCTGAGGAGCGCCCTGAAGCTTGGTGTTCCACCTAAACTCGCTTACCAAATGGTTACGATCAATGTCGCAGAGCATTTCCATCTCGATCATCTCATCGGGTCTCTTTCACCCGGGAAGATGGCGGATATTCTGATCATTCCCTCACCAGATGATTTTTCGCCCCAATGGGTGATGTGCTATGGGAAAATCATCTACAGAGATGGTAAATCCCTGGTCGAACCTAAAAAAGTATTTTTCCCGGATACTATGTTTAACACAGTGAAAGTTCCAGAAAATATATTCTCTTCAAAAGGTGGAGCCTTGGCGGAACCCACCGGAGCTTTAGCGAAGGTGGGGAAGGTTAGAGTGATGGAGCTGGTGACCAGACTTGTGACCCAAGAAAGGATTGTTGATCTCGAAGACACTGAGGAGTCGAAGGATGTCATCATGATTCTCGCCATAAACCGACTGGGAACGGGAGAGGCCTTTAAGGGATTTCTTAAGGGATTCGGCCTTCAAAGAGGGGCCTATGGAACGACGATGAGCTGGGATAGCCCTGATATGATTGTTGTGGGATGTGACACGCAATCGATGGAGACAGTCATCGGCAGGCTCAAAGAAATCGGAGGCGGAGGCGTCTATGCCATAGGAAAAGAGGTTGTTGCAGAATTTCCTGCTCCCCTCTGCGGTGTCACCTCATTAAAACCAATGGAGATTGTGGGAGAGGAGGTTAGAAAGCTCGAAGAGTCTCTGAGAGAGAATGGTGTGAAATGGGAAAAGCCTACCCTTACCGTCGATACGCTTGGAACAGCCGCCATCCCCCACCTGAGAATCACCCATCACGGCTACGTCAATTTAAAGGATAGGAAAATTCTTTCTTTTGAAGTCTGATCGGTTGTGGCAGCAATCTAAAAAAAGATGCTAAAACTGGTATCGGGATCGTATTTTTCTGGAGGTTTTTTATCCTTCTCTTTTAGTTTGGCATGAGCGGCTGCCAGGCGCGCAATCGGAAGTCGCGGGACCGAGCAGCTCACATAGGAGAGCCCGATAGTGTGGCAGAATTCGACCGATTCGGGATGGCCCCCGTGCTCCCCGCAGATGCCGATCTTGAGGTCGGGTTTGGTCTTTCGCCCCCATTCGATCGTGATCATCATTAACCTTCCCACTCCCTTCACATCCAGAACTTCAAAGGGGTTGTCCTGAAGGATCTTCCGCTCATTGTAAAGGGGGAGGAACTTGTTCTCTGCATCTTCCCTCGAAAAAGAGAAGGTGGCCTGGGTGAGGTCGTTCGTTCCGAAAGAGAAGAAGTCTGCCACCTCTGCCAATCTCCCAGCTCTCATGCACGCCCTGACCACTTCAATCATCGTCCCGAATTTGAATTGAAGCTGAATGCCATATCCTTTTTCCACTTCCTTCTGGATCTTTTTGACAAGCTGATAAACCCATTTCAATTCCTGGGCCGTGCAGACCTGAGGCACCATGATCTCAGGTTGAATCTCGAGGCCCTCTTTGACCAGCTCGGCGGCCGCTTCGAGAACAGACTGGATCTGCATCCGGTAGATCTCGGGATAGGTAATCCCCAGCCTCACCCCCCGGTGGCCCAGCATGGGATTGACCTCCATCATCTTCTTGACCTTGCGAAGCGTCTCTTCCTGTTTCCGGATCAGTTTCCTGTCAAGCTTATTCTCCTTTATCTCGGAAATATTGGCGGCCAATTGTTCGAGGGGCTTTAGCGATTCCCGGAAAACGGGGTCTAAAAATTTCATTGCCTCGGAGATGTTCTCCGCCGAGGATAGAACGGTCTCCACTTCTTTGATGTTTCGGAGCTTTGAAGCCAGTTCCTCAGCCGACGGGAGAAATTCGTGGAGCGGTGGGTCGAGGAGGCGGACGGTTACCGGAAAACCCTCCATTGCCCTAAAGATCTCTTTAAAATCCTTTTTCTGCATGGGGAGAAGTTTGTCAATGGCCTCTGCTCTCTTCTCCTTCGATCCTGCAAGGATCATCTCCCTTACGATCGGAAGGCGGTCCACCGCATTGAACATCCTCTCCGTCCGGCAGAGCCCGATGCCTTCTGCGCCCAGTTGCCTTGCTTTGACTGCAGAATCAGGAGTATCAGCATTGGCGCGAACGCCCATGGTTCTAACTTCATCCGCCCAACTCAGGAGCGTGAGGAGGTCTTTGCTGATTTCAGGATCTACGGTAGGAACCTCTCCCAAATAGACCTCGCCTCTGGAGCCATCGATGGTGATAAAATCTCCTTCCTTGATATGAACATTTCTGATGATGGCCTCTCTCCCTTTTGGATCGATTCGGAGTTCTTCACACCCTGAGACACAGGGTTTTCCCATGCCTCTCGCCACCACAGCCGCATGAGATGTTTTTCCTCCACGACTTGTCAAAATTCCCCGAGCGGCAAAGAAACCGTGAATATCCTCAGGTTTAGTCTCTTCTCGGACCAGAATGACCTTGTCGCCAAGTTTTCCTACTCGTTCAGCCTCATCGGCATCGAAGATTGCTTTTCCAGATGCCGCTCCTGGAGAGGCGGGAAGGCCAATGGCAATTGGTTTTGCCTTGAAATTTGGGTCGATCCGGTTATGGAGGAGTTGCTCCAGCTCTTGAGGTTTCAATTTCAGGACAGCTTGTTCTTTCGTAATCAGTTTTTCAGCGACCATCTCTTTGGAAGTTCTGACAATTGCCTGAGCGTTCATCTTCCCATTTCGAGTTTGAAGGATGTAGAGGGTCTTTTTCTCCACGGTAAATTCAAAGTCCTGAACTTCATGAAAATGTTCTTCCAAAGTTTTTCTGACCCGCTCCAACTCTCGATAGATTTTTGGCATTTCCTTCTTCATCTCTTGAATGGGCATGGGTGTCCGGATCCCGGCCACGACATCTTCGCCCTGAGCATTCACCAGATATTCGCCATAAAGAATGTTTTCTCCAGTTCCGGGGTCTCGTGTGAACGCCACACCGGTAGCAGAGTCAAAGCCCATGTTTCCGAAGACCATCGTGCACACATTGACGGCTGTTCCATTCGCCATTTCAGAGGTGATCTTGAATTCCTTTCGGTAATCCACTGCCCTCTTTCCCATCCAGGATTTGAAAACCGCTTCAATGGCGAGTTTTAATTGAACCATCGGGTCTTGAGGGAAAAGAGTCCCTGTCCTCTTCTTAACTAATATTAGATATTGTTTACAGATATCCTTGAGATGATCAACATCGAGATCAGTGTCTTCCTTGGCTCCCACCCTTACTTTTGTCTTGTTAAGGATTTGGTCGAATTCCTTTTCTTCCACCCCTAATGCAATTTTCCCGGAGAGTTGAATAAATCTCCGGTAGGCATCATAGGCGAATCTTCCATCCGAGGTGATCTTAATTAAACCCTCGAGGGTATTGTCATTTAAACCCAGATTGAGAATGGTATCCATCATCCCTGGCATGGAGATCGCAGCGCCCGACCGGACAGAGAAGAAGAGGGGATTTTGAGAACTTCCAAATTTTTTACCTGTTTTTTCCTCAACCGTTTTCAGATTTACCTCCACCTCTTCCATGAAGCCTTTAGGGAGTTTCTTTTTGTTTTCGTAGTAATGAAGACAGGCCTCCGTGGTCACAATAAATCCGGGTGGGATAGGAAGACCCATATGCGTCATTTCAGCCAAACCCGCTCCTTTGCCTCCAAGGAGTTTCTTATTGGTTCCATCCGCTTCTTCAAAAAGATAAGCATATTTTGGACTTTTCATGGGTTTCACTTCCTTTTGTATTAAACTCCATTTTAATTATAATTGATTGTAAAATCAATCCTTCGACTTTCCCCGGTATAAAACCCAGGGTTTGTTCAGGGTTGATGCTGCACTTCGATAAACTCAGTGTCCTGAGCCTGCCGAAGGGAGCGGCGCTTTTCACCCCGTCCTAAAAAAAGGGGTTTGGCATTACTAAGATCGCCCTTGACCCCATGGTTGAAAAAAATTATTATTAAAGGTAACTTATTTTTGCAAAATTCAATATCATCCCAAAAATCAATCATCTCGTTGCATTCAACGACGGGGTTTACTTATCTAACGGGGTTGACAAGGCAAATAGGTTTCGGATAAATTTAGATTATTATAACCCAGGGAGGGAATTATGGGGAAAAAACCTTACATTCTTTGGTTTGATGAAATTGGGCTCAACGATCTTCCCGTTGTTGGAGGAAAGAATGCCTCCTTGGGAGAGATGCGAAAGGAACTGACGAGGCAAGGGGTGAACGTCCCGAATGGATTTGCTGTGACCGTCAATGCCTACCATGCCCTTTTGGACGAAGGGATTGTACAAGACTGGCATGATTCCAAGAGTAAACCAAAGATTAAAGAAGGCATTCGAGAGATATTTTCTACCCTCGATGTCGAAGATGTGGAGAACCTTTCAGAGAGGGGAAGCCGAGTCCGGAGACTCATCCATAGCCTCGAGTTTCCCAGGGAGATCGTTGAAGAGGTTGTTAAAGCCTATCGGAAGCTGTGCAAGGAGTATGGGGAGGATACGGATGTGGCGGTCCGTAGCAGCGCCACAGCCGAGGATCTTCCTGGCGCAAGTTTTGCCGGACAGCAGGAGACCTATCTTAATATCCGCGGGGAATATGCCTTGGTCCAAGCCTGCAAACGATGTTTTGCCTCACTTTTTACCAACCGCGCCATCTCTTACAGAACCCACAAAGGGTTTGACCACTTTTCGGTCGCTCTCTCCATCGGGGTTCAGAAGATGGTGCGCTCCGATCAGGCCTGTTCTGGTGTGATGTTCACGATCGATACAGAATCCGGTTTTCCAGACGTGGTGTACATCACAGGCGCTTATGGATTGGGGGAAAATATTGTTCAGGGAGTCATCAACCCCGACGAATTTTATGTATTTAAGCCCTGCATTAAGGGAAATTATAAACCGATCATTCAGAAAACCCTCGGAACCAAAGAGATCAAAATGATCTACACGCTGGAGGGAGAGGGGTCAACCAAAAATGTGCCTGTCTCCGCACAGGAAAGGGCGAATTTCATCTTGAAGGACGAGGAGATTATTCAGCTTGCAGAATGGGGGATAAAGATCGAAGAACACTATTCGAAAAAAGCAGAGGTCTACATGGCCATGGATATTGAGTGGGCAAAGGACGGTATTACCCAGGAACTCTTTATTCTTCAAGCAAGACCAGAGACAGTAAAATCCCAGCGAGCCATGAATATTTTGGAGACCTATTCCTTAAAAGAGAAAGGGAGGGTTTTGGTGCAAGGGAAGAGTGTCGGTGAAAAGATTGGCGCTGGCCCCATCAATGTCATCACCAGTGCGAGAGAGATCGAGAAGTTTAAGAAGGGCGAGATATTGGTTACCCAGATGACAGACCCGGACTGGGAACCCATCATGAAAATCGCCTCGGGCATTGTGACCGACCGAGGAGGAAGGACTTGCCATGCAGCCATCATTAGTCGAGAACTGGGCGTTCCCTGTGTGGTGGGGACAAGTAATGGAAGTGAAATTCTGAAGGATTATCGAAGCGCTACCGTTTGTTGTGCAGAAGGGGAGACAGGATGGGTTTTCGAGGGGATCCTCGATTATGAGGTGAAGCGCTTTGATATGGCACATCTGGAGAAGCCCCAAACAAAAATCATGATGAATGTGGGAGATCCAAACAATGCCTTCCACCTCTCTTTTATCCCCAACGATGGAGTGGGTCTGGCCAGACTGGAATTTATTATCAATAATTTTATACGAATCCACCCCATGGCGCTTGTCCGATTCGATTCATTGAATGATAGTCATGCGAAGAAGGAGATTGAACAGTTGACCATCGGGTATGAAGATAAAGAAGCTTTCTTCGTTGATAGGTTGGCTCAAGGGGTGGCCAAGATTGGCGCTGCCTTTTATCCCAGAGATGTCATTGTGAGAATGAGTGATTTTAAAAGTAATGAATATGCCAATCTCATCGGAGGAAGCGAATTTGAGCCTGTCGAAGACAACCCCATGATCGGTTTCCGAGGAGCTTCCCGTTATTATGATGAGTCTTACCAGGAAGGATTTGCTCTTGAATGCATGGCCATGAGAAAGGTTCGGGATGAAATGGGTCTGACCAATGTAAAATTAATGATTCCCTTCTGCCGAACCGTGGAAGAGGGGAGATTGGTTGTGGCCGAGATGAGAAAACACGGTCTCATCCAGGGGAAAAACGGTCTTGAGATCTATATGATGTGCGAGATTCCCAGCAATGTGATCATGGCGGATGAATTTGCTGAGATTTTTGACGGCTTCTCCATCGGATCGAATGATCTAACCCAGTTATTGTTGGGACTGGACCGGGATTCAGAGAAGGTTTCTCATATCTTCGATGAACGGGATCCGTCTGTAAAAAAGATGGTCCAATTGGTCATTGAGAGGGCCAAGAAGAATGGAAGGAAGATTGGCATCTGTGGCCAGGCTCCCAGCGACTATCCAGAATTCGCCGAGTTTTTAGTCCGTTGCGGCATTGATAGCATCTCCCTTAATCCTGACACCGTCATCAAGACTACTGATAAGATCTTGCAGGTCGAGAAGGAGCTGGGGATTCCCCGGAGGAAAGATTCTGAGGAGAAGGCCTTAGCGGCCAGTTAAGTTTTTGAATCCTAAATTTCAAATGACAAAGTTCAAATGCCAAATCAAGTCCAAAGTTGTAACTCAAGGCTTTAGCCTTGATTATGATCAACCCCGAAGGGTTGAATTACAGAATTACAGAATTTGGGGCTTTGAATTCATTTGACATTTGCCTGCCTGCGCGAAGCCGCTTCGGCGAAGGCATGGATTTTAAAATTTGAACTTTGAACTTAAGATTCCATCGAATGAAAATTCTCCTCCACATCTGCTGCGCCAACTGCGCCATCACTCCCCTTGAACGAATGAAAGAAAAAGGGGATGAGGCCGTTGGCTATTTTTTTAATCCCAACATTCATCCTTACCAAGAATATCAAAAAAGACTCGACGCTCTGAAACAATACTCAGAGAGGGTTGGGTTGAAGGTGATCTATCGGGATGAATATCTCCTTCAGGAATTTTTAAGAAATGTATCTCATCGAGTAAAAGAAAGGTGTCAATATTGTTACTCACTTCGGCTTGAAGCTACAGCCCGCGAAGCAAAAAAAAACGTCTTCGATGGGTTTTCAACCACCCTTCTTCAAAGTGCCCATCAAAATCATGCTCTGATCAAAGAAACCGGGGAGCGTGTGGCTCGTGAAATGGGGATTCCATTCTATTATGAAGATTTTCGGCAGGGATGGAAGAAAGGAGTGGAAGTCTCGAAGGCGATGGGATTATATCGTCAGCAATATTGTGGCTGTATCTATAGTGAGAAAGAAAGGTTTATGAAATCAAATAAAATGTCAAATGACAAAGCTCAAATGAGAGAGGGAAAAACGAATAATGGAACATTGAAATAATGATGGTCTCGTAAAAAGTCTGAAAAGGCTACTTTCTGTCATTCCTGCCCCGTATCAAGTACGGGGTAAACTCCAGCAGGCCGCCGGCCCATAGGGCCTCCCTCCGGGGCATGAGCCCTTCCGGGGTGGAGCCTGACCCGGAGGGAATCCAGTGTTTTTAAGTAATTAGAATTACCCCTGGATTCCCGTTTTCACGCCTGCGCGCCCTGCCTTCGCCGAAGCGGCTTCGCGCAGGCAGGTGAAGCGCTACGGAGCGCAAGCACGGGAATGACGGAGTTGCAATCTAAGGGGGGGGATTATGTGGCAACTTCCTTAATCATCTCCACCAGCATCCTCATTCCAAATCTCAAATTTTCTAACGCGATTCGTTCATCGTTTCCGTGCACTCTCAATATTTCTTTCTCTGGCAAACGAAAGGGGCAGAAGTCGTAGGTCGTAATGCCTCTTTTCCTCAGAAAACGACTGTCCGTGGCTCCGGGGAGAAGAAAAGGAACGACCGGACAATCCGGGTCGTTTAAGGTCGCAAATTTTTGGATGGCCTGAAAAAGGTCTGTGTTAAAGGGAGAGGGCGGAATGGATTTCCCCTCCATTTTCCCCTCGACTTCAATTTCGTCTCCTAATCTTTTTTTAATCTCTGTTAAAAAATTTTCTTTAGATGAACCCGGAATAAGGCGACAGTCAAGAGTGGCGGTTGATTCCGAGGGGATGACATTGGCCTTGCTTCCGGCCTGAAGGATGGTAAGAGAGATGGTATCCCTCACCATGGCATTATAGATTGGATTGGATGTCAACCTGGCCGAAAAAGAGGGATTGCTTAGGCCTTTTTCAATGTCTTCAAAAAATTGCCTTTCTTCGGAAAGCTGTTTGTGAGCTATCTTAGAAAAAAACTCTTTGACCATGGGAAGAATATTGAAAGAGGTTTCCCATTTCGTGAGGGATTCCAGGGCATGGATAAGTTTCACATTGGGATTGTCAGCATGGGGCATGGAAGCATGGCCTGAAGTCCCCTTGGCCTTCAATTGGAGTTGAAAGACAATCTTCTGGCCATTCGAAATTTCATATCGATCCGGATCACCGGTTTCGTTGAGAATGACATATCCCCCTTCATTGAGGGCATATTCTGATTCCATTAAGGAGGAAACATTTTCCATGGCCCACTGGATTCCCCACTTTCCACCCGTCTCCTCATCAGCCGCAGCAAAAAAGAGGACATCTCTTTCTAAAGGAACCTTCCTCCGTTGCAGGATTAAGAGGGCCATCATCTCTATGATCCCCATGGATTTATCATCGAGAGCTCCACGGCCATAGAGATATCCATCTTGAACAATTCCTTCGAAAGGATCTACTGTCCAACGTCCTTTTTCAACAGGGACCACATCCATATGATTAAGAAGGAGGAGGGGTCTCTTTTTACTGGTTCCTTTTAAAGTGGCAAGAAGGCTCCCTCGGCCTGGAGAGGGCTCAAAAACCTGACATGGAATAGACTCTGCATCAAAAATATTTTTGAAAAATTTCGCTCCTTCTACTTCATTCCCGGGTGGATTGACCGTATCAATCCGAAGATACTCCTGAAGATAGTGGATGGCTTCCTCTAAAAGCTGATCCCAATCCATAGCAAACTCCTATTCAGTAGGCAGTTGGCAGAAGGCAGCCGGCAGCGAGAAAATTAATAAAATTATTTTGTTGCTTCTGCATACTGCTTGCTGCTTTCTGCCTTCTGGTTTGCGTTAGCCCTCCCCGAACAGCGGTACAATTTTAAACTGATTCACATCAACTAATCCTTTATCAGTAATTTTAAGTTCTTGGATGACCGGCAGCGATAAGAAGGAAAGTGTCATAAAGGGGTCTGGGATTTTGCATCCAAGGGTTTTCGCTGCACGATGGAGGGCTTCTAACTCAAGGTTGACTTGGGCAACGGAGGCTTCTGACATCAGACCCGCAATGGGCAAGGGAAGAGAAGCTAACACCCTCCCATCCAAAACAGTTGCCAATCCCCCTCTCATCGCTTGAATGACTTCTACGGCTTTCAACATATCCTGGTCATTGGTTCCCACAATGACGAGGTTATGTGAATCGTGAGCCACGGACGAACCGATTGCTCCTTTCTTTATGCCAAACCCCTGGACAAAACCAATCCCGATATTCCCTGTAGCTTTATGCCGTTCAACCACTACAATCTTAAGGATATCCTCTTTGATATTGGGATGGGCCACTCCGTCTTTCAAGACGACTTTCTTCATTATTTTTTTTGTGACAATTTGATCTGGTATCAGTTGGATGACTTTGGCGAGGGGGCAGTCACTTCGAAGAATAAAAGCGTCTTTTTTAAGGGGCTTGATTCGAACGGATCCCGTGACTTTGGGACCCTTCGTTTTTCGGATGGGAGGGGAAAGCATTTTACCCTCATCAGCAACTAATATTCCATCTTTAAAGACCTTCTTAATTTGAAATCGTCCCAGATGATCGAAACTAACGATGTCAGCCCGATAACCCGGAGCAATGGCTCCGAGGTCATCCAGCCTGAAATATTCTGCAGGATTGAGTGTTGCCATCTGAATAGCTAAGATGGGGTCAATTCCCCATCGGACCGCCTGCCTGACCATGGAATTGATATGACCCTCTTCGAGGAGTTCTTTTGGATGTCGGTCATCGGTGACGAAGAGAAAGCGTCTCGAATTCTTGGGGTGGACAAGGGGGATGAGACTTCTGAGATTTCTTGCAGTCGTTCCTTCTCGGATCATAATCCACATCCCATTTTTCAATTTCTCTTTCGCCTCTTTGAGAGTGGTACATTCATGTTCAGAACGAATTCCTGCGGTGAGATAAGCATAAAGCCCTTTTCCCGAAAGCAGTGGGGCGTGGCCATCAATGCGCTTCCCCTTTGCCATCTTAATTTTTTTGAGAACTTCTGGATCTCTGAAAATGACACCCGGGAAATTCATCATCTCTGCCAATCCAATGGCCCAGGGTTCTTTAAACAGAGGTTCTAAATCGTTTGCCTTGAGGGTAGCTCCCGAAGTTTCCAAATGCGTTGCAGGAACACAGGAAGGAAGCATGATGAAAATATTTAAGGGAACGCCTCTTGCCGATTCTGCCATGAAGCGGATGCCCTTTTGACCAAGCACATTGGCAATTTCATGAGGGTCGGCGATTACAGTGGTGGTTCCGTTAGGAAGGACAGCTCGAGCAAATTCAGGGATGGTTACCATGCTCGATTCAATGTGGACATGACCGTCAATCAACCCGGGACAAAGAAAATCGCCCTTCACATCAATAATCTTTCTGGCTTGATAATCTCCGAAACCTACGATCACCCCTCCGAAAATGGCCACATCCTTTTTTTCGATCTGACCTGAGAAGACATCCACGACCCTTCCGTTCTTAATCAGAAGATCCACCTTTCCTTCACCTGTAGCGACCCGGATTTTTTCTTTTAGCGAAGCCATCTTTTTCCACCCTCTTCTTCAAAATGGATAAATGGGGTCACATCTTCAGATGTCATTAATTATTTTGTTAGCCATTCTTTCTAATTGCCGATCTACATTTAGGTGGGTTTGCGCACGCTTCACCGCCCCCGTCACCGCAGTATACCCCACCCCAAACACCTTCCCAATCTCCTCGTTCCCATAAACACCAAGCTGATATAAAATATAAATCGTCACATCCCTGCTCCAACAACGATACTTACGAACCTTCAACAACGATTCAGGATTCCTCTCCCCCAACCTTTCCAAGATTTCTAAAGCCAAAGCCCCAATGTCTCTTCCCCTCAATAATGACCTCCCCTGTGGCTTCTCACGATGTCCCTCTCTCTTCACCCTCCCCATACACTCCTCCGAAAACCCCTCACTCCCAAGGTATAATCCATGCCAAAGCTCACCCAAGATATTCTCCTCTCCTCTCAAAGACATCTCCTGAACTTTCATGAACCCCTTCCGACTCCCTCCATGTATCCCTAATACTAATCCCGTCGTTAACCACGATACCTCATACCTCCTATCCGCATAAGCCCGATAACTACTCCATGGATAATCCCATAATCTCCTCACGATACCCGCCCGAAGGGGGTTACCATGAATATAAAGGCACATGGCCGTAAAGTAACGATCATTCTCAATCAGAAAACTCTTAAATCGTCCCTGAAACAGATGACCGCTTCGCTCATGCCGGCGGTTAAACCAGACCGAATAGCTTAGACCCAGCCACTGAATCGCTCGGGAGAGATTGGCTTCTTTTGTTCGAATCAGGAGGTGATAGTGGTTTTTCATCAAAACATAGGCATGGACTTCTAATTTAAATCGTTCCACCGCCTTTTCGAGGGTGTCAAGAAACCGAAGGTAATCCTTTTCGTCATAATAGATATCTCGCTTTTCATTCCCTCGGGATAAGACATGGTAGAAGGTATCAGGGTAATCCATGCGGAGGGGCCTAGCCATACCGTTATCCTACATAAACATGATCTTTTGTCAAGAAATTAATGACATCTGAAGATGTGACCCCGACCATTTTAGAGACCTTTGACATTAAAGGAAGATATTGAAAAAGGGAAGAGAATTTGGTATAAAATTAAATAATAATTTATCATCAAAAAATATAATTTACTAATAAATATAAATAGATAAATTCTATTGACTTAAAGATTTTAATATAGTAAAAAGGAAGCATAAATTCCATTTTGAGACTCAATATGGAAATAATAGACCGATTTTTCCAGGCTCCTAAAACCAGTTTTTTCCTTTTTGGCCCCCGTGGGACTGGCAAGTCAACATTTGTGCATCAGCATTTTAAGAATGCTATTTATATAGACCTGCTTGATCCTGATCGAGTTCGCCTTTTTTCAGCCATGCCCGAACGGCTCAGAGAAATGATAGAGGCTCAACCTGAATCAGGCTTTATCGTGATTGACGAAGTCCAAAGGGTCCCCGAATTGCTCCCGGTCGTTCATGGCCTCATCGAGGCAAAGAAAGGCTGGAAATTTGTTCTCACAGGCTCAAGTGCACGTAAACTCAAACGGACAGGGATAGATCTGCTTGGCGGACGGGCACTCTTATATACCATGCATCCTTTCATGGCGAGAGAGCTTGGGCACCACTTCAACTTTGACAAAGCCATTCACCACGGGCTCTTGCCCGTTGTTGTCGCTTCAGAAGATCCTGCAGAGGTATTGCGTTCCTATGCAGCCCTATATTTACGGGAAGAAGTTCAAATGGAAGGATTGGTCCGAAACATCGGTCATTTCTCGCGTTTTCTGGAAGCCATCAGTTTCTCTCATGCATCTATTCTCAATGTGAGCAATATTGCCCGGGAATGTGAGGTAGAACGAAAAGTAGTGGAAGGCTATGTGGGAATTCTTGAAGATATCCTGTTAGGCTGGCGACTTCCCGTCTTCACCAAACGAGCAAAACGCGAGCTGTCGGTCCATCCGAAGTTTTATCTGTTTGATACAGGTGTTTTCAGGTCTCTGAGACCAAAAGGGCCTTTGGATCGGGTAGAGGAGATTGAAGGACAGGCCCTGGAAGGATTAGTGGCCCAGCATTTAAAGGCATGGACTGCTTACTCAAAGGGTCAAATGGAATTGTTCTATTGGCGGACAAGATCAGGGGCAGAGGTGGATTTTGTCGTTTATGGACCAGAAGGCCTTTGGGCATTGGAAGTTAAGAATGCGCGCAAAATACATACAAGCGATTTACGAGGTTTGCGCTCATTTATGGGGGAATACCCAGATAGCAGGGCACTTTTTCTTTATCGTGGGAAAGAACGAATTGTCAAGGAAGGGATTCTCTGTTTGCCGTGTGTGGAATTCATCAAGGAGCTGTGGCCTGATCGATTGCTGGATCAAGCCTTTGCCTGACTTAAATGAGTATGGATATTTCATAGTTAAATAATTAGAAATAAGGATTTTTATAACACTTTAGCCATTTGAAATGAAATTGGGTTGAACTCTGGTCAGAAATGCTTCCAAAGCTTTAGAATATGGAACCATCTGAATAGTTCGGTAAAAGGTTTCCGCTCTAAAGCTTTTCCAGCACCCATGACCGGAGTCAAATGGATGATTTTTCGAAAAACTAAATTGTTACGGATTCTTAAAAATGCCACTTCATTCTCTGCTGCAAAGGGAAGATTTTTATGTCATCTCGGTGATTGGGGGGGATCAAGTTGGGATTGTCTCGGAAGTGACCCAGCTGCTCTTTAAGCAAGGATTGAATATCCTAGATATTGAACAGACGGTCATTCATTCCCAATTCACCATGGTCCTCCTCATCCAACCACTCCGGCCTCGTTTTCAGCCGAGTCAACTGCAAACAAGTCTCAGTCGATTGGCAAAGAGACAAGGGATGAGTATTACGATGACTCCCCTTCATGAATTTAGGGGGTTAAGGCTGGCCGAGACCAAGAGGCCCTATGTCCTTACCCTCATGGGACCGGACCGGGCAGGAGTCGTGGCAGCCTTTTCTTCTGCTCTGGCCAAACACCATTGCAACATTGAGCGAATTAAGATGATTGCCAGAGGAGAATTCTTAGCCATGGAAATGTGGGCGGACCTTCGAGAAGCAAATTTTTCTCTTTTGCGACAGGATCTCACCACCGTTGCTAAGAAGGTTGGGATGGATATCATCGCCCAACCCGAACATATTTTTAAAAAGAGAAAGAAGGTCATTGTCTTTGATATGGATTCAACCATTGTGGATGGAGAAATCATCGACGAAATGGCGACGCTTGCCGGAGTGGGTAAGAAGGTCGCTGCCGTTACTGAAAGGGGAATGCGAGGAGAAATCGATTTTCCAGAGTCTCTCCGGACAAGGGTGTCTTTTCTAAAAGGGTTGAAAATTAAGAGCTTGGAATCCATTGCCAAAACGTTTAAGCTCACCAAGGGAAGTGAAGAGCTCATTGCAGCCCTGAGGGAGATGGGATTTAAGATTGCCCTCATCAGCGGCGGGTTCAGTTATTTTACAGGTGTTTTAAAGAAAAGATTGGGATTCGATTATGCCTTCGGAAATGAATTGGAGATTAAAGAGGGAAGGCTGACCGGAAGAATCAAAGGGAGGATCATCGACGCCAAAAGGAAAGCCGAAGTCCTGGATCAAATCTGCCGTAAGGAAGGGATCACCCGGGATGAAGTTGTCGCGGTGGGGGATGGATCAAACGATCGGATTATGGTGGCGAATGCAGGGTTAGGGATCGCCTTTAATGCAAAAGAGATTTTGAAGAAAGTGGCGGATGGAGCCATTACGAAAGATCATATGAAGGGAGTCCTTTACTGTCTGGGAATTACAGATCTGGACCTGAAAAGATGAAAAATCCGAAATCCGAAGCACGAATTTCGAAACAATATCGAATGACCAAAATCCTAAACTTAAGAAATTTTACTTACGAATTGAGTGCTCAGAAATTGCTTTGATGGTTTCGGTCATTTGGAGATTGGATTTGCCTGCCCTGTTAAGTACGCTTTGAGTTACTTCTGGCTGATGGATTGCGATCCGTCTGGTAAAGAAAAATCGTCAGTATCGGGGGAAATTACTTAACAGGGTAAAGATTTCGATATTCGAATTTCGGATTTAGAGACAAACTCAGTCTCATTGATCCAAAGTTGCAGGGTTAAGGGGTCATGAAGTCGACATCCTTCCAAAAGGTCAAAGCCGTCATCTTCGATTTTGACGGGACACTGGCAGTGCTTAACATCGATTTTTCTCTCATGAGAGAAAAAATATTCGATTTGGTGAGGCGTTATGGTATTAGAGAAGAAGCGATTCAGGAGAAGTATCTGCTTGAGATCATTGACGAGGTCTACCAAACCCTGTGGAAAAAGAATCCTTCCGGTGCAGAGGCATTTTATCAGGAGTCCCATCGGATTCTTCATGAAGAAGAAATGAAGGCTGCAGGGGAGGGGAGACTGATTCCAGGAACAGAGGCAACCTTAAAAAGTTTAAGGGAGAAGGGAATTAAAGTCGGAATCATTACACGGAATTGTGAGGATGCGGTTCGGAAGGTTTTCCCTGATATCAATGATTTTTGTGATGCATTCGTCTCGAGAAATTCGGTGAAGAAGGTGAAACCCCATCCAGACCATCTGACCTATGCGATGGAATCATTAAAAACTTCAGGGGAAGAGTCAATGATGGTTGGAGATCATATCATTGACATTCAGGCAGGGAAGAGGGTGGGGATGAAGACAATTGGTGTATTAACAGGAAGGATAAAGAAGGAGGAGTTTGAGAAAGCAGGGGCGAATTATATTTTGAGAGAGGCTTCAGAGATTTTTGGGTTATTGGAGCAGCAAGAGATTGGAACGATGGAATGATGGAGCAATGGAATAATGGGTTGATTTATTTTTTGTTTTATTTCCCAACGTTCCAATATTCCACCATTCCACTATTCCATGAGCAGTTTTGCGAGGAGGTTCTAAAAATGGGTAAAAGAGTAATCCAAACCGAGAAGGCGCCAAAGGCGATTGGTCCATACTCCCAGGCCATTCAGGCAGGGAATTTTCTCTTTCTCTCCGGACAGATACCTCTCGATCCAAAAACAGGGGAATTGGTGAAAGGAGATATTCGGCAGCAGACTCAGCAGGTTTTGGAAAACATAAAAGGGGTAATGGAATCCCAAGGGTTAGGGATGGAAGATGTGGTCAAGGTGACAATTTTTTTGAAAGATATCGGAAATTTCAATCAGGTAAATGAGATTTATTCGACTTACTTCCCATCTTCACCACCGGCAAGATCAACGGTCGAGGTGGCTAAACTCCCAAAGGACGCTGATATAGAGATAGAGGCTATTGCCGTCATTTAATTGGGGACAGGCAACTTTTTGTTCGACAAAAACCATAATTTTAAAAAGGATGATGGCAAAAAGTAGCCTGTCCCCTTTAAAGGGTTTCCCACTTGGCGATCTTCTTTTCTCCATCCGGGGGATTAATTTGGATTTCGAATGTGATGGATTCAGGTTTTGCCTCGAGAAGTGAATAACCAATAATCAATACACGACCCGAGGAAGGGGGCAGAGGAAAGTTAAGTGTTACCTCTTCCGGATTTAGAGCAAATTCGGTTACAGGGGTTCCCTCGGAGAATTTCACTTCTTTTGGGGTGACCACTACTTTAATGGAATTAGGTGGCACAGGAGATGTGCGGCTCCGGTTGATCACTTCAATATGAATTTCTAACATTTTAAGTTGAGAAGGAGGGGACCCAATCTCCCTTGTCTGGAAACGGGTCTCGCCTAACCTGATATCCGTACCTTTTTCTACTACGGCCTTAGGCTGGGAGAAAACTACCCCCGTTGCCACAAACAGTAAGAAGAATAAGCTCAATGCATAAACAGTCGTTTTTCTAACCAATTGGCCCATGTTACCTTCCGTTAAAGAAGGACTGAAAATCATGGAAATCCGAATAATCGTGTACTAAAATCTGGGTAATCAAGAGAGGGTATCATTCGCCTTGTCTCTATCCCGAACTTAATTTACCACATCTATATTCGGATGGGAAGGCTTTTAAATTTTTGGTAGTGTCCTAATTTGAAGTAAATCTGGTTCAGATTATGAGCCAAGTTGAAATATGACAAAAATTGGACATAAATGTCAAATTGTTACCATTTTTTTATTGGGGCTTTTAATGGGAGAAGTAAATTAATTATCAAATTCAATATGTTATCTACCAACATATTATATGGTTCAAATATTGCGTGATCTTTAATTTATTATCAAATATTTTTTTCTTAACAAATGCATTTTTTTGTTGACACGAGATTGATTTTCCGGTATTGGTATATTATATTTAAATAAAAATGAGGGGCTGGAGTGGTGTCTCAAGCACTGCGAAAGGATAGAATCCTACAGCGCCTTGCTGAAAGCCTGCCCTAAAAAGCAGGCTTTTCCTATTTAAATGGTTTGTCATATCCAGTTATTTTAAATCCATTTTCTGTCGTTTTTATTGTTTGGTAAGTTTTTCTAAACACTCTTTGATAAAGAGTATTCGTATACTTACAATATTCACCTTTTGTCATCATTTCTTCTTGTCTCCTTATAATCGCTGCAAAAAGATCAGCCATTTGAATTCCAGGAGAATACAAGGAATTTACAAAAAATGGAGTTTCAACTATTCTGTGATATTTTTTACCGTTTGGATTTCCAAATCTATAGTTCAGATGTTCTTTGGAATGGATAAGAGTTCTCTTCGGGTTTATTTCATCTAAAATCAGTATTCCTCTATGATCATTTCCTTGATCCTCCAAAAAACTATGAATAGAAATTTGAAGATATTGAATAGATAGTGGGTATAACCACCTATACCGACATTCTTTATTTGACTTATCTTTATCTATTATAACTGCAAAAATTGGGAATCCGAATGAATCATGAATATTTATAATTTGATGCGCAAAGTTCCTTTTAACTTTGTTTTGAATATCATGTTTTGATACCAAATCTGAACCTTTAATTTCACTATCATGGCGTGAAAAAGTTTTGGGGAAGAAATGCCGTTTTAATCCTTCCATTTTTTTATAAAGTTCTGGCCATTGGGAATTGTGGAATACGGTGGAACAAACAACAAAGAATCTACTTGTGGTATCGGAAGATTCTGGGGTGCCAGATTCATCGATGTAGAAAAAATACATACATTTTGCCTCCCTTGAGTTCGTCGTAAAGGATTTCTTAAATCACTTGCGAAATTCACTAATGATTGCCGCCCTCACTGCGGCCTGTGGTGAATCAACAGCCCCCTGATGAAGTACCGCAAAAAAACGCCTCTTCTTTGAATTATCCAATCCATAAGACCATGCATAGCAAAGTTTAGATTTAGGATGGTCGATTTTGAATAACCACAACCCCTTCCCAAACTACCTCTCCTTCAAATTCTTCTTTGACCGGGACGGATTCAATCCAGGTTGCTTTACAATCGTGAAGATCAAGAATAGCCTTTTTAAGTGTCTTTATATATAACGTCTGTTGTGTTTTCATTAAAGTAAAATTATAGCAATTTCCTAAAAAGAAGGCAACTCAAAATTTTGTCTCATTCAACGTATGGACAAAACAATCTGGTTCTTTATTTCTGAAATTAAGAACCTGTAGTGTTCGGTATTTTATGAAAACATAACACCCATGTTTTTTCCCTTGACAATTCAAAACAGATGTGCATAATTAATAGTAACAGATTAAACTTAGGAGGTGAAACAATATGGACGCCACGGCACTTGGAAGTCTTCGGAATAAGTTCTTGAAGGAAGCGAAAGATCTGGAAGAACAATTGAAAGAACGTCGGGACAAGATTAAGGCTATCGATTTAGTGTTGGGTATGCTGATTGAACAAGGGGGCGACAAAACCAGGAACAAGCCCATTGGGGGTGATGTCAATCGGTTTCGTAAAATGGGAGCAAAGGAGGCGATTCTAAAATGTATGAATGAACCAGTCCGTTGGTGGTCAATGGCAGAAATTAAAAAAACATTATTTGATGGTGGTTTCAAATCGAAATCCAAAGACCCAAATTCAGTTATTGCATCAACCACCAGGCGTCTGCTTGAAAAGGAAGGGAAACTTGAAGTTGATAAAACAGCAAAACCACAACGGTTCAAAATAAAGGAAAAAGAAACATCAGCCCAAGAACTTCCCATAGAAACTAAACCGGTGACATAAGAAAATTAAGGGGGGTGACGAAATGAGAAGAGTCCTTAGCTCTTGCTGACCACAAGAATCGCCGTCAGTGAGGGCCATAACAGGAAGACCCCCACGGTCTGCAATCGGTGGCACGATGCAAACCCTGGGGGTCATGGCGATACATCGGGGGGCGGCTGGTGCCCGTTTCGGACTTTACACCCTGTTGCGCGGGGTTCGATTCTCCGGCCCTCCATTTTTCTTTATATCAAATTTTTTGGGGGATTGCAATGAATATTTTAAAGACTGAAAAACAGGAAATGGTCATTGGAGGATTGGTCGAAGGTTCTTCGATCCGTTCTATTGAGCGAATGACAGGAGTTCATCGGGATACTATCATGCGCCTTATGGTTGGGGTTGGCAATACATGTGAAAAGATCATGAATACCTCTATGCGTAATTTAACCTGCAAAGACATTGAAGTTGATGAGGTTTGGTCATTTGTAGGAAAGAAACAAAGGCATGTGGGACCAATGGTTAACCCTAACATGGTTGGCGATTTCTATACCTTTATTGTTCTTGATTCAGAAACTAAACTGATCCCTACTTACAAAGTCGGGAAACGTGATCTGCCTACCGCTCAAGCCTTTATTTCTGACCTATCATCTCGTCTTAGCAATCGTATCCAATTGAGTTCTGATAAACTAAAAGCTTACGTCGAAGCAGTTGAAACAGTCTTTAGTGCAGACATTGATTATGGGCAGATCGTAAAGTCCTATGAGGCTGAGCCTATTGGCCCAGGTAGGTACAGTCCCCCCAAAGTCATTTCCGTCCTAAAAGAGTATATTACAGGAAACCCCGATTTTAATAAAATCTGTACCTCATTTGTGGAAAGGCAGAATTTAACCGTCAGGATGCAAATGCGCCGATTTACCCGTTTAACCAATGCCTTTAGCAAAAAGCTTGAGAACCTGAAGACGGCTGTTGCCCTTCATTTCACTCATTATAACTTTGAGAGGATTCATGGTACATTGAGGATGACGCCGGCGATGGCGGCAGGCGTGACAAAAGAGCTTTGGTCTATTAGGGATTTAATCGAGAGGGCAAATTAGGACAGCACCAAATTTTTTAAACCTCTTGATCCCACAGATTCCAAAAAAGGATTACACGGATTTTTCTTTAATTTCAATGCAGTTCTAATCTGTGTAATTTTTCATGACGGGTATGTCACCCTCGAACCATGAAAATGGTCAGAGGTGTCAGGCGAAGGTTACGGTTACGAAGCCCGTTTCGTTTAGTGTCCAACGGTTACGTGAACTTCTTGAGCCGAACAACGTAACCGAATGACGATACGGGCATCGTTACCCTTGCCGTAACCCGAAAACTTCATTTTCTACATAATCCTTTTATAATCGGTGTAATCAGAGGTCTCGTTTTTAGAGACCTCAAAGAAAGTTCTTGACAAAATAACTTTTTTTAACTATTTGTATTAGCAAGGTTTTTGGAGTAACGAGGGTTTTTATTAAAAATTTATGAAAGGGGGAAAGATTATGAAAAGGACGCCTTTACTAATTGTGGTTCTTACCTTTCTGGTTTTTTCTATGGCAGGGATTGCCCATGGCTGGCAGGGGAGGATGGCTGGTATGGGGGATCCTTACGGTCTTATTAAAGATGAGTCCGATTTTCTCATCCATCCCGCAGGCATTGCCAAAGGTCAGGGGATTAATTGCACTTAAGTAAACCCCCGGCTTTGCCGGGGGACTCCCAGAGTTTGACAGTCCCGGGAATGTAGAATCGTCATTCCGGGCAAGTGAAACGCGACCCGGAATCCAGAAAAAGCTGGATTCCTGCTTTCGCAG
>Ga0100377_1001096_pt1 | contig 23561 bp, 31 predicted proteins | sample CryGeymeta201501_FD_83664 | JGI IMG/M metagenome (GOLD analysis project Ga0100377, IMG submission 83664) | Groundwater microbial communities from Crystal Geyser aquifers in Utah, USA - Crystal Geyser metaG 2015-01 | ecosystem: Environmental > Aquatic > Deep subsurface > Groundwater | place: USA...
CCAAACCCGCACTCTCCGCAGAAGCCAGGCAGGCGCTCGCCAAAGCCGAGACCGACGTCAAGGAAGCAAAAACCAAAAAAGCACTATGGACCACAGCGGAAGGCGCCCTGAAAAAGGCGAAGGAAGCTGCCGCCAAGGGTGACAGCGCGGCTACCCTGAAATTTTCCAAAATCGCAAGCGATCAGGCACACTTAGGCATGAAACAGCTGAATTACCCTTCAACCAAATAAATGTTAAAGAAGGTTGCGGCCATGCGGAAACTGCTGATAATCATTTCTATGCTGATGGTTGCAACCGTAACGAACGCCGGGGTAACCAAGTGGGTGGATGCGGGGGGCAAGGTGCATTATTCCGACCAACCTGTGCCAACCACCGCCAAATCGCAAAAAAATCTGGACCTGAAGAATAACCCGGCCCCACCCAAAGCTGCGCCCGATAGCAAGAGCGGAGAGAAAAACCTGGCGGAGAAGGATCTGGAATACCGGAAACGCAAGGTTCAGGCGGAAGAAACCGCTGCCAAGCAAGCCAAGGATCAGGAAGAAACGAAGCAAAAGAAAGAAAACTGCGCGCAGGCGCGCCACCAGCTACAGGCCTTGCAGGAGGGGCAAAGGATCAGCAAATTCAACGAAAAAGGCGAACGCGTCTTCCTCGAAGACAGCGACCGAGCCAAAGCCATCGAGGAAACGAAAAAATCGGCGGATTCCTGGTGCAAATAAGTTGAATCAGGTTGGGGCCGCCTCGGCTCCTGCTGCTTCCTTCTTCACTTCCTTGCCTTCTGCCGCACGTTTCCGGCGGATTTCCTTCGGGTCGGCAATCAGCGGGCGGTAAATCTCGACTCGATCCTTATCCCGGAGCACGGCGTCAAGCTTGACTTGTTTGCCGTAAACCCCCACCTTGGCGGTGGCCAGGTCAATTTCCGGGAAATCCCGCAGGATGCCGGATCGTGCTATCGCATCGGACACCAAGGCCCCCGATCTTATCTTCAAGGACAAGACCTCCTGTTTCTGTGGCAAGGCATACGCCACTTCCACCAAAATATCTTCACTCATGGCTCACCATAAACGTCTGCTGCACGTTGAACGAATGCATCGACAAAGCTGTTTGCGATATGTCCGAAAACCGGGCTGACCAATTTCTCCATGATCTTGCTCGAGAATTCATAATGGAGTTTAAACTCGATCTTGCAGGCGGCATCACTCAGTTCAACGAATCTCCAACTGCCCTCAAGATGGCTGAACGGGCCATGGCTGAGCTTCATTTCGATCGAATGCGGCGCCTGCCGAATGTTTTCGGTAGCAAAGCTCTGCCGGATATGATGATAGTCGATATGCACCGTCGCATCGAGCGCTTCGTCGCTGTGCCGCTGCACTTCTGTCCCGCCGCACCAAGGCAGGAACAACGGATAATCTTCGACCCGATCGACCAGCACGAACATTTGCCGTGCCGAGTAAAAGACCAGCACGGATTTTTCCACTACCACCATCGGTCTGCCGCTATCAAAAACTGCTAAAATACACGAATTCCCAAAGAAACTCACCAGAGAAATTCACCTGCCGATGAGCATCGCGCAAAATAAAAAAGCTTTTCACGACTATTTCATCGAGGAAAAAGTTGAAGCCGGCATCGTCCTGGATGGCTGGGAGGTCAAATCCATCCGCGCCGGGCGAACGCAACTCAAGGAAGCCTACGTCATCATCCGTGGCGGCGAGCTCTATCTGATCGGTTGCCATATCAGTCCGCTGCCGACTGCCTCCACACACATCAACCCCGACCCGGTGCGCACCCGCAAGCTGCTGCTGCATGCCGAGGAAATCAGCAAGCTGATCGGCAAGGTAGAACGTGCCGGTTTTACTCTGGTGCCGCTGGACATGCATTTCGTCCGTGGCCGGATCAAGCTGGAAATCGGCCTGGCCAAAGGCAAAAAACAGCACGACAAACGCGATGCCGAGAAGGAAAAAGACTGGCAGCGCGAGAAGCAGCGCCTGATGCGGAACAAATAATGAGGGTATTCGGATTCGCCGGTTACTCCGGCAGCGGCAAAACCACCTTGATCGAACGACTCATCCCGCTGTTCGTGGCACGGGGTCTAAGGGTGTCCTTGATAAAGCATACCCACCATGATGTTACCATCGACCAGCCGGGCAAGGACTCCTACCGCCACCGCGCTGCGGGTTGCGGCGAAGTGTTGGTGACTTCACCCTATCGCTGGGCATTGGTTCATGAGCTGCGCGGCGAGCCGGAACCGGGGCTGAAAGAACAACTGGCGCGGCTGACGCCCTGCGATCTGGTGCTGGTGGAAAGCTTCAAGAACGAAGCAATTGCCAAACTGGAGGTGCATCGCGCCATCATCGGCAAGCCGTTACTTTTTCCCCAGGACCCGCATATCGTCGCCATCGCCAGCGATCAAGCAGCGGAAACAGAGTTGCCGCAATTCGCTCTTGACCAGCCTGAAAAAATCGCCGAATTTATCTTGCAACAAACAGGTCTCATAAAACATGGATAAGAAACCGAACCTACTCAGCGCTGACGAGGCGCTGGCCTTTCTGCTGGCGCGGGTGCAGCCAGCAAATAAAACCGAACAAATCGCCACAGCCGACGCGCTGGGACGGGTGTTGGCCGAGCGTCTCACTTCGGCGGTGAATGTTCCTCCGCTGGACAACAGCGCCATGGATGGCTACGCCGTGCAAATCGCCGACCTCGTCAACGCATCGACCCGGCTGCGGGTGACTCAACGCATCCCGGCCGGCACAGTCGGGCAGCCGCTGGAAGCCGGGCTAGCCGCCAGAATCTTCACTGGGGCGCCGGTGCCGGCGGGCTGCGATGCGGTGGTGATGCAGGAATATTGTGGAGTCGAAGGCGATACGGTAACCGTCAGCAAACCTCCCAAAATGGGCGAGAATATCCGCCGTTCCGGCGAGGACATCGCTGCCGGAGCCGAGATACTTCCCGCCGGCATCCGGCTGCGCCCGCAGGAAATGGGGTTGGCGGCATCGGTCGGCATTGCAAGCCTGCTCGTATACCGCAAGCTGAAAGTCGCCACTTTCTTTACCGGCGACGAAATCGTCATGCCCGGGGAGCCCCTCAAGCCGGGCCAGATCTACAATTCCAACCGCTTCGTGCTGACTGGCCTGCTGCAGGCGCTGGGCTGCGAAGTCGTCGATCTGGGGATCGTGCCGGATAACTTCGCCGCTACCGTGAAGGTGCTCGAAACCGCTGCCTCCGGAGCGGATCTGATCATCACCAGCGGCGGCGTCTCCGTGGGCGAGGAAGACCATGTCAAAGCCGCAGTGGAAGCCGTAGGCAAGCTCGATTTGTGGAAAATCGCGATCAAACCGGGCAAGCCGCTGGCCTTTGGCGAAGTCGGCGAGGTACCTTTCATCGGCCTGCCGGGCAATCCGGTCTCGGCTTTTGTCACCTTTTGCCTGTTCGTGCGGCCGTTCATTTTACGCAGCCAGGGCATTGCTGCCGCCGCCCCGCAAGCCTTCTCGCTGAAAGCCGATTTCGACTGGCTGAAACCCGGCAAGCGCCGCGAATTTCTGCGCGCACGGTTGCACGCGGCGGAAAATGGCGAAATGGGCGTCCAGCTCTACCCGCACCAGGGTTCCGGCGTCCTCACCTCCACCGTCTGGGCCGATGGCTTGGTGGAAGTGCCGGAAGGGACACCGATCCATCGCGGTGAGACCGTCAAGTTCCTTCCTTTCACTGGATTGCTCAACTAACAGGAGAAGCCTGCATGATCACCCTGCTTTATTTCGCCCGGTTGCGTGAAAGCTTCGGCCTCTCCTCGGAGCAGGCGAACCTGCCTGCCGATGTCGCCGATGTTCGATCGCTGACTGAATGGCTGCGCCAGCGCGGTGGCGCATGGCAGGAAGAACTTGCCCAGGACAGTCCGGTACGCGTGGCCGTCAATCAGGACATGGCCGATCCGGACACCACCGTGCATGACGGCGATGAAGTCGCTTTTTTCCCACCCGTGACGGGAGGCTGAAATGACCGTTCGGATTCAAACCGAAGATTTCGACCTCGGCGCGGAAATCCTCCATTTGCGCCGGGGCAATACCGGCATAGGTGCCGTCGCCAGCTTTGTCGGTCTGGTGCGCGATCTGAATCACGGCACCACGATTACCGAAATGACCCTGGAACACTACCCCGGCATGACGGAAAAAGCCTTGGCCGAAATCGTGGAGGAAGCGAAACGGCGCTGGAATATCATCGACGCACTGGTGATCCACCGCATCGGCCCGCTCAAACCCACGGACCAAATCGTGCTGGTAGCGGTCAGCGGCGCGCACCGTGGCGACGCCTTCGCCGCCTGCGAATTCATCATGGATTACCTGAAAACCCGGGCTCCGTTCTGGAAGAAGGAGCAGACCGAAGCGGGCGCGCATTGGGTGGACGCACGTGAAAGTGACGAAACAGCGGCACAACGCTGGATTGCGCCATCAACCTGAATCATCCTGGCTAACTTGAAAAAATAAGTATTCTCCGCTAAAGTTCTATCCGTTCATGCCGTTATTCCTACCATAAATCGGATAACCGCTAATGGATCGCGAGGCGTCAATGACGTTATCGAAAAACGATCTGCAACCTGAAGGAATTTACCTTGAAGATCGATGCCTCCGTAAAATCGCCAACCAGTAGCGGCGTCAAAGAAACCGCGACACGCACCACGAAGGCGGGGACGGGCGCGCCGATCGCCCCTGCGCAAGGAAAATCAGGCCCGCAGGACAACGTCCAGATCACCTCGCTTTCATCGCAGCTTCAAGCCATGGAAAGCAGCATGAACAACGTGCCGATAGTGGATAGCGCGCGCGTAGAAGCAATCAAACTGGCCATTAGCGAAGGGCGCTTCAAAATCAATCCGGAAGTCATTGCAGACAGCCTGCTGGCAACAGTTAAAGACCTGATGCAGAACCAGAAGGGCTGACATTGACAGTCAACCCGGCAATCGCCTCTCCCTCCGATTTAATCCAGAACCTGGAAGCGGAATTACGCGCATACCAGGACTTCATCCAGGTATTACAAACCGAGCAGGATGCTCTGGTTCAGGGCAATATCGACCCCCTGCTCGAACTGGCCCGGATCAAATCCGGAAAAATGGTGTTATTGTCGCAGCTTGCCGAGAGCCGTGCCCGTTTCCTCAGCGCGCGGGATTACTCCCAGGAGCATGACGGCATGGCAAAGTGGCTGCAGAAGCAGCGCGATGGAGGAAATCCACAAATTGCCGAACTCTGGCAGCAACTGCTGACACTGGCAGAAAACGCCCAGCAACTCAACCAGATCAACGGCGGCCTGATCGACACCCGGCTCAGGAACAACCAGCAAGCACTTGCCATCCTTCAGGTGGCGGCCAATCAAAGCGCGCTGTATGGGCCGGACGGCCAGACTCAGACTCTGGGTCTGGGGAGACCGATCGGTAAGGTTTAGGGCGACTTGGTAGTACGAATCCCCCCCGGCACAGCCTTGGATACCTGGCTGGCAAGCGGAATGTCTGTAATTTTATCCTGCTGTTCCGACAGAATCATGATGGTCACATGGCGGTTCCGTGCGCGCCCTTCCGGCGTGCTATTGGAATCAACCGGACGAAATTCCCCATAACCCACGGCAACTAGGCGCTCGGTCGGCGCCCCGCTCTCTGCAAGCAAGCGAACTACACTGCTGGCACGCGCGGTCGACAGTTCCCAGTTGGACGGGAAAGCGGCGGTATTTATCGGTGTGTTATCGGTAAAACCTTCCACCTGAACGTCATTCGGCACCTTTGCCAAAACACCCCCTACCGCGCGCAGCGCCTTGATCGAGCCCGGTTCCAAAGACGCCTGGCCTGAAGCAAACAGCACGCTGGCATTGATCTCGATCGCGATGCCGTGAATGCTTTGGCTGACCCTGACCTGCCCCTCTTTCACCAGGGGTTCCATCGCTTTAAGAAGATCCTCGGCGACCCCCTTCATTTTTTCTTTCTGCTGTTTCTGACGGGCTTCCTGAGCAGGATCAGGCTTGCGTATGAAAATCGATTGCTTCAGATCTAGAACGGTACTCGACGCCCCCTTGGTCGATGCATCGATCCGCATCGGCGTGGTAACGGTAGATACATTCTTGAAGGCGCTAACCAGGGAATCGCTCATCACCCGGTATTTTCCATCATTAACCTGGGAAATCGAATACATCACGACAAAAAAAGCGAACAACAGGGTAATGAAGTCGGCATAGGACACCAACCAGCGCTCCAGGTTCTCATGCTCTTCATGTTTCTGTCTGCGCGCCATCGTACACCGCCGCTGGAAGTGACTCAACCCGGATGTTTCATAAATTCGCGCGATGATCGCGCAGGATTTTGTTTGATAGGGAAGTTTTGCGAAGGAGCGGCGTAGTTATTCATACGCCCGACCGAGCAAAATTTTCATATCAAGCAAAAGACCAGCGAGGGCGTGCGTCAATTTATGAAACATCCGGGTTAATGACTAAATGATGTAACCCTGCAATTTTGATTCGATCACGCGGGGATTCTCGCCGTTGGCAATGGACACCAGGCCTTCAATCAGCATCTCGCGCATCACCACTTCCTGCTCGATAAGGTATCTAAGCTTGTTGGACATCGGCAGAAAAAACAGATTGGCCGATCCCACGCCGTAAACGGTGGCGACGAAAGCCACGGCGATACCTCCGCCCAGTTTGGCTGGATCGCTCAGGTTCTCCATCACGTGAATCAAGCCGAGCACCGCACCCAGAATGCCTATGGTAGGGGCATAGCCGCCGGCAGCCTGCCAAACTTTCGAAGCATCCAGATGATGTTTCTCATAAGTGGAAATCTCCACCTCAAGTGCAGTACGAATTTTCTCGGGTTCAGCGCCGTCCACCAGCATTTGCAAGCCTTTTTTGGTGAAGGCGTCCTGTAGCTCATCCAACTGCGGCTCCAGCGCCAGCAATCCGCCCTTGCGCGCAAGGTTGCTCCATTTCAGCATCTGCTCGATCAATAACTGGGGGTCCGCCTTGGGTGGCCAGATGATCCATTTGGCCAGTCTCATACCCTCAAAAAAAATCTTGGGCGAACTTTGCAGCATAATGGCGCCCGTCGTGCCTCCAAGGACAATGACGAATGCCGTCAACTGCAGCAGGGAGCCAATATGCCCCCCCTCCAGAACCTGGCCGCCAATAATCGCGGTAAGAGCCAGCAAAATACCGAATATGCTGACTAGATCCATGCGCCTGCTCCGCTGTTAATGCTCCAACTCATGAGCCAATGACCTTCCATTTTCAGAGCCATTCCTTCAACTTGCTACGCAAGCGCGCCATGGCCTGGCTATGCAGCTGGCACACGCGCGATTCGCTAACACCCAGCACCTCGCCGATTTCGCGCAGATTCAGCTCTTCCTCGTAGTACATCGCCATCATCAACTTCTCGCGCTCTGGCAATATGCTGATTGCCTCGATCAGTTTCGCCCGGAACCTCCCGTCCTGCAGTTTAGCGAACGGTTCGGAAGAGTCGTCGGCACAGTGACGCTCGAAAAAGTCCTCATCCTCGCCGTTCTGCAAGTCCTCATAATGCAGCAGCTGACAACCACGCGCGTCCAGCAGCATCTGCTGGTAGTCATCCAGACTCACGTGCAACTCGTCGGCCACCTCACGCTCGGTCGGAGCGCGACATACTCGCTGCTCCAGAGCATTCATTGCGATTTCGATCTGACGCAACGTTTTCCGTGCCGAGCGCGGCAACCAGTCGCTTTGCCGCAATTCGTCCAGCATTGCGCCACGGATGCGCTGAACTGCGTAGGTCTCGAACTGCGCGCCCTGCGTGTCGTCGTAATTGCTCGCCGCATCAAGCAGGCCGATCATGCCCACCTGAATCAGATCATCGACCTGAACGCTGGCTGGCAACCTCGCCATCAGATGATAGGCAATGCGCTTGACCAGCGGAGCATATTGGACGACGTATTGATTTTTCTCCGATCCGGTTTTAGCGTTCATAGCGCAATTCTATAGGCGAAAGCCCACCGCCGCCATACGGCTGCTCTGAATCAGGCGCTGCATGAACGCTTCCAGGCGCCCGTCCTCGCCCGAGGGTTGCGGCCATTGCTCCAAGGTTTCCGCCAAGTCCCTGAGCGCTCTGGCCGATTCGGCGGCAGGAAATGCATCCACTACCGGCCGACAAATCCGGGCGGCCTGCCTGAGCTTCTCGTCAAACGGCACATAGCCCATGAAATCGAGAGATACATCGAGAAAGCGCACAGCCACCTCAGCCATATTATTGTACAGCGCCCGCGCCTCCTGCTCGTTCCTGACCTTGCTGGCCAGGATATGGAAACGGTGCATGGCGAAATTCTGATTGAGTACCTTGATCAGCGCATAGGCGTCTTTAATCGAGGAAGGATGCTGGGACACCACGATCACGATTTCCTGCGACGCCAAAGAAAGCGGCAAGACATTGCTCGCAACCCCGGCAATGGCATCCACCAGTACCACGTCCACCATTTTCGACAGCTGGCGGAATGACTGCACCAGACTATCCTGGTCTTCCTGCCCCAATTCTCCCAGCACTCGCAGTCCATTACCGGCAGAAACGATATCCACCCCCTCCGGGCCGCGCAGCATCACCTCATCCAACGTCTTTTCGCGCCGGATCACGTGCATCAAGTCGTAGCGTGCGGTAAGGCCGAGCAGCGTTTCCATGCTGCCTTTGCCTTGCTGCTCGTCCAGCACCAGCACACGTCGACCCCGCTTGGCCAATGCTGCGGCAAGGTTGACGACAATATTGGTTTTCCCGACCCCGGTCCTGCCGCTGGTCAGCGTCACCACCCGCACGGTATCCTGTGCCAGCAGACGGCGCAGCCCCTCGGCCTGATCCTGCAGGACATCAGCCACGCAGAGCTCCCACGTCCCGCTTTACTTCCGTGTAAGCGGTCGGCTCCACCCCTGACAACCCGCCGGTCGCCGCCATAACCAAGGGATATTCCGCTTCCAGCGGGGTAAACGGCGAATCTCCCTGGACGGGTTTCAAGACCCGATCCACCAAATAAACCGGATTGGGGAGGTGCAAATCCTCCGGCACACGCTGTCCATTGGCAATATAATGGAGCATCAATTTGTGGCGGATCACCACGTCCAGCGCAGGAGCGATACTGATCGCCTCATCGATTTTTGTCAGGATGCAGCCATCCATATCATCCTTATTGTAGGAACGGACAACGTCTTCGAGCGTGCTGCCCTGCCCATTGGCGGAAAGCAGCAAAAGACGCTTGATGCTGCGTCCGGCGCCGGACAGAAGCGCCACCTGCTCGGAAAGGCGGCGATCGCGCTGGCTCATGCCGACCGTGTCAATCAGGATCAGGTGCTTGTTCTGCAGATCGGACAGAGTGAATTGCAAATCGGCCTCATCCTTGATCACGTAAACCGGTACGCCGAGTATCTTGCCGTAAATGCGCAACTGCTCGTGAGCGCCGATCCGGTAGGTGTCGGTAGTGATCAGCGCCAGGCTGGCCGGGCCATGCTTCAAGGTACAGCGCGCCGCCAGCTTCGCGACAGTGGTGGTCTTGCCGACTCCGGTAGGGCCGGTCAACGCATAGACGCCACCGCACTCGACAATGTCGTCGCCCGCCTTCACGACATGCAGGTTGTGCATCAGTGCCGCCTTCAGCCAGCGCAGACTTTTCTCCAGATCATAGCCGCTCGGCATTTTGTCCAGCAGCTGGCGCGATAATAGCGGGCTAAACCCCACGCTCAGCATGTGGCGCAATGCTTCGACCTTGGCGGGTTCCTCTCGTTGCAACTCGCCCCAGGCAAAGCCGGACAGCTGACCTTCCAGCATGCCGCGCAGGAACTTGATTTCGCGGATAATTTCCTGGCTCATCAGATCCGGCGGAGCATCCTTGCTTCCCGTTTCCATCACAGCCGGCTTGCCCTTTCCCTGCAACTCGGCGATTTGTGAGCGTGAAATCGGAGAAGATAAGGCAGTGGGGGGTGGGGGGGGGCGGAGGGGTGGGCACAGCGCGGGTAGAAAGTTCTGCAGGCTTCGGCCGCACCTTGGTTGGGGGCGGGCTCACCGGGTTGTCGGCAAGGGATGACATATCCATATCTGTCACCGCCATGATCTCGATACCACCCGCCACCTGACGGTTGGACAGGATAATGGCGTCGGCGCCCAAAGCATCCCTGACCTGGCGCAGAGCATCGCGCGTGGTACTGGCGTAGAACTTGCGGACGTTCATCCCCTACCCCCCAATACAGCGGTCACTTTAATGGTTTTTGAATCCGGCACCTCGGCATGAGAAATGACCTTGAGTTGCGGCACAGCGCGCCGCAGGAAGCGCGACATCAGACCGCGCAACGGGGCCTGCACCAGCAGTACGGCCGGCAGGCCAAGCTGCTCCTGGTTCTGCGCTACGGTCTGCGCCTGTGCCAGCAGGTTTTCCGCCAGACCGGGCTCCAGTCCAGCACCTTCAGCGCCCGACGTCTGTGTTGCCTGCATCAGAATACCCTCCAGGCCAGGATCCAGCGTAATCACTTGCAGTTCATTTGCGCCCGGATAAATTTGCTGGATGATAGCACGTCCCAGCGCGACACGAACCAGAGACGCCAGTTCATCGACGTTTTGCGTACGCGGCGCATGCTCGGCGAGGGTTTCAATGACAGTCCGCATGTCGCGGATATGCACTCCCTCATCCAACAGGCTTTGCAAGACGCGGTGCAACGTAGAAAGGGATAATAGCTTCGGCACCAGTTCCTCGACCAGTTTGGGCGATTCCTTCGCCAGATGATCCAGCAGCTGCTGCACTTCCTCGCGACCCAACAGTTCGGCGCTGTGCGACTGAATGATGTTGGACAGATGGGTTGCAATCACTGTGCTGGCATCCACCACGGTGTAGCCAAAAGCCTGCGCCTGCTCGCGCAGTTCGGCCTCAATCCAGACAGCGGGGAGACCGAAGGCGGGGTCGCGAGTGGGCGTGCCGGCCAAGTTGCCAAGCACCCGACCGGGGTTGATCGCCAGAAACATGCCGACATAAGCCTCGCCCCGCCCCATCTCGACGCCTTTCAAGGCAAGACGGTAGCCATTTGGCTTGAGTTCCAGGTTATCGCGAATATGCACGGCCGGAACCACGAACCCCATTTCGTGAGCAAATTTCTTGCGAATGCCGCGAATACGCCGCAACAGCTCTCCGTCCTGATTCCGGTCCACCAGTGGGATGAGGCGATAGCCGACCTCCAGCCCCAGAATATCCACCGGCATCACATCATCCCAGCTCACTTCAACCGCCTCGATCGGCGCCTGTGGCGGTGCGGCAACCTCAAGCGTCTCGGGTAGCCGCGCACGCTGTTCGATGTAGTAGGCAGCGCCGGCAAGCAGGGTCGCCAGGGTCAGGAAGGAGAAATTCGGCATGCCCGGAATCAGGCCCATTACGCCGATAATCGTGGCGGTAATGTAGAGCACCAAGGGGTTGTTGAACAACTGGCCGAGCATTTGCTGGCTCAGATCCTCGTCGGTGGAAACGCGGCTCACCACGATGCCCGCCGCAGTCGAAATCACCAGGGCGGGAATCTGCGCCACCAGACCATCGCCGATGGTGAGCAGCGTGTAGTTGTTGGCTGCCGTGGCGAAATCCAGGTTGTGTTGCAACACGCCTATCGCCAACCCGCCGATGATCATGACCAGCATGATCAGAATGCCGGCGACGGCATCGCCGCGCACGAACTTGCTGGCACCATCCATCGAGCCGAAGAAATCCGCCTCTTGGGAGATGACAGAGCGGCGTGTTCTGGCTTCATCCTCGCCGATGAGTCCGGCGTTGAGATCGGCGTCGATCGCCATCTGCTTGCCGGGCATGGCGTCCAGCGTGAAACGCGCACTGACTTCGGCAATCCGTCCGGCACCCTTGGTGATCACCACGAAATTGATAATGACCAGGATGATGAACAAGATAATGCCGACGGTGTAATTGCCTCCTACCAGGAAATGACCGAAGGCCTCGATCACCTTGCCAGCGGCGTCGGGGCCGGTGTGCCCTTCGAGCAGCACGATCCGGGCGGACGCAACGTTGAGCGACAGCCGCAGCAGCGTGGTCACCAGCAACACGGTGGGAAATACGGCGAATTCAAGCGGCTTGGTGGTATACAGGCTGACCAGCAACACGATCATCGCCAGTGCGATGTTGAAAGTGAACAGCAGGTCGAGCAGGATAGGCGGCAGCGGCAGGATCATCATGCCCAGAATCATGATAATCAGGATCGGGCCGGCCAGTTTTTTCAGGCTAAAGCCGACCGGCCAGTTCATTCCATCGACCCTGGCGTTCATGCGATTTCACTTTCCGGGTCAAGGCCCGGCGGCACCGGCAGGCTCTGAGGCGGCTGAGGCGGTTCACCCCCACCTGTCTTATAGCTGCGCAACTGGTAGACATAGGCCAGCACTTCGGCCACCGCCGTATAAAGCGCGGCCGGGATTTCCTCGCCCAGCTCGCCATGGCGGAAGAGGGCTCGGGCCAGAGGCGGCGCTTCCAGGATCGGGATATGATGCTCCTCGCCCAACTCCCTGATGCGCGCCGCGATCAGCTCGGAACCCATGGCAACGATGACCGGCGCGCCCATCAGCTTATCCTGGTAGCGCAGCGCTACGGCGTAACGGGTCGGGTTGGTGACGATCACGTCGGCCTTGGGCACTTCCGCCATCATGCGGCGACGCGCCATCTCGCGCTGCATCCGGCGGATTTGCGCCTTGACTTCGGGCGAGCCTTCCGACTCCTTGTTCTCCTGTCGCACTTCCTCTTTGGTCATCTTCAGCTTGCTGGAGTGATCCCACAACTGGAAGGGCACATCAATCGCCACGATCAGAATCATCGAACTGACGATAGTCACGAAGGCCACGCCAAGCAAGCTGCCCAAACGAGCAATGCTTTGATTGACCGATTCGCCCGCCAAAGAAAACATCGCCTCTTTATGGTGCATGATTACCCAGTATGCAACGCCTCCAATCAGTGCCGACTTGCCCAAGGCCTTGGCCAGCTCGACCAGGCTGTTCCGGGAAAATAGGCGGCCGATTCCTTTAAGCGGATCGAGGCGGCTGAAGTCGGGTTGCAATGCCTGGAAGGAGAACAGCCAGCCGCTCAGCACCATCGGTGCAAAAATTGCGGCAACGACCATCAACAGGATGAAAGGAATAAAAGTAATGAGGGCGCTCAATGACAGTTGATGAAGGCGGGCCAGCATCATCAGGGGGTCGAATGCCGCAGCCCGATCCAGCATCAGGCCGCCACGCATCACCCCAGCCAGGCTGTCTACCAGTTGCGGGCCCATCATCATCAAGCCAGCGCCGGCAGCGATCAACACGGTGAATGTCGATAATTCGCGGGAACGGGCGACCTGTCCCTTCTCGCGGGCCTGCTCTATGCGTCGCGATGACGCAGGTTCTGTTCGTTCTAAATCGCTGTCTTCCGCCATTTATCCCCCTCGGCTATAGGGCAGCGCGGGTAGCATATCTGGTGTGCAGTCTACATCATTTCCACCAGATATAGTAGGGAAGACGGCGTCTTATCGAATGGTGGAAACCCACCAGTTATGCCATAACCATGCAGCGGAAGGGAATCATTCAGTTTCGTCTATCCACGCCATCTGGATCGCTTCGAGAATTTTCTCGCTGGATTTGATCGGGTCGTCAGCAAAACCGGCCAGCTCGGTCACCCAGCGGTGCAAATCGGTAAAGCGGACATAGCGGGGGTCCACTTCGGGAAATTTTTCGTAAAGCTCGATGGCAATATCCAGCGTATCGGTCCACTTCATGATGCCCTCCGTCAGTGGGACTCACTGGCCAGGTTAATGGTGTATTTCGGAATTTCAATCACCAGATCACGATCCTTGACGATCGCCTGACAGGAAAGGCGCGAGGTCGGCTCCAGCCCCCAAGCCTTGTCCAGCATATCCTCCTCCAGTTCTTCGGCGGGATCCAGCGATTCGTAGCCCTCGCGCACCACCACATGGCAGGTGGTGCAAGCGCACGATTTCTCGCAGGCATGTTCGATTTCGATGCCGTGCTCGAGCAGGGTGTCGCAGAGGGATACGCCAGGCTTCGCCTCGATCAATGCGCCATCGGGACAGAGCTGCTCATTCGGTAATACGATCAGTTGGGGCATGGTCAAGTCTCAAGTTCTTCCAGTTTATGGCCGGTCAGTGCCTTTTGTACGCTTTGGTTCATGCGTCGCGCGGCGAACATTTCGGAAATGTGGTTCAGGCTTTCGACCTGCTCCTTGATTAGCGGATGGTTGGATCCTTCCAGGGCGCGGCGCAGCGCCGCCATTCCGTCATCGATCTCGGCGCGCTCCGCAGTGCTGAGCAGGCTGTCGCCGTTTTCGGCGAGCGCCGCCTCGATCGCCTCGATCAGTCGCCCTGCCTCGACCTGCTGCTCGCGCAGTGCGCGCGCCGCCATGTCGTCCTTGGCGTTTTCCTGCGAAGTGAGCAGCATCCGGGTAATTTCGTCATCGCTGAGGCCATAGGATGGCTTCACCACGACCGAAGCCTCCACGCCGCTGCTTTTCTCGCGCGCGCCCACGCTGAGCAGGCCGTCGGCATCCACCTGGAAGGTGACGCGGATACGCGCTCCGCCCGCCACCATCGGCGGGATGCCGCGCAGTTCGAATTTGGCCAGGGAGCGGCAGTCGCTCACCAGTTCGCGTTCGCCCTGCACCACATGGATGCTCATCGCGGTCTGGCCATCCTTGTAGGTGGTGAATTCCTGGGCGCGCGCCACGGGGATGGTGGAGTTGCGCTGTATGACCTTCTCCACCAGTCCGCCCATGGTTTCCAGGCCCAGGGAAAGCGGAATCACGTCGAGCAACAGCCAGTCGTCATCGGAGCGGTTTCCGGCCAGCACATTGGCCTGAATCGCTGCGCCCAGCGCGACCACTTTATCCGGGTCGAGATTGTTCAGCGGCTCCTGGCGGAAGAACCGCCCAACCGCGTGCTGAACCTGGGGCATGCGCGTCGCACCGCCCACCATCACCACCCCTTTCACGTCCTCGACCGCAAGGCCGGCATCGCGCAACGCTTTTCGGGTGGGCGCCAGGGTCTTGTTGACCAGGCCGCTGGTGATATCGATAAAGGTTTCAGCGGTGAGCGTGAGATCCACCATTTCACCGGCATCAAGCACTGCGGTAATGCGCACCTCGGGATGGAAGGTCAGGTCTTCCTTGGCTTCGCGCGCACGGGTCAGAAGCAGGCGCGCATCCTGCGGCTTCATGCCGGCCAGCTTGGCCTGCTCAAGTATCCAGCAATAGATGCGGTGGTCGAAATCGTCGCCGCCCAGGGCGGAATCGCCATTGGTCGCCAGTACCTCGAACACGCCTTTGGACAAACGCAGAATGGAAATATCGAAAGTGCCACCGCCCAGGTCGTAAACAGCGTAAACACCTTCAGCCGCATTATCCAGCCCGTAGGCGACCGCCGCCGCGGTAGGTTCGTTGAGCAGGCGCAACACGTTGAGTCCGGCCAGCCGGGCCGCATCCTTGGTGGCCTGGCGCTGGGCGTCGTCAAAATAGGCGGGCACCGTGATCACCGCCCCGACCAGATCGCCGCCCAGCGCCTTCTCGGCACGATCACGCAGCACTTTGAGTATCTCGGCGGACACCTCGACCGGGCTTTTTGCGCCGGCCCCGGTCTTGAGCTGCAACATGCCGGGCGCATCGACGAACTGATAGGGCATGCTGCCGGCCTCGGGCAGGTCGCGCAGCCCCCTGCCCATGAAGCGCTTCACCGAAACGATGGTATTGAGGGGATCCCGGCTTTGCATCGCCTGTGCGGAATAACCGACATCGGCACTGCCGTCCTCATGGTAGCGCACCACCGAAGGCAACAATCCACGGCCATTTTCGTCATGCAGCACGACGCTCATGCCGCTCCTGACCGTCGCCACCAGGGAATTGGTCGTGCCCAGGTCTATCCCCACCGCCAGCCGATGCTGGTGTGGCGCGGTGCTCATGCCGGGTTCTGCGATCTGCAACAAAGCCATTATGCGTCCAAAGCCTCCAGCGCGACGTTGATTTCCTCGCGCAATTTTCCCATGAATTTAAGCTCGCGGACAATTTCCGCAGCCTTCGGATAATTCTTGTCTTTATCCAACAAATCAGCCAGCTGGTCCTGCTGCGCCTGAATATCGGCGCGCAGCTGGCCGCTCAAATGCTCCAGTTCGGGCACATCCTTGGCCGCCCTGGCCTCGCCGATCGCCTCGCGCCACTCCATCTGCTGCATCAGGAAGGCGGGCGACATCGCCGTATTGGTTTCCTCGTGAAGCTCGACGCCATTCAAATGCAACAAATAACGCGCCCTGCCGAGAGGCTGTCTGAGTGTCTGGTAGGCCTCGTTGGCCTGCGTCGACCATTGCATCGACAGCCTGCGCTCAGCATCGGAAAGGTGCGAGAACTTGTCGGGATGGACCTGGCTCTGGATATCGCGGTAAGCCTGCTCCAACTGGATAGCGTCGATCTGGTAGAGCGGCGGGATGCCGAACAGCTCGAAATGGTTCTTGCTGAAATCGAAATTCATTGCGCGCCGTTCCTGCATCCGCCTAGAAACTGACGCTCTCGCCGCAACCGCACGAGTTCTTGACGTTGGGGTTGTTGAACTTGAAGCCCTCGTTCAGTCCTTCGCGCACGAAATCCAGCTCGGTGCCTTCGAGATAAACCAGGCTCTTCGGGTCGACGAGAACCTTCACCCCGAAGCTCTCGAACTGGCTGTCGGTATCGTTGAATTCATCGGCGAATTCCAGCGTGTAGGCCATGCCGGAACAACCGCTGGTGCGTACACCCAGACGCAAACCAACGCCCTTGCCGCGTTTGGCGATAAAGTTCTTGATGTGGGTCGCGGCCTTCTCAGTCAGGGTAACTGCCATGTTTCACCTCCATTAAATAGAACAATCCGCGACATGTAGGTTGGGTTGAGCGGCCCTTTGCGAAACCCAACAGACCTAAACAACAAAATCTGTTCTTGAAGTTTGGGTTTGTCGCCTAGAAGCGCCTACTTCTGGTGGGCATCGCGATAAAACTGCTCAGCCCAACCTACATTCTTAGTTAGAACAATCCGAACCTTTGCAGGCCGCGGTTTCAACCATCGCGCCATGCTTGGCCTTGTAATCGGCCACGGCCGCCTTGATGGCGTCTTCCGCCAGCACCGAGCAGTGAATTTTTACCGGCGGCAACGCCAGTTCTTCCGCGATCTGGGTATTTTTGATAGAAAGCGCCTCGTCCAGGGTCTTGCCCTTGACCCACTCGGTCACCAGCGAGCTCGATGCGATCGCCGAACCGCAACCGTAGGTTTTGAACTTCGCATCCTCGATCACGCCGTCCTTGTTCACCTTGATCTGCAACTTCATCACGTCGCCGCAGGCGGGCGCCCCGACCATGCCGGTGGCGACGCCTTCATCGTCCTTGCCGAAGGTTCCGACATTGCGGGGATTTTCGTAGTGATCCAATACTTTTGTGCTGTAAGACATGTGTTTCTCCCTGGAAAGCAATGAGTAGGTCGGGCACCCTGTGCCCGACAAACCCAAAATTTCAACACCCCCGAATTATTTGTTGGGCACGGCGTGCCCAACCTACACCTAATGCGCCGCCCACTTCACGGTATTCAAATCGACGCCTTCCTTGAACATGTCCCACAGGGGAGACATTTCGCGCAGACGGCCGATCTTCGCCTTCAACAGGTCAATTGCGAAGTCGATCTCCTCTTCGGTGGTAAAACGACCGATAGTGAAGCGGATCGAACTGTGCGCCAGCTCGTCGCTGCGGCCCAGTGCGCGCAGCACATAAGAAGGTTCCAGGCTCGCGGAAGTACAGGCGGAGCCGCTGGAAACCGCGAGTTCGCGAATTGCCATGATCAGCGATTCACCCTCGACAAAGTTGAAGCTGATATTGAGGTTGTGCGGCACCCGTTGTTCCATGTCGCCATTGACATGCGTTTCCTCAATTTGCGACAGCCCTTGGTAGAGCCGGTCGCGCAGAGTGCGAACGCGCTCATTCTCGACGGCCATTTCCTCGCGCGCGACGCGGAATGCCTCGCCCATGCCAACGATCTGGTGCGTCGCCAAAGTGCCGGAGCGCAGCCCGCGTTCGTGGCCGCCGCCGTGCATTTGCGCTTCCAGCCGCACGCGCGGCTTCCTCTGCACGTACAGCGCGCCGATGCCCTTCGGGCCATAAGTCTTGTGGGCAGAGAAGGACATCAGATCGACTTTAAGTTTGGCCAGATCAATCGTTACCTTGCCGGTAGCCTGTGCGGCATCCACATGGAAAAGCACGCCCCTGGCGCGGCAAACCTCGCCCAGCGCGGCAACATCCTGAATCACCCCGATCTCGTTGTTGACCAGCATGACAGAGGCGAGAAGGGTATCCGGGCGCAGGGCCGCCTTGAATTTCTCCATATCCACCAGGCCATTCGATTCCGGCATGAGATAGGTGACTTCATAGCCTTCGCTCTCGAGGTGGCGCATGGTATCGAGCACCGCCTTGTGCTCGGTCATCACCGTGACCAGATGCTTGCCCTTGCTTTTGTAGAAGTGCGCGGCACCCTTGATGGCGAGGTTGTTCGATTCGGTTGCACCCGAGGTCCAGATAATTTCCTTGGGATCGGCGCCAACCAGCGCGGCAACCTGCTCGCGCGCCTCCTCAACGGCTCTTTCCGCTTCCCAGCCAAATTCATGGGAACGGCTCGCCGGGTTGCCGAATTTTTCGGTCAGGTAAGGAATCATTTTTTCCGCCACGCGCGGATCAACCGGCGTCGTTGCGGAATAATCCAGATAAATCGGTTGTTTAATCATTTTTCACTTCTCCACTTGAGAAATTCATGTCTCAAAATTGTTTAGGTAACCCCGCTTGTTTCAATACTGCGTTAGCGGTATGCCTGGATTTGATCTTGCTATCAACTGGAAAGCGAATGCCAGTCGCGGGGCTAAACCAGATGTCGTGGTCACCTTTGCCATGCCGATCAAAATAGCACCCCGCGTTTCTCAGTAACTCCTTGAGCTTGTCGGAGTAATCGGACATCAAACTGGATTTCTATATGCAATGTCGAATCGCCTGACCAGGAGTTCAAAAGGGATGTCTTCGTTTTGGCCAAAGGCATTATTCGCTTCCAATAATTCCGGGATCATGATCTTCAGTTTCTTGACCAACGCTTCCATTGTTTCCGCCTCTGTCGCGAGGCCAGGAACATCATCGCTCGACGCGACCCAAACCAACGCCTCATCATCCCATTCCGCATGTACAAATTTATAGGGCACAAACATTTAGATTCTCCAGTTGTTTGTTGGCTCCGCTTCGCTTGAGCCGACCTACGTGAAACACCCGATCTTCCATTTTCCCAATGTTCCCGTTCGCCAAGAACGGCTCAAATCGCAACCCGCCTCTTCAGCCCGAGAATTTCGCCCTGCAACGCCAGCAAAAACCCCTCGATCTGACTCATTTCATTATCCTTGCCCAAGCTGACGCGCACCGCGCACCGCGCCAACTCACGCTCGACACCCATGGCCAGCAATGTCGGGCTCGGGTCAGTGCCGCCGCTCCCGCAGGCTGACCCGCTCGCCACCGCAAACCCGGCACGGTCCAGCGCCATCACCAGCGTTTCGCCGTCGATGCCGGGAATGGCGAAATAGCGGGTATTGGCCAAACACTCGGCGCCATCGCCGAACAGCACCGCACCCATGGTCCGCAACCCTTGATCCATCCGCTCCCGCATTTGCAGGAGCCTGGGCGGAAGCTCGATCAGGCGGCCCGCCGCCAGCGCACAAGCCGCACCGAAACCAACGATCGCCGGCACGTTCTCGGTGCCGGCACGCAACCCCTTCTCATGCTCGCCGCCCGTGATCTGCGGCTGGATATCGAGGCGTTTGTTCAGAACCAGCGCGCCGATACCTTTCGGCCCGTAGACCTTGTGCGCTGAAATCGTCATCGCATGAACGTTCAACGCGGCAAAACTGACCGGCATCTTGCCCAGCGCCTGCACCGCATCGGTATGCACCATTGCGCCCGCGCCGCGCGCCTGCTCCGCCACCGCCGCCACATCCTGCACCACACCCGTTTCATTGTTGGCCAGCATTACCGACACCAACCCGGTAGCTGACTCATGCAGTGCAATTTTCAGATCATCCATTTCGAGCCGGCCAGCGCTGTCCACCGCCAGCTTCCTCACCTTCCAGCCCCGTTCGCGCAATGCCTGCGCCGGCTTGGTCACGCTCGGGTGCTCCACCGCGCTCACCGCGATTTGTGAAGGCTGACACCGCGCCGCCGCACCTTTAATCAGCAAGTTGTTCGCTTCGGTGCCACCGCTAACGAAAACCACCTGCGAAGGATGCGCGCCGACCCTATCCGCCACCTGTTCACGCGCATCGTCCACCGCCTTGCGCGCCGTCCGCCCGTACTCGTGACGACTGGAGGCGTTACCATAATGCTCCCGAAAAAACGGCAGCATCGCCTGCAACACGCGCTCGTCGAGCGGCGTAGTGGCGTTGTGGTCAAAGTACGCTGGCAACATCCGTTTTAGTCCTCACTCTACGTCCCGACACAGACTGGGTATGGTCTTGAATCTCTGCCACGCCGACTCCGCGTTGCTGCGCCACCAGATGTGCCAACGTCACCGACGCCAGATAGTCGTAAATTTTTCCGCTCAGATTAGTCCACAATTCATGGGTCATGCATTCGTGCTCGTCGTGGCAGTTTCCCAGTCCGCCACACTGAGTGGTGTCAATCGGCTCATCCACTGCCTTGATAATATCCGAGACCGCGATTTCATCCAGGCTCTTGGCCAGATAATAACCGCCACCCGGCCCGCGCACGCTCTCCACCAGCGCGTGGCGACGCAGCTTGCCAAACAGCTGTTCCAGGTAAGACAGGGAAATTTTCTGACGTTCGCTGATCCCGGCCAGCGTCACTGGCCCACCGCCCCGGCGTAAAGCCAGATCAAGCATTGCGGTTACCGCGAAACGTCCCTTGGTTGTCAGTCGCATATTATTTCCTTCCCATGAATTTACGCTGCAACTTTATAATACCTTATCGTTTTAGTCAACTATTTTATTCAAATAGCTCGCATCGAACTGTTCCCGGCTCGGCGAGAGCGGTTCCATCTCGATCCCCATCTTCTTCAACTGCGCCAGGATCAGCTCAACGCGCTGATCCAATACCACGGTGTGGTCAAGCAGACCGTGGATCGCCTTGACGACCGGATCATTCATGTCGGCACTAATGGCGTATGCGGAGAATCCCATCTTCTGAGCCTTGCTTTCGCGCATTTCCGCCTGGGTCGGATCGATATTCCGTGCCGGAATACCCACCGCCGTGGCGCCCGCCGGAACGTCCTTCACCACCACCGCATTGGAGCCTACCTTGGCGCCGTCGCCGATGAAAATCGGGCCGAGAATCTTGGCGCCAGCGCCGACCACCACCCCCTTGCCGAGAGTCGGGTGGCGCTTGCCCTTGTTCCAGGAGGTGCCGCCCAGCGTAACGCCATGATAAAGCGTCGAATCGTCGCCAATCTCGGCGGTCTCGCCGATGACCACGCCCATGCCGTGGTCGATGAACACCCGCCGCCCGATTTGCGCGCCGGGATGGATTTCGATGCCGGTCAGCCAGCGCCCCAGGTGGGAAACAAAGCGCGCCAGCCACTTCAGGTTCCAGCGCCATAGACGCCGCGCCAGACGATGCACCAGCAACGCGTGCAGACCCGGATAGGTGGTCAGCACCTCCCAGGTGGAACGCGCTGCCGGGTCGCGCTCGAACACGACCGATATGTCTTCACGCAAATGATCAAACATCACTCGTTTCCATAATATAAGGAAAATATTATATTCCAGACTCCATTAGTCAACTATGGGTTTTTTCATTTATTTGTGAATTTTTCCACCGAAGTCAAAATCCCGCGCAGGATGCTGACCTCTTCCTTTTCCGGGCGCGCCCGTGCAAACAACCTTCTCAACCGCTGCATCAGGCGCCCTGGGCAAGCCGGATCGAGAAAACCGGTGTCTATCATGGCCCGCTCCAAGTGTTGATAGAACCGCTCCACATCTTCGAAACTGGCGGCCTCCAGCGCCTTCGCAGCAGGCACTTCAGCCTCGTCAAGAAATGCCATACGCAGTTCGTAAGCCAGGATTTGCACGGCAGAAGCCAGGTTTAGCGAAGTAAATTCAGGATTAGCGGGAATAGTCGCAAGCATCTGACACTTGTCCAGCTCTGCGTTGGACAGCCCCGACATCTCGGTGCCGAACAGCAACGCCACTTCCCCTTGGGGAGCAAGCGCTATCATGCGGGACGCCGCCTGACGCGCCGACAGCATTTCGTGGGAGAGATCGCGCCGCCGGGCGGTGACCGCCACGGCGAGCACCGTACCGGCCAACGCCTCGTCCAGAGTAGCGCAAACCCGCGCATTTTCCAGCACGTCCGCAGCCCCGACCGCGCGAGCATCCGCAACCGGATCGGGAAAAGATTTGGGGTTAACCAGATAAAGACGCTCCAATCCCATCGTCTTCATTGCCCGCGCAGCCGCGCCGATATTGCCGGGGTGGCTGGTGTGACTGAGCACGATGCGAATGTTATTCAGTGCATTGGGTTTCTTCATCCGTGGTTTCCCATTAAAATAGACCCAGCATTTTGTTCCTTAACTTTCCCAGGATTATCCCATGCATCCCATGCTCAACACTGCGGTCAAGGCCGCGCGCCGCGCCGGTCAGATCATCAACCGCGCCTCCCAAAACCTGGATTCGCTCACGATCAAACACAAGAGCTTTAATGATTTTGTCAGCGAAGTGGATCAAAAAGCGGAAGATGCCATCAAGGAAGTCCTGCTGGAAGCCTACCCGAAGCACGCGATTTTAGCAGAAGAAAGCGGCGCACAGGGCGACTCGGAGTTCCAGTGGATCATCGACCCTCTCGACGGCACCACCAACTTCCTCCACGGTTTCCCACAGTACGCCGTCTCAATCGCCATGCAGCACAAGGGCGTGCTGACCCACGCCGTCATCTACGACCCCAGCCGCAATGACCTGTTCACCGCCACGCGCGGCGGCGGCGCCTTCCTCAACGACCGCCGGCTCCGTGTCAGCCGTTGCGAGTACCTGAAAGATGCCCTGATCGGCACCGGCTTCCCGTTCCGCGATTTCACTCATCTCGACGCCTACCTGGGCATTTTCCGCGAGCTGATGCAGAAAACCGTCGGCCTGCGCCGCCCCGGTTCCGCCGCGCTGGATCTGGCCTACACCGCCGCCGGCCGCTACGACGGCTTCTTTGAATTCGACCTGAAAGCCTGGGACATCGCCGCCGGTGCGCTCCTGGTGCAGGAAGCGGGTGGACTGGTGGGCGACTTCCAGGGCGAGCCGGACTACCTGCAAAGCGGCAACATCGTTGCCGGCAATCCTAAAGTGTTCGTGCAACTACTACAGACCATCGCACCCCACCTGGCGGCAAAGGCAAACTAAACTACCACCTACTCAAGTATACCGAGAAACGCCACAATTTACATTAACTAATTACTACAATTCACTGTATTATAGGTGTTGTCGAGTTGCTTATCGAGGTGATGAATTGATCAATATTCAGTTCAGCGAAGAAGAGAAG
>Ga0100377_1001100_pt1 | contig 23511 bp, 12 predicted proteins | sample CryGeymeta201501_FD_83664 | JGI IMG/M metagenome (GOLD analysis project Ga0100377, IMG submission 83664) | Groundwater microbial communities from Crystal Geyser aquifers in Utah, USA - Crystal Geyser metaG 2015-01 | ecosystem: Environmental > Aquatic > Deep subsurface > Groundwater | place: USA...
ATGGGTCTGCCTCCGCCCGACCGCCGAGGTTTCGAAGGCAACGGCGGTCGGGCGAGACCCACTTATCTTGACTTGTCAAGGGATCTCGCCAGGCTCCTTGCTAGGGTTTGGGACAGTCCCGCGGAGCGGGCCCGGCCCTTGCGTGAAACCCCTGTCCCTACCGCCCCTTGCGGGCCACCGTTTCCCTTGTGGGCCGCCGTTTCAGCGAGGGCCACCGCTTCAAGGGGCCCGCGGTCAGCCCTGCCCGCCGCAGCGCACCTGGACCTCGAGCTGGCAACGGGCCCGGCAGCGCAGGTACTCCGAGGCTGGGACGGAGCGGGCCTGGAGCTGGGCGCCGACCGCCTCGCAGGTCTGCTGGCGGGCCTGCTCGGCCACCAACCAGCCCCGCCCCTCGACCGAGCTGATGCCGTCGGACCAGCAGGGATCCTTGGGCAGCTGCACGAAGCACAGCCCGTCCTCGGCCAGGGCCGGGCTGGCGCTGCACTGCACGGTCAGCTCCTCGGGTGCCACGTGCAGGCAACCCAACAGGCGCGCGGCGCCGAGCTGGGCGGCGCCCCCCTGGGCGTCCATGACCGCGGCCCGGCTCAGATCGGCCAGGGCGAGCTGGAGCCGGGTCACCGCGTGCTTGCGGGCCAGCGCCTCGGTGCGCCCCACCCCCTTGGCCTGGACCCGGTCCCGCCAGGGGCAGGCGGGCGTCGGTTGGGACCACTGCGCCACGCACAGGGCCGGGCCCCGCACGGTCCCCGGCGGATCGGCAGCCACGGGCGCGCTCGCCACCAGCAGCGCCCACAGCAGGCCCGCCGCCGCGGGAGCCATCAGCCCTCGTCCAGGCTGTGGCGGGTGGCCTTGATCTCACCCCGGGACCGCTTGGCCTGGAGGCGGCGGGTCTGGGAGGCGCGGGTGGGCCGGGTGGCGCGGCGGGGCCGCGGACGGTGGGCCCGGGCAATGAGCAGGGCCAAAAGCCGCTGCCAGGCCACCTCGAGGTTCTGCGCCTGGGAGCGCCGCTCGGTCGCCTGGCCCACCAGCCCGGTCGGCGGGTGCAGGACGCGCACGCCGGTGAAGCGCTTGTTGCGGTGCTGTCCGCCTGGCCCGCCCGCCCGCACGAACTCCACCACGCACACCGCCTCGAGGGCGGTGCGGCTGGGCGGGGCGGCCGGAAGGGGAGGCAGGTCCATGGACATGCCTGCCTGATAGGCGGTCGAGGCGGGGGCCGTCAAGGCAGGAGCGACGGACGCACCATCGGCGGCGAGGGCCAGGGCCGCCACAGGCCCAGGCTGAGCACCACCGCGAGCAGCAGGGCGGACACGAGGACGACGACCAGCCAGCGGCGCCGCTCCGCCCGGCCCAGGGCTGCCAGGTCGGCCGGGCTCAGGCCGCTCGACTCCCAGGAGGGGGCGGCACCGACCAGGGAGACCGGCCCCAGGCTGGCCGCCAGGGCCGCGCTCACGCTCCCGGCGTCCGGGAAACGATCGGCCGGGTCCCGCGCGAGGCAGCGCAGGACCACCGCCTCCAGCGCCACGGGCAGCTTCAGATCGGGCGCGCGCTCAGCGAAGCGGGGCCGCGCCTGGTGGACCTGGGCCGCCATGGTCGCGGCGGAGCTCGCGCCGTGGAAGGGCCAGCGGCCCGCCAAGGCCCGGAAGAGCAGCACCCCGATGGCGTAGATATCGGTCCGCGCGTCGACGGCGTCACCCCGCACCTGCTCCGGCGCCATGCAGTGCGGCGAGCCCAGGACCAGGCCCTCGCGGGACTGGCAGTCCTCGGCCTGGGAGACCGTGACCAGGCCGAAGTCGACCACCTTGACGGTCTCCACGCCGTCCTCGATCCGGACCAGCAGGTTGCTCGGCTTGAGGTCGCGGTGCACCACGCCCCGCGCGTGGGCATGGCCCACGGCCGCGCAGACCTGGCGCATCAGGCCCACCACGCGCGCCGGATCCATCGGGCCCGCCTGGATCAGGTCGGAGAAGCGCGGGCCCTCCACGTACTCCAGCGCCAGGTAGTGGCGGCCGTCCCCGGTCGGACCGTGCTCGTAGATGCGGACGATGTTGGGGTGCTCCAGGGCCGCCAGGGTCTCGGCCTCCAGGCGGAAGCGATCCTCGAAGCAGCTCAGGTCCGGCCCCCCGGAGGGCGGCGTCATGACCTTCAGGGCCACCGGCGGCCCGCCCTGGCTCGGGTGCGCCAGGTAGACCACGCCCATGGCGCCGCGAGCGATGATGCGCTCGATCCGGAAGCGACCGCCCACGAGCGCGTCCTGGAGCTGCGCCGGCTGCGCCAACGCCGCCCCGACTGGCGCGGCGTCTCGCGCGTCGTGGCTCACCAAGCGAACTCCCGAGCTGGGACCAGTGGGAAAGGTAGCACGGAGCCGCAAAATCCGTGCCGACGCGGCAGTGGGTCGCACGCGGAGGTCTCCGCTGCTCAGTGCCCCGGCTGCATGGCCGAGCCCCCCTCGCGCACCTGCAGCTCCACCTGGGCGCTGCGCCCCTGGGCGTCCATGACCAGCACCTGGTGGGCGCCCGGCCGCGGGGTCCACCACACCGCCTGGTCCGGCTCCGCGGCTGCCAACCGCACGCCGTCCACGAACCAGGTCAGGGGCCCGACCCCGGCGTCGGCCTGCAGGGGGATCTCCTGGCGGTCCGGCGGCACACCGGGGATGAGGACCGCCACCTGCCCTGCCTCGGGCGACAGGATGGCCGGGGCGCCGCCCGCGTCGACCACCCGGCAGCCCGGGTCGAGGGGGGGGGCCGTGGGCAGCTGCTGGAAGGTCGAGGACAACCACCGGCGCACGGCCCCGGGCCACTGCACCCGCAGCTCGGTGTGGGTCACCCGACCGGCCCGACAGCCGGGGCCGACCTGCATGCCGCTGTCGTCGGCCAGCTCGATGGACACGTGCAGATCGCAGTGGTCCGGGGGCACGTGCGCGGCCGGGCCCAGCACGGTCCGCCGCTCGGGACAGGCCGGGCCGGCCAGGCGACCCGACAGCGCGCAGACCTGGACCGGTACCAGGTCGGGCGGCGCGGTGGCCGGCGCGCCCGGGTCGCGCAGGAAGCCGTCCTGGAGCGCATCCACCACGTCGAAGAGCACCGGTCCGGCCACCTGGGCCCCGACCAGCCAGGAGCTGGAGCGGCGATCGAGGTTGCCCAGCCACACCGCCACCACGTAGCGGCGGCCCCAACCCACGGCCCAGGCGTCCAGGTTGCCGAAGCTGGTCCCCGTCTTCCAGCGCACGTACCGGGGCACGGCCGACAGCTCCTGCCGCGAGGGAAAGTCGGGCCGGTCCCGTCGCGCCAGGGCGCGCCCGGTGAGCCACACGGCCCCCGGCGCCAGGACCGGCAGGGGCGCGTCGGTCGGCTGGTCCTGGCGCCAGCGCAGGGCCTGGGCGCGGCCGCCCCGGGCCAGGGTCGCGTAGATCCCCGCCACCTCGAGCGGGGACAGCTCGATGCCGCCCACGATGGCCGACAGCCCGTAGTGACCCGGTCGCGGGTCCAGGCTGCGCACCCCCAACATGCGCAGATCGCCCAGGAAGGTCTCGATCCCCACGCGCTGCAGGAGCTGGACGAAGGGCACGTTGAGGCTGCGGGAGAGGGCGTCCTGCATGGACACCAGGCCCTGGTGGGTGCCGTCGTAGTTCTCCGGCGCGTAGCCGCCGTACCGGACCGGCACGTCCAGCACCAGGCGCTCGGGCAGGGCCAGGCCGCTGTCCAGGGCCCGCGCGTAGAGCAGCGGCTTCAGGGCCGAGCCCGGTGAACGGGGCGCCGCAAAGGCGGGGATCTGGGCGGCCGGCCGGTCGGCCCAGAAGTCCGTGCCGCCGACCAGGGCCCGCACCTCGCTGCTGCCGTAGTCCACGACCACGATGGCCGCGTCGTCGATGCCCTGGGCGCGCAAGGCGCCCGCGTGGGCCGCCAGGAATCGCTCGGTGACCGCCTGGACCCCGGCGTCCAGGGTAGTCGACAGGTCCTGGCCCCGGTCGTGCTGTCCGCCGAGCATCCAGGCCGCTGCGTGGGGCACGGCCCGCGGCATGGGGCGACGCCCCGTCGGGACCGGGGTGGCGGCGATGCGGTCCAGCACCTGCCGCACGGTCACCTCCCCGCTGGCCGGGTCGCCGGCCGGGTCGCCGGCCTGGGAGCCCGCCGCCAGGTGGCGCTCCAGCAGGCCCTCGTCCAGCAGGCGCTGGGCGATCTGCTCCCGCGCAGCCCGCAGGCGGGCCGCGTTCTCGGGGCGCGGACTCCGGGCCTCGGGGCTCTGGGGGATCGCCAGCAGCGTCGCGATCTCGGCGGGCGAGAGGTGGGCCGCGCTGTGGCCGAAGAAGGCCTGGCTCGCCGCCTCGACCCCCTCCAGGTTGCCCCCCATGGGCACCAGGTCCATGTAGGCCGCCAGGATCTCCGGCTTGCTCATCCGCAGATCGAGCTGCACCGCCCGCGCCGCCTCCACCACCTTGGAGCGCAGGCTCCGCGGCCGAGGCTCACACAGGCGCACCACCTGCATGGTCAGGGTCGAGGCCCCCGACACCACCCGGCCCCGGGCCAGGTTGCCCGCCAGGGCCCGCAGGATCGCCAGCGGGTCGACGCCCGGGTGGAACCAGAAGCGCCGATCCTCCAGGCGGATCAGGGCCTCAACGTAGGCGGGGTCCACCTGCTCGACCTGGACCGGCACCCGCCAGCGATCATCGGCCGCCAGGGTCATGTGGGCGACGCTGCCGTCCCGCCAGCGCAGCACCGAGGAGCCGGGCACCGACAGCCGCGCGGGCAGCGGCAGGGCCAGGGCCAGGCCCACGACCAGCGTGGCGAGGAGGGCCAAGCCCAGGCCGCCTGCGGCGAGCAGGCGACCGCGATGCAGGCGGGGCCAGGCGGTCATGGCAGCCCCTCAGAGCAGGCTGTCGTCCCAGGGGCCGACGACCTGGACCGTGCCCCCGGCCCGACGCGCCCAGATCTGCGGGTCGTACATCGCCTCGGCCTGGACCGGCGGCAGGACGAAGGTCCCGGCCGTCACGGCACGCACCGCGTAGATCACCGTCGTGCCCTGACCCGAAGCCAGGCTGCCGAAGATCTCCATGCGGTCGTCCCGCAGGTTCATGTGCTCGGCGCTCCACAGCTCCAGGTCCTGCGCCCAGGCCGGCAGCTCGGTCCCCGACAGGCGGGGGTTCTCGATCTCCCAGCCAGCCGGCAGGCGGTCCACCAGGGCCACGTTCTGCTGGCTGCGGCCCGAGCTGTTGCTGAGATCCAGGCGGATGTACAGCGCGGTGCCCAGGGGCAGCCGGGCCGGGTCCACGACCGCGCCCTCGGCGTCCACGAAGCTCCGCTCCAGCTTCAGTCCGTCGCCGCCCAGCGGAGCCGGCGTGTCCTTGCGCACGCCCCGCGTTGTCACCAGGGCCCAGGCCGCGCCGTCCAGCCGAGGCAGGCTCAGCTCCACCGCAGCCGCCGAGGTGGCGAAGTCCAGGCCCCAGGCCCCGGGGCTGTGCGGGTCCACGGCCTTGCCGTCGATCTTCAGGTGGCCCTGGGCCAGGTCGCCGCTGGTGGCCTGGGTCCGCTTGCCCAGCGCCGTGATCGCCCAGGCCAGCTCCTGGGTCGTGTAGCTGCCGCTGGGCCGGCGGGAGATGACCTGGGCGAGCTGGTCGGCCAGGGGTGCGCCGGCCGGGTCGGGCCCGAACTGGTCCTGGAAGACCGACAGCCGCATGCCCGCGCTGCGGACCGAGGACCAGAAGGTCCAGTCATTGACCCGCTCGGTGCCGATCCGGGCGCTGCCGAGCTGCTTGAGGGTCGACTCGTAGCGGTGGTCGCCGCCCTGGTACAGGGCCGCCATGAGCAGGTAGGCGTCCTCGTCCTGCTGGGCCCGCTGCCAGACGCTCTGCTTGCTGCGGTCCACGGCCTGCAAGGACTCCAGGACCCGCAGGGCCTGGGCCGGCCGGGCCTTGCCCGCCCGCGCCACGATGTAGTGGGCGTAGGCGACCTCTCCGTCCGCGGTGATCCGCCCGGCGATGAGCTGGTCCAGGTAGCGGATGGCCCCGTCCAAGGTGGCCTGGGGCACGTCGTAGCCGGCCTCTCGCGCGTCGAGCAGCATCTGGGTGGCGTAGGCCGTGCCCCAGGGGGTGGGGCTGCCCCCGCCCGGCCAGTAGGCGAAGCCCCCCGAGGGGGTCTGCATGGCCCGGACCCGCTCGATGCCCTTGGCCACCATCTCGTCGACGGCGCCCTTGCCCCCCAGGGCCGGGTCGATCTCCTGCACCATGGTCCGCACGTAGAGCAGGGCCCGGGTGCTGGACGTGGTCTGCTCGATGCAGCCGTAGGGGTAGTGCACCAGGTAGCCCAGGTGGGTCAGTGCCTGGGCGTAGGGGCTGGCCGTCAGCCAGATCCCCGTGTGGTCCGTGCCCGGCGTCCAGCCCGCCAGCACCGCCGTCAGCGAGGTGTCGCCGGCGTGAAGTGGCACCATGCTCACCTGCCGCAGCTCGGGCTCGGCCGTGGCGACCGGGATCTCCAGCTCCTCGTGGCTGAGCAGCGAGCCGGCCTTGGCGGTCACCTTCAGCCGGGCAGCGCCGGGGGCGCGCCGCGCCGCCACCGTGAACAGCACCGTCTGCGAGGCCCCGTCCGCCAGCTCGATGGACTGGCCGGGCACGCTGGCCAGCTCCAGCACCGGGCTGCGCTGCCCACCGGGCGAAGGCAGCCCCTGGTCGATGTCCTGGACCTCGACCGACACGGTCACCGTCTGGGCCTTGCCCGAGCCGTTGGTCAGGCGCACCGGCACCTGGGCCAGGTCCCCGGCCGTCAAGAAGCGCGGCAGCGTGGTCTGCAGGACGATGGGATCCCGCACGGTCACGGGCGCTGCGGCCGAGCCCATGCGCGTCGGACCGGCCACCACGGCCATGACGCGGAGCTGCCCCTGGTAGCCGGGCACCTCTACCGGGATCTGCACCTTGCCCGAGGCCGGCACCGGCACCACGCCGGACCACAAGGCCACGGGCTTCACCATCTGGACCCGCCCGCCCACGGGTCCCGAGGCGTCACCGCCGGTCCGCGAGGAGGTGCCCCCCGGCTCGGTGAGCAGCGTCCAGCCGATGGTCTCGAAGCTGGCGACCCCCAGGGCCCGGCGCGCGAAGACCTGGTCCCGCGGATCGGGGCTGGTGAAGTGGGTCAGGGAGAGGATGCCCTCGTCCACGACCGCGACGGTGGCGTAGGTGGGCGCGTCGAGGGGCCCCGCGTCCAGGCCGACCGTCAGGGTGGACCAGGGACGGATCTCGGCCGGCACGTCCAGCGTCAGCGGCAGGGAGTAGTCGGCCGGGCGGATCCGCACCGAGGCCACGCCGAAGGCGCGGTCGGGCACGAAGGCCTGGGGGCTCTCCAGGTGCGGGTCCTTGAGCAGCAGCGCCGTGACGTAGACATTGGGCGCGAAGTGGCCGCCCTGCCCGTCGTCGACGGCCAGCGGCACGGTCCAGCTCAGGTCGCCGGCGTCGACGTCCTTCCAGGCCGAGTACTGCACCCGGTCGGTCTCCACGGTGAGCAGCATGCGGCCGGCGTAGGGGGCCCGGGTCGTGACGGTGACCCGCTCCCCGACCTCTGCCTGCTCGGGCGCGCTGACCTTGAGCCAGGTGGGCTTCTGGGGCCGCGGCGTCTGGTCGACGGCCTGATCCCAGGGGTCCCAGTACCAGCGGCTGCCGTCGCCCTCGACGTAGCGCTCGGTGCGGGCACCGTCGGCCCGGGCCTCGACCAGCCAGCCCCCGCCCTCGCCGCTCAAGACCACCTCGGTGGAGAAGCTGCCCCCGGAGACCGGCACGCTGCGGGTCTCCTCCAGCACCCGCCGCTGCAGGCGCCGGTAGATGGTGTCGTCGCTCTCCTCGTCCCAGACCCAGCCGTACTCGGTCTCCAGGCTGTACACGCGCAGCTCGACGGAGGTGACGGCGCTGGCCTGCACCTTGCCGGACCAGTCCACGACCTGGCCCTGGACCTTCACCGACTGGCCCTCGCGGCCCTGATCGACCGAGGTGGCCAGGCCCACGTAGACCGGGGCCGGGTGCACCGTGGCCGTGGCCGTGGCCCGGGTGCTGCGGCCGCTGTCGCCCTCGAACACCGAGACCCGGGCGACCAGGGAGGCCGAGCCCAGGATCGCGGCACCGCCGGCACCGCCGGGGCAGGACACCGTGCCGTGGCCGTCCTCGTCCAGGTGCGCTTCCACCGTGCCCAGGTCCACCGGGGGCGGCGGCTGCTGGTCCTGGAAGGCCAGCCCGTAGGACCAGCGCCCCTGGGCGTCGGCCCCGCTGGCCGTCGGCACGAAGGGCGCCGCCTCCAGGCTGCAAGCCACCTCGACCCGGCTGCCGCCGGCCTTGCCCCCGAAGAGCCAGCGCGCGTCGATGTCGACGGGGATCTCCGAGCCCACCAGCCAGCCGTTGCCCTTGGGGCCCGCCTGGGCCTGGGCCTGGACCGCCATGCGCTCGGGCACGAACTCTTCCACGCTGAAGCTGGTGCTGCCCACCGGTCGATCCGCGACCTCCAGCGCGACGCGCCAGGTGCCGGTGGTGGCGAAGTCGGCGAAGGGCAGGTCCAGGGAGACCATGCCCGCGTCGTTGGTCGCCAGCACCTCGCGCCGCAGCTCGTGCCCCTGGGGATCGCGGACCCGGGCCACCACGGGCAGGCCGGTCGCCGGCGCCGTGTAGCTGCGCTGGCGCAGCAGGGCGGCGAGGTGCGCCACGTCGCCGGGGCGGTAGACGCCGCGATCGGTCCACACCGCGGCCCGGTAGGGCACGTCGTCCTGGTAGGGGGCGCCGCTGGTGTCGTCCTCGGCCCGCAGCTCCAGGTCGTCGAACTTCAGGTAGCTGAGGTCGTCGCCGTGGGTGGCCACGATGGCCATGGCCGGCGCCTCGTCCAGGTCGGCGGAGTCGGGCACGGAGAGGGTGCAGCCGCCGGTGGTGTCGGTCTGGCAGGTCGTCAGGACCTGCCCGCTCGGGCGGATGAGGCTGAGGCCGACGCCGGCGATGGGGTGATCGTCCTGGACGTCGAGGGCCCAGGCCTGGACCTGGTCGGGCACGGAGCGGCCGGGCCGGGTCGCGCCGCGCTTGGCCACCAGGGCCATGTTGGTGAGGAGCAGGCGGCTGCTGTCGGTGGCGCCGCTGTGCTCGTCCACACCCTGGACCGTCAGCTCGTAGACGCCGCGGCCGGCGTCGGGCAGCAGCGAGCCCACGTCCACCCAGCTCGTCTCCAGCTCATCCTCGGCCCCGCCCAGGGCCAGGCGGGTCTGGAGCACGACCTGCGAGGTGCGCTCGGTCATGGGCTCGTCGCCCGACAACCAGAAGGCGAGGTTCTGCGGCGGGACGTAGCGGATCGTCAGGGTCGCGGCCGGCACGTTGAGGTGCTGCAGCGGCAGGCTGCGCCAGGCCGAGCGAGGCAGGTACCGGCCCTTGGATCGGAAAGCCACGCGCGCCTTGCGCTCGGGCACCACCAGGTCGGCGTCGTAGGCCAGGGGCAGCACGCCACCGTCCACGGTGCGCGCCCCGGCGTCGATGTGCAGGTGGACCGGGCCCTTGGGCAGGTCCGCGAACAGCCGGAAGCCGGCAGGGGCCTGCGCCATCGAGACCGCGCCGTCGCCCAGGTGGACCACGCGCTGGACCTCATCGGCGTCGAGCAGGCAGCGGGGCGAGACCTGCCAGCCGTCCCAGGTGTCGCGGTCCCAGTACCAGCGGGAGCCCTGCACCGCGTGGTCGTTGCAGACCAGCTCGACGTAGTGGCCGCTGGCGCCCTCCTTCACCATGGCGCCCAGGATCTCGATGGGCTCGCCGTCAGTGAGCTCGACCTGGCCGCTGCCGGCCGGGGCCAGGACCGCGTCGTCCCAGCGCCAGGGCACGCCGCCCTGCAGCTCGGCCTCGACCTGGACCTTCTCGCCCGACAGGGCCTTGCCCGAGAGCTGCACGCGCACCACGTTGCGGTCGCTGCCCTGGACCACCGAGGCGGGCTTCATCCGCTGTCCATCGATCTTCAGCTCCAGGCGCCGGGCCACCTGGTCGGGGTCGACGTCGGCGCTGAAGACCAGGTCCACCTGGGCCTGGCCGGCCACGCGGTCCCGCTGGCGGGCGGCCACCCGCAGCAGGGCCAGGGCCGGGGTGTGGAAGGACAGGGTCCAGTCGTCCGCCCCGGCCGGCTCCACGGTCCGATCCAGGGTCGACAGCGAGGCCAGGTGCACGGTGTAGGCGGTGTCGGGGCGGAAGCCCTGGGTGGGCTCGAAGGCCAGCTCGGAGCGGTCGGTGATCTGCAGCGTGCCGTCGACCGCCGGATCGATGAGGAGCTGGGTGCCGTCCAGGGCGGTGCCACCGACCAGCTCCGAGGAGAACAGGTCGGTGTCGGCGTGGATCACGATGCGGGCCGGGGCCTGCTCCCCCGAGCCGATGGCGTGCAGCACGATGCCCAGGGCGTCGTCCGGGCTGGCCTGGGAGGCCGCGTCGGCGCTGGCCCCCTGGTCGTCGACCGGCGTGGACCGGCCGCCGCAGGACAGCAGGAGGCCGAGGCCGGCGAGCAGGCACGGACGGAGGGCCGGGCGCAGCGAGGAGGGCAGGAGCGCTCGGGTCATGGCGTACCCCAAGGTTCGGGAGGCGACGGCGAGAGGCGACGGCGAGAGGCGACGGCACGGAGCCGTCCCGGCATGCTGCTGCACGGTCCAGGCTGGGAGCAAGGGCCGTACCAAGGCGACCTGTCGCTTGTAGCCCGGCCGCCACGGGCGAGCCGGACAGGAACTGACCGGCCCCCATCCTGCCCTGCAATCCTGGGTCGATCGCACGCGACTGATCGTCGCGGTGACCGCGCAGGACCTCAGCGCGCTCCCGCGCAGGACCTCAGCGCGCTCCCGCGCGGCGCCGCAGCAGCCAGGCCAGCGAGGACAGCAGGCCGAACAGCAACCCGACCAGGGGCACCGAGGACAAGGCGGTCTCGCTGCGGTCCATGACCCTGCGACCGGCCGTCGGGTCCAGCAGAGGGGCGCCACCCTCTCCCGGGGCCCGGTAGCTGCCGCGGTCCCCGTAGGCCGCCGCCAGGCGCTGCAAGAAGGCACCATCGGGGATGATCTCGACCAGCTCGGGATCTCGATCACTCACGGCAAAGACCGTCTCGGCCTTTCCGGGCACGCCGGGGCTCTCGGCCAGCACGCGGTGCGCGCCCTGCTCGGTGGAGTGGAGGTCGAAGCCGCCCTCCCCCGCCGCGTCGGTCTGCACCTCGAAGGGCTGGGTGGCGCCCGAAGGCAGCAGGACCGTGCCGCTGACCTTGGCCCCCTCGACCGGCAGGTAGCCGGCGTCGCGCACCCGCAGGACGATGCGGACGTCGTCGCCCAGCAGCACGTTCTCGCGGGCCGGCGTCACGACGACCCGCTGGTCCTCGGGATCGGCGACCAGCCAGCGCAGGGAGTTCTTCCAGAAGTGCAGGTAGGCCTGGTTGCCCCGGCCCTCGGCCGCCTCGCTGAAGGACCAGCGCCAGGAGGCGTCGACCATGAGCGCCATGGAGCGCCCCTTGCCGACCTCGCGCACCGCCAAGATGGGCTCGGGAGCCCCCCCCTGGGTCGCCGAGGGGTGAGAGAGCAGGGCCGCGCTGTCCGGCGCCAGGCCGCTCACGCGGTTGTAGCCGTCCTGCTCGGGCAGGCGGGACCAGATGGCCTCGCTCTCCTCGGGGGTCGCCCCCATGCGAGTGACCGGGTGGACCTTGCCCGCCGCCGAGAGGACCGGGCGGAAGGGGGTCGGATCGGTGCGAGGTCCGGCGACGTTGAGCGTCACGGGCAGCACATCGGCCAGCGAAGTGCCGCCGTAGTCGCCCAGGTCGAAGGAGCGGTCCCCACCGGTCATCACCAAGGCGCCGCCGTCCCGGACGTAGGCGGCCAGGTTCCCGAGCAGCTCGTTGGCGGAGAAGTCGAAGTAGGGCTTGTAGTCGAAGTTCTGGAGGATCACGAGGTCGAAGGTCGACAGCTCCTCGGTGAACAGCCGCTCGTAGGGGAAGGCGATGAGGGACAGCTCGTCGGAGCCCCAGCCCGCGCCCATGTCCTCGTGGGTGCGCAGGATGAAGAAGCTGACAAGGTCGACGCTGGGGTCCTCCTTCAGGAAGAGGCGGAGGAACTTCTCGTCGAAGGACGGGCTGCCCGAGACCTGGAGCACGCGCGTGCGATCCCGCACGACGCGGATGACCACCGGGTACACGTTGTTGCCAGGGACCGCGTCCCGGTCGTCCACCGGCACCGACAGCTCGTAGGCGAAGCGCCCGACCCGGGTCGGCCGCACCGTGAAGGAGACCTCGCCCCGGCCCTCCGCGTCCAGGCTGAGGTCCAGGTCCTGGAGGTGGTGCCCCTCCCGGGACAAGCTCACCGGGACCTTCAGGCCCGGCGGTCCGCGCACCTTGGCGGTCAGCGTGAAGTCGGTGCGCAGGAAGGCGAAGCCGCCGGTGACGACCTCGTCGATGGCCACGTCGTAGAGATCGCTCGCCGCCCCCACCTGGTACACCGTCAGGGGCCCGGGCAGGGCCGGTACGGCGTCCTCGAGCGGGCGGCCGGCCTCGCTCTCGGCCTGCAGCCCCCGACGCAGGGCGCCGCGATCCAAGCCGTCGGTGATCAGGACCACGCCCTGGAGCTTCTGCCCCAGGTAGCGGTCGGCCACCGCGGACAGGGCCATGCCGACGTCCGTGCCACGCCCGTCCCAGCCCGCGGGCGGGCCCAGGTGCAGGTCGTCGTCGAAGGTGAAGACATCGGCGTCGTCGGCCCCGAGCTCGGCCAGGATCCGCGCGACGGCGTCGCCTCGCGGCCCCGCCCCCTCGCGCACGCCCATGGACGCGCTGTCGTCGACGAGGACCACGACCTTGCCAGGCTCCTCCCGGCCCTGCTCCTGGACCCAGGAGGGGCCCGAGACGGCGACGGCCAGCACGGACAGGGCCAGCGCCCACAACACCAGCTCGGCCAGCCGCAGCCCCGGTGCGGCCTGGCCGCCGCGACGCCCGGTCCACCAGGCCACGCCCCAGGCCAGCACCGCGCCCGCCACCGCGGCGGCGATCACCGGCGTCGGGCTGGTCCAGGCCAGGTGCCCGCCGGCCCCCAGGGCATCACCGACAAGCCAGCTCACTCCAGCCTCCCGTCACGCATCAGCTCCAGGACGTGGGCCGTGTCGTGCTTGTAGTTGGAGGTCAGGGAGTACAGGACCAGGTTCACGCTGAGCTTGATCGCCTCGCGGCGCTGCAGCTCGCCGTCGGGCTCCACGGGGTAGCGGTCGCGGCCGTCCGGCCCCCGGTCCAGCGCACCGGAGAGGTCGTCGGCACAGAAGACCAGCGGGGTCGTAGCCCCCAGGGTCACGCCCTCCAGGGCGCTGGCCCGAGCCGTGCGACCGACGGGACGATCGAGCAGAAAGAAGCTTCGGAAGATGGAGTGATCCCCCGGCAGGGGCGACAGCGGCCGGGTCGGGAAGAGGCGGGCGCAGAGGTCGCGGACCGAGCGGGCCAGGGGGCCGTCCAGGGCGCCGCTGGCGTCGTCAACCAGCAGGAAGCCGCCATAGGAGAGGTAGCGGACCAGCTGCTCGACGGCCGCCTCGGACAGGGCCGGCAGGGCGCCGGTGCCGACCAGCACGCTGAAGGGGTGCGCGAAGAGGGCCGGGTCCTCGGGCGACAGGGTCACGGGGTTGGGATCGCACTCCACGCTCGTGGACTGGATCACCTCGTAGAGCATGCGCTTCCAGGCCTCGGGGCGCGAGGTCGTGCCCTGGTCCAGGACCAGCTCTGCCACGCGGAACAGGCTGCCGGGCGCCAGGGCGCGGGCCGGGCGGGTCGCCAGCAGGCCGGCGGCCGACAGTCCGGTGGCGAGCAGGCGCCGACGGCTCCAGGCGGGCACATCACGGGGCATGGGCAGCCTCCAGCGGGTCGAGGGCCTCGGCGGGGCCGCCGGGGGGCTCATCGCCCGTGGCCGCGCCCGTGGCCGCGTCCTCGTCCTCACCCTTGCGGGGGCCGGCGAGGGCGGCCTGGATCAGGGCCAGCAGCAGGCCCGCGCCCAGCAGCCAGGGCGTGAGCGGGACGTGGCGCAGGAAGCGGTCGGGGTCGACCTCGGCGGCGGTCTGCACCAGGCTGGGCCCGGGGCGGACATCACTCTCGCGAGGGTCCGTGTTGGCCGCGACCCAGGCCAGGGGCGGCGCCCCCGGGGCCTCGACGACGTAGGCGCCTGCCAGGTCGGCGCGGAAGGTGGCCGTGCCGCTGCGCACCTGGACGGGCACGGCGCCCGCGGGCCCGGTCACGCTGAGGTCCAGGATGGACGCGGGCAGGGACAGGCTGACGCTGTCGCCGACCTGCACCGAGCGCCGCTCGCCGCCGCCGCCGGCCTCGCCCCCCAGGTAGGAGGTCAGCCGCTGCACCAGGGGCATGAAGATGGCCTGCAAGGGCAGGTCGGTCCAGCCCAGGTCGATGGTCGTGGTGAGCAGCAGGACGCGCCCCTGACCCACGTCACGCTCGACCAGCAAGGGGTTCCCGTCCTCCAGGCGCAGCAGGGTCCGGACGCCGCCGCCCTCGTGGTAGGGGTCCAGGGTGAAGAGCTGGCTGACGGCGATGTGGTGGAAGGCCGCCCGCCCGCCGCGTGCGAAGGGCTGGAAGAGGGCCAGGGAGGTGTCGGGCAGCTCCACCCGGGGGCCGCTGGCGTCGATGTCGGCCAGGGGCCGGGCCTTGCGCAGGGGCGAGGGCAGGATCCCGCTGAGGGCCGCGTTGTAGCGGTCCGCCGTCACGTTGGAGCCCAGGCTGATCACCACGCCGCCGCCGCTGCGCACGAAGTCCAGCAGGCGACCGGCCAGGGGCATGGGGTCGGCCACATTGGCCAGGAAGACGACGCGGTGGACCTTGGGGTCCAGGTCCTCCAGGCCGGCGGCGCTGGTCACGTCGGGCAGCACGCCCCCCCGCGCGGCCGCCGTGGCCCCCCAGGGCGCCAGGGCGCGCTCCAGGAAGTACACCTCGCTGGCCGTGGGCGTGGGGCCCGGGTCGCCGTCGACCACCAGGACGCGGCTGGCCCCGACCCGGGGGAGCTGGAAGGCGAAGGCGTTGTCGGCCGGCAGGGCCTCGTCCTGGACCCGGGCCAGGCCCACGCCCCCCGCAGCGACCCGCGGCACCGTGACGACCTGCTCGGCCGTGCCGCCGGCCGGCACCGTCACGAAGGCCGTGATCTCGGTGCCATCGGGCAGGGAGACCGTCACCGGGGCCTCGACCTGGCTCGGGCCGAAGTTGGCCACCCGCAGGCAGACGCTGCCGCCCTCGGGCCCGTCGCCGTAGCGGGCGTCGACGACGCTCAGGTTGGTGGGCTGGGCCGCGTGGATCGGCCGGGGCACCAGGGCGCCGCCCTGCTGGCCGAGCAGCGCGATCTCGTCCCGGGCGGCCGTCACGGTGTCCGGGCCGGCCTCGTCGCTGAAGACCACGACCTCTCCGCCCGCACCGCTCAGCAGGCGCCGGGCCTGCTGGATGCCGCCGGCCAGGTCGGTGCCGCCCTGCCCCTGGCGGACCTCCTCCAGGGCGGCGGCCACGCCGGCCCGATCCGTGCTCAGGCGCGGCGTCAGGCGCTGGGCCGCACCGCCGATGGTCACGGCCCCGACCAGGGTGCCCTCGGGCAGCGCGCGGACCAGGTCCACCGCCTGCTGCCGCGCCACCGAGAACAGGGTCCCCGCGCCGTCCGAGGGGTCGACCCCGGCCAGCCCGCCCTGCTCCAGGTCCATGGAGAGGGAGTCGTCCAGCACCACCACGACGGCGCCCGTGCCGCCCACCGTCGGCGGCGCGCCGGGCCAGCGCAGCTCGGGCCGGGTGATGGCCAGGGCCACCGCGGCCACCGCCAGCAGGCGCAGCAGCAGCAGCAGGGGATCCTGGAGGCGCCGCCGCCGACGCTGCTTCCGGCTCAGGCGACGCAGCAGGAGCATGGCCCCGTAGGGCACCTGCCGGGCCGGCCGCTGTCGGGCCAGGTGGACCAGGATGGGCCCCAACACCAGGCCCAGCAGCGCCAGGGCCGCCGGGGACAGCAGGCCCAGGCTCATGGGCGCTCCGCCACGTCACCGCTGTGGGCCCGGATGATCCGGGCCAGGGCCAGCTCCAGGGGGGCGTCGGTGGGCACCAGCAGGTGGATGGCCTGGTTGCGCCGCAGCCAGCCCCGGACCTCTTCCAGGTACTCCTGCACCACCCCGGCCATGGCCTCACGCACCCCCGCCGGGTCCAGGGGCAGGGCAGGGCCGCCCTCGGGCGACGCGAAGCGGGCCGGATCCCGGTAGTCCAGGCTCCATTCCCGCGGGTCGTAGAGGTGTACGACCCGCAGGTCGGCCTGGCGCCGCGCCAGGGCCGTCAGCGCCGGTCCCCAGGCTGAGGGCTCCTCCATCAGGTCGCTGATCACGACGACCATGCTGCGCCGCCCCAGGCGCTGGCCCAGCAGGTCCAGGGCGCCGCCCAGGTCCGCCGTGCCCGCCGGGCGCAGGGCGGCCAGGGCCGCGATGAGCTGGGCTAGGTGGGCCTGTCCGCCCCGGGCCGGGATCCAGGGCCACCGAGGGGGCACGCCCGCCCCGCCCGCGCCGGGCTCCTCGCCAGCGACCAGGCTCAGCCCCACGGGCTCGCCGGCGTGGGACAGGAACCAGGCCAGGGTCGCCGCCAGGGTGACGGCGTAGCCGAACTTGCTGCCCTCCAGGGGCGGCCGGCGGTAGCGCCCCTGCTCCCCGGTGCCCAGGTCCCCGCTGGCGTCCAGCAGGATGGTGGCCGACAGGTCGCTCTCGGCGTGGTGCCGCCGCACGACCAGCCGGTCGGTGCGGGCCGCCACCTTCCAGTCGACGTCCCGCAGGGGGTCGCCGGGGCTGTACTCCTTGTAGTCGGCGAACTCGACATTGGGCGAGATCTGCACGCTGCGGTGCGCCCCGTGGACCACGCCGGTCACGGCCTGCCGCGCGCGGAGCTGCAGCCAGGCCACGCGGGCGAGGACCTCGGGGTCCCACTGGGGCGCCCCCTGGCTCATGGCCGGCCCCCCCTCACCCGGTGCTGCGCACGCGGTCGAGCAGCTGGTCGACCACGCGACCGGTGTCGACGCCCTCTGCTTCCGCCTGGAAGTTCAGGAGCACCCGGTGGCCCAGGACCGCGTGGGCGACCGCCTGGACGTCCTCCGCCGCGGCGACCTCGTGCCCGCGCAGCGCCGCTCGCACCCGTGCCCCCAGGGCCAGGTACTGGCTGGCCCGTGGGCCGGCGCCCCAGCGCACCCAGCGGTTCACGGCCTCGGGCGCCTCGGGACCCGGCCGGCTCGCCCGCGCCAGGCGCACGCAGTAGCGGTACACGTCCCGGCTGGTCGGCAGGCGGCGCACCAGGCCCTGCAGCTCCAGCAGCAGGGCGCGGTCCAGGACCGGCTCCACCTGGGCCTGGGCGCCGGTGGTGGTCCGCTCGACGATCTCCAGCTCCTCGTCCTCGGTGGGGTAGCCAATGCGCACCGAGAGCATGAAGCGGTCGAGCTGGGCCTCGGGCAGGGGGTAGGTCCCCTCCTGCTCGATGGGGTTCTGGGTCGCGAAGACCAGGAAGGGCGGATCCAGGGGCCAGGTCTGGCCCGCAGCGGTCACCTCGCCCTCCTGCATGGCCTGGAGCAGGGCGGCCTGGGTCTTGGGCGGCGTCCGGTTGATCTCGTCGGCCAGCAGCAGGTTCGTGAAGATGGGGCCGCGGATGAAGCGCAGCTCCCGGTGGCCGGTGCTGCGGTCCTCCTCCAGGACCTCGGTGCCGGTGATGTCGGCGGGCATCAGGTCGGGCGTGAACTGCACGCGCCCGAAGTCCAGGCCCAGGGCCTCGGCGGTGGTGCTGACCAGCAGGGTCTTGGCCAGGCCGGGCACGCCGATGAACAGGCAGTGGCCGCGGGCGAAGAGGGCGATGAGGAGCTGCTCGACCGCCGCCTCCTGGCCCACGATGCGTCGCCCGATGGCGGCGAGCAGGCGCTGGCGGGCGCCGGCGAGGGCGTCGAAGAGCGCGGCGTCATCAGGTGCTGCGAGGTCTGGGGAGGCAGAGCCGGAGGAGGCGTCGGGAGGGGTCATCGGAGGTCCGGGGGAGCCAGGAGGCAGAGGCCAGGAGGCAGAGGCCAGGAGGCAGAGGCCAGGAAGCGGTGGAGTGGCGGGACAGCGAGCTCAGTCCGAGGCGGCGGCGTCCAGCGCGCCGCCCGTCGCCAGGATCTGGATGTAGCGCTGGTGGACCGCCGCCAGCTCGGACCGCCCCGTGGCGGTGTATCCCCGCACGAGCGCGGCCTGCACCGTGGGGTCGTAGGGGTTGAGGTCGGCGGCGGCCTGCCAGGCGACCAGGGCGGGGCGGGTCTGGCCGTCCGCCTCCAGCAGCCGGGCCAGGGTCGTCTGGGCCAGGGTGAACTCGGGGTACAGGTCCACGGACCTCCGGGCCAGGCGGACCGCCTCGGGGAGCTGGCCCAGGGACTCTCGGCAGATGGCCTCGCGGGTCAGCAGCAGGGGCGACTCGGGGCCCTCGGAGTCCGAGGCCTTGCCGTACTCGATGAGGGCGGCCTGGTAGCGCTTCTGCTGGGCGAGCAGGTCCCCGAGGCGGGCGAAGCGGGCCAGCTCGGGGTGGCTGGCCAGCAGCGGGTCGTCGGAGAACTCGTCGCCGGGCTGGTCGAGCACGACCGGCAGCGCGGCCAGGGTCTGCTGGACCAGGGGAAGCCCGGCCACCCAGATCCGCCAGGCACCACGAAAGTCGTTGAAGTCGTCCATGCCGGCGGCGTTGGCCACCGCCTGCTCGGCGGTCTGCCCGTCGCGGATCGCGTCGAGCAGCGGCGGCAGCACCTCGATGCCCTGGGTCTCGACCAGGAAGCGCACCATGGTCGAGACCTGGGCGAAGGCCAGGGCCGCCTCCTCCCCGCTGTCCAGGTAGGCCATGGAGTGCTGGAACTTCTCGAAGGGCACGAAGGAGTCGTCACGCAGGGCGCGGGCCAGCAGGGACTGCTCGTGGGCTCCCAGCGCGCCGGTCCGGTCGCCGCGCCGCCAGGTCTCCAGGAACTTGGCCAGGCCCTCCTGCAGCCAGACCGGGCAGCGGTCCTGGGTGCGCCAGGCGACGACCAGGTGGATGTACTCGTGGGCGACCGTGTCCTTCCAGGCGTAGCCGCGGCCCAGGGCCCGCGGGCTGGTCAGCAGCAGGCGGGTCCACTTGGACAGGGCGATGACCCCGGTCTTGCGGACCGCCTCGGGTGGCAGCCCGCTGGCCGCGATGAAGCGCTCGCCGTCGGGGAAGATGTCCATCAGGATCCGGTGTCTGGGCCCGCCCCCCAGCAGGCCGTCCACGACCTTGCGCGACTGCTGGAGCACGTCGACGGCGTCGTCCCGCAGCACCAGGTCCACGCCCGGCGCGTAGCGCACCTCCACGCCTTCGCCCTGGACCTCGCGGAAGCCGCGGGCGGCGGCGGCGGTGGCCCGGATCGGCGCGTGCTCCAGGTCCGGATCCAGCGGCCCCTCGGCCTGCAGGCCCTGCAGGCCCTGGGCGGCTTCGTCGTAGCGGCCCTGGTAGAAGTCGGTCAGCACGTCCAGGTGGCGCGTGTCCCGGTCGTGGGGCGCGCTGCGGTCGAGCTGCTCGCGCACCTGCTCGGCGCACTCCAGGTCGGCCCGGTCCAGGCAGGCCAGGCCCTCCCGCGCGCTGGCGGCCCGGGCCGGCGCGGCCGCCAGCAGGCCAGGACCCAGCAGGGCCAGGCCGAGCAGCGCACCGCCCACGTGGGCGGCGAGCGCCCCATGCGACAGCCGTGGCGAAGCGTGCATCACTGGCGGACCAGCTCCTCGTAGTACTGGCGGTTCTGGGCCCGGTACTCCTCGGGCACGTCGGCCTGCATGCCCTCGAGCAGCGCGCGCCGGTAGGCCTCGGGCGTCGTGAACTTCTCGGGGGCGGGGATCTCGACTCGGGACTGCATCAGCTGGTCCTCGCCCTGGCCCTTGTCGTCCTTGCCGCCGCTGCCGTCCTTGTTGCCCCGCATGGCCTGCTGCGTCCGCTGCATCTGCTGCAGCTGCTGCTGCTGGTGCTCCAGCTCCTGCCGCGCGTTCTGCACCTGGTTGGCGGCGTCCTGCATGTGGCCCTGACCCGGGGCCGGCTGGCCCTGCTGCAGCGCCTGGTCGGCCTGCTCCATGGCCTGGCCAGCCTGCTTCATGGACTCAGAGGCCTGGCCCTGGGCCGTGGGGAGCTGCCGCTCGATGCTCTCGACCTTGCCCTGCAGCTTGCCCTGGCGGTCCCGCAGCTCGCTCTGCTGCTGGGAGAGCTGCTGGGCCTGGCGGGCCAGCTCGGGATCGGGCGGCGCGCGCTCGGCGTGGGCCAGCTGGTCGAGGATCTTGTCGATCTCCGCCAGGGTGCCCCCCAGCTCGGCCATCTGCTTCCGGGCCTGGGCCACCCCCGCGGGGACCGCCTCCTGGGCCGGGCGGGGGCGCTCGCCCTCGGTCTGGACCACCCGCTCACCCTGGCTCTGCCGCCAGGTCGCCTGCTGCACCATGTCCTGGGCACGCGGCACGTCCCGGGCGCGGACCGCGTCTCGGGCCGCGGACACCGCCTGCTGCACGGACTCCAGGCGTCGGATGCTGTCGACCCGCCAGCCCGAACCGTCCCCGCTCGCGGAGACCGCGTCCCGAGCCTGGCCCAGGGCGCGGTCGGACAGCTCGTCCAGGCGGGTCCACAACGCGACCTGCTGCTGCAGCTCGCCGCCCTGGGCCTTCTGGGCCTCGTCGAGCTGGCTGGCCAGGTCGCGCTGGTCCTGCTCCAGGGTCTTGAGCTCCTCCATGGTCTGCGCGATGGCCTTGCCCAGCTTGTCCTCCTGCTCCTCGCCGGACTGGGCCTGCTCCTTCATCTGGTCGCCGAGCTGGGAGAGCTGGGCCGCGAGCTGGGCCAGCATGGCCCGCGCGTCGTCCATCCGGCCCTCGGCCAGGGCCTTGCGGATCTCGTCCACGAGCTGCTGGGCCGAGCCCATGCGGCTGTTCATGAACTCCTTGAGCTGGCCATCGGAGAGGCGCTGGGCGAGGTGGGACAGCTGCTGCATCATGCGCTCGAGCTGATCCAGCCGGGCCAGCAGCGCGCTCGCCTCGGCATTCGGCGCCGCATCCGCCAGGTCCTTGGCCGTCTGGGCCACGTGGGCCGCCATCTCCGCCACGTCCTGCTCGGCCGAGCGCTGGAGCAGCTGGTCGAGGGTCCCGATCGCCACCTCCAGGCTCGCGATCTCCTTGTCGCTGAGGTCCTCGAAGGTGCCGAGGTCGCCCATGGTGACGCGGCGGGTCGTGGAGGGATCGAAGGTGGTGAGCGTGAACCGGAACAAGCGAGCCGCGCCCTCGAGGGCTTCGCGGGTCAGCACCCCGTCCAGGCCCGAGGGCTCCTCGCCGTGCCACTGGCGATCCATGATGACCCGCACGGGATCGAAGCGGGTCCGGGCCTGGCCCACCCAGCGCTGCATGGCCGCCGGGTCGTTGGCGATGGGCAGGTCGTCGGTCTCGACCAGGAAGTCGGCCAGCACCAGGACCAGGGCGTCGCACAGCTCCTGGTAGTACCGGGCGAGCTGCTGCCCGGCCGCCTGGGGGCCGATGACCGTGAGCTCCACGGGGCTGGACAGGCCCCGCTTGCCGCCGGCCGTGTGGTCGTTGTCGACCGCCACGACGCGCAGGGTGACGGTGTCGCCGGCCTTCAGCCCCAGCTCGCGGGGGGAGCGGGTCACCATGTCCTGGAGCTGGCGGGTCGGGTCCAGGGGCCGACGCAGCTCGACCTCGCGGGTCTGGCCGTCCTGCTCGATCTGGAGCAGGACCGACTCGACGCCGAAGTCGTCGTCCGCCTGCCAGCGCAGGCGAAGCGGCGTGTCCACGGGCACCGGGCCGGCCAGCTGGGAGACGATGACGACAGGCGGTGCGTCGGCCTCGACCACGATGTCGTAGCGCGGGCTGCGGATGGCCTGGTTGCCGTCGAAGAGCACGAAGCACCAGGTACCAGAGGCCGCCACGGTCAGCTCGCCCGAGATGTCCCGGCCGCCCAGCAGGCGGGCGTCGGTCGGGGACTCTTGATCCACCTGGAGGGCCGCCGCGTCGAAGGGCTGGGCCGTGCGGGCCGTGATCTGGACCCGGGTGCCGGGCGGGGCGTGGATCGTGCCGTCGGAGTTGGGGACCTCGACCGCCTCGATGCCCGTGTAGTCGGGGAAGACGTAGCGAAGGGTGATGTCGCCGACGAGGGCCTGCTCGGTGCCGGCGTCGACGGCCGAGGCCAGGCGCGCCGCGGCCACCTGGCCGGTGGCCAGCGCCACGACGGCGTCCAGGGGGCCCACCGGCAGGACCAGCGAGCTGAGCGCCAGCACCAGGGCGCCCACCGTGGCGCCCAGCAGGGCGCGCTGGACCGGACGCAGGGGGTGGACGCGATCGGCGGGCACGGCGCGCGCCAGGACCAGGGCACGGGAGACCGCGCGGGCCAGCAGGGCCTGGGAGATGGGCGGGCTCGGCAGGCCGGGGGCCGCCGGAAGCAGGGCCCGGTCCACCGCCGTGACGAGCCGAGCCCGCAGCTCGGGCTCCAGGGCTTCGACCCGGCGGGCCTGGACCAGCAGCTCGCCGGCCTGTCGCCAACCAGGCAGCAGGGGCCACAGCAGGGCCGCCACGAACAAGACCAGGCCCAGGCCGATGACCAGCCCCAGGGCCAAGGCGCGGGATGCCCCCAGGCTGAGCAGCACCGCGGCCAGCAGGGCCGTGATCGCCAGCGCCATGACCCCCTGCAGCGCCGCGCGGGCGAGCAGCAGGCGCCGCTGCCGGTCCCGATGGGCCAGCAGCAGGCGTCGCAGCGACTCCCGCTCGTCTCCGGCCGGCCCGCCCGGCACAAGCGGCGGCCGGGCGGCGGAGGCCGGCGCGGAAGCGGCCAGTGCGGGATCGACAGGCATGGGTCTCCGCGAGGAGGTCGGACACGGGGCCAGGCGGCCGGGAGGCCAGCGGCCACCCCCCGTGCAGGCACAGGGCTACCCCGATGCCGGTTCCCTAGCATGAGCGCGAGGGGCAGGGCCGGCAAGCGGTGAGAGGAGCGCGGCGGACGCCTGCCCTGGACGGCTCAGCGCAGCCGGCGACCGAGCTGCAGGACCAGGCAGGTGTAGCCGCTGCTGTCGTCCTCCACCACGCCGACCGGCGTGCTCGCGTAGAGGTGGCGCACCCGCAGGGCGCGGTCCCGCACGCCGCGGCTGGACCAGCGCCAGTCCTGCACATCGGCGCACCAGCGCAGGCAGCCCTGGGGACCGCGCAGGGCGGCGGCCTCGGCCGGATCGATGAGGTTGAAGTGGGAGCGGGGCGGGTCCCGGGCCACGCGCGGGTCCTCTGCGATCCAGCCGCACTGGCCCGGCGGCGCCACGGCGGTCGGCACCTGGTCCAGCCGGTAGCGGGGCAGCTCGTCCAGGGGCGGCTGGGACAGCGTGGCTGCGTAGGCCTCCTCGCTGCCGTAGTAGGTGGCGCGCAGGGCCGGCAGCCCCGAGGCGGTCACGGCCAGGGCCCCCAGGGCCAGGGCGGGCCCCAGGTGGCGGGCCTGCTCCGGCACGGCCGCCACCCCGGCCCCCAGGGCCCAGGCGACGCCGATCAGGCCGGTC
>Ga0100377_1001110_pt1 | contig 23395 bp, 32 predicted proteins | sample CryGeymeta201501_FD_83664 | JGI IMG/M metagenome (GOLD analysis project Ga0100377, IMG submission 83664) | Groundwater microbial communities from Crystal Geyser aquifers in Utah, USA - Crystal Geyser metaG 2015-01 | ecosystem: Environmental > Aquatic > Deep subsurface > Groundwater | place: USA...
AGGATGGCGCGGAGCGCCACCGCCGCCGCGAGCGCCTCGGCGGTGGCGCGCTCCGCACGCACGGCCGAGGCCGTGCTCGTGGGCGCCTCGTGCGCCTCGCGCTCCGCCGCCACGGCTGCGGCGGCGGTGGCCGCCGCGAGGGCGTCGGCCTCGCGGCCCGCGTCCGCCAGATTCAGGCGCACGAGGCGCGTGGCCATGGCCATTGTCATTGTCATTGTCATTGTCATTGTCATTGTCTCCTTGGCCCCGGTCGTGTCCGGGTTGCCTGTCTCTACTATAACCACGTCTCTCGCATTGTCAAGTGGTGGTGGCGTAGGGCGCCTCTACCACCTCGACCCCCGCACAATCGCATCCACCACCTCGATCAATTCGAGGTTCTGGTCGTCCGCGATCTGGTGGGGCTATCGGTCGTGCTGGCAGGTCCAGCAGTCCCCCGCGCGCTCGTACTCCTCGACGCTCCCGCAGGAGCACCCCGTGCGCGTGCCACGCGCGCGAGGGGTGCGAGGGGTCCGGTCGAGCGATTCGGTGACGCAGATCGCCGCGTCCTCACCGGCCCACAGGACGCGTGCCACGCGCGCGTCCCAGGACTTGCCGCCGCGCGTGGTGATGGTCACCACATCGCCGACGGCGACGGTTGCGGCCGTGCGGGCCCCCCAGGTCCCATCCCTTAACTTTGCCGGCGTTGCCGGCGTTGCCGTTGTTGCTGCCATAGTGATTCTCCTTCTTGTCCGTCTAGCGGCGTGTTACCGCTCTGAGGACCGCCGCGTCGTGGTCGGCGGCCCTCAGAGCGTGGTGAGCCTGGGCTCACCTCGCCCCGTGTCGAGCGGTGGGCGGTCGCATCGATCCTTTCGCTCGGACCAGCCGAGACCCACTAACCGGCACTGTCCCCAGTGGGAGGACGCACATGATCCAGAGGCGCCGCGGCACCGCGAGGATCGACCGTCGATTGAATCCATGCCTCTGCCCGTCGTGGTCGTCCCGGTCCTGCCTGATCCTGCGCTCGGCCGCGCTCAGGATCAGGCACCCCTCGCGGGGGAGGCCAGGTCGACGACTCGCGTCGGGTAGAGCGCGCCGGATCGCCGGTCTTGCCCTAACCCCCCGGTATTCCCAGGGACAATGACAGCTTAACCATCGTTCCAGGCGCGTCAAGGGTCGGTGGCGGTTTTTTTTCTCGGGCCGCCCACGGCCGCCCACGGCCGCCCACGGCACCGCTACCTCTGCGCGCTCGCGCGTCGCGTAGCACGTGCTGTGCCAGGCCCACGCTCAGTCAAGTGTGCCGTCTGGTCACACCGCCAGCGCTGCCCGTGAGAGGCCCGCTAGGGCCCGGCCCGCTCCGGGCAGGTACGGACTCGCCCGCGATGGCGCGCGCCCTAGAGGGGCCTTCTGGCGCCAGCAAACCGCCACTATGTGACCATACAATATGCTCACGGCAGGACGAAAAGCCCAATAGTTGCGTGACGTGCCGACAGCGGCGCGGCAATGTGTGTCGCCGTGCGTGAATGCGCACAAGCGCGCACAAGCGCGCACGGGCGTGCGGTTACCCCACTCACGCCCTGCCCTGGCGGAGTAGGGCCGTGCCGGGCACGGGCACGGCTGACGCCGCCGCGCCCGTGCCCGCGCTGATCAGGGCGCAGCCCTGGCGTCCCATGTTACCCCTCGTCCTTTCCGGCCCTCTTTCCACCAACCCGTCTTGGGTTCTCCGTGGTGCCTCCCATGCCGATCCGGGCGTCCGGGGGCCTCTCACCAGGCGAATCTGGCGCTCCAACCACACCCTTCTGTGGCTAGACATCCGGCAGCCTAGCCACTCTGCAACCAGCTGGCCCCCCAAGATACCCCTCGCAAACGCCCCTCAAATGGGCCGCAAACGGGGCCCGATCTAAGGCGTGAATGTCGCGTGCCGGTTCCGATAATATCTTTTCTCTTGCCTTCCTCGGCACCATTGTTAGCCTGCTCGTCATGGGTGGAAGCGGCGGAATCTTCGACGAGCCGGAGCCAGAGGCTTCTGCGCAGGGCAAGCGTGTTCAGCAGCGTCCTCTCGCAACGAGTCGGCACGAGTATTTCGAGACAGGAAGGCTACAGATGATGATTGGCAACGATGGTCTTCCCGAGGTCGCAGGCGCCGATGTGCAACCAGAGGACGAACGCCTCAACGATACCAACTTCATCTGCTCGTCCGCCCCTGGGCGCCCACGGTGTGAGCACTATCGGGCCTTCCTCACGGCTGCCGACGGCGTAGCGAGGGGGTTTGGCGAGATGCGCCAGATCCGAAGATTCTGCAAGGATCTAGCCCCAGCCGCTGAGATGCTGGAGTTGGACTTCAACGTGTTCGCGTGCCTGTCCAGGTCACCCTCGGACGCGCCCTCGGACGCGGTGTTTCAGGAGTTCGAGGATCGCCAGAAGCAGGCGGCCAAGGACGTCGAAGAGAAGAGTGGCGACCTGGATTTCTGAGGAGAAATTAATGAGCGACAACGAACAAACGACGGTCGAGATGCCTCCACTCAGCCCCCCGCTGATGGAGTTCCTCGAACAGATGAAGGCCGACCGCAAGAAACTGCTCAAGGACAAGGCGTTCACGGACCCTGCCCAGCTTCGCGGTTTCATCGGCCAGTTCCTATACCCGCGGCTCTTCGAGATGTTCGAGATGGTCGCGGGTGCAGGACAGGATACTTACGGACTCGCGTACTCGAACATGACTCAGACCAGGCGCCTGCGCGCCTTCGTCGTGGAAGAACTTCAGCGTCTGGGCTCTGACGTGCGTGCTGACGATGTTTTGCCCAGCATCGACACGGAGGCGCTCGATCAGTTCCAGCAAGGGTTCTACGCCCTTGGCACGCTGCTGATGAAGAAGTTGCCGGCGGACAGGGAGATGGAAACCGCGTGGAACACCTGTGTCACCCTGCTGGATGATCTGGTGGACGGACTCTTGGACGGCGGCGCCTATGACGGTGACGATGAAGAGGGAGAGGACGACGACAAGGTTGACGTCGAGGGCGACGTCGAGGGCGACGACGGTCCCGAGGATATCGAGGAAGGGGTTGACGATGAGGTCGTCCCGCCCGCTCCGCTCGAAGAGGATCCCGAGGCCGCGTCTGAGTCCCAGGCCGACCCCGTGGAACGTCGAGGAGGTGATCTGTGACCCCAATGGAAGACCCTGCGATGGCGGAGATCGAAGCTCTCGTGGCTTCCACCGAAGACGATGGAGACGATGACGGTCCCTTCGAGGACACCGATGAGAAGGAGAAGCCCAAGAAGTCGAGTGGGCGACGGCGGGTTGGGAAGGCCAAGGAACCCAAGGAGCCCAAGGAGCAGACCGTCGAGGAGTTGGAAGCGTCGGAGTTGATCAGCAGCAAGACGCTTCCGAAGGTCGCGCAGAACGTCAAAACGCTCGACGACCTCTACTCCAAGTACGGGATCGGCGACGATCCAGACTTCAAGATCCAGGTGTGGCGCACGTGGCCCAAGACCTATCCCGGCGGCAAGAAGGCGGATGGTTTCTACGACACGTGGGAGATGCCTCTCAGCTACGAGCAGATCCAGACGGAGTACGGCGGCGGCGCATACCGCATCACGGTCATGGGCCCGCACCCATCGCAGCCCAATCGTCAAAAGCACTACGACTCGATCGCCATCTCTCTTGCTGGCGATCCCAAGTACAGCCGGGTTCCTCGCGCCTTGCAGGGACAGGAGGGCGCTGAGTCAACCACGCCTGCTGCCTTTCCCTTGCCACAGCCGATGATGCAGACCCAGGAGAGCCCAAAGCTCGCCGAGGCGGCGCTGAACATGATCGAGAACGTCGCCAAGCGAGAGCGCGAGGACAGGCATCGGACCGAAGAACAGGCGTCCGTGCGCCTCACAGAGGCACGTGGAATGGTGGAGCCGCTGGTGGAAGCCGAGCGGCGGCGTGCAGATGATATTCTCGCAGCCGAACGCCGGCTCAACGAACACCGCGAGCAGGCGGCGCAAGAACGGCTGGAGCAAGAGAGGCAAGCGCGAATGGAAGAGCGTCAGCGGGCCGAACAAGCTCAGAATTCGAGGGGCTCGTTCGCAGATGAACTTCGGGCTATGAAGGACTCGGGGCTACTCGGCCGTGATGATGGTGTGGCAAGGGAGATGCTCAAGCAGGTGCTGGAGAAGCATCGCTCGGAATTGGACACGATCCAGGCCCAGCATGTCTCTCTCGTCGAGAGCATCCGCACTGGACACGCCGCAGAGGTGCTCGCGGTGCGTGACGCACACCGTCGAGAGATGGAGGCAGAACGCGAGGCGTCCCGCTCTCGCGAGGCTCGCATCGAAGAACGACTCAGCTCCGAGCGCGAGGAACGGCGCCGAGACCAGGAGCGTGCTCGTCAGACACTGGAGGAGCGCGACCTTCAGTGGAAGGACCGCGTCGGCCAGCAGGAACAGATTCTCAAGACCTCCTGGGAGGCCCGGCACAGCTCTCTCGTGTCCACGCACGAGAACCGCGTGCAGTGGCTTCAGGGCGAGATCGACCGTTTGAAGCAGGACAACTACGACTACCGTCAGAAGCGCGATGAGATGGGAGATCCCATCGCCCAGATCACCAAGATGGCTGAGCTTCAGCACGTGATGAGGGAAGCCATCGGCGTCACCGCGACCGCAGCACCTGCAACTTCCGCAGGCGGCATCGGACTGAGTGGCGGGGAGGATTGGAAGGCCACGTTGGCTGAAGGTGCCATGGAGCGACTTCCAGACATCATGCAGGGTATCTTTGGCGGCGGAGTTGCTCAGCAGCAGATTCAGCAGCCACAGTACACGCTGGGACAGATTGTGCCCACGCCGCAGGGCGAGATGATGGTCGTACAGGGTCCAGATGGTCAGATGCAGTTTGCCCCACGCGCGGCCGTTGAGGCGCATCAGCGGGCCCTTGCTGCCGCACCTAGTGGTGGAGGTCTGTTGGCTCCTGGGGCCAAGTCGAAGCCCAAGAAGAAGCCTGCCAGGCTGAGCATCTCGGCGGTGCAGAACTTCGCAGAAGGCTTGCCCCGTCGTCGCCCCGCATGGGAAGGCGGAGGTATGGACGAAGAGGAGTCCACAACACCTCCCGCACCACCTCGCATGACATCGCGTCGTTCGGCTCCGGCGGAAGCCACAGCGGAGCCTCTGGAACTGTCCAGCGCGGAGCGACAAGGGATTCAGATGGTGGCCAAGCTCGTACACGACGCAGTGAACCAAGCGGAGGAGCCCGAGGAGTTCGTGGCGAGAGTCATAGGCCAGTACGACCCTGGGATGCTGCGCCAGATCATTGGTCAGTACACCACCGACCAGATCATTCAGGCCATCCGCCAACTCCAGCCGCACAGCGCTGGTGCCACCCCGGCGGGACAGCGTTTCGTGAGGGACGCCTTCGGTCAGCTTCGCAACGCCCTCGCACAGTGATATCATGTGACCCATGAAGGGGCTCGGAAACTATAGCTTCGGAGTCGATGCCACGGTCGAGCGCAAGCCCGGCGTGCTTCTGATGTACCGAGGTAAAATGGCTGCCGTCCGCTTCCACGACGGGATGACGTTCTCGCTTCCAGCGAGTCAGTTTCATGCCATCGGAGTGAAGCCGGACGATCGCTTCATCATGATCGTGGTGCGCCGCGGGAAGAAGGTCGTCGACATCAGCGTTCAGGTCGTACCCGATGCTCGTCCCACGCGAGTCAGGAATGCAACGCCAAAGGTGTATCAGCGATCCGGCCGCAAGATGATCACTCGCAAGAAGACGGCATAATCTTCGCTTGCGCACACCCGGTGCGACGTGCGATGCTTTCGGCGGGCGTTCGGGCAGGGTCTTACCATGCTTCGCACATCCCAATATCTTCCGCAGTACAACAACGCCGCTGGAACAACGGAGCCCTACCGGGGAACTGACCAGACTGCTGCGAAGATGGTGGAGGTGGTGAAGGGCGAACGAGGGGAACGAAGCATCCCTGTTCGCCGCCATGCGGAGCAGATCGTCTCTCACGTGCGCCCCAAGGACTACGTGTCCGAATACATTGCCGTATGCCGCTGGTGGGGCAACGCTGGACGCTACACGCGGGACCCGCTCCATGTGGAGATGCTCCGCGATCCGCAGCGGCTCCTGGATGATGCCCTCGCGGGGAAGCTGGCCGCTGACTGCGATGAGTTCGCGACAGCCATCGGCTGTGGTTGTCTGGTGCTTGGTGGTAAGATCCAATTCGTTACGGTAGGATTTACCACTCGCCGACCAGGTCAACCCAAGGCACACACTCACGTTTTCGTCCGCGCGCAAGATCCAAAGACCAGTCGATGGTGGGTTTTGGATCCTGTCGCAGGTAGGCGCACCGCCAGCATGCTGAAGCGAGTCAAGCAATACACCATCTTCGAGGTTGATTAATGAACAGTTACTACACCCAGCGTGCTGGTCTCGCGGCGGCCACGGATATGTTGGACAGCGGCGGTGACCCCGCGTTGACGACGGTCAAAACCGCCTCCAAGTGGATGCTGGTCTACCAGGTTGTAGGCACCGTCAGCATGGCCGTTTCCGCCTACCATGGGTACAAGCGGGACGACTCGGTTGGTTGGGCCATTGGATGGGGCTTGCTTGGCGGCCTCTTCCCGATCATCACGCCCGTCGTCGCGGTCGCTCAGGGCTACGCGAAGCCGAAGAAGGTGAAGGCCAACCGCCGTCGCCGCACGACGCGTAGGCGCCGCAGGACGTCTAGGAGGTCCAGGTGATTCAACTCGGCAACAACGCCCGGCGTGACCCGATTCTCTCGTTGGCGTCGATGTTCGCGTCCGGCATCTTGCGCGAGGTCGCGCCCATCGGACCGACTGAGCGCCTACGCGTGCTTCGTGAGAAGCTCGACCGCCTATACCCTGGCATGGGCGACCAGGCGATGAACAAGTTCGAGGAACTGCACAAGAAGGGCCGGTCCTCAGATCAGGCCCTCTTCGATGGCGTGCGTCTCGCGCTCGCGAATCGCCTAGCGGAGCACTCTGTCGAGGTTGCTTCCGCTGTGGGGCTTGGCGTCAACATGGACAATGTCACCCAGGGCATGTGTCTAGCGACCGGAGCGGCTGCCACCGCTGGCGGTTGGCTGAACGGTGCGTTCAAGGACCCAACGGCATCGACAACGATCAATACGGCTGCCGGTGCCGGTGCGAACATCATGGGTTGCAACGCGGGGGCATTGGATGCTCAGGCGCGCATCGCGGAGGCCAACGCGAGGGCTGCGGAGGCTGGGGCATCAGCCGCAAACCGGGCCCCAGCGGCCAGCAGCAACAAGACCCTGCTTTACGTGGGGATCGGCGGGGGCGTCCTCCTAGTGGGTGTCCTTGGTGTCATGGTGATGAAGAAGTAGTGAGCTACGCGCGAGCCAAGAGTCGTCAGATCCAAGTCGGGCAGCGAGCTGCCCACGACGTCATTCTTGCGCAAGCCTCACTGGACGCTGCCAAATTGCTGAAGCTCATGATGACTCAGCCACGCGCGTCTCGAACGACGTTTCTGCGCAACAGCACGCTCGAATATGGCCCCCGTGCCTATGACGTGATCATGCGTAAAGCGCTGGCGGCGAAGGGAACGTCCGGCGACGATCAGGCTCTGTTCGACGCGCTGCGTCTCGTGATCGCCAACTACTACGCGAGTCGCGGGGTCGAGATGGTTAACGCGGCAATGGCTCGTCAGTACGGCGCTGACCAGGGCCTCGGCGTTGATTGGACAAAGATCGGATGCGCCACGACGGGTCTTGTGACTGCTGCTGGTGGCGCCGTTGCCGGAGCTTATACCGGGGGCGCTGGAGCCGGTGTCGTGGGCGCTGGTGGAAACATCGTGGCGAGCAGCATCGGCTGTAACAAGGGTGCTGAGGAGGCGGCTCTAAGGGTGGCAGCCGCGAACGCAGCACAGGCCGATGCCGAGGCCCGCACAGCAGCCACCATGGCGGCCCGCGAGGCCGCTGCTGGAGCGGAGAAAACCAAGCGACTCCGAACCGCAATGATTGTGGGCGGTGGAGTGCTCTCACTCGTCGTTATGGGATTCATGATTGTGAAACTGTGATGACCGTGCCCGCCATCGCGCAGCGCTCCGCAGAGCGCACAGACCTCATGCTGGCGCACACCGGCAACGCCGCGAGACGTCTCCTTCGTAGGATTCGGGCGCTGCCGGGGGACCAGCAGATCGGTGCTCTCCAACAGGAGCTTGCCGCGTTCGACTCTCGACTTCCCGCAGACGTGCGTAAGTTGGCCGAAGTACTCCGGCGCGATGGAATGCGCACGGACATGGCAATGGAGCGCGCTTTGGCGCTCGCGTTGGCCGATGCGGTCATGCGGCAGGCGGAGAACACGGGCCGCCTCTACCAGCGCGGCGGTGGCTATCCGATGAACGGCCTAGGTTCGCTCGGAAACGCCGGGTCCATTCTGACCGGGATGGCGCAAGGTATCGCGTGTTCCTCCGATCTTAGGAGCCAAGCGGTGCTCAAGTCGACGCAGACGGGTGGTGCAGAGGCGGGCGCCGCTGCGCAGACGGGATTCGACGTGCTGCGCGGAGGCGCCCAGTGCCCGGACGTTTCGCCCGCGCCCGCGCCGGAATCCGTCTCGTCAAGTTCTTCGGTGGTGCCAATTGTGGTAGGTCTTGGGGTGCTGGCCGTCGCAGGCGGCGTGGTTTGGGCAGCGGCTCGAAAGAAGGCGTAGCGGTGAATCCGTACAACGATATGTTTGACGACAACGGCATGTTGGAGATTCCAACCATGCGTGGTTCCGCCAATCTTGACGCGGAGGATTACGGGGGGTTCAGTGAAACCTCTTCGATCCTGGACGATGACCTGGACGACGACCTGGACGAGGACATCCTTTCGCATCCGGGGCGCGGCGCTGGTCCGGCGACGGACATCGACGGCACCGACTCGTTCGACATGCTCGATGGCGACATGGACGCTCCTGGTATGGAACAGACCACCTACGGCAACTCGCCATGGGGTCCTGGTAGTGGCTCCGGGTATCGTCCGCACTCGCAGCAGAGCACCGACATGTCGCTGCGAGCCCTGGGAGATGACGAGCGAGCGCCGAGTCGGCAGGAGGAGCCTATGGAAGACGACAGCATGATGTACGAGCCCGAGATCATCGAGGCCATCGGCGCTCGGTCTCCAACGCCGTGGGGCCTGGAGAATCACGGCAACCAGAACTCGATGCCGTCGAACGCGCACATCGATCCTCAAACGATCTACGATCGCAGCTCCTACGAGCACACCGACTCCGACCAGAACATCATCGGAAACGGAATCTTCGATATGGAGGAGGGCGTGACCTGGCGCCCGCGCGACGGAATGTTCGCGGACCAGTACGCGATGCCCGCCTATCTCGCGCAGGAGGATGAGTTGGGCGTTCAGCAATCCAAGATGTGGGATTCCACGGCCGGCGAGTGGCGCGTCACGCAGCCGTCCGCAAGCGGCGTGGCGCTCAGTCGGCGCGTGCAGAGCATGAAGGCTCCCTACAGTACCATGGCGAATGTTCAGACGCGTCCCGAGGTCACCGGGCCTCGGTCTCACATCGAGGCGTTCGGACGTAAGGCCGCTGCCTGCCTGATCGAGGAGACGCGGCATCACCACAGCAACCGCTCGCAGTTCTTGGCTTCTGCCATCAGCACACTTGGACCGCAGGCAGCGGAGAAGGCCAGGTCCGCCGCAGCCCAACTCGTCAAGTTCGGCTATCGTCCCGATGTCGCGCTTGAAGACGCTCTCGCGCACAGTATCATGCACGCGGCGATGAGGGATCTGTCCGAGGGGAAGGGCACAACGCTTCTCCGTCTCGACCGAATGGCCTCGAAGGTCACCCAGACCAAGGGTGCGCTTCAGTCCGCAGCAGCCACGCATCTCGCGCCCCTCGCAAGCAACAGGACCACGTTGAAGCGTGATCTGGGCGCATTCCACGCCTCCCCCGCGTTCCAGGCGATGGGCGCCGTGGACGCCTCGTCGGCCGACACGGTGCCCGCTCCGGCGCCGTCCGCTTCGTCCGGCGGGATATTCACTGCCAAGAACGTGCTCATCGCTGGTGGCATCGGCGTCGGTGCGTGGATGATCTGGGGCAACCGCAAGAAGATCACCAAGAACCTCAAGAAGCTCGCGAAGCTCACGAAGTAGGATCGCACCATGTCAAGCTCCCAGGATTTTGTCGAGTCAGATGCCCCGTATGCCGAGCAGGCACACCAGGTGAGTGGTGCTGAGGATGCCGCCGGGATGGCTCCCTATCCGTTGTACGGCATCCCGGCAGGCATGGGCACGGCCGAGCCTGCTGTCGTCTTCTACAAGCGTCCCTGGTTCTGTTGGTCGCTCGGCCTATCCCTTGGGCTCGCAGGCGGCTTCTTCGTGGGGCACTTCGCGGCGCGGAAGGGCTTCTCGCTGGGGAAGAAGAAGGCACAATGAGCTACAAGGTACCGACAGCGCTCGGGTATCAGCCTTGGGGTGTCACGAACCCGTGGGTATTTGCCAACTACGCGCAGCCACAGCGCTTGCGCAACGGCGTCTCGCCGATGGTCTTCCAGACGGCTCCTCCGTTTCTGAAGTCGGCGCACCTGGGTGTGACCGATGAGGAGCGCGGGCGTCGGATGGAGCGGTACGCCATCGCTGGGCTCACGTTGAGCGCCGTTTCAGTGTTCATGGCGTTCAACTACTACCGGGTGATGAAGAAGAACAAGGTCGTCGCCAACAGGCGAAGGCGAGGTCGACGTCGTCGGCGTTAGGAGAGTGTCGTGAGTGGAATGATCGGAAGCTACTATCAGCTTGGGCGCGTGGGTCCAGGGATCGACGTCAGCCACTACGGGGCTCCCTACCAGGGCATGCTCGGGCTCGGCGGGTACTATGGTGGCGCCGGATGCGCCGGCTGTTCGGGACTCGGTTGGACGCCGGCTCCAGGCCAGACCCCCGCAGATGACCCTCGCATGGTGAAGGTAGGTGCCAGGGTGCGTCAGACCTACCTCGTTCGTGGCGTCCCCTCGACGAAGACGACGGCTGCGGCCGACGCGATTCTGCACGCTGCTCAGCGTGTCTTCGCGCCGAACCCCGTGACCAAGGCCAGTGGCGGAGGCTACGGCGCCGGGTGGGGTCCCGGTGGCCGTGTCGGAGTGGACATCGGCATCGTGTCACCCACGCGTCTGGGTGCGCTGAAGTCTGACGGCAAGGCCGTGGAGACCACCAATCCGATCGCGAACGTGGCGCCAGGCGCCCTGCTCACCGATGCCCGTACGGGTGTTGATGCCAGTCAGATTCAGGAAGCTCCTGGCACGGCGCCAGCAGACCCTGGCACGCCTGCGGACCCTGGCACCTCCCTGCCTCCGGCAGGCTGGTCGTTCCTGACGAACAAGGTGGGAGGTGTCCCAGTTTGGTCGCTCGGCCTGCTCGGACTGGCCGCTGTTGGCGGCATCGCGCTCGCGATGACGGGCAAGAAGAAGGCGACGGCGCTTGCCGCGAACAGGCGACGCAGGCGAAGTACAAGGAGCCGTCGATGAGTTACCACGCCATGGGAGCTGCCTTAGTCTTCGAGACCCCGAAGTTCGACATACCTGGTGGTCCGTATTCACCGTCTCCTTCCAAGGACGAGACAGAGCGACGGGGCGGTACCAAGCCGGGGGTCAGAGTGTCAGGTGGTACCAAGACCAATGAGACGGATCGACAGGGCGGCACCAGGTCCGGGGTCCGGGGCGGTGACAGGGGAAGGCACCGGGGCGGTGACAGGGGAAGGCACCGGGGCGGTGACAGGGGAAGGCACCGGGGCGGCAGTACAACGCAACAGGGCGCCACGCAGAAGGTCCCTATCGGTCCAAAGTCGGAGGCCCGCCCTTTCGGTCAACAGGTGTTACGGCTGAATACGGGGCTAGAACGCTTTGGGTTCAGCAACAAGAAGACTGCTACTGAGGACAATCCGCCGCCTACTGAGGACAATCCGCCGCCTACTGAGGACAATCCGCCGCCTACCGCGGACAATCCGCCGCCTACCGCGGACAATCCGCCGCCTACCGCGGACAATCCGCCGCCTCCCGAGGATGTGGCGGATGATTTCATAGCCGACAGTCGTGACGCGCCTCCTCCTATCGTGCTCACGCCTGCCACGGACGGCCGACGGCCTCGTTCGTTCAAGAAATGGATCTTGATTGGAACTGGCATTGCGGGTGTTGCCGGTATCGGACTTTGGCTCCTGAAGAAGTAGTAGCGTGGACCTAGAATCAGCGTTGACTAACACTGGTGGAATTTTCGAGGGCAACGTCTTCGTGGACCGCCGTGGAATGGGCATCGCGCCTAGTGCAGGCGCCACTCCGCACGTCATTCCTCTGGAAGGCGATGCGATCGACGGAGATTTAGCCTTCGTTCTCTGGCGTCTCGGGGCGATTCCAGCATCACTCGTGGGCCCAGGTGCGGCTCAAGTGGTGGATGGAATCGCGAGGCTGGCCACGAAGAAGCGGGTCCCGTCCTATCGCCCGGATGCCGGATCGTCGGACCTTCCGGTCGATCCGTTGGTCTACGATATGCTGAGTAGTGCAAGCGCTCAGATTGAAGCGATGACGCCGGCTCAGCGCGAGCCGATAATGACCGACCTCGATCGGCAGCGCACGCAGCAGGGCGCTTCGGTGCTTCCGGGAGCAGAGAAGACCGCCATGCTCATGCACAAGGGGAACAGTGTCTTGCCGTCGTCCACGAGCGCCGCCAAGAAGTGGCTACCTTGGGCTATTGGAGGAGTTGCGGTCGTCCTACTCGGCGGCGTGGCGCTGTCGATGAGGAAGAAGAATGTCACGGCCAATCGGCGCAAGCGCCGTAAGGCCGCGAGGAGTCGTCGGTGACGCGGTCGTTGGCGACCTTGTCGTGGGTGTTGAGGGCACCTCGGTGGCAGGTCTACGCGATTGCTGCGGCCGGAGTTTCAATAGTCGGTGGTTTCGGCTATCTGGTGTGGCAAAGGAGTCGTTGTTGAGTTACTTCAGTTCGATGGGTGGATCCGCAGGATTTGGTGGATTCGGCTACGCCAGCCTTGGAGCCGACTACCCGATCATGCGTCGGAGCGACACGACCGTGGAGTTGCAGCAGCAGCTCGTGCGTCTACGTTTCCTCCAACCTGATTCGTCTAGGTTTGGCGCTGATGGCGTGTGGGGTCCGCAGACGGCTGGAGCCCTCATGCAAGCTGCTCGCTATGTCGGCTGGACGGGTGATGTGTTCACCCCAACAAACGCGGACCAGTTGCGGAGCGGAACCGCTCAGGTGTCCGAGGATCTGCTCACGCGTCTGCGCGCTGCGCACCCGGCGCCCGTGGGCACACCTGGCTCCGTTTCGTCTAGCGGAGCAAGCCCTGAAAATGGCGGATCCGTGGAACCAAACACCATCGGCCCCCGTCTCGACACGGCAACCCAGGCTTCCCACAAGACGAAGAGCAAGTGGGGTGTTCCGATATTGATCGGCGGTGGACTGCTGTTGGCGGGCGCCGTTGTCTTCATGTCCAAGAGCAAGAAGAGCAAGCCCACTGCTCGTTCGGTGTCGGCGAATCGCAGGAGGCGTAGGTCACTCCGATAGTGTATGGTGGGTGGTGGCACCGTTTTCAACAAGGGCTGGGCAAGCATCATGTTTTTGACTGACGAAGAGATGGAAGCAATCGAATCGAACGGAGCGGATCCTTCTCAGGAAAGCGCGCTCATGACCGTACCTCCTGTGCAGCAGCAGATACCGTTGTACCCGCTGTCGATCGCGAACGGCGGTGCCATGGGCGGCACTGCACCAGAAAGCGGTCTACTGCGGAAGCGGATCGTGGGTGTTCCGGTGTGGGCATGGGGCCTGATTGGCGTCACTGGCGCCGCTGCGGGCGTCTTCTACTTCAAGAGTCGAAAGACCAACAGCGATACGTCGGTCACACCCAACATCAATGACGCACTCTCGGAGCCGGAAACTTCTGATGGAGAGTGGAGTCCGAGCCGCAGCCAATTGGCGAGCAAGCTCGAACGCTATCTTCAGAAGAAGAAGGTCGTTCACAACGTGACGGTGTGGACTGACGCGGATGATGCGCACGAGAAGGGAGGCATCAAACAGGTGTCTCCACTCGTCAACATCCAGGTCAAGAACAACGGGTTTAAGGCGGACCCTGCGTTTACGCGGTATTGCCGCCGCGAGGGCGTGAACCCAGTTCAGCATCCTGATGGAAACATCGGTCTGTACCCGCACTCCAGTACCAAGCGCGGTAAGGAGTGGGAGAGTTACGTGGATGCGCTTCGTGATGATGGTCAGAAGGTATAGAGCATGAGCTATTCGGACGGTTATGTCGTAAATACGTGTGCACCATGTGCGGCGGCACGGTCTCTATTGGGACTGGGAGCGATCGACCGTCAATCGACGACCAACAGCCTCGTGTACGTGTTTTCGATCACTGCTGTGCGAGGATTGACTACGGGAAGTGCTTCGTCGGTTCCTACGGAGATCGTCCGAAAGCTAAACCTCTACTTTTCCAATGGCCGATCTGGCTGGGACACTGGTGGCCGCGTGTGGGGTGCCTTTACGGTCCCCTACGGTGTCTCAATGTCTGAGGCCGATCGTCAGGCGAAGGTGAAGTCTGCTCTCGACAGCGCGGCCTCCGCGATCGGACGCAACGTGAGTTTCGACGTGGCAGGCTACGGAATCATTCCAGAAGGGTCGTCTACAGCCCACCCTGTATCTCCAGGCGGTCCGGTCACGCCGCCGCCGCAAGATGCCGTCGCCGATCTCAGCAAGGACACGTCTCAGCGCAAGTCCGGCTCGATGTCTTGGCTACCATGGGTCGTCGGTGGAACCGCGCTGGCGGGTATCGGTGCCTATTTCCTCTACGGCCGGAAGAACAAGAAGCGCGTGGCAGCCAATAGGAGAACCAGATGAGCTACAGTATGGCAGGCTTGGGCGACAATACGTCGTCGTCCGCATTGGTTGCAAAGCCTACCCGCGAGCTGCAAACGCTTCTCGCGGCCAAGGGTTTCGACCCTGGACCCATTGACGGAAAGTGGGGCACGCGGACGTCCACGGCACTGAACCGAGCAGCCGCAGCGGCGGGCCTCGCGGCCGATGGTACTGTGGGATCCGGCGCGACCGTGAACCTCTATCTGGCCGTGTGGTCGGCGATCAACGCGCTTCCTAGCAACCCCGTCACCCCAGGCACTCCGAACGGCGGACGCCCGTCGGTGGTGGAGACGGCAGAGAACTACGCGATCGGGAAGCCGTCGACCACGAAGACGTGGCTCCCCTGGGCCATCGGTGGCGGCGCACTCCTTGGCATCGGCGCATTTTTCTACGCGCGCAAGCCGAAGCGTGCGGTTGCAGCGAACGGGCATCATCAGGGACGTCGGTGACCTACGCGACCGCGCACGCCCTTGGTGATTGGTATCGATCCGCTGGTGACATCCGTGGCTACGCGGACTCAACCAATAACTTTGTGGACACCTGGTGGTCCGATGTGGCGTCACAGTTCGGGCAGAGCACAGACTCGAACAAGCAGCGGTTTCTACATAGCGCTGCGGCGTGGGTGAGGCAGTGGCGGGCGTACTACCAGGACCTTGTATGGTGGGACTATCAGTGGGGTAGTACCTACGATGCCGTTTCGCGATGGGTCGACGAATTGCGCTCGTGGCGCCGTAGATTTGTGAACGCAGGTGGCCATGTAGAGTCTCCCGAGCCACCCAACCCGCACTCGACGCCCGAGGGTGAGACCGATTACGTGCGAATCGTCGTCATCGGAGGAGTAGCCGTAGGTTCGCTCATGGTGCTGTATGCAACGTGGCCTCTTTTGCGGGGGGCTCATCTTCTTGGGAAGAAGGCGGTGACCAGGAACCCTCGCAGGAAGCGGCTTAGGCGGCGAACCTCAAGAAGGGCGTGATGAGCAGCAGCTACTACGCGATGGGACTGTACGGGCTCGGGTCGAACACGGCTGACGTCCAGGACGCGCACGTTGGTCCTCTGGTAGCCTTCCCGTGGATTGACGCTGCGATTGACGTTCGCGGCGTCAGTGCGAACGAGGCGCCGGAAGTCCCAGGTGCCATCCGCGCCGCACTGGAGTCTGGCGGCGCAACGGTGGATCGAGCGGCGTGGGGCGGTGGAGATAGCGAGGGAGGTGTGTCCACTCGGGGCAAGGTGTACGTGAGATGGTACCCCGATAAGAGGTACGGAGCCGTCCCCTACGCCGACATCGCACAGCGCATTGTGGCTTCGGCAGCCGAGATGTTTCCTGGCGCTCTCTTTATTCTACACCGCTATCGCATTGATAGGTCGTGGCCCCAAGACGACCTGTTCGTGTACCCCGAGGGCTCCGCAGTGTCATCCAACGCCCCGGCCGCGGCCCTTACCGTGACGCCGCGGCAAATGGCCTTGGTGCGCGGCGAGATCGACCCCGATCCGCAGATCGATGAGCAAGCCGCATCCAGTGGGTTCGGCACGACGGCGAGGGTGGCGATCGCCATCGGCGGAGGCGTTGCTGGCATCGGCTTGCTGGCGTGGCTGTGGACGCGTTTCGGAAGAAGGAAGTAACTGTGAGCTATTGTTTTCTTGGGGCTGATGACGCGACCGCTGACGCTGCGGCTCCCCCCGCGCCGCCCAAGCCAATGCCTGTCGGGATGATGGTCGGGTGGGCAGCGGCGGTCCTGCTCGCGGCCGGGATGTTCTACGGGGCCACCTCCGGCGTCGGGATGAAGCGTATGGCGGCGAACAAGAGCCGACGAAGTTCGCGTAGGCACACGTCACGCAGCGGTGTCCGTCGCAACTCACGCCGCACAAGTCTACGCCGGTACAAAGCGCTGAGTCCGACGTCACGCAAGCGGATGCCTGACTCCAGCTTCGCGCTTAACGGGCGTCGCTGGCCGATCGCTGGTCCTCCAGGATCGTCTACGGAGCGGAACAAGTGGCAGGCGCTCCAGGCGATCCGCTACTTGAACATGGGCCGCGTGGGCAGCCAGCGCGACTACCTCGACATCCGCAACGCGATCATCCGCCGGTACGGACAGAGCTTCTGGCGCTCGTATGACGGTCCGTCGTGGGCCAAGGTCGAGAAGGCCAAGCGCAGTCGACGTCGCAAGCGTCGCACGAGTGGCGGAAAGCGCAGGTTGGTGGCGAACCCCCACAAAAGTGTGAAGCCGTCGCCGGTCGGCGATATCTATGCTACGTGAGGCGGCCGGTCTCACCGTCGTCGCCCCAACCGGCCGCATCCTGCTCCTGCGCCGAAGCGTGGAGGTACAGAATCCTGGATTATGGGCGTGTCCTGCCGGTCGTATCGACGACGGGGAGACCACGCTGGAGTGCGCGGTGCGCGAGTTTCGTGAGGAGACGGGCTACACCGGCTGGATCAACAACATCGAGGCGGCCGGATCGCAGGTCGAGAAGAAGCGACTGTTCCACCATTTCGTGGCGCACGTGCCCATTGAGTTCCGGGCGCTCCTGAACTGGGAGAACGACGGGGCTGGATGGTTCGCTCCTGGTGATTTACCATTCCCGTTGCATCCTGGTATGGGCAACCTGCTTAGGTTGTGGTAGCCTCATCTGTGGGCGTCCCGATTTGAATCAGGAAGACTTCGAGTGGCGCTTTACTCCGTATGGGATTGGGATAGGAATGCTTATGCGGTCTACCGCACGAGCACCCCTGTCAGTGTAGGTGACGATCCCTTACCGCACGTCGCTCGTGGGAACTCCCCTATCGGCGCCGACCCAGATTCTGACGTGAAGGCGCTGCCGTCTGGCGCTCGCTTCTCAGGCTACAGTCACCTTGTACGTGGCGAGGTCCGGCGGAAGTCGTCCGGGCTCGGTGACAATGGAGACGACGGTGGTCGCGGATCAGGCGTGACAAACAACGGCTGGCTGATGTTTGCGCTTGGCGCCATTGCATCGTGGGCATGGTGGAGGAGGAAGTCGAAGTGACCTTTCGTCGTCGTCGTACATCGCGGACTCCCGTTCGCCCCAACAGCATCTCATCTGAGTCCGAACCATCGCTGCTAGCTGCGGAGAGGCTCGTCGAAGCAACCGACCATGGCGTGCTGATGCCCAACCGAGCAGGCCGCCTGCGCGGTCCAGCGATGGATACGCGCTTCGGGCACGACGTGGATCCTGACGATGTCGGTGGCTCAGCGCTCGACTCGGCCATGGATCGCTACGAAATTTTCCACGCGAAGAAGCCGATCCGCGTCGCCGAGCTGGACACCGACGTGCCCACCGAGTGGTGTCGCGTGGGCGACGCGCTGGCTGTCATGTACCGGACCGACAAGTGGAAGGCGGATGGAACCGATGAGGACTACAAGCACCTCCACGACAATGGCAACGACAAGCCCTACGAGATTGGCCACGGCGTACGTTTCTTCGAGTCGGCATCCGAAGCTCCACGTGGCCGAGTCGCACGTCAACAGCGTGGACCCGGATCGAAGCCTCAGCGCCTGCCTGTAGCCGTGCCCAAGGCGGTAACGCTGCTCGGCTACTGCTTGGGCGCTTTCGTGCGTCGGGATGACGACGGGGAAATCTACGAGATCAACCCGCGCTCGACCTACCTGTTCAGTTCACCCTCGGGCAACATGCTCCTGCTCTACTCTTCTGAGCAGCAACCCGATGGGTCTTCCGGTTTCTTGGGGGCTATGTGCGGCGGGGGGCTACGCGTTCTCAAGGACGGGATCGACGGATGAATTTCACAGGCGCAGAAATACCAGCATGGGGCATGTTCGCTCTGGCGACGGTCTACATCGCCTTCCAGTTCATACTGAAGTGGCAGGACCGCCAGGCGGACAAGGTGAATGAGCGGGCTCCGCGCTTGGCAGACATGCTGCTGGACCATGATCGATCGCTGAAGGCGACCGCGATCCAGTTGGCGTCGATCACTGACGCGCTGGGTGGGGTTACCAATCTGCTTGCCGCGCTCTCGGAGGCGATCGGTAAGGTGTCTTCGCAGACCGATGAGCTGCATGAGATTCACCTGGGTCGCAACGCACTCGACAGCGACAACCGTCCGAAGTGGTGGATCGACCGCGAGGCTCTCGGGCGCATCACGCTCCTCATGGAGGACATGTCGCGTCGCATGGCGCGTATGGAGTCTGAAATTTGCGGCACGCGTCGTCGGCAGGATTCGGTTCGAGAGATTCCGCGGCTTGGCGGCGATGGCAACAGGGAGCGTTGATCGGCATCTTATGCAGGTCGTACGAAACCTCTTGACGCGCGCTTCAGCACCTTCTAATCTCCCCTCTGAAGACCCAGGGCGTCATCCCTGTTCCCCCCTTGCTACGGGTGGGTCGAACAGGATAGTTGTGTATGTCACTGGTCTACAAACGGAGCGATACGAACGAGGCGCGAGCCTACGAGCGTTCTCCGGGTATGGAGCCGAACCCAGGAGTCTCCCACCTCACGGTGGTGAACTCGGGCAAGCGGAAGCGACGCAAGGTGTCGCAGAACCCTCTCCAGTGGATCGAGGGTCGCGGGCAGCGGCACATGCACATCAGCAAAGAGTACGCGACGCTGCGGCAGGCGTTGGGTTGGAAGAAGCGGCATCCCAATGCGGGGGCGCAGCTCTATCCGGTGGACGAGAAGGGCACGATCCTATCACGTCCTGTCAGCAAAAAAATGCTCAGCAATAGGAGAAGCGGAATGACCTACAACATCGGAGCCCTTCGCCGCGCGGTGCGGTCGAATCCACGTGGTCGTGGCGGTGCTGTCTCGGCGCGCAAGACCTCCCGTGGCGTCCGCGTGTCGTCCCAGGGCAAGCAGCGCAGGCGCGTGAAGCGCAACACCAGCACGGCCTACCGCGCCGGTCACGACAAGATTTGGGGCAAGAAGGCCGCCAAGAAGCGCACGAGCCGCAAGTCGAGCATGACGAAGGCTCAGCGGTCCGAAGCCGCCAAGAAGGGTTGGAGGAAGCGTCGTACTTCCGGGTCTGCCAAGACGATCCGCGGCGGGAAGCGTCGCATGACGAAGGCTCAGCGGTCCGAAGCCGCCAAGAAGGGTTGGAGGAAGCGTCGTACTTCCGGGTCTGCCAAGAAGCGCACGAGCCGCAAGACGATCCGCGGCGGGAAGCGTCGCGCCACCGGCTACTACCATGGCCGTCGTCGCATCAGCCACACCGGCAATGAGTACACCGACAAGTACTTCGCTGCGGGCCTGATGCCGGCCGTTGCGAGGGTGCGTCGGTCGTCCGAACATCGTTCGGGCCGTCCATCCATTCTGACGTACCCGATCAGCGCCGGCCACGGCCGTCTCTCGAAGCGAAAGACCTCGCGCGCGTCGAATCGTCGTCGGAGCTACGCCATCGGCGCGAGCTACGGCGGTGCCCGCAAGCGCAGGATGACGGCGAACAAGCGTCGTCGCACCAGCAAGCGTCGTCGCGCTAGCAATCGTCGTCGTACCAGCGGGCGCCCCGGTCTCTACCGGAACCGCCGTCGGTCTAGCCGTCGCGCGAGCAGGCGCAGGGGCAGTCGTCGCAGGTTGACCCGCAACATGCTCGCCGCGTCCAAGGTGAAGTACGTCGGCCGCGGGAAGAACCGGATGGGCCGGGCTAGCGGTCGTCTCTACCAGATGGTCGAGTACGGCACCAAGAGCCGTGGCCGTCCGAACAAGGGTGGCACTCGCAAGATGCTCACGGGGTATCCCGTGCTCGTTCCCTCAAGCGTGAGCTTGAACGCCTACGTGCGGAAGTACCGCTTCGGCGGTGCGGCCAAGGATGCTCACAAGCGAGCCCTCACGAGCGGGTACGCGGAACACAAGAAGAGCAGCAGGCGTCGTGGTATCGCCAAGAATCGGAGGACAAGCATGCGCAGGAACAGCAGGCGTCGCACGACGCGGAACCCGAGGTACGTGGTGATGAACAGGCGTCATCGCAAGAGCAGCAGGAAGGGCAGCAGGAAGGGCAGGCGTCGCGTGCGTCGCAACCCGTTCGGCGCCGACCTGATGACAGACGTTCTGACGCCCGTCGCAGGTGGAACGGCCGGCTTCGTCGCCGCTCGCTTCCTCTCGAACGGCATCGCCAACGTCGCGGGCATCCGCGATATCCTCGACAAGGGCAAGGAAGCTGCCACCGCCGAGAACACCAAGTTGGCCGCGAACGCGCTCGGCATCCTGGCGACCCTCGGTCTCGCGACCAAGGTCGACATGATCCGTCGTCACCGTGGCGCTCTCATCACCGGCATGGGCCTCGCGCTCACCGACCGGCTGCTGCGTCGCGTCACCGGCAAGACGGCCGATTACCTCGGCGGTTTCGGCGAGTACGTCAGCTCGCCCCTGGGCGAGTACGTCAATCAGCCGCTGGGCGCCTACGTCCAGACCCCCGGCTTCGGCGAGTACGTCAACCAGCCTCTCAGCGGCATGGGCGACACGCTCTACGCCGCTGCGGGCGCCGAGTACGCCACGGCGGGCTACGCCGAGGGCGTCGACCCGGCCAACCAGTCGGGCGTGGACGGCATGATGGACGTCATGGAGGCCGCCGCCGGCATGGGCGACACGCTCTACGCCGCTGCCGGCATGGGCGAGGAGGAACAGCCCCCGTTCGTGTCCACCCAGACACCCACGAGCCAGGCTCTCGAAGTGGACACGACGATGCCCTACTCTCGACCCGTCCCGTCCGGGCTGGTCACTCCCGAGGGCCGCGGCTACGCGGGCGGACTCTTCGCCCGCAACCTCTTCGCGGGGATGCTCTAGGCGCCCACGCGCTGACGAGCCTCTGAACTGAATTCCCGAGGCAAAGAACATGGCACGCAAGACAAGCCGTCGGACAAGTCGCAAGAGTCGTCTCCGAAGCAATCGGAGGCGCGGGCGCGGGCTTCTCCGCAACCTGTACGGCGCTGACTTCCAGCACGATGTCCTGATGCCGGTTCTCAGTGGCACCGCCGGGTTCGTCGGTGGCCGCTACCTCGGGAACGCGATTGCCATGAAGGACTGGGGCACCACTGACCCGCGCCGCGGCAAGTTGTACGCGGCGCTAGTTGGAATCCCGCTCGTCTACTTCGCGAGGCAGAAGATGAAGTCGCAGTTCCTGGACCGTCACGCCAACATGTTGGCGCTCGGTATCGGGCTCGCGGCGACCGAAGCCTACTTGCGGAACACCAAGATGCTCGGCGGTTCTCCTGCCGCGTCTGTCCTGGCGCCCGCGAGCACGCCGCCCGAGGGTACGCCGCCCGATACGACCACCGCCGCCAGTGGCGTGGGTGTCTACTACACGCAGGACATGCTCAACGGCATGGGTGACATGGAGCCCGTCTCCACCGTGATCCCCACCGACGAGGCGCTTCCCGCGACCGACTTCCCTCAGTGGAAGAACGTGAGCGAGAAGTTCACCAATCAGGGCGACCGTGGCTACGTGGGCGGCATCTTCGCCCGCCAACTCTTCTCAGGAATGATGGGAGGCTGACGTGGAAAATAGCACCAAGAAGTGGCTGATGATCGGCGGGGCAGTCGGCGCCGCGTGGTGGCTCTTCATGCGCAAGGACACGGGCGATAGCGCCGCGGCCACCACTCCACCTCCTCCTCCCGAGGGCACCAGTGGACTCGGTTTGCCCTGGGGCTGGGCGGCGCGGGCTCGGCGACGGCGGGTGGTGGCGGAGGAGTCAGCGACTCCCACGGCGCGGTCGGCGACCGCGGAGGAGTCGAGAAGGTTCAAGCATATGTTGCAGGCGCGGCAGCCGCGCTGTGTCCTCGTCTGGGACCAGCCCAACGGTGTGATGTCTATGGCGCCGCCAACGGGGTCGTCGAGAAGGCATATGCCGCCTTTGAGCCTCGCGCGGGCGATGCAGCAGGCGGAGCAGGCGGAGCAGGCGGAGCAGCAGTCTCAGCCCATGAGCGGAATGGGTGACGTCGGCTATGCCGGCGGCCTGTACTCTCGCCATCTCTTCTCGGGGATGATGGGAAGCTAGCAAGTTCTTCCACCGCAACCCGGTAGCCGACGGGTGAAAGTTTCCTACCGCTGGGAGATTCCGGGTTGCGTTGGCAGTTTCTATGTGAGAGACTGTCGGTATTCAGTGGGATGTTGGTGATTAGCGGCACCGGCAACGTCTCAGGGATAGAAACTCTTCAAGGAGTCCTGAGACAGGTCGAGAAGGTTATGCCGAAGATCGTCGGAACTCGCGAGCGAGTCCATCAGCCCTTCTATGACAGCCTCATCCGCGTGGATGGTCACGGTGACCTCCGCACCGGCAACGTGGGCGTGTTCGGGGCCATGCAGTCCCGGTCGCAACTCTTCGTCCGTCAGGGCGCGGACGTCGCGATCAGCAACCTCACGACGGGCGGGTTCTTCCCGTCCGACCAGACCTTCGTCACGCTGGCCGTGCGCGTCTGGACGTACTTCCGGTTCAACACCGAGAGCCCGCGTTTGAGCGATCAGTTGTCCGTCGTTCCGATCGGCTCGATCCCAGGCTTGGCTGCGGATCGCACCATGCGCGTCCACAAGCTCTACCACCAGGCGGAGAACCAACTCTTCTGGCAGTTCATCGCGGGTGACAAGC
>Ga0100377_1001121_pt1 | contig 23275 bp, 11 predicted proteins | sample CryGeymeta201501_FD_83664 | JGI IMG/M metagenome (GOLD analysis project Ga0100377, IMG submission 83664) | Groundwater microbial communities from Crystal Geyser aquifers in Utah, USA - Crystal Geyser metaG 2015-01 | ecosystem: Environmental > Aquatic > Deep subsurface > Groundwater | place: USA...
AGACGGTCGGTGGGTCGGTCATGCGCCAGACGAGGTGGAGCAGGGGAGAGGGTGGTTGGGGGGTTGTTGGGGCGAAGTAGATGTCGGCGTACAGGGGTGGGGTGGCCAGCTCCTTCTGGGACTCGACGAGGCCAGCGCGGGCGAGCAGCTGCTTCAGCAGGTCTTTGCCGAAGCTGTCGTGGGTGGGGGGCATGGGAAGGCTCCGTGGTGGTGGCGCGTGGGATGTCACGCGATCTGGACACGGAGGGTTGTCGGCAGGTCGGGCGAGATGTTGCGTGCAAAGTGCAGGGTGAGGCCGGTTTTCGGGGCGTGGGGTGCTCGGCGTTGCGGTCTGGCACCGGTCGACGGTGGCGGGGGTCCAGGTGTGAGGGGGGGGCCTCGCCAATTGTCACGCATCGTCGTCGGGCGCGGGCTTCCAGGCGCTGAGCCCGTTCGCCGCCGCACGATGATCCGGCGCGCCATAAGCGGGCGGATCGTGACGGGCTGTGATGGAAGGACTTGGCCCGCCTGTCAGGGCGAGCCGGGGCCGGGGGCGCCGCGCGGCCCCTGCGCGGCCGCTGACTCTTGTTCACATCTCGTTGGATACCGTAACGGTGGGGGTCGCCGGCCACTCCGCGGGGGAGCCTGGGTGGACGGCGACCCCCACCGTTACGGTATCCAACGAGATGTGGCCATGAGTCAGCGCACGCGAGGGGGGCTTCGTGAACCACCACCCCTTCGACCCTGAGACGGCCCGATCACCCGTGCGCTTGCGGGGGGAGCCGCCTCACCTCAAGACCGCCCGAACGCCTCGGGGAACCGCGCCAGGAACGCGATCGCGTGCTGGAGCTCCCGCGTGTCCATGCACTCGCCGATCTTGTGGGTGTTCTGCTCGATCCCGGGCCCGATGCCGAACATCGCGGGGTGCTTGACGGCCCCGGAGACGACCCAGCGCTTGCGCTCGGGGATGTTGAAGCGGGCGTCGTCGAGCGGGACGGGGAAGCCGACGCCGTCGGTGGAGAAGATCCAGCGGTCGACGCGGGGCTCCTTGCGGAGCTGGCCGCGGGTGCCGCCCTCCTCGACGAAGGGGGAGATGACGCGCTGGTAGACGTCCACGGCCGTGGTGACGGCGGGGTGATCGTCGGGGGTGAGCCAGCCGGGGTAGACCTGGGGGTTGTTGGGGTCGTAGCCCCGCCAGGTCAGGTCGTTGTAGCGCGGGATGCGCACGTCGACCGACAGGCCGGCCTCGCGGGCGCGGGTGACGGAGGCCAGACGCTCGACGTCGGCCACCGAGCCCTCCGGCGTCTCGCCGATGGTGAGGCGGCGGTCGAAGCGGAAGGTGAACTTGTCGGGCACGGCGCAGTCGCTGGGGCTCTCGAGCGTGGCCCAGGAGGCCGTGCGGGTGCCGTGGCCGAGGAAGTCGTTGTCGAGGAAGCCGTCGCGGTCGTTGTAGGCCTGAGCGGCCTCGACGATGATCGCGGCGCCGAACTCCAGGGGGTTCAGGCCCTCCCAGGGCATGGAGCCGTGGCAGGAGCGGCCGGTCACGACGACCTCGATCTGCATCCGGCCGCGCTGGCCGCGGTAGATGCCGAGGGCGCCCTTGTTGGCGTCGCCGGTGCCCTCGGTCAGGATGACCACGTCGGGGAGCTTCTCGGCGGGGGCGCCGGGCAGCTCCTGGTCGACGATGTAGCGGGGGCCGCCGCCGTCGTTGTCCTCCTCGGCCGCCGTGGCGTACGCCTTGACGACGACGCCGCGCAGGGCGCCCTCGGGGGCCAGCTCCAGCAGGATGCGGGTGGCGACGACCTCGGCGATCACGCCGCCGAGCTGGTCGGCCGAGCCGCGGCCGAACAGGAGGTGCTCCCACTCGGCGTCGGTGGGCACGTGGCCGAGCTCGCGGCGGAGGAAGGCGCGGTCGATCTCTCCGCCCTTGTGGCCATCGTAGGCGTCCACGCCGCCGATCTTGGCCTTCCACTGGTCGCGCAGCGCCTTGACCGTGTCGCTGTGGCCATCGAAGAAGATCAGGCGCTTGTCCTCGGGCGCGACGCCGTCGTCCGGGTCCTGCACGGTCCAGACGAGGTTGCCGAAGGCGTCGAAGCAGACGTCCTCGGCCGAGCGCACCGCGCCGATCTCGACGATGCGGCGACGGAGGTACTCGAGGCGGGGGCCCTCGTGGTTGGAGAGGCCGCAGCGCGGGTCGGCCAGCTCGTCGGTGCGGTCCACGTAGTCGGCCGGGATGCGGATGACCTCGGCGAGCAGCTCGGCGGCGAGCGGCAGGTCGCGCTTCGCCAGCTCGGCGACGCGCGTATCAAGAAGTGTGTTGCTCATGCTTCCCCCGCGGTGTTGAGGCGCTCGGCCAGCCCTTCGACCTTGGCGACGGCGAGCAGGGCCATGATGATGTAGACCTTCTTCTGGGCCTCGCGGGCCACGTGCACGCGATACTTGTCCATGACGCCCGGAGAGACCTCCGCGCCGATGTCGGCGGGCAGGCAGTGCATGTAGAGCGCCTCCTGGTTGTGCGTCAGGGCCATGCGGCGCTCGTCGCAGATCCAGTCGCGGTGGGCGGCGTTCTGGGCCAGCGCACGCTTCTCGATGTCGGCCATGGCCGGGCGGTTGCCGGCTGCGGCGACGCGCTCCTCCATCAGGGCCACCGGGCCCCAGCTCTTGGGGTAGACCACGTGGGCGTCGGCGAACGCCGCGTCCATGTCGTTCGTCACCGCGAAGGAGCCGTCGTTGGCCGCGGCGCTCTCGTGCGCGTAGCTCACGCACTCGGGCTGGAGCTCGTAGCCCTCCGGGTGGGCCAGCGTGACGTGGGCGCCGAGGCGCGGCAGCAGCATGATCAGGCCCTGCGGCACCGACAAGGGCTTGGCGTACGAGGGGCTGTAGGCCCACGACACCGTCACCTTCTTGCCGCGCAGGTCGCCGTACTGCTCCTGCAGCCACATGGCGTCAGCCAGCGTCTGCGTCGGGTGGTCGAGGTCGCACTGCAGGTTGACGATGGGCACCGAGCGCTCCGACCCGATCGCCCCCAGATACTCATCAATCCCCCGCTTGATCTCCTTCATGAACCGCCGGCCCTCGCCGAGGATCAGGTCATGCCGGACGCCCATCGCGTGGGCGTTCATGCCGAGCATCGCGCCCGTCTCGGCGATCGTCTCGCCGTGGGCGACCTGCGTCGTCTCACCGTCGATGATCACAGGCTGCATGCCAAGCCGCGCCGCCGCGCCGGCCCACGCCGACTTGGTGCGCGTGGAGTTGTCGAAGAACAGGGCGTAGGCCAGCTGCGCGCGCAGCCAGTCCACGCGCACGCCGGCGTCGTCCAGAGCGTTGAACTGCTTCGCCACGGCCAGCAGAGCGTCGAGCTCGCTGCGGCTGAAGTCCCACGTGGCCAGGAGGCTGCGGCGGTACAGCGCCGCGATGTCCGCGGCGACAGGATCCGAGATGCGAGGAAGGGTCATGGTCGTCTCACCGAGGGGTTGTTGCAGAGGGCCTGGAAGGTCTGACGAGGGGAGATCTCTCAGGCAGGGGCGGAGGTGATGGTCGTGCCAGCGCGGCCGTCGAGGGCCGCGGCGAGGTCGTCGGGATGGCAGATGATGACGGAGCGGCCGCCGCCGCGGAGGAAGGTGGCCGCGGCTTCGATCTTCGGGCCCATGCTGCCGGCCGGGAACTGGCCGGCGGCGGCGAAGCCCATGAGCTCATCGATGCCCACGTGGTCGAGCGCGCGGGCGTTCGGCTTGCCGTAGTCGACGTAGACGCGGTCCACGGCGGTGGTGATGATGAGGCGCTCGGCGCCGAGCGAGATGCCGAGCAGCGCGCTGGTGCGGTCCTTGTCGATCACGGCCTCGATGCCGTGGTGCATGCCGTCGGCGTCCCGCGTGACGGGGATGCCGCCGCCGCCGCACGCGATCACGGTCACGCCGAGCTCGACGAGGCTGGCCACCAGGGGCAGCTGCACGATCCGCAGCGGCTTCGGGGAGGGCACGACGCGACGCCACCCGCGCTGGGCGTCGTGGCGCATGACCCAGCCGTACCGTTGGCGCTGCTCCTCGGCCTCCTCGGGCGTGTACGCCACGCCGACGGGCTTCTCCGGGTTCTCCATCGCCGGATCCTGCGCGTCTACCTCGACCTCGGTCACGACCGTGCCCAGGGGCCGGTCCACGCCGCGGTGGAGGAGCTCGTTGCGCAGGGCGAGCTGGATCATATAGCCGATCGCGCCCTGCGTGTCGGCCACGAGGGAGTCCAGCGGGACCTCGTGGATGTGGCGCCGGGCCAGGGCAGCGCGGAGCTGCATGAAGCCGACCTGGGGGCCGTTCCCATGCGTGATGACCAGCGGGATCTGCCGCTCGATCAGGTCCGCGATGGGGATGACGGCGTGCCGGGTCACGTCGAACTGGTTCTCGACGGTGGGTGGCAGGTTCGGGGCCAGGAGCGAGTGACCGCCCATGGCGAGGATGCTGAGACCGGGGGGATGTGGGGTTGTCATGTCGCTCTCTCTGGCGAGGTCGAGCGCGGCGCGCGTGGAACGGCCGTTCCATGGCACCGCGTTGCCGATGGAGTCTGTCTTGCATATCCGGGCGCTGCGAGCAATAGTGAACAGCGCTTCCGCTGATATCGTCCGCCAGGAGGTTCCATGTCGATCAGCTCCGCACCGCAGTCTACCGTCCGCTTCGAGCTCAACGGTGCTCCCACCGAGCTCACCTTCAGCCCCGGGGAGAGCCTCCTCGAGGTGCTCCGCAACCGCCTCGGCATCACGTCGGCCAAGAACGGCTGCGCCCCTCAGGGCCACTGCGGTGCCTGCACCGTCCTCGTCGATGACCGCGCCCTCATGGCGTGCCAGCAGCCCGCGGACAAGCTCGAAGGCAAGCGCATCGAGACGCTCGAGGCCGTGTCGGAGGTCAAGCGCAAGCTCCTGGCCGCCACCTTCATCGACACCGGCGGCATGCAGTGCGGCTTCTGCATCCCCGGCCTCGTGATGAAGACCCGTAACCTCTTGGACCGTAAGTCGAATCCCTCGCGCGAGCAGATCGCCCGCCAGATCAACGCCAACGTCTGCCGCTGCACCGGCTACACCAAGATCCTGGACGCCATCGAGCTCGCCGCGAAGCACTGGGCCCACCCCGAGACCTACCTCGAAGGCCGCGACGCCGACGGTGAGGGCACCGGCGTCGGCGCCCGGTCCAGCCGCTACGAGGGCGTCGAGCTGGCCCTCGGCGACCGCGACTACGTCGACGACATGAAGCTGCCTGGCATGCTGCACGGCGCCCTCGCCTTCAGCGCCCACGCCTCGGCCACGGTCCGCAGCATCGACACCACCGCCGCCAGCCTCCTCGACGGCGTCGAGGCGGTCCTGACCGCCAAAGACGTCCCCGGCGCCCGCACCGTCGGCCTCCTCGTCTCAGACTGGCCCATCTTCGTGGCCGAGGGCGAGCGCACCCGCACCGTCGGCGACGTGCTCGCCCTCGTCGTGGCCGCCGACGTCGCCACCGCCCGCCGCGCCGCCGCCCTCGTCGAGGTGGACTACGAGGTCCACGCCCCGCTGACGACCACCGCCGCGGCGCTCTCCCCCGACGCTCCCGCGCTGCACCCCCGCATCACCCCCACGAACCTGCTCGAGCTCTCCACGCTCCGTCGCGGCGATCTGGCCGCGGCCGAGGCGGCGTCCGCCCACGTCTTCCACCACAGCTTCAGCACCCAGCGCGTCGAGCACGCCTTCCTCGAGCCCGAGAGCTCCCTGGCGACCCCCGAGGCCGACGGCGTCATCCGCATCTACAGCGGCGGCCAGGGCGTGCACGAGGACCAGCGCCAGATCGCCTCGGTGCTCGGCGTCGAGCTGGCCCAGGTGCAGGTCACGCTCGTGTCGAGCGGCGGCGGCTTCGGCGGCAAGGAGGACCTCTCCACGCAGGCGCACGCCGCCCTGGCGGCCTCCCGCCTCCAGCGTCCCGTGCTCGTCACGCTCAACCGTGACGAGTCCATCCGCATGCACCCCAAGCGCCACCCCATCGAGATGGAGTACACCGTCGGCGCCGACGCCGAGGGCCACCTCACCTTCGTCAAGGCGCGCCTCATCGGCGACACCGGCGCCTACGCCTCGGTCGGCACCAAGGTGCTCGAGCGCGCCGCTGGCCACGCCTGCGGCCCCTACCGCGTCGACGCCGTCGACATCGAGGCCCGCACGGTCTACACGAACAACGTGCCCTCGGGCGCCTTCCGTGGCTTCGGCGTCAACCAGACCTCCTTTGCCATGGAGAGCATGCTCGATATGATCGCCGAGCGCATCGGCGTCGACGGCTTCGACATCCGCGAGCGCAACGTCCTGCTGCCCGGCGACGTCTTCGCCACCGGCCAGATCCTCGGCGAGGAGTGCGGCGTGATGCAGACCCTCCAGGCGGTCAAGGAGGACTACAAGAACGCAAAATTTGCGGGCATCGCCTGCGGCATCAAGAACACCGGCATCGGCAATGGCGTCCCCGACATCGGCCGCGCCATGGTCGAGGTCGGCGCCGACGGTCACGTCACCCTCTACACCGGCTACACCGAGATGGGCCAGGGCCTCTTCACGGTCATCCGCCAGATCCTCTGCGAGGAGGCCCCGGTCACCTCGCAAAAAGTGCGCGTGATCACCTCCACCGACTTCGCCGTCGAGTGCGGCATGACCACCGCCAGCCGCGCCACCGTCCTGGCCGGCACGGCCACCCGCCGCGCCGCCCACAAGCTCGCCGAGGCCCTCCACGGCCGCACCCTCGACGACCTCATCGGCGAGCGCTTCTACGGCGAGTACATCTGCGACTTCACGACCTCCCTCGAGGGCGCCACGGGCCCCAACCCCGTCACCCACCTCACCTTTGGCTTCGCCACCCAGGTCGTCATACTCGCCGACGACGGCACCATCGCCCGCGTCATCGCCGCCCACGACGTCGGCCGCGCCATCAACCCCACCCTCTGCGAAGGCCAGATCGAAGGCGGCGTCGTCATGGGCCTCGGCTTCGCCCTCACCGAGGATCTCCCCCTCGTCAACGGCGCCCCCATCTCCACCGCCTTCAACGACCTCGGCCTCCTCCGCGCCAAGCACGTCCCCCCGATCGAGGTCCGCCTCATCGAGGTCCCCGACCCCATCGGCCCCTACGGCGCCAAGGGCGTCGGCGAGATCGGCCTCGTCCCCACCGCCGGCGCCGTCGCCGGTGCGCTCTACGCCCACGACGGCATCCGCCGCTTCCACCTCCCCATGCGCGACACCGCTGCGGCTGCAGCGATCTTGCCAAGGTCGATGCGGTAGTCCTCACCCCAACCCCGCCCTCACCCCCCAGCCCCCTCTCCCATATGATGGTAGAGGGGGAGGCCCTCACCCCCCAGCCCCCTCTCCCATATGATGGTAGAGGGGGAGGCCCTCACCCCCCAGCCCCCTCTCCCCTATGAGGGGAGAGGGGGAGCCGGACAGTAAGTGCTTACTGAATAAGTAAAAATCCTGTTCTACCCCCCCTCTACCCGTCGAGGGGAGAGGGGGCTGGGGGGTGAGGGCCTCCCCCTCTCCCGTCCTACGGGAGAGGGGGTCGGGGGGTGAGGGCGGGTCGGGGGGTGAGGGCTGACTCCACCTACCACCCCCGCAGCTCCTTCCACTGCCCGTCCAGCGCCGGGATGCACACCTGCTGCTCGACCCAGAAGTCCTCGTCCAGCAGGCGGTCGAGCTCGGCGATGGACTTGCCCTGCTGTTCGACCCAGGTGAAGTACTTCTGGTTGTGCCAGCGGCGTCGGACCTCGCGGGTGCCTTCGAGGACGTAGTCGGGGCGGGCGTTGAGGAAGATCTCGAAGCGGCGCCAGGCCTCCTCGCGGGTCATGGGGCCCTCCTCGGCGTCGAGGCGGGCGGAGACGGAGGGGTAGCGGTCGTAGCCGTCGGTGGCGACGGTGACGACGACGTCCTGCTCGGTCAGGTTGAGGAAGTGGGCGGTCTTGATGGCGCCGAGGACGTTGCAGACGCCGCTGGGGCCGAAGACGCCGTTCATGCCAAGGGCGTCGAGCTCGTCGACGTCGAGGCCCTGGGCGAGGTGCTCGGCGCCGTCCTGGAGGAGCTGCATGCCGCGGAGGGTGTCGCGGTCGTCGATGCACATCATCAGGTCCATGTTGGTGACATGGTGGAGCCAGGTGACGTGCTTGTCGCCGATGCCTTCGATGCGGTGGCCGCCGTAGCCGACGTTGTAGAGGGTCGGGCACTGGATGGGCTCGAGGCCGACGATGGCGCAGGCGCTGTGGTGCTGCTTGAGCAGGTCGCCGGCGGCGATGGTGCCGGCCGAGCCCATGGCGCTGATGAAGGCGGCGGGCTGTCCGTTGCCGATGCCGCGGGCCTGGAGGCTGGCGAGCAGGTCGAGGATGGCGTGGCCGGTGACGTGGTAGTGGAACCGGTAGTTGGCGAACTCCTCGAACTGGTTGAGGATCTTGTTCGTCGGGTCGAGGCGGAGCTCGTTGACCTTGTCGTAGATCTCCTTGACGTTGCTCTCGCAGCCGTGGGTGGCGATGATGTCGGCGCCGTAGCCATGGATCTTCTCGAAGCGCTCGGCGCTCATCTCCTCGGGCAGGACGATCAGCGATTCGTAGTGCATGCGGGGGCCGACCCAGGCGCCGCCGATGCCGAAGTTGCCGGTCGAGGGGAAGACGAGGCGGCCCTGGCCGGGGGCGATGTGGCCGGCCATCTGGTGCTCGCGCACGATGCTGTAGGCGGGGCCGACCTTGTGGCTGCCCGTGGGGAAGTGGCGGCCGCTCATGACGACCACGTGGGCGCGGGTGCCGGTGAGCTGGCGCGGAAGGACGAGGTGCGGGATGGTGCCGTCTTCGAGGTGCCAGGTGATGTTGTAGAGGTTGATCTCGTTGAGGGGATCGTCGTGGCGGGCCTTCTGGGCCTGGTCAGCGATGTGATGGGGGAGGAGCTTGGGGTTGCGCATCTCCTCCAGGGTGGGCCCGAAGACGGCGGATACGGAGCTCATGGAGTGGACCTCGGGATTTCGGCCACGGCGGCGGTGGCGTTGACGGGGTTGATGCGCTGCCGGGCGAGGACGGCGTCTCGCAGGGTGCGCATGATGACGAGCGGTTCGAGGGAGAGGGTGTGAGCGGTGGGGGCCGGGCCGCCGTCGGGGCGGGGGCGCCACTGCCAGCCGAGCACGGATTGGTCGTCGAGGTCGAGGTCCACCTCGACGGCGTCGTCGGCGAAGGTGGCGCGGTGGCCGGCGGCGTCGAGCTGGAGGCGGTAGGTCGCGCCTGCGAAGCGGCCGTGCACGACGTCCCCGCGGCTCTGGTGCTCGATGTGGAAGCCGTTGGACGGCGCGTCGGCCCGCCAGGTCTCGAGGCTGACGAAGAAGCGCGGCTTGATCACGTAGGGCGCGCCCTGCTCGGGGCAGTACACGTCGCAGTTGCCGCAGCAGTTACAGAAGTCCGCGAAGTTGCCGATCTGGTGCAGGCGCTCCGGCTGGAACTGGCCGCCGTCGGTGCGGCCGACCTCGGCGGCGCCGAAGTCGAGCACGGCGAAGGGGATGGCCTCGGTGGGCACGTCGTAGGTGAAGTTGGCGTCGTTGGGGCAGACCGGGACGCACTTGTCGCAGCTGATGCAGTCGAACAGCGCCAGCTTCGAGGCGATCATGTTCGGCGGCTTGCTGTTGCGCGCCGCCGTGTAGGCGCGGTCGTTGGCCAGGCCAGGCACGATGGCGGCGGTGTTGAAGCAGCCTGCCGCCCGCGCCCAGCGCTCGTGCAGCGCGTCGGCCAGCCCGCCCGGCGCCGCCGTGAGCCCGTGGCTCCCCGCGACCGCCCCCAGCTCCTGACCCAGCCACGCCGCCAGCGACAAGGGACGGCGCGCAGCGAGCGCCTCGGGCAGCGCGGCCTCGAGGTGGGCGCGCGCGGCGCTCGCGAAGGCCGTGAGCGCCTCGGGGGTCGCGTCGAGATGAGCGGCCGCGAGCGTGTCGAGGTCGGCCAGCGTGGCCGCCAGCGAGGCCGCCGCGCCGCCGCGCGCCACGACGATGTAATCGTCCACTGTGTGCGCGCCGAGCTCCTCCATCCGGTCCTCGAGGCGCTTGATCATGCGGGGCAGGCGGCCGTAGCCGCCGGGGCGGAGCAGGTCCGTGCAGACGGTGATCGGGCGCAGGTCGCAGGCGACCGCCTCGGCGAAGTTGCGCGCCTCGATTCCGGCCGAGAAGCTGATCGGCATCTCGGCGGCCCAGACCTCGCGCCAGCGCGCCACGAGCTGCATCGCGATGACGTGCAGCGGCTGGCCGCTCATGTACATCACCGCCTCGGAGGCGGGGAAGAACCCGCGATTGTTGTTGACGATCAGGGTGTTGGTGAACTTGGCGCCGAGCGTCCGGCCGTGCTTGCGCGCGATCGGCAGCAGGCGGCGCATCATGTCGACCGCCTCGTCCCACTTCAGGTCGTGCTCGAAGGCGTCCCGTGGGACCTCGATCGTCGTGTAGCCGAGCTGGTCGTGCAGCAGCTCCGTCAGCGCCTCGTAGCCGAGCAGCGTGGGGTTCATCTTGACCACGACGTCCAGGTCCAGCTCGGTCAGCAGGTAGTGCACGATGCCCTCGATCTCGCCGGCCGGGCAGCCGTGGAAGGTCGACAGCGTCACGCTCCGGGTCAGCGCCGTCGGGTACTCGATGTCCCGGAGGTCCGCGAAGCGGTCCGGGATGCGCGCCCGCAGCCGCTCGATGGTCGCCGAGGCGTCCTGCAGCGCCTTCAGGAAGCCCGTCACCTGCGGCGTCCGGATGCCCGCGAGGTCGTAGCCCACCGAGGCGTCGAAGATGAAGTCCGCCGCGCCCGCCGGAAGCCCCGGGACGCCACGCGCCATCAGGCCATGGATGAGCATCCACGCCGAGACGTACTCTTCGATCGACTGGGCGATCCGAAGCTCCTGGCTCCACTCCACGTTGAAGCCGATCGTCTGCACGTCGATGCACGGGCGCGGGATGGTGAGCTGGTCGTTGATCTGGACCGTCTTGAGCTCGAACAGACGCGAGCCGCCGAGCCACGACAGCACGATGTTCTGGGCGAGCTGCGTGTGCGGACCCGCCGCCGGACCGATCGGCGTCGCCGCCCGCTGGCCGTGGAAGCGCACCGAGGCGTCGATCGCTGAGGACGGGGCCCAGAACTTCGAGCGCGGCAGATCGAAGATGCTGTCGGTGCGCTCGAGCTCGTCGAACATGCGACCCAGCAGCGCTTCGAAGGGGGCAGGGGAGAGCTCGGTCATGGCCTTCCTCGGGCGGTGTTCGGCGGGAGCACGGTAGGATGGGTGTGCGTGAGCACGCGCGCGCCCGGGTGATGAACCCGGGCGCGCAGCGGTTCTACTCGAAACCGGGGGGAGGATACCAGCTCTGCAGGGTGCGCAGGTAGTTGGAACGCTCGTACGCGTCAGGATCCGGGCAGCGCAGCAGGCTCATGGAGCCGTGCATCTGCAGGAGCGACTCGTACTCGTTCTCCTCCATCCACCCGGTCAGCTCCGTCAGGACCTTGCCCATGTGGGCCGTCCCGTTCTTGAGCAGCGCCGAGGTCATCTGCACGCAGTGGGCGCCGGCCATGATCGCCTTGATGGCGTCGGTCGACGTGTAGACACCGCCGCTGGCGCACAGCGACGTGTCCACGTGCCCGAACATCGCCGCCAGCCACAGCAGGCTCTGGTTCAGCAGCTCCGGCGAGGAGTAGTGCGGCGCCGGAGTGATGTCGAGCAGGTCGATGTCGATGTCCGGGTGGAAGATCCGGTTGAACAGCACCAGCCCGTCCGCGCCGGCGGTCACCAGACGCTGGGCCGTGTTCACCGGCGAGGAGAAGAAGACGCCCAGCTTCATCGAAACCGGGATCTTGACCTGGTCCTTGACGGCGTGCAGCACGTCGAGGAAGCGCTGCTCGACCGCGTCGGGCGCCTCGGCGCCGTGCAGCGGCGTGTAGTACAGGTTCAGCTCGATGCCGTCGGCGCCGGCCTCCTCGATCAGCTTGGCGTGGCGGACCCAGCGTCCGCTGGCGGTGCCGTTCAGGGACGCGATGATGGGGATCCCGAGCGCGCCCTTGAGCCGGGCGACCTGCTCCAGGTACTCGTCCGGACCCAGCGCGTAGTCGGTCGGCTCGGGGAAGTAGGACAGGCTCTCGGCGTGGCTCTCGGCCAGCGCGTCCATCTGGTAGTGCTGCTCGAGCTGCTCACGGAACAGCTGCTCCATGAACAGGGAGTGCATCACCAGCGCGGCGGCGCCCTGGTCCTCCAGACGCTTGCAGAGGTCGACATAGTCGGACAACGGCGAGGCCCCGACGACGAGGGGGTTCTTGAGCTGGAGCCCCATGTAGGTGGTTGAAAGATCCATGGATCACCTCGACGACGGGTTCAGGATTCCTGGTTGTGGACGACGCCCGAGTGGGCGAGCTCATCGTAGCGGGCCCACCGCTCCTTGATCTGCTCCTGAGCGCTGTTCAGCAGCATGCGGGCGCGCACAGGATCGGACTTCTGGAGCATGCGGTAGCGGGCCTCGTTGTAGGCGAACTCGGCCAGCGGCATCTTGGGCTCCTTGAAGTCCAGCTGGAGGCCAGGCTTCCCTTCGTCCAGACGACGCGGATCGAACCGATAGAGCGGCCAGTAGCCCGTCAGCACCGCGCGGCGCTGCTGCTCGAGGGCGTCAGCCATGTTGTAGCCGTGCGCGATGCAGTGGCTGTAGGCGATGACCAGCGACGGGCCGTTCCAGCTCTCGGCCTCGGTCAGGGCGCGCACGGTCTGCGCGTCCTTGGCGCCGAAGGCCACCTGGGCGACATACACGTTGCCGTAGGCCACCGCCAGCATCCCGAGGTCCTTCTTGCCGACCGTCTTGCCGCTCGCCGCAAATTTTGCGACCGCCCCGGTCGGCGTCGCCTTCGAGGCCTGGCCGCCCGTGTTGGAGTACACCTCGGTGTCGAGCACCAGGATGTTGATGTTGAGCCCCGACGCCAGCGCGTGGTCCAGACCACCGTAGCCGATGTCATAGGCCCACCCGTCGCCGCCGACGATCCAGATGCTCTTGCGCACCAGGTAGTCGGCCAGCTGCTCGAGCTCGCGCGCGTCGGCGCTCTCGATGCCCTTGAGGGCGCCGCGCAGGGCCTCGACCCGCTCGCGCTGGTCGCGCACGGCGAGGTCGTCGGTCATGACCGCGGCCAGGAGGGCGTCGGAGAGGGTGTCGCCGACGAGCGGGGAGACGCGGCGCAGGAGCGCCTGGGCGCGCGCGGTGAGCTGGTCGGCGGCCAGGCTGAAGCCGACGCCGAACTCCGCGTTGTCCTCGAACAGGGAGTTGGCCCAGGCGGGCCCGCGCCCATCGGCGTTGGTCGTGTACGGCGTGGTCGGCAGGTTGCCGCCGTAGATGGACGAGCAGCCCGTGGCGTTGGCGATCAGCATGCGGTCGCCGAACAGCTGGGTGAGCAGCTTGATGTACGGCGTCTCACCGCAGCCGGCGCACGCGCCGGAGAACTCGAAGAGCGGCTGCAGCAGCTGCGACTCCTTGACCGTGCGCCCCACCTGGGTGCGGTCGGCCTCGGGCAGCGACAGGAAGAAGTCGAAGCGCTCGCGCTCGGCGTCGACATGCTCCAGCATCTGCAGCATGTCAAGCGACTTGTGCCGCGGGTTCGACTTGTCGCGCGCCGGACACACCACGCTGCACAGCGTGCAGCCCGTGCAGTCCTCCGGGGCGACCTGGACGATGTAGGCCTGCCCGTCGAACGGCCCGCCCTTCATCGGGGTGGACCGGAAGCCCTCGGGCGCGTCGGCCAGCAGGGCCGGATCGACGACCTTGATGCGGATGGCGGCGTGCGGGCACACCAGCGAGCACTTGTTGCACTGGATGCAGATGCTGGAGTCCCAGATGGGGATCTCCTCGGCGATCGCGCGCTTCTCCCACTTCGTGGTGCCGAGCGGCCAGGTGCCGTCGGGCTGGAAGACGCTCACCGGGAGCTGGTCGCCGAGGCCGGCGATCATGACACCCGTGACGCGCTTGACGAAGTCGGGCGCCTTGTCCGAGATCAGCGGAGGCATCAGGCGGTCGGAGGTCGGCGCAGCGGGCACCGGGATGGCGTGCATGTTCGCCAGGGACTGATCCACCACGGCGAAGTTCATCTCGACGATGCTGCGACCCTTCTTGCCGTAGTCCTTCTCGATCGCGCCCTTGATGCGGGTGATCGCCTCGTCGCGCGGCAGGACGCCGGAGATCGCGAAGAAGCAGGTCTGCATGATCGTGTTGATGCGGCCCGGCATACCGGCGTCGCGGGCGACGCGGTAGGCGTTGATCGCGTACAGCTTGAGTTGCTTGCCGATGATGGTCGCCTGGACTTCCCGCGGCAGCTTGTCCCACACCTCCTCCGTCTCGAACGGCGCGTTCAGCAGCAGCACCGCCCCCTGGGCCGCCGTCGCCAGGACGTCGTAGCGGTCGAGGAAGCTCCACTGGTGGCAACCCACGAAGTTGGCCTTGGCGATCTTGTACGTCGACCGGATCGGGTTGGGCCCGAACCGCAGATGCGAGACCGTCACCGCGCCCGACTTCTTGGAGTCGTACACGAAGTAGCCCTGCGCGTGGTTCTCGGTCTCCTCGCCGATGATCTTGATCGAGTTCTTGTTGGCGCCGACCGTGCCGTCGGCCCCCAGACCCCAGAACACGGCGCGGGTGACCTCGTCCGGCTCGATGTCGAAGTCCGGGTCCCACGGCAGCGAGGTGAAGCCCACGTCGTCGTGGATGCCGACGGTGAAGTGGTTGCGCGGCCGGCTCTGCGTGAGGTTCTTGTAGACCTCCACGATCATCGCCGGGGTAAACTCCTTGGACGACAGGCCATAGCGGCCACCGACGACGTCCGGCAGGCTGGCGAAGTGCGGGTTGTCGCTGTACCGCTGCTCGTGCAGCGAGCAGACGACGTCGAGGTAGAGCGGCTCGCCCGTGGCGCCCGGTTCCTTGGTGCGGTCGAGCACGGCGATGGAGCGCGTCGTCTTCGGCAGCGCGCGGATGAAGGTGTCCGCGACGAACGGCCGATAGAGCCGCACCTTGAGCACACCCACCTTCTCGCCCCGCTTCACCATCCAGTCCACGGTCTCGTGCACCGCCTCGCCGCCCGAGCCCATCATGACGATGACGCGCTCGGCCTCGGGGTGCCCGTGGTAGTCGTAGAGGTGGTAGGCGCGCCCGGTGAGCGCAGCGAACCGGTCCATGACGCCCTGCACGATGGCCGGGGTGGCGTCGTAGAAGGGGTTGGCGGCCTCGCGGGCCTGGAAGAACACGTCGGGGTTCTGCGCGGTGCCGCGGATGACCGGCCGGTCCGGCGTCAGCGCGCGGTCGCGGTGCTGCGCGACGGCGTCGTCGTTCAGCATCGCCCGGATGTCGTCGTGGGACAGCCGGGTCGTCTTGGCGACCTCGTGCGAGGTCCGGAATCCATCGAAGAAGTGCAGGAACGGCAGCCGCGTCTCGAGGGTAGCGGCGTGCGAGACCAGCGCGAGGTCGTGGGCCTCCTGCACCGATCCAGAGGCGAGGATGACCCAACCGGTCTGTCGCGCGGCGTAGACGTCCGAGTGGTCGCAGAAGATCGACAGCGCGTGCGTCGCCAGGGACCGCGCCGCGACGTGGATGACGACGGGCGTGAGCTCGCCGGCGATCTTGTACATGTTGGGGATCATCAGGAGCAGCCCCTGAGACGACGTGAAGGTCGTCGTCAGCGCGCCGGCCTGCAAGGCGCCGTGGACTGCGCCTGCGGCGCCGCCCTCCGACTGCATCTCAACGACGCGGGGTACGGTGCCCCAGACGTTGGGCTTGCCACGCGCCGCCCAGGCGTCGGCATGCTCGCCCATGGCCGATGCGGGCGTGATCGGATAGATCGAGATGACTTCGTTGGTATGGTAGGCGATGTCAGCGACTGCTTCGTTCGCGTCCCAGGTGATCGAGGTTTGTTCAGACATGAGCTCCTCCAGCATCCCGTCGATCGGGAATGGGTCGAGCCGGGGTTTGCAGTGGTTGTGCCACCCGCGGAGCCGGTCATGACGGGCGGCCCGGTCGGGGGCGGCGCAAGAATTGCGTTTGTTGCTTATGATTGCGCAATTGCTGCGTCGCCTGGCGACGGATCGCGCGCTGGTCGGCCGGGGAGGCGCATAGAGTGCGAACCTGCTTCACGGCTGGGCGTCCCGGACGGGGACAGATTCCTGTTCGCACCCGTCGCGAGGTGAACAGAAGGCGGGGCGGGAGAAGGGCAGGACGCGCAGGGCCTGGCGTGAGCCCGGTCAGCGCCGACCGCCTCAGAACGGGTTGTCGTAGCGGTCGTAGCGCTGCACCCGCTTGTATCGCACCCCCACCTCCACGTCTGCGACGCGCGCGTCGCGATCGCCGCCCGGCACGGTCACCTTGAAGGTGCGCTTGCTGCCGTTGATGGAGATCGCCACGGTCGCCTCCACAGGCGCGCTGGTGTCGCCGCGCCGGACGACCTCGATCTGGTAGTGCCCGACGGGCGCGAAGGCCATGGCGATGGCCTCGATCGCGTCCTTCTTGCCGCTGCCGACGGCGTGCCCCTGCTCGCCGGTCAGCACCATGCGGCCTCGCTTGCCGCGGGCCACCGAGGAGGAGGGCACATCGGGGCTGATCCGCTCGCCGTAGGGCAACACCAGCGACAGGTCGAGGTCCGCCGGGCCCTCCCAGCTCAGCGTGATCGTGCCCGCCCCGCGCAGGTCCACCTTGTCGTCGCCGCGAGCGCCCTGAATCCGGGCGTCGATGGCGTCGGCGCGGCTCTGCTGGGCGCGGTCGAGCCGGGCGCGGCTGCGGAGCTGCTGGAGCCTGGCGCGGGCGGCGGCCGGCTCGACGAAGCTCTGCGCCATGACCAGCTCGAGCTCGTCGTTCACGTCGCCGCCGCTGCCCAGCAGGGCCTTGCGGGCGGCCACGGCGAGGTTGTGCTGGCCGCGCAGGGTGAGGTGCTCGGCCCAGCGGCGGAGGCCGTTGGCGTCGGCGGGGGCGAGCTCGATGGCGTTGCCGAAGTGGACCTCCGCCAGCTCGGGCTCGCCGGTGCGGGCCAGGAGATCGGCGACCTTCCACTGCGCCTCGGCGCTGTTCGGGTCCTTGTCGAGCCACGCGCGGGTGGCGTCGAGGGCGGACGCGGCGTCGCCACGCTGGATGAAGTGCTTGACCATCCGGCGGCGGTAGTCGCGGCGGAGCGGCTCGGCGTCGATCCGGGTCTGGAGGGCGCGCACGGCGTCGCTCATCGCACCGGCCGGCTCGGCGGACACGCTGCTGATCGTGACGTAGGGCTGGGCGATCGTGGTGGTGTAGTGCCGGCCGCGCCCGCCGCCGCCACCACCGCCACCGCCGAAGTCGGCGAGGTCGTCCAGACCGCCCTTGCTGCGCCTCGGCGAGGACGGGCGCGCGGCGGAGACCTTCTTGGCTGGCGCACGGCTGGCTTTGGCTGCGCCGCCGGCGGCCTTGCCGAACCCGCTCCCTGCGCTCTCGCCGCCCGCCGAGATGCCGGAGTCCCCCTGCTCGGCCCTGGCGAGCTCGGGGTCGGCGCCGTCGACGCTGGCGCCGCTGGCCGGCGCGTCCGAGGGGCCGAAGGCATCGTCGAGGGGCGGCGAGGGCGGAGCGGGCTCGTCCGTGGAAGGGGCCTCGGCGGTCGGCGTGGCGTCGGCGTCCTCGGCGTCCTCCAGGCTCTTGCTGTCGTCCTTGGCGGCTTTGTCGTCGGCCTTGGCGTCGCCCTTGCCGTCCCAGTAGTCCCGATTCTTGTTCCGGTCGACCCGGAACTCCCGGTACATCCGCTCGCTCTCGAGGACGAGGAAGGCGGTGTAGCGGCTCATGACCGTGTGGCGCGTGCTCGTGGCCACGATCGCATCCCTGGCGGCGTCGCCCTCGTACTGCGTCAGGTGCTCGACGTGGCGCTGCGCCCACGTCCGCGGCACGAAGCTGCCGGTCTGCGACTCGCGCTCGCTCAGCCGGACGGCGAAGGGCTGGGCGAACGGCTGCTCGCCCACCATCCCCGTCAGCGTCACCTGGCCGTCGACCTCGCCCTTGAACCGCCCCACCACCATCAGCTCCTCACCTTGCCGCAGCGTCGGCACAAACCGAGGGTACACAGCCTCGACCTGATCCGAGCTGAACGTCAGCGCCGCTTGCCGCAGCGTCCGCCGCCCCGTCGACACCGCCATCGCCTCCGCCCGCTGCGGCACATCCTCGCCGCGGTTCAGCACCTCGGCGACGCCGCCGAACCGACGGGTCAGCCGCTGCAAGAACGCCGTGTCCACGTCGCTGCCGATCCCGATGGCGTGCACCGTCGGCCGCCGGTTCCCGAACGCGCCCTCGATGGCGTCGAGCAGCGCGTCGTAGCGCGTCTCGCCCAGCGTGGCGTGCCCGTCGCCGAGGTAGACCACCACCGGGTCGACCGCGTCCCCGAGCTGCCGCGCCGCCGCCGTGAACATCCCCTCGACGTGGCTCGCGCCCGCCGGCTTCTGCCCCTCCAGGAACGCCAGCGCCTCCTGCACGTGCTCCGTGCTGGCGCCCTGCAGCCCCTGCCCGAACGAGGTCATCGTCTGGTTGCCGGCGATGATGTTGAACCGGTCGTCTGGCCCCAGGTGGGTCAGCCAGCTCGCCACGGCCGCCGTCTGCGCCTTCAGGTCGCCCTCGGCGGTCCCGTACGACGTGTCCACGATGAAGACATGATCCCGCCTCCGCTCCGGCGCCGCGTTGGGCTCCGGCGCGCCGACCCCGAGCAGGTCGGGCCGCAGCACCATCATGAAGTAGGCCCCCGCCTCACCCTCCGGTCCCTTGCCCGTGTAGACCGCGGCGGGCGCGTACTGCGGCAGCTCCCACTCGAGCACGACGTCGTGCCGCGGCGAGAAGCCCTCCTTGTCGAACCGCACCTTCGCCGTGTTGGCCGCGGCCCCGGCGCCCTGGTCGATCGACGCCGCATACATGGGCGTCCGCACGCTCTGCATCGGCTGCGCGGCCTCCACCTCCGCCGTGTACGTGAAGCGATCGATGGCGACCTTGCCCGTCCGCGGCAGCGGATAGGTGTACCGCGTCTCGGTGCCGTCGGCCGACAGCACCTGCGTGTACCACAGGATGATCTTCGGCTCCCCGCCCCCGAAGATCGGGAAGATCCTCATCTGGAAGGTGTTTCCGCCCTTCCACTCGAGCAGCGCCGGGTCGCGCGGACGGATCCAGTCCGCCACGATCTGATCAAAGATCTTCACCGCCCGCTGCTTCTCGACGATCTCCCCCTCCATCAGCTTGCCGTTGACCTCCATCGCGAACCGCACGATCGAGGCATCCGGCGGCAGCGGGAAGGTGTAGTAGCCCTCCAGCGTCTGGTGCGTGTTGTTCTTGAACACCTGCTCGACCTCGGTGCGCGCCACCCGCCCCCGCACGGTCGTGTTCACCGTCAGCGACTGGATCGAGATCGACTCCGGCAGCTCCTGCCGCGTCGCCGGGTTCTTGCCGTAGATGTTGCCGACGCCGCGTGGCGCCTCGCCGCTGTCCTCGGCCTCGGCCTCCACCCGCAGCTCCTGCGCCCAGGCGGTCTGGTAGGCCAGCGACGCGCTCGGCCGGATCGTCACAGCGCCGCCCTCCGCCATCGCCGACTCACCCGCCGCCAGCGGCTTGACGTCCGCCCCGCTCTGCAGCGTGGCCGACCCCGACAGCAGGCTGATCCGCGTGCGCGCGCTGCCATCCGGCGCCGTCTCCGCCCGCACGGCCACGCTGCCGCGCTGCAGCTCCACCTTGCCCGCTGGCGTGTCGATCCGCGCCGTCCCCGGCGTCTCCAACAGCACCCGCCCCCGCTCCAGCTGAAGCTCACCCTTGCCCTGCACCACGAGCTGCGAGCCCGCGTCGATCTGCAGCGTCGAGTCGTCGCTCAGGTGCACCGCCGCCCGCACGACCGCGTCCGTGTTCACCGTCGCGCCCACCGCGATCTCCGCCCCCCGCGTCACCGCGGCGCAGTCCGGGGCGCAGACCTGCATGGCCCCCTCCCCCGCCAGCGTCTCCACCTTCCCCCAGTCCACGGGGGCCACGGCCTCGGCGGCCTTCTCGGCGGTCGGCGCCTCGGTCGTGGGCTTCGGCGCGTCGTCGCACGCCGCGGTCAGCGCGATGAGAAAGAGGGGAAGGATCAGCAGGGAGCGTCTCATGGAGGGCCTCGCGGCAGGAAGGGACGAAGCAGGACAGGCCTTCAACGTCCCAGGGGCCAAAGGGGTCTACAGGGCGAGGGCCATTCTGCGCGCCGCGCCGCCGGGATACCAGCGCGCGGGGGCTTCAGGCCGGCGTTTCGGGGAGGTAGAGGCGGGGGTGGGGCGATGTTAGCGAGATTGTTGGGGGTGGCTTCGCCCCGAAGACGGGAGGCGGGAGGCCGAAGGCGGAGCGGATGAGCGTGCGGTGGGGACGGGTGCCCGCCCTCGCGCCCCTCTCTCTTGCCGGCTGCGTTCCCTTCCGGTACTGTCGCACTCCTCATTGCGTGAGCCTCCCGTCCTGTCACCCAACCCTGGATCGCTTGTGCCGCGCCCGAGATTTCGCCCCGATGCAGGCTCGTCTCGACCCGCCCAGCCCGCTCACCCTCCTGGGGCTTGCCTTCCACCTCTGGGAGGCCGCCAACATCCTGCGCGGCAGCCCCGTCGACCGCACCGACTGGAGGTCCTGCATTCTGTCGCTGCTCGTCTTCAATCGCATCTGCGATGTCTGGGACGAAGCGCACGACGCACTCGACCCGCGCGAGGGCGAGACCAGCGACGACCCCGCCTGCGGCACCAACAATATGCTTCTCCCCGCCGGGCCCAATACCGACCTCATCGCGACCCCTCTTCGCCCCAGAGCTGCCACACCATGGAGCCAACCATGCTGACCTCCATTCGGCTTGAGAACTTCCGAGGCTTCAAGTCCTTCGAGGCCAACCTCGGGTCCATCACCGCGTTCCTCGGGCCGAACAGCTCGGGCAAGACGACCGTGCTGCACGCGATTCGGTTGGGCTGCGAGCTTCTGCGCATGGCCATCGCCAGCGACACGCCCGCCAAGCTCAGCCCGACGGAGGGGAAGACCTGGATCATCGTCGCTGGTGGCCTGCTGATCGGCGATCACACGAAGCTCCTGCCGCTCGCGGACTGGAGGGCGCTGTTCGTGGACCAGGCCGTGGGAGAAGGCGTGAGCTTCACCATCGACCTCGGCTTCGAGGACGCTGACGAGATCCAACAGATCTGGGCCCGCGTCTCGTGTGCGCGAAACGCGCAGCTCAAACTGGAGCTCAAGGTCCGGGCGCCCCAGGCGGTCGAGCTTGTCGCGAACAAGTCTGTGAGGTCGTCGCTCGTCACAAAGCAACTCACGGAGTTCCTCGTCGATCACGCGCCGCTCGCCGTCCTCGTCCCTCCCTTCTACGGCACGGTTCGGGACGAGGAGCTGCGGTCGAGGGCCGTGATCGACCGCTTGCTGGGTTCGGGCGACCAGAGCCACGTGGTGCGCAACCTCGTCTCGAGCCTTGAACTCGACCAGTTCGAGCAGCTCAACGCCTACCTCCAGGATGTGCTCGGCGTGAGGCTGACCTACCGCACCTCAGGTGACAGGCTCCAGACCGAGTCACCGCTCGTGGTCCAGTTCAAGGACTCGGACGGGGACATCGAACTCTCGGCGGCTGGGGCGGGACTCGTGAACCTCATCTCGCTCTACACGGCGCTCTCGCGCTGGCGGCACGAGAGCGCCAGGCGCAGGGTCATCTTCCTGCTCGATGAACCCGAGGCCCACCTCCACCCGCGGCTCCAGGCCGAGAGCGCTGAGCGGCTCGGTCGCCTCGTGGTCGATCAATACGGGGCGCAGCTGATCCTTGCCACCCACTCGGTCGACATCCTCAATCGGCTCTCCACGAGCGGCGCGCTGCTTGTCCGCTGCGACCGCACCGCCGAGCCGAGCGCCGTCCCTCTCGACAGCGACACCAAGCTGTTCGACGACCTCGCCGACTGGGTGGACCTCACGCCCTACACGGCCATCAACTTCCTGGCGTCGCGTCGTGTGCTCTTCTGCGAAGGTCCGGGTGACAAGGCGCTGCTGCAACGCTTTGGCGAGCTGCGTTATCGCAACGACCCGAAGCAGGCCGAGCGCTTCCGCCGCTGGGCCATCGTCCAACTCGACAGCGCCTCCAAAGCCCCGATCGCCGACCTGCTGGGGCGGCTCCTCCAGAGCGACGCGATCAAGGCCAAGGCGAAGGGGGGTGGCTTTCAGGTGGAGGTCGTGCTGGACCGTGACCACGGGCGACAGCCTGGAATTCAGACGCAGGCGACGGGCGACGTCACGACGACGACGACGGTCTGGAGCCATCACAGCATCGAGTCCCTGCTCCTGGAGCCGGCGTTGCTCGCGTTATGGGTGCGCGCACGGGTCGGCCCCGCCGCGCCGCCCGACCTCGTCGAACGCATCGGCGCGGCCTTGAAAGCGGCCAACAGTGACGCGGCGCTGAACGACGCTGCTGTTGTGCAGCTCAGCGCCAAACTCGCGTTGGGGGACCTCGAGGACAAAGACGGGAAGCCCGTCGGCGGGGAACAGAAGTTCATCCGTGCCCAGACGCTCGCTCGTGAATGGCTCAACGCGGAGCCGTGGGTGTGGCAGCGTGGCAAAGACCGCGCCCGCTTCGTGCTGGGTCGGATCCGCGAGTCCCTCCCGCCGGCCGCGAAGAACCAGTTCCCGACCGATGTGATCGCGCTCATCAAGAAAGCCTCGCTGAACCTCATCAGCGATCCGATCGAGGCGATCCCCGCCGAGGTCGTCTCGCTTCTCGACCGTCTGGTGACCCCATGACCTTCACCGAAGCCAGCACCGTCGAGCAACTCGTCCGCGACCTCCTGTGCGGCGGCGTCACCCACCACACCACCGTCGGCCCTGGTCTCGCTCGCCGCGGTGGCCAGCTCAGAAGCCGTTCGGAAAGCCATGCTCAGCGCTGTTCGACCAGGCGTACGGCGACGTGCGGCAGTATGACCGAGACACGCGCGTTCGCGCCGCCATGCTGGCTTCTATCCATACGGCGCGGGCCGGCTGCGACGGTGTCGAGAGCGGTTTCGACATGATCTCGGGCCGTGCCAATCCGCCGCTGAGGCGCTATCGTGGCGGTCGGGGTTCCATGGATAGACCGTGGCAGCGGCGGCGGGCGGTGGGTGCATGAGGCCGCCATTCGGCCACGCTGTGGATAGAAGCCAGCCACCATGGCGTGCGGGTTGACAGTCGGCGCCGGTTCCGCTTTGATAGAGGAATCGTTACGTGTGTCATAAGGAGGTTTCGATGGAGATGAGAACGTCGGCGTATCTTAACCTGCGTGTGTTCCCCACCGGGCGCGCGCTCTTTGCCCTTCACCT
>Ga0100377_1001124_pt1 | contig 23251 bp, 16 predicted proteins | sample CryGeymeta201501_FD_83664 | JGI IMG/M metagenome (GOLD analysis project Ga0100377, IMG submission 83664) | Groundwater microbial communities from Crystal Geyser aquifers in Utah, USA - Crystal Geyser metaG 2015-01 | ecosystem: Environmental > Aquatic > Deep subsurface > Groundwater | place: USA...
ATCGTAGGCCCCAACTGCGTCGGTATAATCATTCCATCGCTCAACCTCAACGCCAGTTTCAGCTCGGGAATGCCCAAATCCGGAAACCTGGCTTTTATCTCTCAAAGTGGCGCGCTATGTGCCGCCATTCTTGATGCGGCCATTCAGGAAAACTTCGGTTTTAGTCATTTTATCAGCATCGGTTCCATGCTGGACGTGGATTTCGGAGACTGCATCGATTATCTGGGAAACGATCCCAAGGTCAAAAGCATCCTCCTTTACATCGAAAGCCTGACCCACTTCAGGAAGTTCATGAGCGCGGCGAGGGCGGTATCTCGGGTGAAGCCCATTGTGGCGCTTAAATCCGGACGCAGTGCCGCAGGAGCACGGGCGGCGGCATCCCACACCGGTGCCATGGCAGGAGAAGATGTCGTCTATGATGCGGCGTTCAAGCGGGCGGGGATTGTACGGGTGGATACCTTCGAGGAGCTGTTCGATTGTGCGGAGTTGATGGCCAAGCAAGCTCGGCCCAGGAGTTCCGATCTGGTCATCATCACCAACGGGGGAGGACCGGGTGTGATGGCTGCCGATGCACTTGCCCGGTACGGTATCGAGCCTGCTTCCATGAGTACTGAGACCCTGAAAGCACTGGATGACGTTCTGCCTCCGTTGTGGAGCCGGAACAACCCCATCGACATGATCGGGGATGCCACTGCAGACTGCTACGAAAAAACTCTGAAAATCTGCCTGAAAGAAGAACGCCCGGGCGGTATTCTTGTCATTATGGTTCCCCTGGCCCTGTCTGATCCCGCCGATGTTGCAAAAAAGGTGGCGACAAGCCTTTCCGATAAAATGGTTCCGGTCTTTACGTCATGGATGGGAGGCAAAGTTGTCCAGAAGGGGATCGAAATCCTGAACCAGGCCGGCATACCGACTTACGATACACCAGAAAAAGCCGTCCGGGCGTTTCTTTATATGGTCGCCTATTCCAGGAACCTCGAAACGCTAATGGAAATCCCGCCGCGTTTTCTAAAAAAAATTTCCTGCGACAAGGATCGGGCTGCCGGCCTGATTGCCGCCGCCCTGAACGGCCCGTGTCCAACGCTGACGGAAGATGCTTCCAAGGCTGTTCTGGAGGCTTACGGCATCCGAGTCAATCCCGTACAGTTCGCTTTGTCGGAATCAGAGGCCGTATCCAGAGCCGAAAGGCTGGGGTATCCTTTGGCCATGAAGCTGATCTCACCGGATATCACTCACAAAACGGAAGCGGACGGCGTTCATCTTGATTTAAACAGCCCGGAAGAGATCCGGAAGAGTTATCACCGCATCATGCAAGGCGCAAAAGCCTATAACCCCGATGCCCGTGTCATGGGCGTCTCCTTGCAGCCATACATTGAACGCCCGGATTACGAACTGTTAATTGGCGCCAAACGGGATGAAAACTTCGGTCCGGTGATCCTGTTCGGTTTGGGCGGCATCTTTACTGAAATCCTCAAGGATTGCGCCATCGGCCTTCCACCCCTTAATCGCCTCCTGGCCCGAAGGCTGATGGAGGAAACTCGGGCATACCGACTGTTGCAAGGTTATCGGAATCGCCCTCCTGCAGACATGGCCCTTTTGGAGGAGATGCTTGTAAGGCTGGCCCAGCTCGTCATGGATTTTCCTGATATCGCCGAACTCGATATGAACCCTGTGGCGGTTAAAGACGGAATACCTTGCGCCCTGGATGCCCGTCTGGTGTTGAAACGAAGCACCAAACCTTCCCCGATGCATCTGGTCATTAGTCCGTATCCGCAGGATCAGGAGGCCTCCATAACCACCCGAACCGGCATTTCCCTTTTCATTCGGCCCATCATACCAGAGGATGCCCCGCTGCTGGAGGTTTTATTTTATAGACTTTCACCGAATACTATTTACTATCGATTTTTCCATCATATGAAGACCATTACTCCTGAAATGCTGGCAAGACTGACGCAGATCGACTATGACAAAGAAATTGCCCTGGTGGCGTTGGAAAAAAATGAAAAAGAGGAGAGGATTCTCGGGGTGGCCAGGATTATTTCCCATCCGGACGGAAAGCAGGCCGAGTTTGCCATCGTCATCGCCGATCCATGGCAGGGGAAAGGAATCGGTGCTGTTCTCCTGGAACATGCGCTGCGCATTGCCAAGGGCCGATCCATCGAGACCGTGTGGGGTGGCGTTCTGCAGGAAAATATTCACATGCAGCGACTTGGAAAAAAGATGGGATTTGCGATGAAATACAATCGGGAATCCGGAGTGTATGATTTGACCATCGACCTGAACTCGACGACTCTTTGAAAATCGGCACCTAAAAGAATAAGGGAGATAAGATGATTCGAACGTTTTTAATAAAAGCAACTATTTTGCTGGCTGCTTTGACCGTTTTGGGATGCATTGATGTCGAAGATGACCCCCCATCAGAGGACCCATGGTCCCCGCCGACACTCACCCGCGGAATCCAGTGGACTCGTAATAATCCCATGCTCATCAGCGGTCTTACCGTTTCCATGGGGCCGCCGCCGGCGCGCTTCGTAAACGACTATTTCAACGGGTTTTATGCCAATGCCGTCCACCTGTGGGAAGACGGCCTTCCCGAGGAGATGGACGCATGGGCCGCCGTGGGAAATCCGAGTTTTCGCTTCGTGTCCTGGATGCAGCCGGACGGCACCAGCCGGGCCAACGGAATTTTGGTCGGGGGGTATCCCGCAAATGCTGTAGGCAGAATCGGCTACCAGATCGGAGACGAACCCATGACCCTGGCCGAATTCTTCCAGTGCGGAACCGGAATTAATGCCATCAGAGCCTATGACCCCGAGGCTCTTTTGATTATGAATTTTTCTTTTCTGGCACCGGAGGTCGACCAGATGATCGAATATTATGGCCAGAATATGGACGGTGATGTGATCAGCCACGATGTTTATACCTGGACCAGCAGCGTATACCAACATCTTGCAAAATTCCGTCGAGCCGGTCTGAGGTACAACAAACCCTATTGGCGCTATCTCTATTCCCATTATTCGGACCGGGAAGAGGTGATCTCGGAATCGGATCTGCGATGGGAGGCGTTCATGGGGCTTGTTTACGGATATACCGGCCACACCTGGTTTATTTACCAGATCGCGGAGAATAATGTGCTCGATCCAGCCTTTTTTACCAGGCAAGCCGATTTTAATGCACCCAAGACCAGCCTGTGGACTGTTGCGGCCCAGATCAACGCGGAGATGACCCGCCTGGGAAGGGCCGTCACTCAGATGACCAGCACCGACGTCCGGTATGTTTCCACTACCAATTATTACATTCCCCCCGGCGCGGTGCCGTGGTCACGGGGCGCCGGAGGCGATCCGTATGTCACCGACATCGCACCGGCGCCTGGTCATGAATATCTTGAAATTCTTGCAGGATTTTTTAGAGATGATTCCGGAGAATTTTACGTCATGGTTCAAAATGTCCGGCACACCCACGGGGATATTCCCATCAATCGGGAGGACCCCGGAATAGTACGCATCGCGTTTGATTTTTCCAGGGCGCCTTCGGGAGTCGATCGGTCCAAGATATTAAGCCTGAATAAGCTCATGGGAGCCCTTGACCATATTCCTTTGACCAGTACCGGAGGGAACACGGCGTATCTTGACATTGCCTTGGCTGCAGGGGACCCCTTTTTATTCAAATATGCCACGCAAGCCCCATTTGCAATGAAATGATATCTTCATTCCCTGCACACATTAACTGCTTTAAATTGCATGGAAAAGCGTCGAAAAGGTTCCCATGGTCCTTTTGTTTAATACAACATATATGTGTTTGAGCAAAAAAAGATACAATATGTAGTTGACAAGAGTTTTTTGGGGATGTAAGCTGCCGACCCGAAAACACAATGTCGGGATGCATCAACGCGAAGAGGCAGCCATGGGAACCATCTTGGTGATTGATGACGAAAAAAAGATCTTGAAAATGCTTCAGATGGCATTGGAGGCTTACGGATACCGCGTAGAGGTTGCAAGCCAGCGGGAAAGAAGGGGTAAAAAAATTCGATGCCGCCCATTTCGACGCGGTCATCACCGACCTGGTGATGCCCGGGTTGGACGGAAAAGAGGTGGTCCGTCACATCCGGGAATCCGAGCGGAGCCGTACACCGGTCATCGGAATATCGGGGACACCCTGGCTTCTGGAGACAGCCGATTTCAATTCGGTCTTAGCGAAGCCCTTTTCCATCGTATCCCTTGTGCAGCATTTACAGGAGCTGGCACCGGCGTAAAATCCGGAACGGCTTCAAAAGCTCAAGGGGACGCTCCCGCATATCGCTTCAGAACCGAAATAGGCCGTTTTCGTATATCGTCGTTTTTTCCCCACCTTTTCAGATGCGCGGTGATGCGTTTTTTCCCCGTGTTTACCATTTCCCAGCGATTAGCAGGGTCATAAAACCCCAAAGGACAAATTGTATGGAAGAGATCCTGGAATTGACCAAAACGCTGATCCGGTTTCAAACGGTTCAATCCAAACCCGATGAGATTCAGCGGTGTACTTCGTTTATTGAGAACTACCTTAAAACGCATGGAGTTTTATGTGAGTGTATGGAGCATGAAGGTGTTCCTTCCATCTGGATCATGCCCCAAAATCGGAGAGTACCCATTTTACTCATGAGTCACCTGGACGTGGTGGATGGCCCCGCCGAACTTTTTGAACCTAGCGTCCACGATGGGAGGGTCTTCGGACGTGGGAGCATCGACGACAAATATGCCGTGGCGTTGTCCGTGGTATTGATGAATCGTCATGTGGCTCGTTTGCAAAGAGAAGGCTTAGACCAAAACTGTGCGGCGATGGGAGTCCTGATCACCGGAGACGAAGAACTCGGCGGACAAAACGGAGCTAAAAAGGCCCTGGAAAAGATTCAGGCGGATTTTGGCATCGCATTAGATGGCGGAAGCGTTGGTCAAATCGTGGTCAAGGAGAAGGGGCTGTTGACTCTGAAACTGATAGCGGAAGGGAAAGCCGCCCACGGTTCCCGTCCCTGGCTGGGTAAAAACGCCATTGATTTTCTTATCGAAGATTATCATAGGCTCAAATCGCTTTTTCCGAATCCTGAAGGCGATCATTGGCATCGAACCATGAGTTTCAACATCGTTTCCGCCGGGAAATCTTTTAACCAGGTTCCTGAAATTGCAGAGGCGGTTTTCGACATCCGCTACACCGAAAATGACGATATCGAAGAGCTGTATAAAATGATGCGGGGCTCGGTGCATGGGGATCTGCAGATCATCAGAAAAGAGCCGATCTTTATCGGCGGAAACTCTCCTTTCGTCGATTTGCTGCTGGAGGATAGCCCGCAAAGCAAAATTACTTTCGAGCATGGGGCCAGTGATGCCCGGTTTCTTTCTGAGTTCGGTATTCCCGGCGTGGTGTGGGGGGCGGACGGTGAACAGAGTGCCCACAGCAGAGATGAACATGTCGTTATTTCCAGCATTCAGGCATTGTATGACCGCTTGGAGGCTTTTTTCGAAAGGATCGGCGGCGGACTGCATGTCGGCGGATGCCGAAACAGGGTGTGACGACGGAAGGGTTGGATTATGGAGATGCCGGAAGGCTTTACGATTTCAGGATATTATCCGGGGGTTATCGGAAAGATGACCGAGCTCCATGCTGTTTATTATCATTTTCAATGGGGATTCGACATGTCTTTTGAAATCCAGGTTGCCAGAGAGGCGGCGGATTTCCTGGAAAATTTTAACGCAAAAAGAGATGGATTCTGGGCGGCCCGGGTGGGTGACGCTTTTGCAGGCTGCATCGCATTGGATGGAAGGCTTAGAGAAACCCAAGGAGCCAGGATCCGTTGGTTCATCGTGGGCCCTGCATTTCAAGGCAAAGGGCTGGGACGTTTTTTGCTCCGGAAGGCCGTAGAATTTTGCACCATCGAAAAGGGAATGCGGAAAATATTTTTATTGACCTTCAGGGGACTTGACTTGGCCAGAAGATTATACGAGGGCGAGGGGTTCCGACTCGTCGAAGAACAGGAGATTCATCACTGGGGAGCTAAAATTTTGGATCAGGAGTTCCACCGTCCGGTTGGGCCATGATTCCGGTTCTTAGGATTCCATCAGGTCGCCGGGACCTTGTATTGGATCCTCAAGTGCGGGCCCAAGCAAGGTTGCCGCTTCCCTGTCCAATAAATACACTATCTCGCCGCCTTGAGGATGAATCCGTTGAGCCGGAACTTCAGGATTTGGGTTCAGGATCACCCGGGCGACGATGGATGCTTTTTGTCGGCCGGAGACCAGGAAACATAAGTGCCGTGTCGCATTGATCGCTTCGAAGGTCAGGCTGAGACGCCAGGTTTTTGGGTCGCCACCCTGAGCCAGAGTGGTCCAGCGTCGTGGGGTTTCGGAATCGATGGTTTCCGGGAATAGAGAGGCCACATGTCCGTCGGCGCCTAAGCCGAGAAAGACGAGATCAAAGAGAAGCCCTCCTTTGCCGAATCGATCATGAAAGAGGCGAAGTTCGGATTCGTATCGATCCGCTCGTGTCTTTAAGGGTCCTGATACAGGCATGGGGTGGATGTGATCCCCGGGAATCGGGACATGCCGTAAAAGGTCCTGCCGCGCCGTGCCGAAATTGCTGGATACATCCGAATAGTCCAACATCCGTTCATCGACCCAGAACAGGTGAGTACGATCCCAGGGAATGCCGGAAAGATAAGGTTCCCGGATCAGCCGTCTATGGACAGGGCGTGGGGTGCTTCCACCTGAAAGGGCTGCGGCGAACCATCCTTTCACATGGACGCTTCTTTCGGCGGCCTCCATAAACAGTGCCGCCCCTTTTTCTGAAAATTCGGATAAGTCGCCGGCAACAAGGATTTTGCAGTTGGCCATTTGAGTTAAAACAGATGATTGAAGCGTTTCAATCAAATAAACTCTGCTGTTGCAAAAGCTGAGGATGTCCCAGATCCAAGGCGTCCAAGGGCGAAGCCGTAGTATATTACTGCGAGCCCTTGGCAACGAAGGAGATGGGGCATCTTCAGCTTTCCCTCCGGGTAAAAAACATGACAGATTTTCTTTGTTTTAGAAGTCACGGAAAGTTTATTCGCGAGCCATGCCTGAACGTATTCAAATGCCCTGTTATCATTCTTTTTTCTATACCTTATCGTGTTTGTTATGCAACTGCAGGGATAATAGCGCTTGGGCTGCATCCGGTCTTGGTCCTCCCGCAGGATAGGAATGCAGCATCTCCTTCCGGAAGGCACATTGTTCACACGCGTTCAAAATCGGCGTTAAAAAAGCCCAGCAGGCCTCGACACCGTCTTGACGCCAGAAGAGCATCTGGTCGCCGGTCATGCAATCGATCAAAACCTTTTCATAGGCACCCAAAAAAAGTTCTCTGGCATTTTGATGGTATTTGAAATCCAGAACGGCGCTTCCGAGGCACATTTTTGCCCCGGCTTTTTTGGTTTGGAAGCTTAATTGAATGTGTTCTTCGGGATAGATGCCGAGTACCAGCCGATTGGGAGAAATGGCCTCATCGAAAGTTTTGCGAAACATGCAGTGAGGCACATCTTTGAAAGTGATCACGATTTCGGTTCGTTTTTCCGAAAGTCGCTTCCCGGATTCCAGGAAGATCGGAACACCTTGCCATCGCCAGTTGTCGATGAAGACCTTCATCAGGGCGTAGGTGGGTGTCAGCGATCCGGAACGCACTCCAGGCTCTTCCTGATAGGCCGGAAGGACTTTCCCGGTTGAGAATCCGCGTGCATACTGTCCCAGGATGAGAAATGCCCGGAGATCATCCACCGGAAAAGGCCGAAGAGAGCTAAAGACCTTGGCTTTTTCATCCCGGACCGCTTCGGATTCGAATCGGGGAGGGGGTTCCATGGTTGTCATTGCCAGCAACTGCATCATGTGATTTTGGAACATGTCCCGGATGACGCCGGCCTGGTCATAGTATCCGGCGCGATGCTCCACACCCACTGTTTCAATGGCTGTGATATGAATCGAAGCAATATATTTTCGGTCCCATATCGGCTCAAAAACAGCGTTGGCGAACCGAAAGATCAGGATGTTCTGAACGGTTTCCTTGGCAAGATAGTGATCGATTCTGAAGATTTGATGTTCCCTGAAATGGGAATGAATCTGTCGATCAAGCGCCATGGCGCTTTTCAGGTCATAGCCAAAAGGCTTTTCCACAACCAATCTGGACCATCCTAAACCTTCCGACTTCTCAACTCCGAGTCCGGCATCTCCAAGGAGGTTGACGGCAGGGGCATAAAGATCCGGGGGAAGCGCCAGGTAAAAGAACCTGTTTCCGGATGTTTTCCTTTGTCGGTCCAGAGACCGGAGTGCTTTTGCAAGCCTTTTTCCGGATTCGGCGTCTTCATAGGAAAGCCGCTGGTAGGCAAGGGTTCTTGAAAAATTATTCCACTTTACCGCATCAAATATCCCGGCATTTTTCAAGGCGGTCTGTGTTTGATCCCGAAAATTCTCAAGGCTTATTTCGGTGCGACCGCAGCCGACAATGGTCAAGGGATCCGGTAATGCTTTGTTTTTAAAAAGATTGAAAAGGGCCGGAAGAAGCTTTCGGTTGGCGAGATCCCCGGTGGCACCCATGATGATAAAGATGCACGGTTCAAGAGGAGTTTCGATCGGACATGAAGCAAAATACGCCATATGAAAAAAATCTTGTGAACCTTTGATCCTTAAAACTGCCGATTTCAGCCGGCATGAAGTTTTTTTATCGTTTCATATTTTCCGATCTCATTAGGCGATGGACCCCGGCCGGTGTCAGCCGAACGATCTATTTTTATTAACAAATGATCGAATGTCAAATAAATATCCATGATCATCTGAATAATATCTCAAGTTTCAGCGGCAGAGCATCGGTTGGTTTCTACATACTACTTAGAATGGGGGCTCCACATCTCCTGCAAAGCTCGAAAGCAGGGATTATTCCCTCATCGGTAGAAAAATTGTAGACTAAATATGAACCTGGGACGTCTTTAATGTTCAAAAAGGGCAGAAAAAGGAGGAATCCCATGAATAAAAAAAGCTTTCTCACAATCATCTTGGTTTCAATTACCTGTTTGGCGTTCCTGAGTGTTTCCAGTGCTTACGCAAGAAGTCCCCAGCAATATCGGTGGGAAGGCGTGGCCATTGGGGTCGGCGCCGCAATTATAGGAAGCGCCCTGTTGCATCCACCTTATTATCACAGACCTTCACCGCCGCCGTTTTACCATCATCCCCCGTATTACCCAAGGCCGGACTGTGATAGCTGGGAGGTGAGGCGGGAATGGGTTCCCCCTCAGTATGATTGGGTGTGGATTCCTGATCACTATGATCATAGGGGCTGTTGGGTTCCGGGATACTGGGAAAAACGGCTGATTTATCCGGGCCGGTGGGAAGAAAGGCGCTATCGCCTGTGTGACAGATGAGGATGAATAGTCGGTAACCTCAGCCCGGCTAAAAAAAATGACAAGGGCTGTCGGCGGTCCATCAGGGCCTCCGACAGCCCTTGTTTTTTAAAGACTGGTGTGAGTTGTCCGGTCATCACAGCCCCGTTTATTTTAGTGGGAGAATGGATTGCTCGAACATCCGGGATCGGTTACAATAAAATCAAATAGTTTAAAGAGAGTCGATTGAACATCAAAAAGATCCATACGGCGGATGAAAGTCGGCGTTTCTATCGTACAGTTGTGAAGGCAACCCCGAAATGATGGCAAAAATTTCCCAGCCCTATAAGAAGGCGGCGCTTTTAAGCCTGCTGATCGCATTATTGGCCGGCATCGTCATAGTAGGGTACTGTTTTTATTTATCTTTTGAAATCGAGAAACGGTTTTCAGGGCGGCGCTGGCAGATTCCTTCCCGGGTATTTTCGGATGTGACCCTCCTTTTTCCAGGACAGCGAATCAATAAGACTCTGTTTTTTGCGAAACTGAAAGATTTGGGATATCAAGAGGTTAACCGGCATCCTGAATTGCCGGGACAGATGCATATCCTGCCCGCGGCCTTGACCGTTTTTTTGAAAGGTATCCGGGAGACAGGGGAAAAACGAGAGGGCTTTCCGGTCATGATTCGATTCGACGCGGATCAGATTATTTCCATCGATCGCGTGGATCTCAGGGAATCCATTCCTCTTTTGGAGATCGAAGCTGAAGAGCTGATGCATTTTTTCGGACCCGAGAGGGAACAACGGCGGCTGGTATCCATTGATCAGGTTCCCGAGCATCTGGTCCACGCGATTTTAGCCATCGAAGACAATCGTTTTTTTCGACATCCAGGCGTCGACCCCATCGGAATAATCCGTGCGCTTCTGGCAAATTTACGTTCCGGCGCTATCCGGCAGGGAGGGTCCACGCTGAGTCAGCAACTTGCCAAAAATTATTTTCTCACACCGGAACGGACCCTGTCCCGGAAGATCAAAGAACTCCTGCTTGCCCTCACTATGGAAGCCCTTTATAACAAAAAAACCATTCTGGAAATATATCTCAACGAGATTTATTTCGGACAGAAAGGCTCGGTATCGATCAATGGGATCGGAGAGGCGGCGGATTTTTATTTCGCAAAATCAGTCGACCTCCTTTCGCTCAATGAGTCCGCTGTTTTGGCCGGACTTATCAAAGCCCCCAATCGATACTCGCCCCATGCCCATCCTGAAGCGGCCCGGATCCGAAGAAATCAAGTTCTTTCGGCCATGTTCAAAGAAGGATGGATCACGGAAAAACAGCAAAAAGAGACCGAATCGCTTCCAATAAGGGCTGCAAGCGTCACAAGATATGGGAAAAGAGCCCCCTATTTTATGGACCATGTTTCAGAGCAACTGGCCCTCCTTTACCCCAAGGAAGTTTTGTCCGGGTCGGGGTTTGCCATTCATACCACCCTGGACACACAGGTTCAGTCCGCCGCGGAAAAGGCTCTTGACGACGGCTTGAAACGCCTGGAGAAAATCCACCCGGAGCTGAAACGCGTAAAGCCGACCGAGCATCTTCAAGGAGGGCTTATCGTCATGCATCCGAAAACCGGCGCCATCCTTGCCTTGGTGGGGGGGCGGGATTATGGCAGCAGTCAGTTCAACCGGATGACTCAGGCCAGGCGACAGCCCGGAAGCACCATCAAGCCCTTTGTCTACTTGAGTGCTCTGGATTCTCTAACCCCCGCTTCCCTATTGTCCAACGAGCCCAAAACTTTCACGATTGACAGTCATGAATGGCAGCCGAAAAACTACAAGCCGGTTTTCCGGCGCCAAATGCGACTAAAAGAAGCATTGGCCGAGTCTGTGAATCTGGCTACCGTGGATCTGGCCATGCGGGTCGGCATTAAAAAGGTGGTGGAAATGATCCGGAAATTCGGGTTTTCGACACCGATACACCCTTATCCGGCCGTCTCGCTGGGTGTTTTCGAGGTGATTCCCCTGGAGCTTGCCACGGCCTACTGTGTTTTTGCCGGCGATGGTGAGATGCCCTTTCCCCTTTCCCTAAAAGAAGTATATGATGAAAAGGGAAAAACGCTTCAACGCAAATACATGACCTTGTTACCGGTGATTCCTCAATCGAAAGCATATCTCATGACTTCCATGCTGGAATTTGCCGTAACCCACGGCACTGCCCGCTCACTGTCAAGGCTCGGCATATCATTTCCGGTCGCTGGAAAAACCGGAACCACCAATGCTTACCGGGATGCGTGGTTTGTCGGATATACCCCGGAGATCCTGGCACTTGTCTGGGTGGGCTTTGACAACAACAGTTCCACCGGACTTACCGGTGCCGAGGCGGCGCTTCCCATCTGGGCGGAGTTGATGTCTGCGATCAAGCACAGAATTTCAGGCAACATGTTCAAAGTCCCGGAAGGGGTGGTGAAAAAAAATATCTGTGTCGAAAGCGGCGAACTGGCCGTGCCCGGCTTTTGCCCCACCATCGAGGAAGAGGTTTTTCTTGATGAAAATCCACCGCAAAGAGAATGTACACTCCACACAACTGAATATGGGCATTATCCTGACAGACAAGACGGGCCCTAGCATGTCAAAAAGGTCTGTTGGGATTCTTTTATGCATCTTCTTCTTGATACCGGCGGCGTGTGCGCGTCAGGTGATCCGCCGTGTGCCTGCAGGCGATGTTTCCAAGGAGCAGACCGTCGTCACGGAGAAAAAAGGGCCGAGCACCGAAGAACGCCCCGCAGGCCCGGAGATTCCGGTGCCTCCAAAGAGCCCGGGGGAGCTGGCTTCCCTCCGACTGACGGATCAGGCGAGGCGATTTTTAGAGTCCGGAAACGCAGAGTCGGCCATCCGGGTTCTGGAACGATCCGTGGCCTTGCACCCCTACAACGGGGAAGGATATTTTCTGCTCGCCGAGGCGTGGATCCTGAAAAAAGACCCTCAGAGGGCGTTGACTTTCCACCGCCTGGCTCAGACATATCTTAAAGGAGAACCGTCCTGGGAAGAGCGGATCCGGGATCAACACCAGAAAATATTGAGTCTTAAGTAAACGCAAACAGGCTTTCATTTTCCGGTAAATCTACACCAAAAGGGCGCTCGGTCAAACCGTATGATAATAAGTATCCTGATGGGATGCCGGATGGCTGTGAGCGGATGAGGATTCATTATCTTCCCCCTCCGGCATTGAAAAAAAAGTGCAGGGCAGGAGGGGTTGTATCAGACACTTTGTGTAAATGTAAGGACTGTTGCGACCTGGCCGGCGATGGCGCTCTCCCCGAGCCAACCGTCGGGGTCGGTTGTTCGATGGGTTGCCTGGAGTGCGCGCGCTTCAATGCGACGCTTTTTCGCGAAGAACCGGACCCAAACCTGGAATGCGAAAAAACTCAAAAAAAAGGTGACGCCAATGGCAAAGAAGGCGTGCAGAAAAAAATCGAAAGGAAGTATCTTCCCCTGAATAAAGTCCCTGATGGTTAACCATGCCGCGTAACCCGATATTCCCAGTATCGGCAAATTAAATAATAACTGTATGAAAAAGCCGCTGAGACGGTCGGCAGTCTCTCGGACTTCTTCTGCAAGGGCCGTGTTCCAAACGGATGAAAGATGATCTTCCAATGCTTCCCTCCCTTGGATAAGCGTGTCGATTTGCCGTGTGGAAGGGTCGAAGCGTCCTTTGATCAATGCTGCTGCAATATCCCCCCAGTGTCTGACGATCACCAAACGATATTCCTTCAGGGCCAGGCCGTTGGATTCTCCACCGGTTGCTGAAAAAGGCTTCACTTCGATGCCGACTTGACGACGAAAAGACGCTATCTGATCTCTCATGTGCCGAACCGACCTGGGTAAACGGAAAAGAGATGCAATCCCGCTTCCAAAGGCGAGCAACCGGTACCAGAGGGCAATGAGCCATCCCACAGGCCCTGTCCAGCGTTGGACCAGTTCCTGATAGATGCGGGTCGATAGTGAAAAAAGAGAAGGAGAATCATTGGATTGAAGGACAGCCATCGCACTGTCGGCAGCCTTCTTTTCGAGATCCCGGATTTGATTCAGGGCATGAGACAGGGTTTCCCGATCCTTTGATGCTTCGGTTTTCACTTGCATGAAAAGATAATCCAGAATCTCTTGGGCATTCTTCAGGCGGCAGTCAAAAAGAGCGCCCTCATAGGCGGATTCCAGCAGGATCTTTTCTTTGAGCGCATCGAATTGATCGAACTCATGAAGGGGGCTTGCAGACGGATCCCATCCGGGATTTTTCAGATGATTCCGACCGGATATACAATAGAGTGCTTCGGCCGGCTTTCCCCATGAATCCTGAATGTACCCCAAAAATTCGGGAACGATGGTCGTGATCAGTTCTTCTTTTTTCAACCGATCGCATTTATTCAATACCGCGATGAGGGATTCTCCGTCGAATCGGTGGACATAAGAGGCAAGAAAATCGGTATGGTCTTTTCTTTTCGGATTTTGGGCATCAAACAGGCAAATGAGAACATCGGAAAAAGCGATAGCCTTATGGATGAGGATACGGTGTTCCTCGAGAAGGGTGCTGTCCGTATCGGGCGTATCGATAAGCACCGCATTTTCCAAAAAAGAGGTTTCAGGAATGTGTCGAATTTCCACATGTTCGCTTCCGAGCTCCCGAATGAGGTCCTCGGCGTCTGTCCCGGCTTGTGAAAGGAGGATAATTTTTCTCGTTGTCGGGCGTTTAAACCCGGTTTCCGAGAGATCGTCCACCCCGGAAAGGGCGTTGAAAAGTGTGGATTTTCCGGAGCCGGATGCACCGATAAGGGTGATGACGAGCTTGCGTTCGAAACGCTCTTTCAGGGAGGTAATCAGATGAAACGCTTCACGGCACTCCCGGATCAATGAAGCCCCCGGAGTCCAAAGGGGTGCTTGACCCAAGGATTTTTCGAGGCGTCGGATATCGGACAGATATCCTTCAATACGCCCGATAGCCCGGATTCGTGAGATTTCTTTTTTAGACACGATCGGTTTGTTCCGGTCTGTTTTCAAAGGTACCCGACTCCATCCCATCAAGATCTTCCTGAATCTTTGTCATCAGTAACTCGGATTGTGAAAGCGCCTCATCGGCACGATCGAATATCCTGCCGGTGATATGGGATTCAAAGATCTTTGCAGTTTCTTGATATTTATTTTCAAACCAGGATCGGGCCAGGGGTTCCAGCATCTCCTGAAGCTGCTTCATGTCCGCAGCCTTGAGACCGGACGTTGCCGGAATGGCGAGCAGCGCATAGAGGTCCTTGGCCCCTAAGAGGCTTGCCAGTTTGACTTTGATCCCCACGGCGCCTACGGGATCTCCGGTGTGAAGGACGTAGGTTACGGCCAGGGTAGCGGGCAGGATGTTCAATGCAGCCGAAAGAGACTGACGGATCCGATCTATCGGGCGCATCCGTTTTCGGAAATCCCCGGCGATTCCAATCAGTTCCATATCCATTTGGTTTGAAAAGGCCACAATCGCCTCTTTCCGGGCAAGGATGGCATCCCGTGTGGTTTGCCAGCCGATAGCAGACAGGGCGTTTTGCTCTGGAAAGACTACGGAATGTGTCGAGACGTCCAATGCCTGAAAGGTTTCTTGGGCCGATGTCGATTCGGCAGCTTTTCTCGTTTCGTGAGGAGTCTCGGAGTCGTGTCCGGGGATATCTCCATGGGTTACAGCGACGGAGAGATGTTCGGCAAGGGCGGCCGAAAAGAGCTCATGGGCGGCATGGAGCAGATCGGATTCCACTTGAGATTCGAAGGCCCTGGGATCCTTTGCTAAGGGCTCTGAATCGCTTGATTTGCCCAACCATTTTGCGGCTTTCACAAGGAGTTTGAATGGGATCTCCATGAGCTGACCGGTCTTTCGAAGGGTGCGGATGAAGGGCGGATCCAGGGCCATCCAGATTTTTGCGAATCGTTTCAGGACTCGGTCCGTAGGGAAATGCCGAAGGCTTGCCCGGATTTGAGTATCTTGTATGGCTTTTAAGAGTTTGGTGTATCGGAAAAGCATTTCCCGGGAATGCTCGAGACCTTCTGCGAGAGGCCGCGCTTTCCTGCCGGCGTCAATTGCCACCGAATCCAGCATATCTTTACGGAGTCTTAATGGATCGATGGCATCGATGGCTTCATGAAACGGAAGGTATTGAGTATGACCAGGATTGAGGGAAAGAAAGGCCTTTCCGGCTGCTACGGCATTGTTTTCATCGGCGCGGTATATTCCTAAAATATACTTTTCGGCATTTTCCCCATAGATGTTTTTAGCGACCGTCATGGCATGCTCGCAGACTTCCGCATCAGTAAAGCCGGGGTAGGCCCGATAGACCAAAAAGGCCTTGCGCATGCCGATGCCTGTCAACATCCTGGAAATGAAATCGGTGTTATCCCGGTTGTTATAATTGGAATTGGTGAAGACGTAGATAAAGATGTCCGCCGTTTCGAGGGCGTTCTGGGCTTCTTGCCGGTTTGCGTAGACGCCCCTGGAACCGGTATCGAAATCCGGTGTGTCGAGAAGGATCAAGTTCTTGGGAACCGCATTGCTGATCATATACAAAGGGGCCCCGGGCTCTTCGAGGGTCCGGGGATTTCTCAGTTGCTCCGGGACAACCCCGAAGGGCTCGTAGAGGGAAAATAGAAAGTCTTTTCTCGAAGCGATATTTTCAGGGAGAGCCATGAGAACTCGCCGGTTCATGCCGGCGCGGCCGCCGGTGGGTGAAATCCTGGATCCGACCAGGGTATTGAACAGGGTCGATTTTCCCGAAGAGCCTCCCCCGCAGATGGCGGCAATCAATGGAAAATCCGGATCCACCCGGGGAAAAAGCTTCAAATCCAGCGCACGGCTCCACGAATCGATCAGAGGGTCTTCAACACAAAGGATCCGCGCCAGATTCGGGATGCCCCGGCGCAAAGACCGGAGGGAAGAGATGGAATTATTATCCGGCATGACGCTGAAAAGAGGAAAAAGGCTGTTTTAAAAAGAGAGGGGGCATGCTTGAGGTATCTACCGTGACAACCGATCCCAGAATGCCTTCCCTTTTTCGGCGACATCGTTGCCGGAGCCTTTCCGAGTATTTCCGGAAGGCGTGATGTAGCCGCCCCGAAGCTTCGCAATCCGTTCTTCCACCGGCGGATGCGTGGAAAAAAGGGCCATGAGGCTCCTTCCGGAAAGGGGATTTACGATGAACATATGGGCTGTGGACGGACTGGCGTTCATGGGGATTCGCTGGGAATAGGCCTGTAATTTTTCGAGGGCCCGGGCCAAACCTTCCGGACTCTGCGCAAAACGGGCACCTGTGGCGTCGGCCAAGTACTCCCGGGAACGGGAGATGGCCATTTGAATAATCATGGCGGCCAGGGGTGCGATGATAGACATGGCGATCATCGCTAAGGCGTTGCCGCCTCCGCCTTCTCGGTTTCGGCCACTGCCCCCGAACATGGCGCCCCACCGGGCCATATTGGCCAACATCATGATGGCTCCGGCCATGGTGGCGGCTATTGATCCGATGAGGATATCCCGGTTGTTGACATGCCCGAGTTCATGAGCCAGGACACCCATGAGTTCTTCTCGGTCCATGATCTTTAGTAAGCCTTCGGTGACCGCCACGGCGGCATGCTCCGAATTCCGGCCGGTTGCAAATGCATTGGGCGATTCTTTGGGAATGATGTAAATCCGTGGCATGGGAAGCCCTGCCCGCTGAGTAAGGGTGGAAACAATCTCATGAAGCTCAGGGGCTTGTCGGGCATCCGCCTCTTGGGCACCGTACATTTTCAAAACAATTTTATCTGAAAACCAGTAACTGAAAAAGTTCATCCCGGCCGCAAAAAGCAGCGCGATGAGCATCCCCTGGCGTCCTCCCATGAACTGTCCGAAAAGGACGATCAGTACGGTCAATACGGAAAGAAGCAATACGGTTCGAATTTGATTTCCCATGAACGTCTATCTCCTCCGGTGAATCATCGGCGTCTTTGATTTTTCAGTATTATAATACCTCTTCCACAAAATTGCAACTTCCGGAAACGAACTTTGAAGTGGCTGGAGGCATACTTTTACTCCGTTTTAGGAAGTGCCGATACACGATGGACCGTCAGTGTCGCTGCCCCGAATTCTTCTTCGACTTTTCCGGAAAGAACAAAGGGCCTGGATTTATCCAGGATGACGCAGAACCGACGGTAAGTCTCGGGGAAAAAGACGGTTTCCATAAGGCCGGTTTCATCCTCGAAGGTCAAAAATTCCATGGGCTCCCCGTGTTTGGTGTGAACGACCTTTCCGGTAATCAGCAAGCCGGCGGTTTGTATTTGTTTTCCGGCGTATCGATGCAGGTCCTCGGCCTTGATGATCCCTTTATTCTGAAGCGTTTCGGAAAAAAGAACCATGGGGTGCCGGTCACAAAGAAAACCCAGGACGGCGTAGGTTTTTCTGAGACGATTCTTTTCGGAGTCATGCGGAAAATCCGGTTTTTCAGGCGGAGGGGCGCCTGAAAACAGATCGGTTTTTGAAAGCCGTGATTTTTGCCATACGGCAAGCTCCCACAGCAAAGCGGCCCGGCTTTCACGGGGATGAAGGGCATCGAAAGCCCCGGCGTGGATTAAATGGCTCGCCTCGGAAGCATCCGGCCGAACCCGATCCAGAAAATCGGCAAGGTTCCGGTACGGCCCTGACTTTCGCTTTTCCATAATTTTTTCCTGGGTGGCCCGGCCAAGGTCTGAAATGGAAAGCAGCCCCACGCGCATGGTTTTTTCTTTTCCTTTCCAGTGGATTTCACTTTGGTTGACATCCGGGCCAAGGATGGCCACCCCCATACGCCGGGCCTCCGAGACATACGCAAAGGGGCTGTAAAACCCGCCCTGGTTGCTGATGACGGCGGCCATGAATTCGGCCGGAAAATGGGTTTTCAGATATGCGGCCTGGAAGGAGACCCGGGCGTAGCTGGCGCTGTGGGGCTTGCAGAAAGAATACCCGTCAAAGCTTGCCATCATGTTCCAGACCGCTTCGACGCACTCTTTTAAAACCCCTTGGCGGAAAGCTCCTTCAAAAAAGCGCGCCTGATAGTCTCTGAGGCGTCTTGCCCTATTTTTCTTGGACAGGATTTTGCGCAGTTCGTCCGCTTCGGCGTGGGAGAAACCGGCCAGGGCCACTGCGGTTTTGGAGACGTCCTCCTGATACACCAGGATCCCGAAGGTCTCGTCGAGGACGTCTTCCAGGAGGGGGTGAAGGGGTTTCCAGGGGGCGCCGTGGAGACGACGCAGGTACTCCCGGATAAATTCGTTTGCCGCCGGCCGGATGATGCTGCTGTGGATCACCAGGTGATCAAAATCTCCTGTACCGGCCTTTTTTTGGAGCAGTCGCATGGCCGGACTTTCGATATAAAAGCAGCCCATGGTTTTTCCTTCGGCCACACTTTTTTGGGTTGGCGGGTCATCTTCCGGATTCCAGCAGGCTTCATCCAAGGGGGCGCCGTTTTCAGAGAGGTTGGCTATAGCGTCCCGAATCACGCCCAGGCTGCGGTTTCCCAGAAGATCGATCTTGACCATGCCGCCGGCCTCGGCGCCGTCCTTTTCCCACTGGATGATGGGCACCCCCTTGGGGGCCAATTCAACGGGAACATAGTTATCGATGGGATGGGGAGTAATCACCACCCCTCCCGAATGCACCGAGATGTAGCGCGGAGTGCCGATGATTTTTTGGGCAAGACCGAGGATTTCCGGCCATGGATCCTGAAATTCGATGCTCCGGAGTTCGGGCATGTTTCGGATTTGCGCCAAGAGGTTTTCCGTGGCATCCTCCATCCGCCAGAACCAGGGGAGACGTTTGGAGACCCGGCCGATCTCTGCCTCTGTAAGCCCGAACACCTTCGCCGTTTCCCGGACGGCCATTCGCGGCTGAAAGGCGACATGGTTGCACACCATGGCGCTGTGTCCGGCGTATTGTTTCAAAACCGTCTCGATGACGGCATCCCGTTCGTCCCAGGCAAAATCCACATCGATGTCCGGCGGGTCTTTCCGCCCCGGATTCAGGAACCGTTCGAAGTACAGGTTATGCTTGATCGGACAAACGTTGGTGATTCCCAGGCAATAGGCGACGAGCGATGCGGCGCCGCTTCCCCGGCCGCAGATGCGGGGGCTTTTTTTGACGATGTCCTGGACAACCAGAAAGTAAGCGGAAAACCCCATCCTCTCGATGATGGAAAGCTCGTGCTCCAGGCGTTCCACCACGGTTTCCGGAAGATCTTCGCCGTAGCGTTTCCGGGCCCCCGCATACGCCGATTCTCTAAGGATCAAAGCAGCAGGTCGCCCCTTGGAGTCGAACCAGGGTGGGAGAACCAGGCCAAAATTCGGCCCGGTAAAGCTCAGGCGTTCGGCCAGGGTGTCTGCGGCGGCCAAGGCTTCGGGCCACAGATGAAACCGCTGCATATAAACGGACGGCGGAGCCAGGAAGGCGTTGTTCGGGACCGTATCCGCAGCGGACAACCGGGAAAAGGAGGTGTTTTTGGCGATGGCCCGAAGCAACCGGTGGATGGCAAACGCTTCCGGGTTGCAAAGGAAGGTTTCCGGTGCGGCCACAATGGGTATCCCAAGACGCCGGGAAAGGTTTCGCAGCGTCAATCCCGCGGCATCGGAACCGTGGAAGAGGGCCGCCGCCACGGTCACGTCGGCTTCGTGCCAGAAGGCAAGCCACTCGGGCGTCGATGTCAAAACCGTAAGTCCCGTGCTGAAACAGGGAAGGGCGGTTTTCAAGTCAAAACTTTTATCGCAGCGGCGGCGGGTGATGAGACGACAGAGGTTGCTGTATCCGGAATCGTTTTCCACTAGGCACACGACCCGACGGTTGGACTTAGGATCCGTCACGACAGCGCCGATGATGGGAGTAATCCCTTCCTCCCGGCAGCCTTTGAGAAAAGGCCACAGGCCATAGAGGTTGTCCGTGTCGGTCAGCGCCAGGTGACGGTACTCCAACGCCCGCGCCTTTTGACAAAGCTGTTTTGGTGAGGCGGTCCCTTCCACCAGGGAAAAATGAGAATGGATGCAAAGGGGGATCATGGTCAGGCAGCCGGCATCCGTCCGGTCCGTACGGCACCCGCTCCGAAGCGGTCTCGAATGGCGTCCATGGCGGAAACCAGCCGTTCTTGGACGATTTTTCCCCGGGTGTCTTCGGCAAAAAGGTCCTGCTGGAGCGGCGGCGGATAGGTAAGTCGGTCGCAGACCAGGGCCAGACGGCACACCCGGACCCGGCGTTTCCAGGCGTGCCGCAAAAGCGTCCGAGCCGTCGGGAAGAGGCAAAAGTCGTTGGCGGATGCCGGAGTGAGGGCCGCCCGCCGGGCTGCCCGAATCCCGTCGGAATAGTCGAGGGCCACGCGGATCCGGCCTGCGGCCAGCCGTTGTTTGCGCAGACGGATCCCGGCCTGTTCCACAAGCTGAAACAGGGCCTGCTCGAGATACGCCGGGGAATGTGTATCCTCTTCGAAGACATGATCCGCGGCCACCACGAGAGGGTCGTGGGTAAAGGGGCGCACCGGCGACGGATCGATTCCGTGGAGGGCCTCGTGAAGGGTCGTTCCCCGCCGATCGAAAAGAAGGATAAGATGTTCCTCGGAAAGGCGGGCCGCCTCCCGCACATACGTCAGATTGAAATCGGAAAAGCGTTTCAGGTCCTCCGATTCGATTCCCGGGATCAGGTGCAGCGGCAAAGGCGCCAGAAACGTTTCTTCTTCGCCGGCGCCGATGATGTACTCGCCCGCAGGCTTGACGATCCGGGTCGCCACCTTGGCCGTTAATTTATTGGGAGCCACGGACCAGATGGGATTCAGTCCCATGGCGGAGCGCACGGTTTTTCGGATGCGCCAGGCCAGATCCGGAGGCGGGCCGAAGAGCCTTCCGGTTCCGGTCACGTCGAGAAAAAGATGTCCCCGGCAGTCCGTGATTTCAATGAGGGGGGAGTAGGGGAGGGCGTGCTCGAGGAAAGCCCGCATGGCCCGTTCGTACCGGTCCGGGTGGGGCGGGAGGACCGTGGCGCCGGGACAGCGCCGCAGGGCCTTGCGGATAGGCATCCCCTTGCGGATCCCGTGCCGGTAGGCCTCCTCGCTCATGTCGTACACGACGGCCCGGGAGCTTCCTTCCGGTGCGATGAGAACAGGACGCCCCTGAAGCCGGGGTTCCACGACCCGCTCCACCGCCGAGGCGAAATCGGCCACATTCAGATGGATGATGAACCGCTCCCGCATGTTACGCCGTGGAAAGCCCGTATTCCTTGAGAATACGGATGAGCCGCTTGGCGTTTTCCGGGGCCTGGGCCCGGACGTGGTTGTTGAAAAAGAGGATGCCTTTCCGGGCCTTTGCAGCCATGGGCACGATCCGGTTTTCGATCCAGTCCTTTAATTCGTCATCGCTGTAACTGTAATCGAACTGGAGATGCATCTTCCCGGATCGCCACCCTTTGGCGTTGCGGCCGTGGAATCGGACATAAAACAGGTCGGGACAGGTGACCATGTCCAGGGCCGGGAAGAGCCCGTAAAGATCCGGTACATCGACATTCACCAGGATGACCCGGCGTTTTATCAATTCCGTAAAGACCCGCTCGTCGTTCCAGGACCGGTGGCGGAATTCCACGGCCAATGGAAGCCCGTCCAGCTCGGCGATGAGGGCGGCCAGGTGTCTTCGATGTTCGGGCGTGCGGTCAAAGGAAGGGGGGAATTGGATCAAGACCGCGGCGAGCTGTCCGGCCTGGAGGAGGGGGGTGATGCCGTTCCGGTAAGATGCGGCGTCCTTTTTCCAGGTTTCCGGATCGATTTCATGGGTCAGGGTGCGCGTGAGTTTGGCGGCAAACAAAAAACCGGGCGGCGCCAGGGATCGCTGGCGTTCCACAGCCTCGGCTTTGGGCATCTGATACCAGGTGTAGTTGAGTTCGGTGATTAAAAATTCCCGGGCATACAAGGGAAGCATCCGCCCGGACGGGGTCCCTTCCGGATAGAATCCGGCCTCCACCCACTCGGTGTAGGAATAGCCGCTGGTGCCGACAAAAAGGGTACAACCGGACATGGCGGATCCTCACACCCGTTTCATGACATCGGGTCCCCGCTGGATGCCGATGACCTTTCCCTGGATCAGGACTTCATCGAATCCGCAGATCATGGGACGATGCGAGGCATTTTCAGGCCGCAGTTCGATGTGCTTTTTTTTAAGGAAAAAACGCTTGATGGTCGCCTCCTCCTGCCGGATCAAAACCGCCACGATCTCCCCATTTTCGGCGAACTGTCTCGGCTCGCACACGGCCAGGTCCCCGTCCAGGATTCCGGCGTCTTTCATGGAATCGCCCCGGACCGTAAGGGCGAACAAATTCGCCCCTCCGTACAGGTCCGCGTCCACCACCAGGCTTCCTCCCCACTCCTGCTGGGCGTACAGAGGCAACCCGGCGGCGATATTGCCCACCACGGGGATTTCCCGGAAGCGTGAAAGCCCTGTCGGCTGCCCCGCACGATTGAGAAGATGAACGGTGCGGCCGTAACGCTTCTCCCGGTGTAGCGCCCCCTTCTTTTCGAGGGCCCGAATCATCTGGGATACGGCGGCATGACTGACACCGAGATGCTCCGCCGCCCGGCGCAGACTGGGCGTCCGTCCGGTCCGGGACCCTTCTCCCTTGAGATAGTCTATAAGCCGCTCTTGTTTCGGCGTAAACTCCGCCATCATAAAAATCCCTCCCGTATCGTTCCGGTTTTTTTGTTTTCCGAAAATGGCACATATAAATGTCAATGTCAATGTAAATTTAAATGTAAATTATGTTAACCCCTGGGGAAAAACAAAAACAGACCGATCAGGGTCTTTGGATCTGAAATCGGGGAAAATCAACGCTTTTTAAAAT
>Ga0100377_1001125_pt1 | contig 23250 bp, 13 predicted proteins | sample CryGeymeta201501_FD_83664 | JGI IMG/M metagenome (GOLD analysis project Ga0100377, IMG submission 83664) | Groundwater microbial communities from Crystal Geyser aquifers in Utah, USA - Crystal Geyser metaG 2015-01 | ecosystem: Environmental > Aquatic > Deep subsurface > Groundwater | place: USA...
CCCCCTGCCCTGCGGGCTCAACCGGGATGCAGACTGGGTTGCCCCAGGTGTGTCTTCTGCTCGGTCATGGGCCTCTGGGCCCACTCCCTCACATCAGACGCCACCTGGAGACAGAATCTACGTCGGATCCATCGGCATCTATTTTCCGAATGGCTTCTCACTCGATGACCCAGACCTGGTCGCGCGCGCTGTTCGTCACGAGGATGACGTTGGGGGTGCCGTTCTTCTGGTTGCGTGCGATCGCCCAATACCACGAACCGCTCGTCAGGCCGCCGCACGCGCCAGCAACGTCCGCCGGCGGATGCCCCGCGCCGCCGCCCGGAGTGCACGCGCCGGTGCCGCCGCCGGTCGAGTACTGCCAGCCCACCGCCGAGCTGCGCGGCGTGGCGCCGAGGGAGATCCAGCCCGGCTGGTTCTCCCAGGGCTCCTTCTCGCCCTCCTCGGGGATCGCAGTAGGGTTGGCGGCGGCCGTCAGGTAGCGCCCGAAGCGGCTGTTGTACAACTCCTGCTTGCCGCGGACCACCCCGAGGAACGACTCGGCCGTGCTGCGGCGGGCGTCATTGACGTAGGTGATGTAGCTCGCCACCGCCAGGCTGGCGAGGATCGCGATGATGGCGACGACGATCATCAGCTCGATGAGCGTGAAGCCTCGACGACGGGAGGCAGTGGGGCGAGTCAATCTCATGGCCTTGAGGCTCCTGTGGTGATCTTGCACGGGGCGCAGCGCCCGGACGGGCTGACACCGCTGAACGCGAACGAACCGGGCGAGCTGCTGCAAAGGATGTTCCGCTCGGTGCCAGCGCGCTTCACGGAGGATCGTCGTCTCCGATCCCATACTTGTCAAGACGGTAGCGGATCGACCGGAAGCTGATGCCGAGCAGCTCCGCCGCCCGCTTGCGCACCCCGCCAGAGCGCTCCAGCGCCTTCATCAAGAGGTTGCGCTCGAGGCGCTCCACCATCCCCTCGAGGTCGAGGCCGTCCTCGGGGATCTCGAGGTCGTCGGCGAGCTGGTTGAAGGACTGCTCCTGCATCATGTGGTAGGGCAGCACGTCCTTGGAGAGCCACTCGCCCGACTCGAGCGTCACCATCCGCTCGATGATGTTCTCCAGCTCGCGGATGTTGCCGGGGAACGGGTAGTTGAACAGGATCCGGGCCGCCTCCTCGGTCAGGCCGAGGAAGACCTTGCCGTGGTCGGTCGAATACTTGTGCACGAAGTGCTGGATCAGCGGCCCGATGTCCTCCTTGCGCTCGCGCAGCGGCGGCAGGTCGAGCTGGATGACGTTCAGACGGTAGAACAGGTCCTCGCGGAAGGTGTTGGACTCCACCATCTGGCGCAGGTCGCGGTTGGTCGCCGCCACGATGCGACAGTCCACGTCCATCTCGCGCGCCTCGCCCACCCGCCGGATGCGTTTCTCCTGCAGGACGCGCAGGAGCTTGACCTGCATCCCGAGCGGCAGCTCCCCGATCTCGTCCAGGAACAGGGTGCCGCCCTCGGCGGCTTGAAACAGTCCGGGACGATCGCGGCCGGCGCCGGTGAAGGCTCCCTTGACGTGGCCGAACAGCTCGCTCTCGAGCAGCTCGGCGGGGATGGCGCCGCAGTTCACCGCCACGAACGGCCCGGCCGCCACCGCCGAGCGCGCGTGGATGGCCCGCGCCACCAGCTCCTTGCCCGTCCCCGACTCCCCACACACCAGGATCGTCGTCCGGGTCCGCGCCACGCGCGCGATCATCTCAAAGACCCGCTTCATCGTCGCCGAGCGCCCGACGATGTCCTCGAAGTGGCCCTGCTCGGCGATCTGGCGCTTGAGCTGGAAGTTCTCCCGGACCAGCGCCGCCTTCTCCGCCGCCTTGGCGCACACCACCGTCACCGCCGCGTTCTTGAACGGCTTGGTCAGGTAGTCGTACGCCCCCTCCTTCATCGCCTCGATGGCCGTCTCCGTCGTGCCGTGCGCCGTCATCATGACGACCTGCGTGCCCGGCGAGTGGTCCATCGCGTGGCGCAGGACGTCGAGGCCCGTGACCTTGCCCATCCAGAGGTCGGTCAACACCACGTCGAACGCGGCCGATGCGATGAGCGGGAGGGCGACCTCGCCGCTCTCCGCAGCCTCGACCTCGTATCCCTGGCGCTTGAGCAGGATCGCCAGGAACTCCCGCATGCTCTGTTCGTCGTCAACGATGAGGATCTTGGCCATACGCGCGTGGCGATTCCGGTGCGGTCGTCATTTCCATCCAGGAGGATCTTCCACCGGTACGGTATCACGGATGGGGACCGGCGCGTCAACCAGCGCGACCGTTGCGTCGAGGCGCTGCAGCGGCAGGAGCACGCTGAAGGTCGTGCCCTGCCCCAGGGCCGTGCGCACATCGATCTGGCCGTTGTGGTCCTCGATGATCCGGTTCACCGTCGCCAGACCCAGGCCCGTGCCGCGCGGCTTGGTCGTGAAGAAGGGCTGGAAGATGCGGTCGAGCTGGTCCTGGGGGATCCCGGCGCCGGTGTCGGTCACGCTGATCTCCAGCAGGTCGGCCCCATGCTGCGCGGCCCCTCCGTCGAGCCACCGCCCATCCCGAAGCAGCCCGCGCGTCCTGCGCGTCCGCACAGACAGCGTGCCCGGCCCCTGGATGGCCTCAGCGCCGTTGCGGAGCAGGTTCCAGACGACCTGGCGAAGCGCCTGGGCGTCACCGAGCACGACCGCGTGGTCCAGCCCGTCGAGCTCCGCCTCGAGCCGGGCCTGCTTGAGCAGGTCCGTGTCGTGCCGACACAGCTCGAGCGTCTCCTCCAGGACCACCGCGACGACCACCGGCTCACGGATCTCGCGCCGCGGCCCCGCGTAGTCGAGGAAGCCCCCGATCAGGGTGTTGAGGCGCGCGATCTCGCGCATCACGATGTTCATCAGGCTGCGGCGCTCGTCGGTGGGGTCGGAGAACTCCTCGAGCATCTCCACCGAGCCGCTGATGCTGGCCAGCGGGTTGCGGATCTCGTGGGCGATCGCCGTGGCGAGCTGCCCCACCGCCGCCAGACGCTCCTTCTGCTGGAAGCGGAGCTCCATGTCGCGGATCTGGGTCAGGTCCTTCATGGCCAGGATGTGCCCGTACACCCGACCGGTGCCGTCCCGCAGCTGAGAGCTCGAGACGCCGAGGAAGAGCTCAAGGCCGTCGGTGTGACGGGTCGCCCAGCCCTCCCAACGCTCCACCCGACCCCGGCTGAGCGTGTCGTCCGGCGCGTCGATGAGCAGGAACCGGGCCGCGTCGGCCAGCTCCGGCACCGCCTCGGCCACCGGGCGACCGAACACCTCAGACGGCCGATAGGCCAGGAGCTCCGCGGCCGACCGGTTGATCATCAGGATGTGCCCGTCGTCGGCCACCGTGACCACGCCCGAGGAGATCGAGCCCAGGATGTCCTCGTGCAGCCGGCGCAGCGACTCGATGTCGAGCTCGCGACGACGCAGCTCCGTGCCCTGCTCGGCCAGCCGCTTGGCCAGCCAGCCAGCCAGGGAGCTGATGAGGTAGAAGCCGATGATGTTGACGATCGTCGAGTAGATCGGCGTCGGGGAGGTCAACCGCGGATCGACCCCCGCCGACAAGAACCCAAGCAGGCCGAGGCGCTGCAGCAGCAGACCGACGAACAGCAGGCTCGACAGCGTCGCCATCGTGAAGGCGCCGCTGCGGCCGAGCACGATCGCCGCGTTGATGATCGTCAGATACAGCAGGAACGCGAAGACCGACTGCGCCCCCCCCGTCATCACGATCAGGCCCGACGCCAGCGCCATGTCGCCGACCAGCTGGACGTACGCCAGCGTGCTCAGCCCCCGGCTCGCCTTGAGCAGCAGCGCGTAGACGATCGACGCCACGTAGGTGGCGATGATCATCGAGGCCATCGTCAAGTAGGTCGGGTCGGCGAAGCTGTCGAGGTCGTTGACGTTGACGACGATCGCGCTGCCCAGCAGCAACGTCACCGTCAAGACGCGCAGGACGCTCAGCCAGAGCAGCCTGCGCTGGAGAGAGACGGGAGGTGGCAAGGAGGAGGATGGAGCAACAGGTGTGGCGTCCGCTTCGGTCATCGCCAGCGCCTCAGCCCGGCCGCGCGAGGCGGCGCCCAGGTCACTTCGCGTTCGAGATGTTGCCGGCGATGCTGAAGATCGGCAGGTACATCGCGATCAGCAGACCACCGACCATGCCGCCGATGACGACCATCATCAACGGCTCAAGCAGCGAGGTGAGCGCGTCCACGGCCACGTCGACCTCGTCCTCATAAAAGTCCGCGATCTTGTTCAGCATCGTATCCAGCGCGCCCGTCGCCTCGCCGACGCCGATCATCTGCACGACCATCGGCGGGAAGACCTTGGTCTCCATCAAGGGCTCGGCCATGTTCTTGCCCTCGGTGATCCGGTCGCGCACATACAGGATCGCCGCCTCTACCACCTTGTTGCCCGACGCACGCGCCACGATGTCCAGACCGTCGAGGATCGGAACGCCCGAAGCGATCATCGTGCCGAGCGTTCGGGTGAACTTCGCCACCGCCGCCTTGCGGATCAGGGGGCCAAAGATCGGCGCGCGGATCATGATCTTGTCGATCGTCGTCTTGCCGGCGTCGGTGCGGTACGCAAACACGCCGCCGCCGATCACCAGCGCCAGGCCACCGATGATGATGTACCAGTTGCTGATGAACGTGTTCGACAGGTCGATGACCCACTGGGTCAGCGCAGGCAGCTCGCCGCCGAAGTCGTTGAACATCTCCTCGAAGGTCGGGATGACCCAGCCGAGCAGGATGAACATGACCAGGCCCGCGATGCCGGCGATCGCCGCAGGGTACGTGAAGGCGCCCTTGATCTTGCGCTTGAGCTTGACGTCCTTCTCGATGTAGACCGCCAGGCGGTTCATGATGGTGTCGAGCACACCACCGACCTCGCCGGCCGCCACGAGGTTGACGTAGAGCGAGTCGAAGACCTTGGGGTGCTTGCGCAGGGAGTCCGCGAACGTCGCGCCGCCCTCGACGTTGGCCTTGATCTCGAAGATCACCTTCTGGAACACCTTGTTCGGCTCCTGCGAGCCCAACAGGTCCAGGCACTGCACCAGCGGCAGACCGGCGTCGATCATCGTCGCGAACTGCCGGGTGAAGATGACGAGCTCCTTCGAGCCCACCGAGCCGATGGCCGGCAAGGTCAGCTCCTTGCCGCCGAGCTTCTTCTTCACCTTGTTCGGGACGATCTGCTGAGTGCGAAGGCGATCCATCACCTCGCGCTCTGTGTCGGCTTCCATGGTGCCGCTGCGGACCTCCCCGGTCGCCGTCTTCCCTTCCCACGCATATGTGGCCATGACCTGTCACCCTCTTCACGGTCCGTGGCGTCGACGCGTCAGCGACATCAACGCTTCCTGGCGCTATACCCACCTGACGGCGTGCCGCCAGCCATCATGCCGTTGAGCTCGTCCGGGTCCGGGCTACGGGCTAGCGCGTCCTCGAGGTTGACGAGGCGGCGCTGCAGCAGACTGTGCAACGACTGGTTGAGCGTCTGCATGCCGTGCTTGGACTGGCCGATCTGCATCTGGCCGTACACCTGATGAAGCTTGTCCTCGCGGATGAGGTTCCGGATGGCAGGGGTGGGGACGAGGATCTCCATCGCCATGACACGCCCGGGACCCGTCGCGCGAGGGATCAGCTGTTGCGAGACGATACCCTCAAGCACAAAGGAAAGCTGTGCTCTGATCTGGTCTTGCTGGTGCGGAGGGAAGACGTCAAGAATTCGGTTGATCGTCTGGACCGCCCCGTTGGTGTGCAGGGTGGCCAGGCAGAGGTGGCCCGTCTCCGAGATCGACAGCGCCGCCTCGACCGTCTCGAGGTCACGCATCTCGCCCACGAGGACCACGTCGGGGTCCTGGCGCAAGACGTAGCGCAGGGCGCTCTTGAAACCCTCCGTGTCCGAACCGACCTCGCGCTGGTTCACCAGGCAGTTCTTGTGGGGGTGCAGGTACTCGATCGGGTCTTCGATCGTCAGGATGTGGTGGTGCTTCTCGGTGTTGATCCGATCGATCATCGCCGCCAGCGTCGTGGACTTGCCCGAGCCCGTCGGACCGGTAACCAGCACCAGCCCGTGGGCGCGGTTGGCCAGGTCGGACAGGATCGGCGGCAGGCCCAGCTCCTCGAAGGAGTAGATCTGGAACGGGATCTGGCGGAAGACCCCCGAGACCGCGCCGCGCTGCACAAAGCAGTTGGCCCGGAACCGGCTGAGCCCCTTGACGCCGAACGACAGGTCGAGCTCGTTGGACTCCTCGAACTTCTTCTTCTGGGAGTCGGTCAAGACGCTGTAGATGAGCTGGCGCGTGTCGTTGGCCGTCAGCGGCGGCATCTTCAGGGCGCGCAAGCGCCCATCGATGCGGAGCTGCGGGGCGCTGCCAACGGTGATGTGAAGATCACTGGCGCCCTTCTCGACCATGATCTTGAGGAGTTGGTGGAGGTTGGCCATCGTCCCTCGGGCTGTCAGTCTGGAGCCGTGTTTCGGAGCACTTCCGCGATGGTGGTGACGCCCTCGATCATCTTGTTGAGGGCGGCCACGCGGAGCGTTTGCATGCCGAGGCGACGCGCCTCGTTCTTGAGCTCGGCGGTGGAGTAGCCCTGCAGGACGTACTCCTTGAGCTCGTCGGTCATGACCATGATCTCGTAGAGGGCGACGCGGCCCTTGTAGCCGCTGTCGCCGCAGCGCTTACAACCCTTGCCCTTCATCGGGGAGAAGGTGCCGATCTTGTCGAGCGGGACCTGGACGTCGATGAGGGCCTGCTCGGAGATGCTCAGGTCAGGCTCGCGGCACTCGTTGCAGATCTTTCGGGCGAGGCGTTGGGCCAGGATGAGGTTGACCGACGCGGTGACGAGGAACGGCTCCACGCCCATGTTCAGCAGGCGGCTGACCGTGGAGGGGGCGTCGTTGGTGTGCAGGGTCGACAGCACCATATGGCCGGTGAGCGCGGCCTTGACGGCGATCTCGGCCGTCTCGAAGTCACGGATCTCGCCGACCATGATGATGTCGGGGTCCTGGCGCAAGAAGGAGCGCAGCGCCGCGGCGAAGTTCAGCCCGACGCCCTCGTTCATCTGGACCTGGTTGATGCCGGGCAGGTTGAACTCGACCGGATCCTCGGCCGTCGAGATGTTCTCGGTGACCTGGTTGAGCTCCGAGAGGGCCGAGTACAGCGTGGTCGTCTTGCCCGAGCCCGTGGGGCCGGTGACCAGCACCATGCCGAACGGCCGGTGGATGGCGTCCTTGAAGTCCTTGAGCGGCTCGGGCTCAAAGCCGAGCTTGGTCATGTCGAGCTGGAGGTTGGCCTTGTCCAGCAGACGCATGACGATCTTCTCGCCGAACAGGGTCGGCAGGACGCTCACGCGGTAGTCCATCTCCTTGCCGCCGGGCAGGCGGAGCTTGATGCGCCCGTCCTGGGGCAGGCGCCGCTCGGCGATGTCGAGCGAGCTCATGATCTTGAGGCGGGAGGCCATGGCGTCCTTGAGGCGCAGCGGTGGCTTCATCACCTCGTGCAGGACGCCGTCAACGCGGTAGCGCACCCGGAGGCTCTTCTCGTAGGGCTCGACGTGGATGTCGGAGGCGCCACGCTTGATGGCGTCGATGAGGATCATGTTGCACAGCCGGATGACCGGGGCCTCCTCGCCAGCGGCCTGGAGGTCGGCGACGTCGATGGCGTGGTCGTCCTTGACGAGATCCACGTCCTCTTCGTCGAGGTCGAAGTCCTCGAGGATGGACTCCATGTTGAATTTTTCGGCGTAGTGATGATCGATGGCCTCGCGGATGGCCACCTCGGAGGCGACGACGATCTCGATGTTGAAGCCGGTGGCGAACTTGAGCTCGTCGATCGCGTAGATGTTCGACGGGTCGCTCATGGCGACGACCAGCGACGAGCCAACCCGGTTGATCGGGATCACCAGGTGCTTTTCGCAGATCTCCTTGGAGATCAGCTGAGTGACGCTGTCGTCAATGTGAAAGTCGTCCAGATTGACGCTCGGAACGCCGTAGTGCCGGGAGAGGAACCCGGTCAGCTCGGTGTCGTCGACAAAGCCCTGCTTGACGAGGTGGTAGGCGAGCCTTCCCCCGTCACGGTTCTGCACCTGTTGGGCTTTGCGCAACTGCGCCAGGGAGATCATGTTCTCCCGCACCAGCAACTCACCAAGTCGTGCCTGAGACATAGCTCCTCGAACGGTTGTTGGCTCCGGATGTCGTCAAGATCCGGTCAGGGCGTGCCGAAGCGGACGCTGCGTCGCGCGTCCACCTCGACTCGTGCAGGGGTCGTCGCCGCGCGTATGCGAGGCATGGTTCGCCACCGGGAGAAGTTAGCAGAGCGGATCGCGAGGTGTCAACGGGGACGCCAGCGGGCTCCGTCGAGGTCGTGGTTCTTGCGCTTGGGGGGTGAGGTTCTGTATCGACGTGGGGTGGCGTGTGCCAGCGTCCACAAGAGCGACAAGCCCGAGGAGGCGAGATGAGGACGACGGCTCAATCCTGGATGATGCGTGGATGCGTGCTCTGGAGCACGGGGGTGGCGTTGGCGATCGTGGGCGTGGGCGCACCGGCATCGGCGCAAGAGAGCGCGGACGCGATCGTGCACGCGGCGATCGACAACAACAGCACGGGGTTCCAGTCCGGCGTGGGCCGGATGACGGTGCTCACCGAGGACAAGGGCGGGGACCGCAAGGAGCGGGTGATCCTGTTCAAGGGGGCCAGCGGCCCGGCGGGTCGACGCACGCTGGTGCGCTTGCTGGCGCCGGACGAGGTCAAGGGGCAGGCGTTCCTGTTCCGCGAGGTGAAGGACGCCGAGGACCAGGTGTACTGGTACCTGCCGGCGTTCGGGGTGACCCGGCGGATCAGCGGTGGGCAGAAGAAGGGCTCGTTCATGGGGACGCACTTCACCTTCGCGGACCTCGAGAGCCGCGACATCAAGGAGGCGACCTACAAGAAGCTGCCCGACGACAAGATCGCCACCGCCGAGGTGTACGTGATTGAGGCCCGGCCGAAGCACGCCGACGATAGCGACTACGGCAAGGTGGTGCTGTTCATCCGCAAGACGGATCGGATGCTGCTCAAGGCCCGGTTCTTCGACAAGGCCGGCGCCGAGCTCAAGACGATGTTCATCGAGAAGCTCGACAAGAGCGGCGAGCACCGCTACGTCAAGCAGATGACCCTGCGGCCGGCCGACGGCGGCCTGACCCGGATGACCATCGACGCGGTGGACTTTGATGCGCCGCTGAGCGACGTCGAGTTCACGCCCGAGGCGCTGTCGAACGAATGAACACCCCCGATGACCCGGAGCGGCTGCGGTCCAGACGGCCGACGCGCGCGCTGGCGGCCCTGCTGACGGCGGTGGCGTGCGCATGGCCCGCCCCTGCCCTGGCCCAGTCCGACGAGGAGGTGATCGTCGATCCCGACAACCCCGATGCGGCCGGAGGCGACGAGGAGGTGATCGTCGACCCGGACAACCCCGACGGAGGGGGTGGAGGCCAGGTGGCAGGCGACGAGGAGGTGATCGCCGACCCGGACAACCCGGGCACGGGCGCGGACCAGCCCGTCGTTGCCCCGGTCGAGGGGGGCAGCGGTGACGGCGCCGCGCCGTTCGGGGGCTACGTGCGGGGGCGCTGGCGAGTGACCGGCGCGATGGATCTCGAGCGGACCGAACCCTCCGAGGACATCTACGAGCTGCACAACCTGCTGGAGCTGCGGACGCGGCAGCAGCTCGGGGTGGACACGAGCGCGGTGCTGGAGGCCCGCCTTCGCCACGCGCTGCTGTTCGAGTACCGCGAGCAGGGGCGGGACGCGCTGCCCGGCCGCCTCGACGACGTCGAGCGGCCGCGGGGGCTGAAGGCGATCGAGCTGATGGACGCCTACGTCTCGACCCGATGGGACCGGCTGCTGCTGCGGGTGGGGCAGCAGCGGGTGGTGTGGGGCTCGGCGGAGCTGACCCGGCCAGCGGATGTGGTCAACCCGCTCGACCTGGCCGCGCCGCTCGGAGGGGACGGCTTCGGGCTGACGCCGACGGTGCCGGTCTTTGCGGTCAAGGCCGACTGGGTCGGGGAGCTGGGCACGGTGCAGGGGGTGCTGCTGCCGTTCTTCGAGCCGCACCGGACGGCGCTGCTCTCGACGGACTTCTCTCCGGCGGCCCAGCCCGAGCTGCAGCGGCGCCAGCCGCTGCTGGCGCTGCTCTCCCAGCTGGTGCACCCCTCGCTGTACGAGCGGGTGGAGGGCGCGCTGGTGGGCACGGAGCTGCCAGACGAGACGCTGCTGAACCCGTCTGCGGGGCTCCGGCTGTCGACGCATGCGGGGCCGGCGGACCTGGCGGTGAGCTACCTGTACGCCTTCGATCGGGTGCCGGTGGTGGTGCTGGACCCGACGCTGTCGGAGCTGATCGGGGCGGTGGCGAGCGACGGGCAGGTGCTGAACGACTTCGACCTCGGGGGCTTCTTCGGCCGGCACCCGGAGGTGTTCGCGCTCCAGAGCGAGCTGTCGACGAAGGCGGCCGCCGGCCACGAGCTGTTGTCGGTGACCTACGCGCGCTGGCACGTGGTGGCCTTCGACTCGACCGTGTACGTCGGGCCGATCGGCGTGCGCGCCGACGTGGCGTGGTCGCCAGAGCGGACCTTCGTGACGGAGGCCTTCACCTCGGTGCGACGGCCGGCGGTGAACTCGGCGCTGAACCTGGCCTGGGAGGGCGACGCGGGGGAGTTCGCGGTGGTGCTCGAGGGGGTGTGGCTGCACGTCTTCGACGGTCCGACCTCGGCACAGGAGCGTATCTTCCTGTTCGGCAATGACTTTCGAGCCATCGCGGGCGGGCTCCTCCTGGATCTGGAGCCGATGGCGGTGGCGCTGCCGCTGTCCTTCCAGCTCGGCGGGCTGGTCGACCTGGACGGCGCCGATGCGGTGTTGTCGGCGAGCGCGTCGTGGAAGCTGAGCGGGCAGGCCCGCCTCGGGGTGGGGGTGCAGGCGTTCACCCCGCCGCTGGGCGGACGGGAGACGCTGTCCCTCGGCGGGCTGTTCGACCCGAACGATCAGGCCTGGGTCTCCTTCGAGCTGGGGATCTGAGCGCGCCCTCGGTCGCGCTGGCGGGGAATGTCAGCCCCGGGGGCTGGCGTTGTCCCGCGCAACGGCGAGCCCGGCAGGCTCCGGTGGCCCGGATTGGCATGTCCGCGCGCGCCGTGGTAGGATTGGGTCTGCCGAGTGAAGTGTGAGCCGGGGAAGGACGCTTGCGCGTCCTGGGCACCAGCACCAGCACCTCGCCCGGCGACGTCGCGTGACGCGTTCGGGCCCAGGTGACACAGAGGAGCATCCGTCGGCATGTCCGCTTCCGCAGGAGAGCTGATCAAGATCCCAGGCAAGGGCGATCTCATCGGAGGGCAGTTTCTGCTCGAGCACGAGATCGGCCGCGGTGGATTCGGGATCGTGTTCAGGGCACGGCAGCTGGGCGTTGAGCGTCCGGTGGCGGTCAAGATGTTGATGCCGCACGCCATGACGCACGACGGGGTGATCGAGCGGTTCAAGCGGGAGGCCCGCCTGGCGAGCTCGCTCACCCACCGCAACTCGGTCACCATTTACGCCTACGGCCTGCACAAGCCCGAGGAGAACGTCCGCGGCCTGCCCTACATCGCGATGGAGCACCTGGTCGGCAACACGCTGCAGCAGTTCCTGAGCAAGCGTGAGGGCAAGCTGTCGCTCGAGGAGGTGGTCGACATCCTCAAGCAGTCGCTGGCGAGCCTGGCCGAGGCCCACAAGAAGGGCATCATCCATCGCGACATCAAGCCCGAGAACATCTTCCTGTGCGAGGCCGAGGGCGAGGAGCGGGTCATCAAGGTGCTCGACTTCGGCATCGCCAAGGCGGTCGCGGGGGACTGGGACCCTGAGACGCGGGAGCGTCTGACGCGCACGGGGCTGATCGCCGGCACGGCGGAGTACATGGCGCCCGAGCAGGCGACGGGCGCCGAGGACATCACGCCCTCGCTCGACGTGTACGCGATGGGCTGCATCGCCTTCCAGCTGGTGACGGGGGATGTGCCCTACAGGGGCAACAGCCCCATGGAGATCGCGATCAAGCACATCTCCGAGCCGATCCCGATGCTGCCCGAGGAGAACCGCGACTCCTTCCTCGAGAAGGTGATCTACAAGGCGATGGCCAAGGAGCCGCGCGACCGCTTCCAGAACGCCGAGGAGTTCATCCAGGTGCTCGAGGCCGGCCGGTTCGAGGCCGATCCGGTCCGCCCGCACACCCTGCCCCCGGCCCCGCCGATCCAGATCCCCACGCGCGAGATCCCGCCGGCCTCCTCCCCTCCCGAGCTGATCCAGCCGGCCGGGGGGCCGCCGATGTGGCTGGTCGGCGCCGTGATCGCCCTGTTGATGGTCGCGGTGGCGGTGCTGACGATCTTCCTCGTGATCGGCAACAAGAACGAGCCGAACGAGCCGGTCGCCGCCGCGACGGCCGCGGCGGACCCTGGTGCCGGCTCGGTGGCGGCCGTGGCGCCTCCTGCGAAGGACGACGCGGACGAGGTCGCCGGGGACGACAACGCGGATGGCGCCGCGGCGGCCCCGGCGAGCGTCGACGACGTCCAGATGTTGGCCGACACGGTCACCATCGAGTCCGAGCCTGTGACCGCCGGGGTCTTCCTGGACGGCAAGGCGCTTGGAGAGACGCCCCTGGTGTTGGCCCGGCGCGACCGCGGTGACGATCCCTTTGAGATCGAGGTGCGCGCCAAAGGATACAGCAGCGAGACGGTGGCGGTGGATTGGACATCCCCACCGGAGTCCGGTAGCATCAAGGCCACTCTGCAGCGGGGCGCGAGCCCCGTGGCTCCTCACAAGGGACAGACAGCGGGCATGCATGGCAAGCCCACCGATCCGGTCCCTCAACACCGAGAGAACGTCAGCAACACGAACAGACGCAGGAGGCGGGGAGGCAAGGCGCCCGTCCTGTTCGATCTCGGCGCGGGCAGCAAGGCAAAACCGGGCTCGAACACGGATGGCAAGAAGGAAGGCAAGTCCCCCGTGATCTTCTCCCCCTGACGCGACGCTGGCTCTTTTTGCCCGGACGCCATATGCGCCACCACACTCGTCTGGCCTCCCTGCTGACCGCCCTCCTCACCGCTGCGGCGCTCCTTCTCCACGTTGTCCCTGCGCTCGCGCAGGAGGACATGTCCGTGGAGGATCTGGAGGGTGCTGCGGCCGAGGCTTACGGCGAGGGCAATTACAAGAAGGCGATCCAGCTGATGGTGCGAGCCAGTCAGCTGCAGCCGCATCCGAATTACCTGCTGAACATCGCCGTGTCCTACTCCAAGCTTGGGGACTGCGAGAACGCGCGCCTTTGGGCCCAGAACGCGATCGCGCCTGGGGACACGGCGCTGCCTCCCGAAGCGGTGGCCACGGCCGAGTCGATCATCGACGAGTGCGAAAAGATCATCTCCGACACAGATCCAAAAGACGTGAATAACGGCAAAATCACACCGCCGGACGATGGCAAGGGCGATCCGGTGGAGGGGCCGGAGACGCGGTCGGACGGGCTGGCCTGGCGCCCGATCACAGCGTACGCGCTGCTCGGCGCTGGCGGGCTGACGACGCTGTTGACGGTGATCCTGGACGCGTCGGTGTCCTCCGACATCGACGACCTGCGCAAGCTGAGCACCACGGCGGACAAGACCGCCTTCGACGAGCTCAAGGCGAGCATCCAGAGCGATCAGACGCTGGTCTGGGTGGGCTACACGGCGGGCATCCTGATGCTGGCCAGCGGTGGTGGCCTGCTGGTGTGGGATCTCCTCGATCCGCCCGGCGCGGCGCCGGCCACGGGTCAGGCGCCGGCTCCGCGGACGTCCATCGGGCCGTGGCTGAGCCCGGAGGCCGGTGGCATCGTCGTGCAGGGACGCTTCTAGACCAGCCTGGCCCCCGTCCGCCACGCAGCGCACGGCGTAATAGGCGGAGCGGACGGCCTCACCGCAGGAGGCGATCCTGGCGTTCGGCCTCGTCGGCCTCGAGCGGCGCCGCGCAGCGAAGCCCGGTGGACACGTCGCCGATCGTCGGCTGAACGGGTGTCCGCCGGAAGGCCTCCATGGTCGCTGGACCGAAGCCCCAGCTTGAGCTTCGGCGGACGCGTTCGGTGGCTGCCTGGGGGTCGGTGGGAGCGTCGGGCGCGCCGCTCGGGCCGGGATAGGGGATGTAGGCGTCCGCGGTCCACTCGAGGACGTTGCCTGCCATGTCCAGGGCGCCGAGCGGGGAGGCGCCATCGGGGCGCGATCCAACCGGCCGTGTCCCGGCGGGGGGCCCGCAGCCGTCGTTGCCGTTGTTGAACACGCCATCCTCGTCCATCACCGCGCGGAGGCAGGTCGGGGGGGCCTCGCCCCAGGGGTAGGTTCGGGCGTCGGTGCCGCGCGCCGCCTTCTCCCACTGCGCCTCGGTGGGCAGGCGCTTGCCCGCCCAGGCGCAGTATCGAACGGCCTCGGCCCAGGTCGTGCCATTGATCGGGTGATCGTCGCGACCGGGCGCCCCCCAGTTGGCCCAGCCTTGGTCTTCGTGGGTCAGCGTGGGCGGGTCGCAGCCGGCAGCGGCGACGCAGACGCCCCACGCCTCGACGGTGACCTCGGTGCGGTCGATGAAGAAGCCCTCGAGGACGACGGTGTGGGCGGGCTGAGCGCTGGCAGGGCAGTCGTCCGTTCCGGTGTCGTCGCACCCCATGGTGAACGGCCCGGCGGGGACGTGGATCATGCCATCGGGAGGGGGCCCGTCCAGCGGACGCAGGACGAACGCGTCGGCGACGGTCGTCTGTTGCGGCGACAGGCTGACCGCGCGGCGTTGTGTGCGGTGTCCGTCTGCGGCGACCTCGACCATCACGGTCCCTGGGTCCATCGCGATCCGCAGCGGCTGCCCGAAGCCCTCGAGACGGCCCACCGGGCGCCCGTCAACCGAGACCGTCGCGCTCGCCGGAGCGCCATGGACGACGAGCGTGGCCTGGTTGACCCGGCGAATCTCCGCCAGGCGTCCCTGGAGCTCGTCGCGCTGGTCTGCGAGCGCGACGCTCAGCCCGGTCTTCTCGACGTTGGCGGTCAGGACGCGCTCGAACGCCACGCCCACGAGCACCAGGAGCACGGCGAGCACCAGCGAGGCCGTCACCCACAGCGGCCGACGCCGACGCGCCCAGCGTCGGATCAGCTGACCGGGGGCATAGGCGTGGGCCTGGACGAGTCGCCCCTCGACGAAGGCGTTGAGGTCGCGGGCGAGCTCGCCGCCGTCGGCGTAGCGACGCGCGGGATCGTAGGCGAGGGCCTTGTCCACGATGCTGGCGAGCTCGAACGGCGAGTCGGGGGCGACCTCGGCGAGCGACGGAGGCCGCGAGGCGCCCGCGGCGAGCGCGGCGAGGTCCACGGGGCCGGTCAGCGGCGCGCGACCGCTCAGGAGCTCGAACAGGAGGCCGCCCAGGGCGTAGACGTCGGCCCGACGCCCCACGCGTCCGCTATCGCCTGCGGCCTGCTCGGGCGCCATGAACGCGGGCGTACCGAGGGCCGAGCCGGCGTAGGTCAGCCGCTCGCAGACGGGGTCGTCCTGCGCCCACCGCCCATCGCCTTCCTCCTCCTCCCCCTCCGCCTCCACACGAGATAGCCCCCAGTCGATCACCACCACCTCGCCGTGCTGGCCGACCACGACGTTGGCGGGCTTGATATCGCGGTGGATCACGCCGTTGGCGTGCGCCCAGGCGACGGCGTAGGCCGCGGCGAGCACGACGGGCAGGAGCGCGAGACGCTCCGACGGTCCCTGGGCGTCGGCCAGGAGATGGTCGAGGTCGCGGCCCTCGACCTCGCGCATGGTGTAGAAGGGCTCCCCCGAGGGCCAGACGCCCCCGTCGTACACGGTGACGATCCCGGGGTGGCGCAGGCGCGCCGCGATCCGCAGCTCGCGCAGGAACCGCTGACGGGCGATGAGGTTGCGGTGCTGTGCCTCGGGCAGCTGCTTGAGCAGCGTCCGTCGCCACAATCGACGGTCCAGGACACGCCAGACCTCTCCCATCCCACCCGCGGCGAACTCCTCGCGGTCGCCGTAGCGTTCCGGGTCGACGGCTGCGGTGACGCGCCCCGAGGCGGCGGGGCGCGCGACGGGGGCGGCGCCCGCTGGAGGAAAGGAGTCGAGGGTGGCCTCGACCGCCCACGACCGGGGCGAAGCGAGCCGCCTCGCTTCACTGCCGAGAGTCGTCGTGTCCAGATCGCCCGAAGGCTCGGGCGACGGCATCTCCGCGCCCACCGGAGCCTGAGTAGCGCGTGGAGACGAGCGGTCATGGGCCATCGACACCCCCTCCCGCAGGGCTGGAGAGCGCACACCGGAACCCCACGTTGTACCAGCCGTTGGGTCGCCGCGCGGACCTGCGCACGAACACCTGAAGCTCGTCCGCGCTGCTGTTGAGCGCGCCTCCGCGCAGCACGCGCTTCTGACCGCTCGGAGGTCCATGGGGGTTGGCGTCGGGGGCGATGGCCCAGGCGGCAGGATCGTAGACGTCGGCCACCCACTCGTGCACGTTGCCGGCCATGCCCAGCACGCCCCACGGTGAGGCCTCGGCTGGACGGGCGTCGACGGCGCCGGTGCAGCCCTGACCGCACCCGATGGGCGCCGGGCCGTCTGGCCCGTCCTCGTCGAACACCGCCCGCGCGCAGGAGGGGGGGAGGTCGCCCCAGGGATACCGTCGCCCATCGACGCCGCGGGCGGCCTTCTCCCACTCGGCCTCGGTGGGCAGACGCTTGCCCGCCCAGGCGCAATAGGCGCTGGCCTGGACCTGGCTGACGGCGTTCACCGGCTGCTGGGCTCGCCCCTGGCCGCCCCAGTTGTTCCGGGGGTCGGTCGACGCATCTCCGGCGGGCGGCGCACATGCACCTACATCGACACAGGCGGCGTAGGCTTCGACCGTCACCTCGGTCCTGTCGATGAAGAAGCGGTCGAGGTGGAGCTGCCGCTGCGGCTGAGCATCGTCCGGGCAGCCGGGATCTTGAGCCGTACAGCCGACAAGAAACGTGCCAGCGTCGACCGCGACCATACCGGCCGGGGCACGGCCGTCCCTCGCCGGGAGCACGAAGGCCGCCTCCGCGCGCGTCTGGCCAGGCTTCAGGGTCACCTGCCGCGACTGCGTCCAGTGGCCCTCGGCTTCGACCTCGATCGCGATGGAGCCGGGATCACGCACGACCCTCACGGGGACGCCCAGCCCCCCGAGCCGCCCCTGCTCCACCCCGTCCACCCGCACCCGGGCGCCGACGGGCAGCCCATGGACGAGGAGCGTGGCCTGGTGCAGCCTGCGCAGCTCCTCGAGGTGGGCCTGCAGCTGCGCCCGCTCCTGCTCGAGCGCGAGGTTCACGTCGTCCCTCGCATGGTTGGCCTCGACGATGGCGCCAAAGGCAGCGCCGGTGCCCGCCAGCACGACGACGACGCCAACAGCCCCGCTGAGCAACCACCCCCGGCGCTGCCGCCCCCATCGGAGCAGCGCCTCGCCGGGTGAGTAGCGATGGACGCCGACCAGTCGGCCCCCGGTGTAGGCCCGCAGATCCGCCGCGACCTCGCGGGGGTGGACATAGCGGCCGTCGTCGCGCGTCGCCTCCTCGATGATGCTGGAGAGCTCCGTGGGAATCCCTGCCCCCCCGCCCTCGCCGACCGGCTGCTCCTGGCCGGTGACCAGATGACGCAGTAGCGCGCCGAGCGCCTGAACGTCGCCCCTGCCCTCCTCCCCTGGCCCACGCACCTCCGCGGCGCTCCAATCCACGAGCAGGGTCTCGCCGAACCGTCCGACAAGGACGTGGGTCGCCGTGAGGTCACCGTGGATCACGCCACGGTCGCGCGCCCAACCGATCGCCTCGGCCACGTCCAACACCGCCTTGACGCGGGCCTGGCGCGCCCGGCGAGCGGGCGTCGTGTGGATGAAGTCGCGCAGGCTCTGCCCGGAGGGCCGATCCACCACATAATACAGCCGCCCATCACTCCACCGACCCGCGTCATACACCGTCTCGATGTTGGGATGCTGCATGGAGGCCGCGATGAGCAGCTCGCGCACGAAGCGCACGTCCCCCGAAGGGGCGTCGAGGTCCTGGTGTGGCTGCAACTTGAACATCACCTCGCGCGCGAGCCGGTGATCCCAGGCCGCGCGCAGCTCGCCGGTCGGGCCGCTCGCCACCACCTCTCTGAGCTCGTAGCGCTGCTCGGCGTCGCCGCTCAGGAACAGGCCGCCCCCTCGCTGGCTCAGCGCGTCCAGCCTCGACAGTGCCTCGGCGAGCCGGTGGCGATCGCGCGGACCCATCATGGGCGGAGAACCCAGTAGACATCGCTCGCACCGTCGCCGTCGAAGTCACCGACGACGGGACGATAGGCGCCATAGAACCCGCTGTTGTGGGTCCTCCACTCCCGTCCCGTGCCGGTCCGGTCCCCGGTCCCCTCCCAGATGAAGTCCTGTGTGCTCGCCGATGCATCCCAGAAGATGTCGTCGGGGCCGGTCCCATCGAAGTTGCCAGCGGTCCCCACGTAGTGCTGGCCGGCGATCTGGCGCGTCGCCGTGAGCGTCGCCACCAGGCCATGGGTGCCGTTCGACCACGCCACGGACGCCGCAGCCGGCGTCGCCGCGGTCGGATTGTAGAACAGGAGGTCGTCACCGAACTGGCCATCGAAGTTGCCAACGAGCACCTGGCGGTTGGTCAGGCCGAGGTTGATGTTGTTCTGCTGCGCGAAGGTGCGGTCGCCGTTGGCCCACCACACCCCGACGACACCGGTCGAGGGTCGGTACCAGAAGATGTCGTCCCCGAGCCGGCCATCAAAGTCGGCGACGACCGGCTGATAGTCGCCGCTCACCTCAGAGGCCTGCGGGGTGAAGGTGCCGTCGCCGTCCGACCAGTAGATGGTGTCGCTCGTGCCCGCGCCGGCCCTGTAGAAGAACAGGTCGTCTCCCAGGGCGTTGTCGAAGTTGCCAACGAGCACGTGGGTGTACCCCCGAGGCAGCGCGGCCTGCTGGAACCCATCGGCGTGCTCGAAGGTACGATCGCCGCGCGACCACCACTGAGCGGTGTGCCCGTCGACCTCGGAGTACCAAACGATGTCATCGTCGCCGTCCCCGTCGAAGTCCCCGACGGCCGAGAGGTAGTCTGGCAGATCGAGGGGCTCGACCGCCGCCACGAAGGAGAAGTCGCCGTTGGCCCACCAGAAGAACGGGTCCTCCGACGCGCCGAGCAACGTGCGGGCGGAGCTGGTCACATCGGCGCGGCACCCGTGAGGCAGCTCGCCATCGAACCGGCGGAGGCGATCGATCGACGCCTCGTCCACGGCCGCGTCGTGGTCGCGGTACGTCTCCAACATCGGGAGCTGCGAGTCCGAGAAGAACGCCGGCGCCTGGGTGCTCAGGACGTAGTTGGAGTAATAGTCCATCACGTTCAGGCCGTAGCGATAGCGCCCCGTGGCCGGGTCGTGCACCCCGCCGAAGTCGCGGAACTGTCCGTTCATCTCCAGATCGTCTGGACCATAGGAGACGACGGGCGGCTGAGGTGGCTGCGATTGCAGCTCGATGAACGGCACGTCGTTGACGCTGCCACGTCGGAGGTGGTCGGCGGCGATCCTCAAATACCTCGAGCACAGGCCGGCATAAAAGTCGAACTGGATTTGATCACGGAAGAATAGATTTACTTCACTTGAAGAACAGTATACGAGATCCCATATATCGCGATAGGTCCACTGGAGCCCTGTCGCCGGATCGATCCGCTCCGTCTGCCCCGTCGAGAAGTTGTGCCGAACGCCGAAGAAGTGCCCCAGCTCATGCGCCAGATGTGAGGACGCGTAGACCTCCCCGTCGGTCGTCGTGGCCGTGAGGTTCCAGGAGGTGATCTGCACCGCATGCCCCCCTTCCGGGAACGCGCCGACGGAGGCGTTGCCGGTGTTCTCGAGCAGATACACGACGACCTGGTCGCGGTCGCCGTAGCAGGAGGGCAGCGCGCTCAGCCATTCGCTCCTGGAGTGGCTCGCGCCAAACTCCCAGGCGTCCTGGGGTGCGCTCGGGAAGACCGCCCGCGCCTTGAGCGCGATGGTGGACCAGGTGAACTCACGCGTGCCTCGTGTGCTCAGCTCCGGGAAAAAGAACCGTTCGTCGGAGCGGACCCAGAACTCGGTGTGGGCCGGGTCGAAGATGCTGTTCGTCCGCGCGAGGATCATGCTCATCGTCTCGGGGTCGACGTGGGGGGAGGAGCACTCGCTCCCCGTGCAGGGGTAGTAGCCTTTGAGGTTGACCAGACGGATCGGGATGACCGCGTCGGTGGTCGCCGTGGGTACGATACCCGGACCGGGCTCGCAGTGGTAGCGTGGCGTCTCATCGACGCACGCCCAGCCTGTCGAGCACCGCGCGAACGCGCAGTCGTCGAAGCTGCTCTGGCAGGTGGTGCCTGTGAAGCCCGCCACGCAAGAGCAGGTGAAGCCGTTGACCTGATCGGTGCACGTGCCGCCGTTCTGGCAGGGATTGGGCGCACAGTCGTCGATGTTCGTCTGGCAGGTCGTGCCGGTGTAGCCCGGCGCGCAGGTGCAGCTGAAACCGTTGATCTGATCCGCGCAGGTGCCGCCGTTCTGGCAGGGGTTCGGCGCACAGTCGTTGATGTTCGTCTGACAGTACCCGCCTGTGAAGCCCGCCGCGCACGTACAGCTGAGGCCGTTGACCCGATCAACGCAGGTGGCGCCGTTCAGGCAGGGGTCGGGCACGCAGTCGTTGATGTTCGTCTCGCAGTTCGTGCCGCTGTAGCCCACGGCGCACGTGCACCGGTAGCCGCCGCCGATGTCGAAGCAGGTCGCGCCGTTCAAGCACGGCCCGTCCTGGCAGCTGCTGACGGCGGTCTGGCACTGCGCTCCAGAGTAACCCGCCGGACACTGGCAGGTGAAGGCGTTGACGCCGTCGACGCAGGCGCCGCCGTGCAGGCACGGATTGGGTGCACAGTCGTCGATGTTCGTCTGGCAGGTCGTGCCCGTGTAGCCCGCCGCGCAGGCGCACGTGAAGCCGTTGACCTGATCGGTGCAGGTACCGCCGTTCTGGCAGGGGTTGGCCGCGCAGTCGTCGATGTTCGTCTGGCAGACGCGCCCGTTGTAGCCCGTCGCGCAGGTGCAGGTGAAGCCGTTGACCTGATCAGCGCAGGTGCCGCCGTTCAGGCAGGGGTTGAGCGCGCAGTCGTTGATGTTCGTCTGGCAGGTCGTGCCTGTGAAGCCCGCCGCGCACGTGCAACTGAAGCTGTTGACCTGATCGGCGCAGGTGCCGCCGTTCAGGCAGGGGTTGGCCGCGCAGTTGTCGATGTCCGTCTGACAGATCGTGCCCGTGTAGCCGGCGACGCACTCGCAGACGTAGCCCGCGACGCGGTCGGCGCAGGTGCCGCCGTTCAGGCAGGGGTTGGGTGCGCAGTCGTCCAGGTTCAGCTCGCAGTGCAGACCGCCAAAACCCTCGAGGCACTCGCAGCGGTACGTCCCCTGCTCGTCCATGCACGCGGCGTCGTTCAGACACGGCGAGTCGGCGCAGCCGCTGGCCGCCTGCTCGCACAGGAGGCCCGAGAACCCTGCCGCGCACGCGCAGGTGTAGCCATCGACGCCGTCGAGGCAGCTGCCACCGTTCTGGCATGGGTTGGCGGCGCAATCGTCCACATTGTGCTCACAGGTCAGCCCCGTGAAGCCCGGGATGCAGGCGCAGGTGTAGCCGGCGACCTGGTCGGTGCACCTGCCGCCGTTCAAGCACGGGCTAGAGGCGCACTCGTCGATCTCCTCCTCGCAGTGGACGCCCGTGTAGCCCGCGAGGCAATCGCAGCGGAAGGTCCCGGCTTCATCCACACACGTCGCGCCGTTGGCGCAGGGCCCATCCGCGCAACCGTCGGGGGCGTTCTCGCAACGAGCGCCCGAGAAGCCGGGAGAACATGTGCAGGTGTAGGCGTTCACGCCATCGACGCAGAGACCGCCGTTGAGACATGGCGCGTAGAAGCAGTCGTCGACGTCGATCTCGCAGCTCTCGCCGACGTAGCCGTCCGCGCAGACGCACACATAGCCGTTGGTACGGTCCGCGCACCCGGCGCCGTTCAGGCACGGGTTGGGCGAACAGTCGTCGACGTCCAGCTCGCAGTGCGTCCCCTCGAAGCCCTCCACGCACGCGCAGGTGTAGCTCCCTGCCTCCTCGGCGCACGTGGCGCCGTTGAGGCAGGGCGCGTCGGCGCAGCCACGGACGACGGTCTCGCACTGGAGCCCGGAGAAGCCGGCCAGGCACATGCAGGTGTAGCCATCGACGCGGTCCACGCAACTCCCCCCGTTCTCGCAGGGATCGGGGTCGCAGTCATCCACGTTCAGGTCGCACCGGTCACCCGCGTAGCCCGCCGCACACCCACACACCGCTGTCCCGGCTTCGTCCCGGCATCGGCCGCCGTTGAGACAAGGGTTGTCGGCGCAGACATCGACCGGCGTCTCACAGCGCGGCCCCGTGAAGTCGTCAGGACACATGCACCGAATGCCGTCACCGCTCACCACACAGAAGCCGCTGTTCAGGCATGGGTCGGGTGTGCAGGTCGCGCCCTCTTCGACACAGCTCCGCCCGTCCCAGACCGCCCCGCGCTCGCACACGCACGCGGGCCTGCCCCCGACCACCTCACAGACCCCCCGGTCCCCGCAGTCCAGCGACTCACACCCCGGCGATGCGTCACCGTCGCCCGCGTCACGGTCGCCCGCGTCCGCATCGCCCGCGTCGTCCACACCAATGAACCCGTCATCACGGGGGGCCGGCGCTGGATCGCCACACGCCGCGATCAAGGTCAGGGCAACCAGCCCCATCAACCATCCCGACAGAGTTCTGCGCTTCATCTTCGGACTCCACATCACGAGAGGCGGCTCGTCGCGCCCGTTGCTCCGAGTGGCGTCACGCCCCGAGCCAACCCGTCAGGGCGCGCCACCCCGAGCCCCATCGCACCTCTCGTGCCACACAAAGCGCGCCGACGCCACACGGTGCAGACGCGGTCGCGCCGACGCCGTGGCGCGTCGGCGCGTGTGCTGGACTGTTCAGTCCAGCCACTGGACTGTTCAGCCGACACACCGGCGTCTGGAGAGACGGATCAGAAGCCATTCGGAAAATAGATGCCGATGGATCCGACGTAGATTCTGTTTCCAGGTGTTGTGTCTCAGTCCGCCCGCCCGTCTTGTTGCATTTCTGATGGCAGTAGCCGACGTCCATCGTCAAGCCTCTTCGCCTCGCTCCGCCATCCCTGGCTTCGCTCGGGCGAGGGGCGGCGAA
>Ga0100377_1001138_pt1 | contig 23094 bp, 14 predicted proteins | sample CryGeymeta201501_FD_83664 | JGI IMG/M metagenome (GOLD analysis project Ga0100377, IMG submission 83664) | Groundwater microbial communities from Crystal Geyser aquifers in Utah, USA - Crystal Geyser metaG 2015-01 | ecosystem: Environmental > Aquatic > Deep subsurface > Groundwater | place: USA...
CCTGCGTCGCCAAAATTCCAACTATAAACACCAACAGAACCAGTATTAGTAAAAACAAAACTATTACCTGTTAAACATTGGGTATTATCGTTGACGGTAAATCCTGCAGTAACAACAATTCCTGCAGCAACATTGACTGAGTTTGAAGCAACACAACCATTTCCATCAGTGATAGTTACCGTGTAGTTTCCTGGAGCTAATCCAGTAGCAGGATTGGTAGTTTGAACTGGAATAGTATTCCATGAATAAGTATAGGTAGGAGTCATGCCATTAGGTGTTGCTGTGGCTGTACCAGTATTATTTCCAAAACAAGTTTCTGGGGTTGATGCCATTGTTGGTGGAATTGATGCTCCAACTGAAACGATTACTTGATCTGTAATGACACAACCACAACCATCTGTAAATGAAACAGTATAGGTTGTAGTGGAAGCAGGAGATGCTACTGGATTAGCAATGTTTGTTGCACTTAAACCTATTGCAGGAGACCAAGAGTAGCTTCCACCAGCTCCACAGGCAGAAATACCTGTAGCTGCCAAAGTAGTATTAGCTCCTGTACATATTGACACATCAGTACCTGCATTTACAGTACTAACATTAACATTAACACTTGCAGTTGTAAAACAAGAAGGATCTGATATAGAATATGCAGTTGCAGTATAAGTAGTTGAACCTGTTATCCCACAAGCAGTTGGGTTTTGAATATTTGGGTTAGATAAACCTGCAGTAGGTGTCCAAGAGTATCCATAATTATAAACAGCACCGCACGATCCTGTTCCTGCATTTCCTCCTGTTGGCACAGTACCTCCCATTCCATCTGTAAAAATAATATTCCCATTAGAATCATATATCGTATATTGATTTTCGGATTGCCAACTACCTCCAACATAAGTAACAGTTATCGCAGCTCCATTACAAACTGAAAAATTATAAGTTACAGGACCATATCCAGATGAAACGGTAAAAGCAGGTGCAACAGCAACACCACCAACATAAACAGTTATTTGACCACCATTCCAGCTATCACCAAAAGTATCATAGAGTTCAACACTATAGGTGCAACATGGTGGAGGTAAATTTGCTAAAACAGCATCTAGTTGTGTACAACCTCCTGGGCAAACAACAGTTGGAGTAGCGGAAGCTGTTAAATTAAAAGGGAACTCTACAAAAACTGTCATTTGATCAGTGTTAGGACATGTTCCTGTTAGATTACCTGTAAGAGTATAAGTTGTTGTGGTAGTGGGAGATGCAACTGGATTTGGGCAATTTGTACAACTTAATCCAGTTGATGGTGACCAATTATATGTAGAGGCACCTGTAGCATTTAACTGAGCTGTTTGAGACCCACAAATATAAACATCAGGACCAGCAAACACACCAGTATTAATTTGAAAGTTGACTGAAAAACTATTTGTTCCAGTAATGGGACAAGCATCATCTTCTACAACAAAGGTTACCACATTTCCTGTAAATCCTGGTTGAGCTGTCCAGCAAAATGTGCCAGTTGCTGGATTTGTTCCTGTTTGTGTAAAGGTGGCCCCAGGCATTATGGTTGTTCCATTGGTAGTTATGGTTAAACTATTTGCAGCGTTTGGGTCAGTAAAAGTCACATCAAAACAAATATTATCACCATAACACATTTCTATGCTTGCGGGACCTGTTTGAGTTCCTCCAGAGCCAGAAAAATTTGTAATAGTACCTCCTGCGGGTTGATTGGGAGGGATATTTGTACAACTAATTATTTCAAATTGAAAATCGTGAATAATAGAAGATATTAAGTTCCCCGAAGCATCATAAGATTGTATTAAAACCGCAACCACAAAATTTCCAATAGTAGCTTGATTAAAAGACATACAACCTGTAAATGGATTTAACACAAAACCATTCATTGGTGAATTAATCGTATAAGGAGCATTATAAGCTATTGGCACTCCTCCAAATCCTAATGGAGATGTCATTTGAAAATAAGTACTATCAGCATCTGGATCAGCAGTAGTGATACAATAAGTATTATTTTGACCTGCACACATATATGGAATTGGTTGTGATGTAACACTGGGTCCACTATTACAAGGGGCTGTTAGAGTGTTCATTACACTTTGAACATGCATATCGTTTCCAGCACCACCAGCAGTATTGGAGTTCGCATCTCTACAACATAAATCATAATCTATTGTCCAACTGTCACAATTAGCAGGAAAAGTAACTGTTTGTGTGTAGGTGTACATTAATACTCCTGGGACTGTACCTCCTGCACATGCACTCAATACAGAGCCACAGGTTTGGCTAACATCTACTGCAACTCCTACTTGTGTCATTGATCCCATTGTAGGATTTGTTAATCCACAACTATTAGTGAAGACAAAACCAGAAGCAGTTGAACCTAAAGTACTTGGACAACTAACAAACTCCGTAAAAGTGAATGTGTAAGTTAATGGATTTGCTGGATTGCATGACCAAGTTAAATTTGCTCCTGGTATATGTGAAGCTTTAATTATGTTCACGCTTCCTATAAAAAGAAGTAAACTAAGTAAAAATGGCGTTAATTTTTTCATTTATTAATTATTTATTATTTGATAAATTTTTATTCACTAAAATAATTAATAGATTGACTCCTACCAAAAGTCAATCTATTAACAATTATTGATATAAGTCATGTTTTACTTCATAATTTTAATTTGTCCATTAAAACGATGAGGGGTTCCTAGTGCATCATAAGTTATCACTTGCCAAAAATAAAGGCCATCTTCTAATAACGAACCTGTATTATTTAGTTTGCCATTCCAAGGTTCATTTTTATCGGTTGTTTTATAAATAAGTTTATTTGCTTTATCCATTATGGACATTTCAAACTGAACTTCCCATCCTAATAAAGCTTTTGGAATAAAGGTTTCGTTATTTCCATCCCCATCTGGCGAGAATGTATTAGGAGCTAAAAGACTAAAATCTTGAGTGCTAGTTACATTTTTAGAGACGGAAGCATAACATCCATAGTTATTTTTTACAGTCAAAACAACTTGAAAATCACCTTGCTTCATATATATCGTTTTTGGATTTTGAGAAATTGATTTATCTCCATTTCCTAAATTCCAAGAGTAAGAGTCAGTATTATCAGTAAATTTACTGCTAAATTCTGTATAAGGATATTTTAACTTATTGTCATCGTGATTTACTGATGTTTCTGTGTAATTGAATTCTGCATTAGGTTGTGGAAAAATTACAACGGAATTCTTTTCAGTATTTTTAATTTCACTACCTGTTTTTCTGTTGATTAAGGTTAAGGTAACATCATAATTACCACTTTCGTTATAAACGTGTGAAGGATTGGCTTTAGTAGAAGTTGTTCCATCACCAAAATTCCAAGAGTAAGAAACAGGAACATTTTTACTGATTGCCTCAAAGCTTACTTTTTCCCCTAGACATACTTTGTTGTTAAACACAATAAAATCAGCATTTAGAATAACATTATTTTCGTTATTTTCAACAATAGTAGGGTTGGTTTTTTCTTCAACATTATTTTTGTTATCAATACTATTTTTGTTACTATTATTTTCTTGTTGTAGTATTTCTGGTTCAATTAATTGATTAGATTTTTCTTCATCAACAATAGGATTCGAAACATTATTATTTTGAGTAGTGCTGGTTTTGTTATTTAAAGTTTTGTTGTTTTTAAGTACACTTTCTTCCTTATTATTATCATTAACAACTACTTGGTTATTAATAGAAGTAGTACTGATGTTGGTATAAATAAAATACCCGGCAACAGACAATATGGCTATTGCTCCAATTGCACTAAAAATGTTCTTGGTAATTTTTGCACTTCTAATAGCATTCAATTTTCCTTCCATTTCTGCCCAATGAGCATCGTTGTAAGGAACCTCAAATTGTTCTACTTTTTGTTTTATTATTTCGTCAAATTTATTCATGTTTCAACGGTGTCTCTTTTTTTGTTAAAATCTTTTTTAAATTTTGTTTTGCTTTCGCAAGGTTCGATTTAGAGGTTCCTTCACTGATATTTAATCGTATTGCTATTTCTTTATGTTGTAAACCTTCAATAACATTTAAGTTAAAAACGGCTTGATAAGCAGGGCTTAAAGACTGTATGGCATCCATAATATCTTTTTCACCAAACTGACTATAAATCGTTTCAGAACTTTCTACATTGTTATTATCAAGAATATAATCATCATTTATATGAAAAATATTTTTTTCCTTTCGATAATGATCAATGGCAGTATTTACCATTATTCTTCTAATCCAACCTTCCAAAGAACCATTAAAATTGTACTTATTAATATTACAGTACACTTTCACAAAACCATCTTGTAATACATCTCTTGCATCTTCAGTATTGTTCGTGTATCGGTAACAAACCCCCATCATTTTACTGTAAAATAATTTATACAGTTCCTGCTGAGCCTTTCGATCACCTTTAACACATTTTTTTACAATGTCATCTAAAATATGCTGATCTTTAGGATCCATGTATTTAAATCAAAGACGTGAGTTTATAATTTTGGTTGCCTTGTAGCGACAACTTATTAAAGTGAAAGTAATTATTTCTTTTAATAAAAACAATTTCTTACAATATGTCCACAATGGGCAGAAGCCTTATGTTGTTAGTTTAACTAATTTACAAAGGGCTAAAACTTTCTTATTTATTGTTATTTTTGAATTACTTTTGTTCACCTCCGCATAAGGAGTATATATTAAGAAATGAAAATATTCGCTTCGTTTAAAAATAATATCATTTTATACCTTTTCCTTGTTTTAGTTTTTCTTGCTGCTTGTGGAAACAATGTTATTAAAGAAGAAAATAGCACCAACAAAATTATTAAAGAATATTATATTACCTGTGATACCAATGATTTTTCAAGTCTATACACTAATTATCAAGAGAATAAATACATTCCTATTAAAATAACCCTTAATGGTGAAAGTAGAACTGCTCGAATGAGGGTTAGAGGAGATACATCTAGAAAAGAATCAAAAAAATCGTTAAAAATTAAACTTGATTCTTTGCTATTTAATAATGTTCCTAAAACATTAAATTTTAATGCTGAATATTCTGATAATACTTATGTCAGACAATATTTGTCCAGTAAGTTAATGCAATTATCTGGTCAAATTTGTTACGAATCGGAGCATGTAAAAATTTTTATTAATGGGAAATTTCATGGTCTTTTTTTACAAGTTGAAAACATGGATACTGATTTTCTAAAAAGAAATAATTTATCAAAAAAAGGAAATTTATATAAAGCCACCAGAGATGGAGCATGCTTAAGTATATTTGACGAATTTGACTCAAAATGGGAGAAGAAAACAAATAAAAAAAGCGATCATAATGATCTAACTCAATTAATTGACGATATTAACAATGTGCCAGATAGTGGATACCAAGATTTTATTAGAAAAACATTTGAATATGATGAATTGGTAAATTTATTAGCACTCAACATGATATTGTCTAACAGCAGCACTTATTATCACAACTATTACTTGTATCACGATTTATACACGACTGGAAAATGGAAGGTATTACCTTGGGACATGGATAAAACACTTTCTTACTATAATTGGATGCCTTACACTTATCATAGAACATCCAGCGAATGGGAATCTAACAATCCTCTTGTAGAAAGGGCAATACTTTGTAAACCCATCTTTTATGACATTAAAAAAAGAATTGACGCACTGTATCAAACTCATTTAAACAATACCTATGTAACTCCATTAATTGATAGTTTAACTAACATTTTGTCGAAGATTATACCTCTTGATAGTAGCGATAAAATAGGTGCTGCTGAAGAATGGAAAAACAATATTAGTTTAGAAAAAAATTACTTTAACAACCATTATCAATTATTACAACAACAATTCACGAATCAACCTCTAAGTTTTAAAGTTTTTCGATTTCATCAAATACAAACTGATGTAGTAACTTTTAAATGGCAAAAATCAGAACACCCTGCTAATAAAAAAATAACTTATGTGCTTTCTTATGGTTCAGATTTTTTATTGTTAGATAGCACCAAAACAACTTATATTACCAACATTACCGATACCTTTTATAGGTTAAATAAATTATTGCCCGAAGGAACCTATTATTGGAAAATAACAGCTTTTGATGGTACTTATTATACAGATGGATTTAACACTAAAAATCTGATGGAAATAAAAAGAGGAACCAGACTTCCAGAAACTATTTCTAAAAATATGGTACTTCATAAGGCAAATTCCCCATACATCATTAAACAAAATACCACCATAAAAGCAGGAGTGAATATTACGATTGAAAGTGGGGTTGAATTCCATATCAAACAAGGTGCAAATATTGATTGTTATGGCAATATGATTTGTAACGGAACAGCAAAAAATACAATAAAATTTATGCCAGATAATACTGCTAATTATTGGGGTTATCTATTTTTTCATGAATCAACAAAAATAGCCCATTTGAAAAATGTTATCATAAAAGAAGGTACGATAAATTGCACAGGTGAAAATTTAACAATAGATAGTTGTTCTGTTCTTATCGACAAAAAACCTATGGGAGTATTATCTGATAGACTTGTAGTGCTTTATACCAACAAAGGAATTGTAACTATTAAAAACAGCCATTTTAAGAGTAATAACTTTGGAGAAGGAATGGTTCTTTTTTTCTCAGACCTAATTACTGAAAATTGTTTTTTTGAAAATATGCCCGATGCTATTGAATACATTCAAGTAAATAAAGGTGTTATTAGAAATAATTTGGTGATGGGTTCTGGTGATGATGCGATTGATTTAAATGCTTGTAGTAATATTTTGATTGAAAATAATATATTACTTTATAGTAAAGATAAAGGAATTTCAATTGGTACTGAGCAATATGGGGCAAGTATTAATAACATCCAAATTAAAAATAATTTAATCGTTGGAAATGGAATGGCAATAGGAATAAAAGACAGTTCGGTAGCTTACATCAGTAATAACACACTGTTTAAAAATCGTTACGGAATACATGCTTATAAAAAAAGAGAGGATTACAAAATAGGTGGAACTGCTTTTATTAAAAACACCATCTTTGAAAAAAATGAAGAAACCCACTTTTATACAGATGAGTGGTCATCCATTAAAATAGACCATTCCATCTCAAACAACAAACTATTTGACGGCAAAGATAATATTCAAGGCGACCCTAAATTTGTTGACGCAAGTGGATATAATTTTCATTTATTAGCCAACTCTCCCTGCATTGGAAAAGGAGACGATAAGAGCAACATTGGTGCTTTTAGCTCCAACACAACTACCATTAGTCTATCTAAAATACATATAAAAGGTAACCTGAAAAAAAATGACGGTGACTGGATAGAAATCATCAACAATTATAATATTTCGGTTGATTTATCTTTATACAAAATTGTTGTTATTAATGCTGATAAGAAAAAAGAATTTGTTTTCCCTATTGGGACAAAATTAGAGCGATTAAGTAAATTATATATTGCCAATAATTTTTATTCTTTTATTAAAAACTATGGAACAACTACCACTGTAGTTGGAGCATTGCCCAAATTAACTACCAACAAAACAATCATTCAATTACTGAATCAAAACGGATATGTGCTTGATTCTTACGGTTACACAACAATCCCTCAAAAAAATGAAAGTATTACCTTCGTTTCTAATGGATTGAATGATAAAATAAATAAATCCTGGAAAATAATAAATGAATAAATGGTTTTCCGAAAAAAGAAATATTTACTACTCTTTATCATTACCTTTTTATCCGCAAGTGTTTATATCTTGTTTTTTTATACGCATTGGGGAGTTAAAATTAATGAAGAACAAATTTGGAAATTGAATATTCAATCTGGTGAATTAGTTACTATTAAAAATATTCGTTGGATTGAATCTAAAAGTCAACAAAAAATAGCTTTTCCAAAACAAGAAAAGCCATTCAACTTAATTTTTCAAACTAATTTTAATCTTAACAATTTTACAAAACTAACTGAAGGGATTGTTGAGTTTGAACATTTAAATACAGTTAAAATATTAATTAATAATATAGAATATACTACTTTACATCAAAATATTATTCTACCTTCAACAAATGTAAAGCATCCTGCCAAGTTGCCTGTTGAAGAATACTGGCGACCAAAACAAATATCCTTAAATAAAGATTTTTTACAACGCCATTTAAAAAATGGGAACAATACCATTACTTTAATTTTTTATGATGTTACTAATTTAGAAGCCATCGATTGCACTCAAAAAACACTCTTATTTTTAACAACTGGGCAAAATAATAAATTACACTATGATTTTCGTTTACGAAAACCTAAAGGCTCATTTAGCCAATCTAAATTACCAATTTTAAAAATAAATACCCATCATAAAACAATTCTGGATGAGCCAAAAATAAAAGTATCTCTAGCTATTATTAATAATACGGAGGAGGGTATTAATAACTTATCTGATTCTTCCATTCATTATAAAATTAAAATTGAAGTACGTGGAAGAACTTCTCAATCTTTTGCTAAAAAATCTTATGGTTTTACTATTTATGACAAAAAAAATCATCAAAAAGCAGTTAAATTATTAGGTTTACCTGCATCAAAAAAATGGGTACTTTATGGTCCTTTTGCTGATAAATCATTAATAAGAAATGCCTTAACTTTTTCTATTTATTCGCAAATGGGAAACTATGCTCCACGTTTTAAATTTATAGATTTAGTTATCAATAATAATTACCAAGGTATCTACTTACTCATCGAAAAAATACAAATAAGTCCAAATCACATCAACATTCCGCTATTAAAAGTTGACCAAAAAGATACTACACAATTTGAAGGCGGTTACCTATTAGATATTGATCGTTATTCGAGTAGAACCAACTATCCACCACGAAAAGATTCAATAGATGGCTCTGCTCAGCCCGTTGCGTTTTCCATTTATAATCCAAAAAAGAAAAAAATTAATGCTTTAATTGAAGAAAGAGTAAAATTTCAATTTGATGTTTTTGAACGGCACATTTATGAGAAAGACAGCATGTACAAGTATATAGATATCAATTCTTTTGTAGATTATTTAATTATTACTGAATTTACTAAAAATATAGACGGCTACCGATTAAGTACTTTTATGTACAATAAAGACATCAACAGTGACATTCCAAAATTTTATAATGGTCCCATTTGGGATTATAATTTTTCTTTCGGTTTAGCTGATTACCATGAAGGATATAACCCAGAAGGATATGTCTATAATGAAGATAAATATGTTCCTTTTTGGTGGAAAATTTTATTGAGTGATAAGACTTTTTCAACTCATTTAAAAAAGCGGTATCAAGAGTTGAGAAAAACAACCTTATCCGAGCCAACCATTTTTAAAACAATAGATTCTTTATCTACTATTTTTGAGGATTCTAAGGCTATTAATTTTAAAAAGTGGTCGGTGCTGGAGGCAACAGAATTGTGGCCAAATTATTATTTGGGGAAAACCCATGAAGATGAAATTAATTACTTAAAGTCTTGGATAACCAAACGATTAGCGTTTTTGGACAAAGATATTTTGGGTAAAAAAGGAAATAATGCTTATCAAGAAAATTAAAGTTCATTTTTAACTCTTTAACTTTGTAAAATAAATAAAACACTATGTTTACATTTCAATTATTGGAAGCAGCACTCATTTAATGAAAAAAGTATTAGGCATATCAGCATTTTATCACGATTCAGCGGCAGCACTTGTTGTTGATGGAAAAATTATTGCAGCTGCACAAGAAGAACGTTTTACAAGAAATAAACACACCCCTGATTTTCCAACTAACGCTATAAAATATTGTTTGGAAGAAGCTGGTTTAGAAATAGATGAACTAGATGCTGTTGTTTTTTATGATAAGCCTCTTTTAAAATTTGAACGATTACTCGAAACCTATTATGCTTTTGCCCCTAAAGGATTGGCTTCGTTTTTAAAGGCAATACCAGTTTGGTTAAATGAAAAATTGTTTTTAAAAAAACTAATTTACGACGGACTAAAGGAAGTAGGTGATTATGACAAAAAGAAAGTAACCATACTATTTCCAGAACATCACTTATCTCATGCTGCAAGTGCTTATTTCCCTTCAAAATTCAATCACTCAGCCATCATTACCATCGACGGAGTTGGTGAATGGTGTACAGCATCTATTGGTTTAGGAGAGGGTAATCAAATCAAAATAATTAAAGAATTAAATTTTCCTCATTCCGTTGGGTTATTGTATAGTGCTTTTACGTATTATCTTGGCTTTACGGTAAATTCGGGCGAATACAAATTAATGGGATTAGCTCCTTATGGAAATCCAAAAAGCGAGGAAACAGCGAAGTTTGTTGAATTAATAAAAAAATATTTAGTTGATATTAAAGCTGATGGTTCTATATGGTTAAACCAAGATTATTTTAACTATGCAACAGGTTTAAGAATGCCCAAGGATGATAAATGGAAGGCTATTTTCGGTTTTCCAAGAAGAGAACCTGAAGCAGATTTAGAGCAAAAGCATTGCAATTTAGCTTTAGCTATTCAACAAGTAACTGAAGAAATAGTAATTAAATTAGCAAAAGAGGCTAAAGCCATTACTGGATCTGATAATTTATGTATGGCTGGTGGTGTTGCGTTAAATTGTGTTGCTAACGGCAAGCTATTACAAGAAAATATCTTTAAAAATATTTATATTCAACCCGCAGCAGGAGATGCTGGAGGTGCATTAGGTGCTGCTCTAGCGGTAAGTTTTATGTATTTCGAAGAAGAACGAATATTACCCGAAAAATTCGACCTAATGCAAGGTTCTTATTTAGGTCCTGTTTTTTCTGACAAAGAAATTAACTCCATGAATAAACGAGTTAAAGCCAATTTTAAATGCTACGACAACTTTAATGAATTAACTACTCATGTTGCTGAAAAAATAGCCGAAGGTGCTGTTGTTGGTTGGTTTCAAGGAAGAATGGAATTTGGTCCAAGAGCACTTGGAAACCGAAGTATTTTAGGTGATGCTAGAAACCCTGAAATGCAGAAAAAACTTAACCTAAAAATTAAATACCGTGAAGGATTTAGGCCTTTTGCTCCTTCTGTTTTAGCCGAAGATGTGAGTGAATATTTTGATTTAGATACTGATTCTCCTTACATGTTGATGGTTTCTCCTGTAAAAGAAAGCCGAAGAAAAAAACTCCCCGATAATTTTTACGCTTTAGATTTGTGGGACAGGTTATACCTACAACGAAGCGACTTACAATCCATTACACACTTGGATTTTTCAGCTCGAATTCAAACGGTTCACAAAGAAACCAATCCTAGATATTGGGAGTTAATCAATGCATTTAAACAAAAAACAGGTTATAGCCTTGTGGTAAATACCAGCTTTAACGTAAGGGGAGAACCTATAGTAAACACACCTTATGATGCATTTCGTTGTTTTATGAGTACAGAAATGGATTACTTGGTTATCAATAACTTTGTGTACGCTAAAACAGAACAACTAGACCATGAGAATAGAGAAAAGTGGAGGATTAAATTTAAAATGGATTAATATTATTATAAAAAATGAACCAGTTTCTTCAAAAAAATAAAATAAGCTTAGTTTTCTTTGTTATTGGTGTTATTCTACAAGCAACATACCTATACCATTATTTTAAAACCGATTGGGCTATAACCCCAACTTTAACCTATTTTAATTTAATTTCATTATTGCTTTTATCACTCGCTTTCTTTCTGTTTTCTGTAAAAAACAAAATATATATTATTTCAAATTTAGTTTTATTAGTGTTTTTAGTTTTAACCGTAGAAATTGTTTGTTTTGTGCTACTCGATTCTCCAGAAAAATATAAAAAAGATTTTAGTCTACCTTTTGTGCCAATAGATCATGTTGCTAATAATATTGGAACAGTTCCTTATGCTGATAGTGTTTATCATTCGGTTTTGATAAAAGACAATAAAACGGTTTATGATGTAAATTATACCATTGACAATAACTGGAAAAGAGTTACGCCAGATTTTGATTCTACCCGAAGTAAATATGCCTTGTTTTTTGGTTGTTCTATTGCTTTTGGCGAAGGTTTAGACGACAGCCTAACATTTCCTTGCCATTTTCAAAACCTAACCAGCGAATACAACTCATATAATTTTGCTTATCCAGGATATGGTGCCAATCAAATGTTGGCTCGAATGGAGTTCCAAAATTTAACCGAACAAGTTAAAGAAAAAGATGGTATAGGTTTTTATTTGTTTTTTATGGGACATGTGTCTCGTGTTATTGGCTCCATGGACACCTATGTTGGCTGGACTTCTGGCTCACCTTATTATTACATGAAAGATGGAAAATTGTTTCGTGATAGAATGTTTAAGAATGGGCGCTATTGGGTTTCTAAATTTTATGAATTGGTTTACCAAACCAGCATTATCAATTATTTTAAAATCAATTTTCCAAACAAACTTCAACCAAAACACTATGAATTAACTGTTGAAGTAATTCAAGCATCCAAAGAAAAATATATTGAGCAATTTGGAAACAATAATTTTTATGTGATTTTATACCCATCATATAAAATTGTTCCCAAAGAAGATTATGAGTTATTTAAACAACTTCTAGCTAAAAAAGAAATTAAGTATGTTGACTTGGATAACTTTATTGAGTATGATGAAAACCATACTTTGGGTGGAGATCCTCACCCCAATGGAAATACCAATAAAATATTGGTAGAAGAATTAATTAAACGATTAAATAAATAAAACATTATGGAATTTCTTAAAGACCTTTGGTTGTTTCTTAAAGAACGAAAAAAAATTTGGTTAGCACCGGTAATCCTTATCCTTCTTATTTTAGGATTGTTAATTATGTTTGGTGGCAGTAGTGCTGTTGCCCCATTTATTTATACCTTATTTTAAGCCATGCAAAAAATTAAATCAAACCCTATAAAAACTATGCTAACCATTAGTGTTGGGTTTTTAGTTGTTTTCATTATTACTAAATTAAACTGGGCTTTATTGGTTGCTTTAGTTGTTGGCTTAATTGGATTATTCTCTACTTTTTTAAGTAAACAGATAGAATTTTTATGGCTTAAACTAGCTTGGTTTCTTGGCTTAATTGTACCCAATATTTTGCTTTCAGCAATTTTCTATTTGTTCTTATTTCCGATAGCTGTGTTGTCAAAAATATTCGGGAAAAACGATTCGTTTAAGCTAAAAAACAATAGCGACTCTGTATTTATCACCTCAAATAAAGTGTTTGATAAAAATTCTTTCGAAAAACCTTGGTAGTTAGTTTATAAATAAGGTTATAATAATAAAAACTATTTTATGTTATTGATAATTTCATTTAATCGTTGAATTTCATCTTCTTTTAATCTGATTATTCTATCGTAAATCTCTTGCACTTTATTAATATTATTAAAAATGAAAGTGTTGTTTTCATCAACATTACCAAATTGAGTTCAATTAGTAAAGACCATCTTCTCATCAAAGCTCATGAGCGTTTTTATATCTGCATCCATGGTATTCCAAATATCCAGTATTTTATTGATGAAAAGATTAATCTCTCCTCTCTCAATTGCACTTTAAACTTGTTTAAAAAAATTAGAATAATCTCCCCCTAGCAATTATTTTCAATACTCTTTTTCTCCCTTTAATGCTCTATCATAATCGGGCGATTTTATCATATTTTTATAATCTGGAGGCCATCCTGTTGTGATAAAATTATTCCAAAAAGCTTCTTTCGTCATACTATCGTAATGTAAAGAAGATTTCATTTGGAGGGTTTGAAATAAATTTAACGACACGGCTATAAAAACAACAAACAGCGAAACACTTCTCAAATAGGAAGTCATCTTGTCAAAATATGCAAAAAATGCAGCCAACGGAATAGCCATAAGTGAGTATGATTCTATCATTGGCCTGCTACCATATCCTCCGCCATACCACCAACACCACCAACTATAGATAATATAGATATTTAAAATTAAAAAGACAGCTATTGGTAAAACCCATTTTTTATGTTCTTTTATCAAGAAGAAAACTCCCAAAATGGCAAAAATCATAATTGGCGTATAAACCAACCACCCTTTTCTATAGCTAAATAATCCATTAAAAATTTGTGGATTATTAAAGAAAAAACCTTCTTTCTGGTATGAGAAATAAAGCCAATTGTTGGTTAAATACTTCCAAAAGATGAATTGCGGAATCCAAATCATTATAGAAAGTATTACTATCAATAAAACATGGTTTTTGTATTTCCAAAACAATTTAGTTTTTTCTTTTAAGCTATCAAAAGAAGTTACATCATATAAAACAAATACTAGAGCCAAGATTACATTAGTTGGTCTAATTATCGAAATTAACCCAATCAACAATCCCAACACTGCTGTTGTTTTTATATTTTGTCTTTTGTGCCACTTTATGGTGTGCCAAATAAATGCTGAAAACAAAAAGAAGCTGTAAGTATGCGTCATTGCAGAATCTTGTACAACATAATGAAATAAATTGGTAGCTAAAGCAATGCTAATCAATGTAAAGCCAACAACGGTGTCATTAAAAAGAAGAAGAAGCGTTTTTCTTAAATACAGCATACCCATTACTGCGTAAAACCAAGAACTAAAACAGATTAACACAAAATAGGGTGTAGAATAACCATAAGTTGTATAGCCTAGTATATAAGCAAATAAATGCCCTATTAAAAAAAATGGTAGATATAATATGGATAAACCATAAGTATATTTTGGTGCTCTGTTTCCTTGTTTATCTTTATCATTTACCCAAATAGTACCATTAAAATCTTTAGGTGGACTATCAATAAAATCAAAAGACAAATCATTAAATATTAACGCAGCTGGTAAATATTCGTAATAAATTATTGAATCATTGGTTATTACATTATCGGTTTTCCAGTTCTCATTATGCACAATAGCATAGCCCCAAGTAAAACAAATAATAAAATAAACATATATTGAAAGAGTATTTTTAAACTTATCTTTTAGGAGGCACTTGTATATCAAAAAGATAATGATTAAAAAGGCAATTAGTTGTAAAAAAAATCTTAAAAAATTAATATCACCTAAGTGGATTACAGACTTTGATGTAATGGGTATAGGTATAAATTTAAATAAAAATAAATCTCCTTCCACAGCCACTCTTAATTTGAATTCATCATCAACTGAAAAGGGTTTTCCAGAAACAGAATTCAAACTATAATATTCTTTATAGGGCTTTAAAATAAACGATTCTGTATAAGAAGGTTCTGATGCAAAAGCAACAAGTGTTGAATCATTGTTATTAAAACTAATATAAAACCCATCTTTAGTTTTTATGTTTACGACTCCGTTTTCTTTTCTTTCAATAATAAAAGTTTCCCATTCATTTGGGTTTTCTCCAACTATTTTAATATTATTATTTTCATTTCTTCTTTCAGAAAGAAATTTACCTTCTACACTTTTTAAACAAACTTGCTCACCATTATATTTCTCTAAACCACTTATATTGCCACATGAAGAAAGGATTAATAAACATAATGTAGTAATTAAAAAAAGTTGATTAGTTGCTTTCATTAATATCTTCATCTTCTGTTAATTTAAAAATCTCTATTCCTTCAAAACTACCCACCTTATTAATTAAAAATGAATGGAGAAATTCTTTTGATAGTAACTCTGGATTAGAAATAAATAAATATTTTGCTCCCTTATCAATTAGATTTTCGATGTCTTCTTTTTTATTATAATTTGAAAAATTTGTCCACCCTTTTTGTCCAACTAAATAGAGTGAAGTATTAAATGAAAAATCTGGTAAAGAAATGATTTTATCGTTCTCTTTAATGCCAATCTCTCTTATATACGGTCTCATTCTTTCAAAACGATACCAATTACTTTGCACGTCCCAATTTACCCGCCTTAACTCCTTTACAAATGAATGATTCCCAACCATAATAAAATTACCTTCTTGTGCTAAAGTTTTTAATTTAACAACACTTAAACAATAAAGAAAATTAAATACTAAAAACAATGAAAAAATTGTTTTAACCTTACTATTTTTAAAAATAGAATTGTGTTTGTCTTTAATAAACCAAATAAAGGGAATTAGTACGCCAACAAAAATAATTAAAAATGCTACAAAGTAGTAATCATGGACTCCCAAAAGAGGTGTCCATAAAACAAAATAGATGATACAACCAAGAGTAATTATTATGTTTGAAAAATACGCAATAAGTGGTATTTTATTCTTTAGAAATAAATTAAAAACTCCTACAAACAATAATAAGTATAATATTGACCTACTAAAAAATACAACACTAGTGTAATTTTTTAACCCATTGATTAATGACTCTAATTCTTCTTTTTTAACTAACCATATCGGATAAATACCATTAAAAGTATACTTAAAGCCATGTATATCATTATAATAACTAGCATAATAATACCATGAAAAAAGAGATAAAAAAACAAAAATTATACATATCCATTCATGAATTCCTCCTTTAAATAATTTGTTGTTTCCTAAAGTTTTAATACGGAAAAACACTTCGATAAAAAATATAAAACAAACAAAAATAAAGGCTATTAAAGTAGAAACCTTTAATAAACCAGCTAATGCAAATAATCCCATAGATAAATAAAGCAAAGATGTTTTTTTATCAATACCATATTTTAACAGAAAAAAAAGTGCCATTAATACAAATGAAAAAGCTGGAGCATCTGTTAAAAAACTAACTCCAAAAACAGCAAAAACAGGAGAGGTAAATAATAAAAAAGTTAGTGTGGTTGCCCAAAAGTTATCTTTTAATAGAAGTTTTAATGACTTGTATAGAGCAAAAAGACCTCCTAACAAAATAAGGGGGTAAAATAACCGATAGACAAGATAAGATACCCCAGTTATATTCCATATTTTACCTACTATATAATACAATAAAGGGAATTCTCCTGCAGATTTTCCAGAAGTAAAACTATCCCCAAATTGAATATCCATTTCTGGTTCTAAGAAATTTGCACCCTCAGCATAGTTTCGTGTTAATGATAAGCAATCCGTTTGTCTCCAAATATGATTATTTAATGGACCTTTTTCTAATACTGAATCGTAATAAAACAAAGCAAAAATTAAAAATAACAAGATAAAAATAATATCAGAATTAATGCTTTTTATTTTTTGGAATAATATCATGGCAAGATTCGATTAATATTTTCTTTTAAAAACTTCTATTTTTAAGTCATCTATCAGGATTTCTTCATCTCCCCTAAGCCAGGCATAAGTAGAAAAAATATCTTCAACGGTTCTTGGTTCTGGCGTAAGGTAATCCATTTCAATTTTATTCCATTGGTTAGGGATTATATTTTCCAACCCTTCACTATTAATTCCACGATATTTATATGATTTCCATTTATATTCAAATGTTGCTATCAACGACAATTTACTGGCTTTCCAATTGCTCGAAGGATAAACCCAAAGACTAATTTTAATCCATACATGATCTTTTCCTTTAGTAAGTTCTGTAAATGTTTTTGATATTTTTGTTGAAAATGGATGTTCTTTATTTAATATAAATACCTTTTCCCCAGAATAAGCATTATCATTATTTATTCCTTCATCAATTTTATTCTCAAAATTCAGTACTTCTGAAAATGCTAACTGATAATCTTCCTGATGCTCGAATATTTCTGTATCTGTAGTGGTTCTATTGACTAGTAAAAGTTTTTCTTGAACTGAAGATTGTTTTGTCGTTTGCCCAAAAACTGAGAAATAATAAGCTTTAGTCATTCGGGAACCATCAATTATTCCTACACTTATTTGCCATGTTTGAAACAAATTGAGCAACACAAAACTCAATATTAAAAGCCAAGAGGTAACCCTAAAGAATTGATTCTTCTTCAAGATTCCTGTTATAAAAGCTCCTAATGGAATAGCCATAACTGCATAAGATTGCATTAAGGAGCGTTGACCAAAACTACTTGCGTACCACCAGTTACTCCATGAAGATATAAAATATAAATTAACTATAAAAAATAAAATCAATGAAAAAAATAATTGGCGATAATTCTTAAAAACAAAATAAAACCCCAAAATTGAGAACAACATTAGCGGAGTGTATATAAGCCACCCTTTTCTAAAACTAAAAAGTACGTTAAAAAAGTTAGGGGATAACAAGTCTAGCCCTTCGCCATTGTTTATGTAACTATAATAAATGAAACTACCTGCGAAAGTCTTCCAATAAATTAATTGAGGAAGTCCAATAAAAAATACTGTAACGATTGTTATTGAAATATACTTCCTCTTTTTATAAAAGATACTAATTTTGTTTTTTAAGTCTTTAAAAGAAATTATACCATAAAATAAAGGGATAAAAACACAAACTATTTCTGTTGGTCTAGCCAAAATAATAACACCTATTATTAGTCCTAAAAAGATAGAGTTAGTAAAGTTGATTTCCTCATGCCATTTTATTGTTATCCAAATAAGTATAGCGTAAAAAGCAAATAAAAAATTATGAGGCATAACATTGCTTTGAACTTGTATTTGAAAATAATTGGTTCCCAAACATAAAACAAGTAAGACAATAGCAGCAACTTTGTCTGTAAAAAAATACAACAAAATTTTCCTTAAATAAATTAATCCTAATACTAAATAAAATATACCACCTGAATATATGGCCAGTTGATAAGGAAAAGAAAACCCATCTATGGGATAATCTGAAATTAATGCATATGCATGTCCAAGCAAAAAGAAAGGAAAATATAAAAATGCCATTCCCATTGAATACTGATTTACATTGTAACCTAGAGGTGATGGAGCGAACTGATATAAAGTTCCTGTATTGTTATAAATTCCAACTATCTCATTCAACCAATCTAAATTTCTTAATCCTAAATCATTATGAATGAAAAAAGCTGGTAAATACATATAATAACCAAAAACATCCCATTTTATAACATCAACAGATAGGTTAAAAAACAACCAAAACATAATAGAAAATAGCACTATACATAATGCTAAAAAGGATAATTTGTTAATTATTTTCAAATTTTTAATCATTGTGCCAATACGTCTTTAATTTTTCCATCTTCTTGGTATTCTGTATCGGTATTTATTTGCAACAAATCAATTGGTTTATGGTCAGTACATTATTTTATTGTAGCACATTAATAGATTATAACGCATTAACTAATTTTTTTCAATTACATTTTATGAAAAAAAACGTACCTATCAAATACTTCATTGCTTCTTAAAAAATTCAATAATCCTTTGTTTTAAATTGTTATCATATAATAAATTTATTACAATTATTATAGCAGCAAAAACAATTAACCATGATATTCTACTTTGAAGTCTGCTAATTACATTAGCAAATGTTCCATTTGTAAAAGCATTTAGAGAAACCCCTAATGTAAAAAGAACAACTAGAACAAATATTTCTGGATTATTCTTTTTGTAGTTTAAACTAAATAAAGCGAAAAATACTATTATTGCACTTAAGAAAAGAATAAAACTCCATCTCTTGTTAATATCAGCAAAGTTAATACCTCTATTTTGACGTGAATTCAAATATGCATTTGTTTCATTTGGTAAGTGCTTCGAAATTGCCATAAATGGAGAGGATGCCTCTCTATAAATTTGCACTCCATCACCTATATCATTATTAACAAGTAGCCTTATACTTCCTATAATCCCTTTACTAATAAACGAAATAAAATAATTATAAGAAGTAAAAGATTCTATTATTAGCTTCGAGTAACCAATTTCAGTACCTTTAAACCCTCCTTCCTTATAAAATGGGCTTTCGTAATCCCATAAAAAAGAAATTGTGTTATTTGGCATTTTGTTCCTAAAAAGACAAAGCTTACATTCTTGAACTGGAAAAAACTTAAAATTAAAGCCACTTAAATTAGAACTATCTGAAAGCTTCAAACAATCGCCATCAATTATTTCTTTATTTACTATACCAAGGTATTTTTTTGAAGATGCTGAATATAAAGAATAGGAATTACCATCTTTCTTTATTAGTTTAAATAAAGATGTTGAATCCGATTTAATTTTATTTTGTATTACTTTCCATTCATTTTCTAAATAAATAACACTCAAAAATTTATTACTATGAACCGCCTGTATTCTAATCCAATTATTTTTTGTAGGCAAAATAATAAATTGCTGATTAACGCCATTTAGAAACGACCATATTTGAAGATTAGCAGAATCTTTTTGGCTAAAATCTTTTATGTCCCAACACTTTAATGATGATGCATCGTAAATAATATATTTTCCAGGTATCTTGAGTTCCGTTGATTGCTTTTCACAATATTCATTTAAAAACTCTCCCATTATCCCATCTTCTATCATCTTTGCAGTTATAAAAGCATGAGCTGAACCAGATAGTTTAAATTCATTTGAAATTAAATAATTAGCAGTAGGAACAATTATCCAAGTTGAAAAAACTGCCAATATTATTACATAAATCCTTGTTTTGTTTATGACTAATTTAATATTATCCTTTGAAAATTTATAGAAAATAAAAACAAAAACTATCACTAAAGTATTTGTAATCATATGAGAATTATGTGATATTGTAGAATAAACTAAAATAATAATATTAAATACAATCTCCAGAATACTTAAGTTAGTTTTCCTAATTAATATAACCATACATAATATACCCAAAGGAGTGAACACGTCTGCCATTATTTGACTAGTAACCCACCCAACACTAGTAAAATATGCTAATCCTAAAATAATAAATAAACTATTTAGCATAGAAATTTTATGAGGTAAATAAATATTTATTACCCGAACTATTAAATATGATAGTATTAAAGCTTGAAAAATGACTACAAACCATAACGAGTCATTAAGACTTAAATGCCTAACCATCAATCCATAAAATATTGGCCTGTCTTCAGGAATGAAATTTTCAAATCCGCTTGCTATATATGTCCCTGTATCCGATGTAACTATTGGATATCCATTAAAAAAAGCTGGAGAAATGAGTGAAATTAATATAAGTATAAATAAAAATGAATCTTTTAAATTAACCTTTGAAAACAATGAATTCATAATTTGAATTATAAAATGTTAGGATACAAATCTAAATATTTAAAGTTAAAGAGCTTTACTATATTTGTGCGAAGAAAAGTAAAATAGAATGTATCATAAAAAAGCTGCAATAATTGGTGCTGGTCCTGCTGGGGTAACTGCAGCTTATCAATTAGCCAAAATAGGCGTAAAAGTAGATTTGTACGAAACAGCTAACCAAGTTGGTGGTATGGCAAAAACCATCAATTTATGGAATCAACACATTGATTTAGGTCCACACCGATTTTTTAGTAACGATACTCGTATCAACAAATTATGGTTAGAGGTGGTGGGCAAAGATTATAAAATGGTTGATCGTTTAACAAGAATCTATTATAAAAATAGATTTTATTATTACCCATTAAAACCTTTTGATGCACTTTTTAAATTAGGCATTGGTACCGCTACAGTTTGTTTATTTTCATTTTTTAAAGAAAAAATATCTCCCACAAAATTGGATGGAACTTTTGAAAACTGGGTAACCAATCGTTTTGGATATCAGCTGTTTTCTATTTTTTTCAAAACCTATTCCGAAAAATTATGGGGTATTTCTTGTAAAGAATTAGATGCTGATTTTGCTGCTCAACGCATTAAAAAATTATCGCTTTGGGAAGCTGTAATTGGTGCGTTTAAATCCAACAAAAACAACAAACACAAAACATTAGTTGACCAATTTGCCTACCCTATACATGGCACAGGAATGGTTTATGAACGAATGGCAAAATACGTGTCTGAACACAATGGAACCGTACATTTAAATACCTCTGTTAAAAGAGTAATTACCGAAAATAATGTTGCAACAAGTATAGAATTAGAAAATGGAAAAATTGAATCGTACGACCATATTGTTTCTTCAATGCCATTAACACAAATGGTTACTCGTCTTCCTGAAGTACCAGAAAACATCAAACAATTAGCTTTTTCTTTAAAATTCAGAAATACTATTTTGGTGTATCTAAAAGTTGATGGTCAGCATTTGTTTCCAGACAACTGGCTGTATATTCATTCTTCTGATGTGTTAACAGGTAGAATTACCAACTTTAGCAATTGGGTTTCAGAAATTAATTGCAACCAAAAAGAAACTATTGTGGTGTTAGAATATTGGTGTTATGATAAAGATGACTTGTGGACAGAAGTTGATGAACCCTTGATTGAACGAGCAAAAAAAGAATTACGAATTACAGGTTTAATCAAGAATGAAACTATTTCTGCTGGTTATGTTCGCCGAATAAAAAGCTGTTATCCTGTTTATTCTATAGGATACAAAGATCGTTTAAAACCTATTGAGGATTATTTGACTACCATAAAAAATTTAAGTGTTATTGGACGTTACGGTGCTTTTAAGTACAACAATCAAGACCATTCTATTTTAATGGGATATTTAGCTGCAGAAAATATTGCAAATAACACTAGTCATAATTTATGGGACATTAATACAGATTATGAAGATTATCAAGAAAAATCAACAATTACTGCTAGTGGATTATCTTTATCGTAATGCTTGTTTGATTTTACAAATATTTAAGTAACTATCAAATGGCATTTTCTCTTATCATTTGATTTAATGGCATTTTTAATACTTTAGCTTGTTTTTTAATTTTATGTAACCATTTAGGCGAACTTTTAATTCTTTCAATAAAAAATTCAAATCTATTTTTTTGCTGTTCGCCTCTAGTAATAAATAAATGATTGTATAATAAATTGCTAAACCCATAATCAAAATTAATTAGTCGAATCATAAAAAGCTAAGGTTCGACTAAATAGCAATATGGAATGATTGCAATAAAAAGAGAAAAGAGAAATAAATAAGAAAAGTTGAGTTTTTAAAACATTTTTATACAAAACCATTTTACGAAAATAACAATTAAATTATTTAAAAAGATGTTTTTAAAGCCAACTGGCAATAAATACAGCCCTTTTCAATAGTTTTATTCCACATAAATTTCCGTAGAATCTAACCGAAAAAAGGAATTGTATGCTTGATTGGTCCAAAACTTTGAATCTTCCGAAATTTCTAAAACAAATAATGTTTTAGGTTTAGCAGTTATCGGA
>Ga0100377_1001140_pt1 | contig 23084 bp, 17 predicted proteins | sample CryGeymeta201501_FD_83664 | JGI IMG/M metagenome (GOLD analysis project Ga0100377, IMG submission 83664) | Groundwater microbial communities from Crystal Geyser aquifers in Utah, USA - Crystal Geyser metaG 2015-01 | ecosystem: Environmental > Aquatic > Deep subsurface > Groundwater | place: USA...
GGTAACGATGAGTAATGTAGTTCCTGTAGCCATTTTCATAGATAAATCACCTATTTTAAGCAATGCTGGGACAATAATAAAACCTCCACCAATACCTGCAAATCCAGAAATAGTACCAGTCATCATTCCTGCAAAAAAGTTTAATAAATAATTTTTTTTATGAATTTTTAATTCATCAACCGATAGTTTCTTCCGTATCATCACAATAGCTGACAACAGCATGGTTATGGCTAATAAAAACATAATTACCATACGTTTAGTAATAATAAAAAAGCCAACTGAAAATAATGTTTCAGGAATAATAGGTATAATGTATTTACGAGTTATGAATATAGCCAAAATTGTTGGTATTCCAAAAAACAAAGCCATTTTATAGTTAACAAGCCCTTGTCTATGTTTTAGAAAAACGCCCATCAAACTAACCACGCCAATAAGAAAAAGGGAATAACCAGTTGCCGTTTCAACATCTTCAATATGAAAAAGATAAACTAAAATTGGTAATGCTAAAAAACCACCAGAGCCTATAAGTCCCAACGTAATTCCAACCAAAATGGCAGCTATGTAACCTATTATTTCCACTTTTTTAATTGTTGTTTTTATAGCATTTTTTAAGCAAACAATTTTTTTAGTTCTGTTGCATCAGAAGGTTTCATTTTACCAGCAAGGATAAGACTAAGTTGTCTTCTTCTTAAGGCACCTTCATAGCGTTCTTTTTCATCTTCCGTTTCAGGAATAATTTCAGGAACTGCTATTGGATTTCCTATTTGATCAACTGCAACAAATGTATAAATGGCATTGTTGCAGTGTTTTTTTTCTCCAGTACGATGGTCTTCTACAAAAACATCAATAAACACTTCCATAGAAGAAGTGAACGTACGTGATACTTTGCCTTCTAGAGTAATAATATCTCCAAGCTTTATTGGATGAGCAAAAGAAACATTGTTTACAGAAGCAGTAACTACTACTCTATTGCAACACCGATGAGCCGAAATTGCAGAGCAAATGTCCATTAAGTGTAATAATCTACCTCCCATTAAGTTTCCCAACGTGTTGGTGTCATTAGGCAACACTATTTCGGTCATCATGGTAAAGGTATCGGATGGTTTTTTTGCTTTCATTTTAATATTTTTTTACAAAATTAGGTATAATAAGGGAATTAAAACCTTATAATCTGAGTTGGGGAGTAGCGATTGTTTTTATCCATAGTTATTCTTATTAAACTTCATTTTCTACGTTGGTTAAATTTTTATCTGGTTGCTCAAACTGACAGTATTTTGCTTAACCCGCTTTATTCATGCAAAAGCGAAGCGAATTGTATGAATGTGCGAAGGGAAGTGAGATGCAAAGCGGTTAACCGCCAAAAGAAGACCATCTGCAAATATTGATGAATAATGGCGATTAATACGTTTGTCCTTTTACAACCTATAGTAAGTTGTTCATTTTTAAAATATTAAAAATAATTAGGTGCTGTTGCGGACAATCATAATTACTCATATCGTATAAAATTTGTGAACCGAGCTTGCGAGTTCAACGAAGTTAATTTTTTGGGTTAAACCGAACTAAAGTTTATGTATAATTTAAATGTGTAAAAAGTAAATTAATCTACTTGATAGTAATTAGTTATAATAAAAATAATTAGTTTTGAAATGATTCTAAACTAAGACCCTTGCTTTCAAACAACAATTCATTATATCAAAAGCTAAAGAAAACAAAGGCTGCATCACAATTCAAAACAAGTGAATGGTTAGAAATAATTACTCATTTGGAAGAGAAAATAAATCATTTTGAAAAAATAAATCAAACTACATCTGAAAGCCATTCTAAATACAAATCGTTATTTGAAATGTCGGATGATGCTTTGTTAGTTATCGAAAATTTTTCTTTTATTGATTGCAATCAATCTGTAGTGAAAATGTTAGGATATAAATCAAAAGATGAATTATTAAACACTCATCCTGCAGAATTATCTCCTAAGAAACAACCTGATGGAAAACTTTCATTTATAAAAGCTCAAGAAATGATGGATCTAGCTTTAAAAAAAGGTAGTCATCATTTTGAATGGATGCATACACGAGCTAATGGAGAAAACTTTCCTGTTGAAGTTTGGTTGTCAAAAGTTGAATGTGATGGAAGAATAATACTCAATACCATTTGGAGAGACTTAACTGAAAAAAAGAAAGCAGAGCAACTCGTTTTAAAAAATATTGAAGAAAAAGAGATTTTATTAAAAGAAATTCATCATCGTGTGAAAAACAACCTTCAAATTATCAGTAGTTTACTTAATCTACAAGCGAATATGCTTCATGATGAAAACACAAAGTCTGTGCTTTATCAAAGTAAATCTAGAATTGAATCGATGTGTAAGGTGCATGAAATGTTATATAGCTCCAAAAATCTTTCTAGTATTAATTACAAAAATTATTTGAATGACTTGATTCAAGCACTCTTTCAAAACGCTTCTATCTCTACAAAGCAGATTAATTTAGAGTTGAAAATTAAAAATTTAATACTTAATTTAAATACAGCAATTCCATTAGGGTTAATTATCAATGAGTTGGTAACCAACTCACTTAAATATGCATTCGTAGAAAAACCCATTGGCTTGATTTTAATACAAATAACTCATTTAAAAAACAACCAATTCGAACTGATTTACAAAGATGATGGTGCGGGTTACTCCCCTAAAATAACTTTTGAAAACACACAAGGATTAGGTTTTCAGCTAATAACAAGCTTAGTGGAACAACTAAATGGTAAGATTACTCGAAAGTTGGTAGAAAAAGGTACTTGCTATCAGTTGATTTTTGAGAAATTGTAAATTAATCCCTAAAAACTCACCGTCAAAGCCAACGCTTGTAATTCTCGGAGGTATTCTCTTTTGTCAAATTTAGGAGCATAAACATAACCATCAATTGTAATTACTCGATTGCGTTGTTCGTCCACCATGGAATAGCTCACAAAAGGACCTCCCATAAAATCGCCATTCATTTGCCATAAGCCACGCAATTCTTTGGTATAAATACCTTTTAAATTGATTTCTCTTTCTCTAGGAATGTACTCTTGATAGGTTTCCATATAAGAACCTTCTGCTCCGCCTGGAATATGTTGTTTGGTTATTGCATTTCTTTTGGCAGTGAGTTGGTGTACATTAAAAATGCTATCATTATCATAAGGATACGTATAAATAATAAATCCCTGACTGATAGGATGTTCACCCATAGAATATTCTTTTCTAAGCCAAATAAAATTAGTATCTTCTTTCGCAATATAAAACAAATCATCTATGTGCATTGAGAGTTTTAATTTTTCTTCTAATTGCTTGGCTAGTTTGCTGTTTTTATTGACTTTGTATTTTTTTTGCAGCCGTTCGTTTTCTTTTTCATTAAAATAATCCAACAAATTAGCAGCATTTTTTTCAATGATTTCAGCCGCATTTTTATCATTTTTAGCTAAAATAGTAACGACCAATTGCCCATCAGACCACACATCTTTTCTAATAGAAATAGCTGGCTCATCCTCTGAATTTATTTCTATAAGAATAATATTTCTATTGGTTTGTAAAATACTAGCAAAAGCCCTATGAGGAACATGAATAATATCAAAAATAGCTTCTGCTTGCGGAAGTCCTACTTGTGTTGTTGAAAATGCTTCTTGAATTGCTTCACCCGTTTTATTATTCCAATAAGAGGAATCTACAACTACCAACAGCTCTCCTGATTTTCCTGAAATTCTTGGTAAAATACGTTCGTTGGTTTCATCGCAAGAATAGAACAAAGAACTAAAAATAATGAGTAGAAGAAAGAAATGGTTTACGTTCATTGTGCGTATAAGCTTATTGAATGGTAAGTTTAAAATTTGCATAATCGACATTAATTACCCAACTGGTTTAATCTTAATTCTCGTTCCAGTCTTAAGGTTTTTGTCATTAATGTTTTTATTTAATTCTTGTAATTGCTCCAAAGACACACCCTCATATCTATTTGCAATGTTCCACAAATTATCTCCTTTTTTAATTGTATAATACACATATCCGTTTTCATTTGTAGTTTTTAATTTTTCTTGTTTTACTTGGTCAATTGTTTTGTTCTGTGCCAAATAACTTGCTTTTGGATAAATTTTAAGTTTCTGTCCGACACTTAACCTATCACTATGTAAATTATTCCAATCTTTTATTTGACTAACCCTACAGTGGTATTTTGTTGCAATTTTCCCAAGCACATCACCACTTCTAACGGAATAAATAACTTCAGAACCTCCTCTAGCTTCAGCCAAATGAGTTGTATTATTCTGAGCTACGGCAATACTATCTTTAATATCTTTATCAGTTTTAATTGCATAAATTGTTTTTTCATTCATTAAAAAAACACCAATTTTTTCTGCTGGCAAGCAAAGTGTGTTTGCATTTTGTGTATTCGGAATAAAGTTTTGTTTGTAGGCAGGATTTAGATAAGCTATGTATTCAATAGGCATTTCTAAAAAAGTAGCTAATTGTTCGAAAGAAAGGTGTTGAGTTACACCAACGGTATCTACTTTAAAACAAGAAATGTCAGGCAGAATAGGATAAATATTATGTTCAGCAGCATAACTCATAACATAATTTACTGCTATGAAAGCAGGAACATAACCTTGTGTTTCTCTCGGTAAAAATGGACGAATTTCCCAATACGTTTTTCCTCCTCCTGATCTTCTAATGGCTTTATTAACATTACCTGGCCCTGCATTATAAGCCGCTAAAACCAAGTCCCAATCATTATACATATTGTGTAAATATTTCAAGTATCTACATGCTGCATCTGTTGATTTATATATATCACTTCGCTCATCATAATAGGAAGTTACTTCTAAACCAAACATTTTGCCTGTGGGATACATAAACTGCCACAAACCTGTTGCCCCAACTCTCGATTTTGCTTTAGGATTTAATGCAGACTCAACAACAGGTAAGTATTTTAGTTCTAACGGTAAATTATATCTATCGAGAGCTTCTTCAAAAGTTGGAAAATAAACAGGAGCCAAACCCAACATACGTGCAGTTGTTTTCTTTCTTCTCTTGGCATATAAATCAACATATCCTCTTACATAATTGTTATAAACCAAAGAAAATGGAGAATGTGCATTTAGTTTCTGAAAGCGTTTTGCGTAAGTAATACTATCAAAAACAGGAATTGAGTCGATAGCATAATTATATTTTTTTTTCTTGTGGACATTATCATTAAAACCCAAGCTTTCATAATAACCAGAAGCCATCATACTATCTATCATTGCCAAAATGGGGTCGTCTTCCAAAACAACATAGGCACTATCCTTCTTGTTCTGTTGAGATAACAATGAACCTGATAGTAATAAAGCGATAATAAAAATAATTTTATGCATAATAGAGTAGTAAACGAAATTAATTAATTTTTGTTTTGTAATAAGGTATTAGAAAATGCTAATAACCTTTGTTCATTAAAGCTTTTAGTGGTAAATTGTATTCCAAATGGCAATCCATTGCTGTGCTTTCCCAACGGTAATGAAATGGAAGGAACGCCTGTTAAATTTGCATGGACAGTATAAATATCTTCTAAATACATTTTTATAGGATCTTCAACTTGTTTTCCTATTTCAAAAGGTGTGTTGGGCGAAGTTGGAGAAATAATAAAATCATATTCAGATAAAATTTCATCTGTTTTAATTTTTAATAATCGCCTCACTTTTTGAGCTTTGGTGTAATAAGCATCATAAAATCCTGAGCTCAACACATAGGTTCCTAGCATTATTCTTCTTTTTACTTCAGTTCCAAATCCTTCGGAGCGAGATTTTAAGTACGTTGACTCTAAATCAAAAGCTTGCGGACTTCTATATCCAAAATGAATTCCATCATATCGAGCTAAATTTGCAGAAGCTTCTGCTGTGGTCAGCACATAATAGGTAGGAACTAAAAAATCTAAATACGGAAAATCGATAGCTTCAACAGTGTGTCCAGCTGCTTTCAATTGTTCAATAAACGCCAAAAATTTTGTTTTTATTTCAGTATCTAGCCCTTCGTTTTCAATATAACTTTTAAAATAAGTAATTTTTGATTTAGTGTGGGTTTTTAAACTTTCTGAATACTTAGGGACTTCTTTTTTTGAGCAAGTGCTGTCCATTTCATCAGCTCCAGCAATAATTTCCATCACTAAAGCAGCGTCTTGTATATTGTTTGTAAAAGGCCCTATTTGATCAAACGAAGAAGCATAGGCAATTAATCCGTTTCTAGAAACTCTTCCATACGTTGGTTTTAGCCCAACAATATCACAAAAAGAAGCTGGTTGGCGAATAGAACCCCCAGTATCAGAACCCAAAGCCACCAAACATAAATTTGCTTTTACTGCCACAGCAGAACCTCCTGATGAACCGCCAGGAACTTTTGAATTATCAATTGGATTTAGCACATTTCCAAAAGCCGAGTTTTCATTGGAACTTCCCATAGCAAATTCATCGCAATTGGTTCGTCCAATAATAATGGCATCCTCAGCCAATAATCTTTCTACAACTGTAGCACTAAAAAGGGATTCGAAATCGCCTAAAATTTTAGAGGATGCTGAAATTTTATGATTTTTATAGCAAATGTTATCTTTTAAAGCGATAACCATACCTGCCAATTTACCAGCATTGTTTTGAGCTATTTTCGCATCAATTTCTTTCGCTTTTTCTAAGGCTTCATCAGCAAAAACTTCTAAAAAAGCGTTAAGATGTTTATTTTGTTCAATGCGTTGAAGATAACTTGCAACAATTGTTTGGCAGGATGAAGTTTTATTTTTTAAGTCTTGTTGAATTTCCTCAAAAGAGGTGTATATTTTTTCCATAGATAACTTATTCGGGTTCATTCATCCGATAATGGATTTACGTATATAAACTCAAGGATTAATTACTTTGAAGAATCTATCTCTTTTTCTTTCTTTGCATCATCTTCCCCTTCTTTCATTCCGTCTTTAAATTCTTTAATTCCAGAACCAACTCCACGCATTAACTGTGGAATTTTTTTTGCTCCAAACATTAAAACAAGTACAATAGCAATGATAATAATTTCTTGCGTTCCTAAAAAACCTAATACAGCATTCATTTTTAAAATTTTACATTCTAAATCACTTAGAATAATTGTTAGCTTACAAAGGTACAAAAGAATTTGATATGAGATAAGACAAGTTTTAAAATTCGCTTTTTTATTTTTACAACTTGTCCCGAGTATCGGGATTATTGCGTTTTTCATCTTTTACCTTTTCATTAACAACAACATAAAAAAGAATAATTTTTTTAATAAAAGAGTTGTGTAATTAAAAAGTTTCTACTAATATTGCATCCCGTTTTACGGAGATTCCTCCTTAGCTCATCCCGATAGTTATCGGGAGGTTAGAGAAAAAGAGGGTAATGTTCTTTATTTGATGATATTTGAGAAACATAGTGTTTATATCTTATTTTCAAATCATTTAAGTCGATTTTATATTGGAGAGACTAGTGATTTTGAGAATAGATTAGAACAACACAATTCAGGTTTTTATGATAGTGCCTATATTAAAAAAGCGAGTGATTGGGAAAAGTTCTTATTGATTGAATGCAATAATAAGATTCAAGCATTAAAAGAAAAGTACAATTAAAATAGTTTGTTGTTTACAACATTCCTCCTTAGCTCAGTTGGTTAGAGCATCTGACTGTTAATCAGAGGGTCCTTGGTTCGAGCCCAAGAGGGGGAGCTTAAAACCTCAGCATTTTTGCTGAGGTTTTTTATTTTATAACACATTTGTAACACAATTTTGAGATACCGTTTTTTAACTTATAACAATTTTTTCATTTTTGATTTAAAAAAAATTGCTTAGGTTTACACCATGCAATTTCATCTAAAAATAACACTTGATAACATGCCTTGGGTATTCATTCCCGGGATGTAACGCTGCTACTTCTTGCATACGTTTGTTACTAAAAAAACAAACATTTTTTCCTGCAAAAGGAAATTCTCAATTTCATTTTTCAACTTCTTAAAAATTTATACTATGAGCAAAATTATTGTATTAGGTGCCGGAATGGTAGGCAGTGCTATGGCTATTGACCTAGCTAAAAAACATGAAGTAACCCTTACCGATGTAAACACCTCCACGTTACAACATGTAAAAAATAAATGTAATCAATTAAACACATTGCAACTAGATGTTACGCAAACAGCAACATTAAAAACAACACTACAACCTTATGATTTGGTAATTTGTGCTGTACCTGGTTTCTTAGGTTTAAACACCTTAAAAAACATCATTGAAGCAGAAAAAAATGTGATCGACATTTCTTTCTTCCCTGAAAATGCATTAGAATTACATGAACTTGCCAAACAAAAAAATGTTACCGCAATAGTTGATTGTGGTGTTGCTCCCGGAATGGACAATATTATTTTGGGTTACTATAACGAACAATTGCAATTAACCGATTTTGAATGCTTGGTAGGCGGTTTACCCAAAGTAAAAAAGTGGCCTTTCTGCTACAAAGCTCCATTTTCACCAATTGATGTGATTGAAGAATATACTCGTCCTGCCCGCTATGTAGAGAACGGAGAGATGATTACCAAAGAAGCCCTTACCGATTGCGAATATGTAGAGTTTGATGGTGTCGGCACACTAGAATCTTTTAATAGTGATGGATTACGATCAATTATTTTTACTATGCCGCACATCAACAACATGAAAGAAAAAACTTTGCGTTACCCCGGACATATAGAATATGTGAAAGTATTGAAATCGAGTGGTTTTTTTGATACCAAACCCATTAATGTAAAAGGCACAACGGTAGTTCCTTTGGATTTTACCTGTAATATCTTATTCAACGAATGGAAATTAGGCGAAACCGAAGAAGAAATTACAGTGATGCGGGTTACCGTAAAAGGTACTGATAAAAATGGTAAAGCAACAACCGTTATTTATAATTTACATGATGAATATTGTGCTAAAACCAATACTTCTTCTATGGCGAGAACAACAGGTTATACAGCAACTGCTGCTGCCAATATGTTTTTAGAAGGCTTGTTTTCCGAAAAAGGTGTTTTTCCTCCTGAATTGGTTGGTAAGCATGAGCAATGTTTCAATTATTTTATGAACTATCTCAAAGAAAGAGGCATTGTTTATAAAAAGATGGTGGAGTGATTTAAAAAAAATAATGTATTTTTGAAATGAGTTAGATTTTTTTGGGATTCCTCTAAACATTAAAAAAATGAAAAAACTACTACTTTTTATAACCCTAATAGGATTAGGGGTTTATACCCAGGCACAAAACTTCGTATGGGCAAAGAGCATGGGAGGAGCATCTAGTGACGGAGGAAGCAGTATAGTTGTGGATGCTTTCGGAAATGTTTATACCACTGGATATTTTGCCGGAACAGCCGATTTTGACCCAGGAGCAGGAACTTTTAACCTCACTTCTGCAGGAGGTTATGATGTTTTTGTTTCTAAATTAGATGCTTCGGGCAATTTCGTGTGGGCAAAGAGCATGGGAGGAGGAGATAATGATTACGGAACCAACATAGCAGTAGATTTGGCTGGAAATGTCTATACCACTGGATTTTTTACTGGAACATCTGATTTTGACCCGGGAGCTGGCACTTTTAACCTCACTTCGGCAGGACCTACATTAATTACTGATATTTTTGTTTCCAAATTAGATGCTTCGGGTAATTTTGTGTGGGCAAAGCGTATAGGAGGAACAGGTTGGGATTACGTATACAGCATAGCTGTAGATGCGGTCGGAAATGTCTATACTACTGGATCTTTTACTGGAACATCCGATTTTGACCCAGGAGCAGGAATTGCTAATCTCACTTCGGCAGGAAGTCATGATATTTTTGTTTCTAAATTAGATGTTTCGGGCAATTTCGTGTGGGCGAAGCGTATGGGGGGAACAGATAGGGATTACGGAAGAAGCATAGCAGTGGATACCTCCGGAAATGTCTATACCACTGGATATTTTAATGTAACAGCCGATTTTGACCCGGGAGCAGGAACTTTTAACCTCACTCCGGCAGGAAGTGCTGATATTTTTGTTTCTAAATTGGATGCTTCGGGCAATTTTGTATGGGCAAAAAACATGGGAGGAACAAATTCTGATTACGGAATGAGCATAGCAGTAGATGCGGCTGAAAATGTATATACCAGCGGATATTTTTGGTTAACAGCCGATTTTGACCCGGGAGCAGGAACTTTTAACCTCACTCCGGCAGGAAGTGCTGATATTTTTGTTTCTAAATTAGATGCTTCGGGCAATTTCGTGTGGGCAAAAAACATGGGAGGAACAAATTTTGATAGAGGAACTAACATAGGAGTAGATAACTCCGGAAATGTTTATACCACTGGAACTTTTGAAGGAACATCCGATTTTGACCCAGGAGCAGGAGTTGTTAACCTCACTTCGGCAGGAAATAATGATATTTTTATTTCTAAATTAGATGCTTCAGGTAATTTCGTATGGGCAAAACGTATGGGAGGAACAAGTTCTGTTGGAGTAAGCAGCATAGCTATAGACTCCTCTGGAAATATCTATACCACTGGATCTTTTGAAGGAACAGCCGATTTTGATCCAGGAGCAGGAGTTGTTAACCTCACTTCGGTAGGAAATAATGATATTTTTGTTTCTAAACTAAGACAGTGTATGAGTACCGGAATAGACATTCAAACCTCATGCGACAGCCTTACTTGGCTCGATGGAATTACTTATACAACAAGTACAAATTCACCAACTTTTATCCTCACAAATGCTGTTGGTTGTGATTCTGTGGTTACTTTAAACTTAACCATTAATTCAAACACAGGAATTGATACACAGACCACTTGTGATAGTCTTACTTGGATAGATGGAATTACTTACACCACAAGCACCAATACACCAACATTTACCTTAACCAATGCAGTAGGTTGTGATAGTGTGGTTACGTTGAATTTAACTATTAATTCTAATTCAAGTACAGATGTAATTGCTGCTTGTGATTCTATTACTTGGATAGATGGGAATACATACGCTACTAATACTAACACACCAACTTTTACTTTAACCAATATATATGGTTGTGATTCTGTGGTAACGTTAAACCTTACCATTAACAATTCAAATGCAGGCACAGATGTACAAACCGCTTGCAACAATTTAACTTGGATAGACAATGTAACTTATACTTCAAGCACCAATACACCTACTTTCACTATTGTTGGTGGTACAGCTAATGGTTGTGATAGTGTGGTTACATTGAATTTAACCATTAATACCTCTACTTCAAGCACAGATGTAATTGCTGCTTGTGATTCTCTTACATGGATAGATGGGAACACATACTCAACTAATACCAACACGCCAACTTTTACCTTAACCAATGCAGTAGGATGTGATAGTGTGGTTACGTTGAATTTAACTATTAATAACTCTACTTCAAGCACAGATATAGTTATTGCTTGTGATTCTATTACATGGATAGATGGGAATACATACTCCACTAATACCAACACACCAACTTTTACTTTAACCAATGCAGCAGGATGTGATAGTGTGGTTACGTTGAACCTTACCATCAATAATTCAAACTCAGGAACTGATATAGTTACTGCTTGTGATTCTCTTACTTGGATAGATGGAAATACTTATGCTACCAATACTAACACGCCAACTTTTATATTAACCAATGCAGCAGGATGTGATAGTGTGGTAACATTGAATCTTACCATCAACAATTCAAATGCAGGTACAGATGTACAAACTACCTGCAACAATTTTACTTGGTTGGATAATGTAACTTATACTTCAAGTACCAACACGCCTACTTTTACTATTGTTGGTGGTGCAGCTAATGGTTGCGACAGTATTGTTACACTAGACTTAACAATTAACACTACTCAAAATGGTACTGATTTACAAACTGCTTGCAATAGCTTTACTTGGATAGACAATGTAACTTATACTTCAAGTACCAATACACCTACTTTTACTATTGTTGGTGGTGCAGCTAATGGTTGCGACAGTATTGTTACCCTTGATTTAACGATAACTACTTTAGACAACACCACTTCTTTGAATACTGATACTATTTCAGCCAATCAAAATGGAGCAACTTATCAATGGTTAAATTGTGATAGTAATAATGTTGTTATTGTAGGAGCAACAGCACAAAGTTTTATACCAACAGCAACAGGAAACTATGCCGTAGAGCTTACTGTTGGCACATGTGTGGATACTTCTGCTTGTGTAAATGTAATTATCACAGGAATAGAAGAATTAACACCAACAGGGATAAAAATTTATCCCAATCCAATTAATGATAACATTGTTATTGAGTTTGGAGATAATCCCTCCCCTTCGGGGAGGCTAGGAGGGGCTTCAGTAAACATTGTAAACATTGAGGGGAAAGTAGTTTACAGCAATGCAGCAGTTAACAGCAATAAACTGACTATAGATGCAGCAGCTTGGAGTAAAGGAGTGTATTTTGTAACGGTTATTAACGATATAACCAACACCACCTTGAAACTGATTAAAGAGTAAAATATTCAATCACTCGCTCGGCTGTGCCGAGTGAGTGATTATATTACTGCCTTAAGCTATTTTCTTCATAAGAATAAAAATTACATAATAATAACCATTCCATTCTAAATGTCTGTTATTACATCAAATCCTTTAAAACTACCAACTATTGCTAAGCCTAAAACTGTTTTTGCAACCTCTTTGTTTTTAATTTTTTCTGCAATTTGATTGAGTGTTGAGCCAGAACCAACCGCATCATCAATTAACAAAACGCTATTAAACTTGCGCTGATCTGTAACAGCAAATGTGTTTTCAGCATTTTTTATTCGCTCATCAAGTTTTGACAACGATTTTTGAGGAATTGGAATGATTCCACTAATTTTTTTAATCTCTAAAATGGGTAGATTAAGGTTAAGATTTTCCTGAATAAACTTCATAATCTGGATTTCTCTTCGAATGGTTGGAGGAACAAATCCAACAGCATCAATTTCATGTTGATTAATAAATGTAAAAATTTTTGCGTTTATTTTTTGCATCATCATATTCATCAAAAACTTATTCTGACCCTGTTTAGCATAATGAAGAAGTGTACCTAATTTGGTTTTACCAAATCGTTCAATAGCATAAAAATCTAAATAGTAAATTTCATCTAAAAATGTTTTTTCATGATAGGTGGATTTTAGCTTTTGACTTCCGTTGACAATTCCTTCATTGTTATAAAAAAATTGATATTTCTCTTTGGTTTTGATAAATTCCTGTAATGTTTTTAGTACTGGTTGGTTTCTTTTCTCGCACCAAAGCTGAAACCCCTCAATTCCCTCTAATAAATTTCCTGTGTCAGAAATCATTAAAAAATTATTCTTCAAAAATTCTTTTTCAGTAGCATTTATTGCTAAGGGAATAGCATTCGGTTTTAATGGTATAGACTTTAATTTTCTATATATTGTTTTTGGTGTTCTCCCTAGTTTTTCGAGGTATTGTTTTGCTACCAATTCACTCAACACCAAATGAACCATTTGTTTAGAAACCCCTAATCGAGTAGTAAGTTCTTTAGCGGTTAATTCATTGCTTTTTTCAAAAGCTTCAATTATTTTTTCTTTTATAGTCATTTTACTATTGATAGTCAATAGTCAAATATACAAAAAAAATTAATACTCAACTTTTTTTGAATTTTTTTTGAAAAAGATTGAAATTTGAAATATACCGCAACCTCCGTATGAGGCGGAGTCTATAGATACTTTCTCCTCCCGATATCGGGATGAGAGGAGCAGATGTTGTTCGAAGTTGCCGTAGCAACGAGATTACAACATCAGAGGTGTTTTTTTTGTTCTTGCATTTGTTATACTCAAATCACACGGAAGACAACCGACTTATCTTAAACTAAAAGTTTATTCACAAACTTTGTTGTTATTTATTTAGTTAAAAGTAATTTCGTCAAAAATTCAATGTACCATGGCACAACGCATAAAAATTAAAGAATTATTTGAAAAACAACCTATTGGCGAAGAAATTACCGTAATGGGTTGGGTAAGAACAAAAAGAGGCAGCAAAAATGTGGCTTTTATTGCCTTAAATGATGGTTCTACTATTAAAAATATCCAGATTGTTGTAGATATAAATTGTTTTGAAAGAGATTCTTTTTCTAATAATAGTAGAAAAATTTCATTCATAGGAGAAACTTCTAATGTTTTATCTTTAGAAGATTTTTCTGTTGTGGATAAAAAAATGAAACTAATAACAACAGGAGCAGCAATTGCTGTGAATGGAAAAATAGTAGCCTCTCAAGGTAGCGGACAAGCCATAGAAATAAATTGTACTACGCTTGAAATTTTAGGAGAAGCTAATCCTGAAGATTACCCGTTACAGCCAAAAAAACACTCGTTAGAATTTTTAAGAGAAATAGCACATTTGCGTTACAGAACCAATACATTTAGTGCTGTAGGTAGAATTCGTCATGCTATGACTTTTGCCATACATAAATTTTTTAATGATAAAGGATTTTACAACATCCATACACCACTAATTACAGGAACAGATGCCGAAGGTGCGGGAGAAACTTTTCAAGTAACTACCTTGGATATTGCTAATCCTCCAAAAAATGAAGATGGAACAATTAACTATAAAGAAGATTTTTTTGGAAAGCCCGCTAATCTTGCTGTAACTGGTCAGTTAGAAGCAGAGTTAGCTGCTTTGGCGTTAAGTCAAGTATATACTTTCGGACCAACTTTTAGGGCAGAAAACTCGAATACAACACGTCATTTAGCAGAATTTTGGATGATAGAACCCGAAGTTGCTTTTGCAGATAATAACGACAACATGAATTTGGCTGAAGAGATGCTAAAATATTGTGTGAAATATGCCTTAGATAATTGTAAAGATGATTTGGAATTTTTAAGTTCACGACTAACAGAAGAAGAAAAATCAAAACCACAAGACCAACGTTCTATGGAATTGATTGAGAAATTGCAGTTTGTGTTAGCAAATGATTTTGAGCGAATTACTTACACAGAAGCCATTGAAATTCTAACAAATTCTAAGCCTAATAAAAACAAAAAATTCAATTACATTATTGAAGATTGGGGAGCTGATTTACAATCGGAACACGAACGATTTTTGGTTGAAAAGCACTTTAAAAAACCAGTAATTATCACTGATTATCCTGCCGGAATTAAAGCTTTTTATATGAAATTAAATGATGATGGAAAAACCGTTAAAGCAATGGATATCTTATTCCCAGGCATTGGTGAAATTGTTGGTGGCTCTCAACGTGAAGAAAGATATGAGGTGTTGAAACAAAAAATTGAGCAATTCAACATTCCTCACGAAAGTGTTTGGTGGTATTTAGAAACCAGAAAATTTGGAACAGTTCCTCATGCAGGATTTGGACTTGGTTTTGAGCGTTTATTGCTTTTTGTAACTGGAATGACTAACATTCGAGACGTAATTCCATTTCCTAGAACTCCAAAAAATGCGGAATTCTAATTAAAGGTTAAATCCCACCCCAACCCTCCCAAAGGGTGGGAGTTTCTCTCCTTTGGAGGGGTTAGGGGGAAGGACAACAATCATAAAAACAAAAAAGGCTGGAAACTAAGTTTACAGCCTTTTTGTGTTCTTCAAAATGTAATTTGTACCTACAAGAAAACTGTCTTTTTTCAAGTCTTTGATAAGAAAAAGTCAAAGACAAGGCTTTCGAAGTTTTTGAAATTAAGGAGTTTACTTATGGTAAATGACTGTTTCAAAAACGAGAATAACGCAGTATTAGGCGTTTTCTTGCAAAGACTAAATTACTTTTTCTTAGGAGCAGCTTGAGCAGCAGCAGTAGAATCAGCTTTAGCTTGCTCAATTGCAGCAGCAGCTTCAGCCTCAGCTTTTGCAGCAGCTTCTGCTTCAGCAGCAGCAGCAGCCTCAGCTTCAATTTGAGCATTGTAAGTAGCTGTAGAGTCGGCAATTGCTTGTTCTCTAGCTTGAACTTCTTCTTGGGTTGGACCACAAGAAACTACCATAAATGCAACTAAGGCAACTGGTAGGATTAACATTTTTTTCATAATTAGGTTTGGTTATTAATTTTACGCAAATCTATTCTAAGTTTTGGTGCTTTTATCATTTTTTTAAAAATTTTAATAACCTTATTATCATGTTGTTATAATAAAAAGTAGTTACATCGAATTATAATAGTCAAAAAAAACAGCATACTTTTATCATTTTTTAATTCTAATCTCAACATCGCCCAAAAACATTAATTACTTTTACAAAAAAATAGATTGTATGACTGAAATTAATAGAACACAAGCACCCCCTTTTAATCAAGTATCGAGTATCGCTTTTTTAGAGCCTATTAAAACACAATTAGACAATGGTGTGCCTGTTTATTATATTTCTGGAGGAAGCGAAGAAATCCTAAAAATCAGTTTTATTTTTAAAGCTGGAAAATGGTATCAACCTAGTCCACTAATTGCTTCTTCTGCCAACAAACTTATGCAAGAGGGTTCTAAAAATTTTACTTCTGCCGAAATTGCCGAAGGAATAGATCAATATGGAGCTTTTTTAGATGCAGAGTTTGCTTACGACAATGCCAATGTTACGGTTTATACCTTATCTAAACATTTGCCACATGTATTGCCATTTGTTAAAGAAGTAATTGCTTTTCCTGCTTTTTCTGAACATGAATTTGAGGTGTATAAACAAAATGCTTACGAAAAGTTTAAAATTAACCTCGAAAAAGTAAGTTTTGTCGCTCATATAGAATTTATGGAAATGCTTTTTGGAAAAAACTATCCTTACGGCAGCAAAACAGAAGCACATCATTTTGAAAAACTTTCTTTGGAAGCCATTAAAAAATTCCATCTACAACATTATAATTTTGCTCATGTTACTATTATTGCCTCTGGAAAAGTAACCGAGCATGACCTTAAAGTGCTGAACCAACAAATGGGAAGAAAGGATTTACTTACTCCTTTTACTTCAGAGATTAACCATCCAAGCATTGCTGAAGAAACTAGCTCAGAAAAAACAAGACATATTTCTAAAGCCGATGCCATGCAATCTGCTATAAGAATTGGAAGGGTAATGCCCAACAGAAATCACCCAGATTATTATGGCTTACAAATTTTAACTACCATTTTAGGAGGGTATTTTGGTTCTCGATTAATGAAAAACATTAGAGAAGACAAAGGATATACTTACGGTATAAATGCTGGAATTATGAGTATGCAGCAAGCTGCTTTTTTCTATATTAATACCGAAGTTGGTGTAGCTGTAACCGATAATGCGTTGGCAGAAATTTATAAGGAAATAGAATTACTACAAACCATTTTAGTGAGTGATGATGAGTTGGCGTTGGTAAAAAATTACATTCTTGGACAAGTATTAAGAAGCTGTGATGGCCCATTTAATATGGCTTCTCTTTTTGAAAATGTTCATTTTTTCGGTCTCAATTTTGACTATTACAACAACTACATCGAAAAAGTAAAAAATATTGATGCTGAAGAATTAAAAAAGCTAGCTGAAAAATATCTAAAAAAAGAAGATTTAATTGAAGTAGTGGTTGGAAAGTAATGATATAAATAGAGTTATTTTGACAATCCCGAAACTCATAGTTATAATTTTTAGATATAGAATTACTGAAAAACAGAGTGTATTTCGATTTTATTTTAATACATTTACATACCACTTATCTTTTTTTAAATCCATTTCATTATGAAAAAACTACTGTCTATTTTTCTTATCACAATATTTTCTACTTTAACCTTTGCCCAAACAACCGCAATACCTGACGCTGGATTCGAACAAGCATTAATTTATTTAGGTATTGATACAGGTGTCCCAAATGGTAGTGTCCCAACCTCAAACATTAGTGGCATTACTTACTTAGATATTAGTTATATTAACATGAATAATTTTGACCTAAATTTGACAATAACTGATATAACAGGGATAGAAGATTTTAATTCTTTAACTTATTTAGATTGCAGAGGTGCCGATATCACAAGCCTTAATCTTACTCAAAATACAGCTTTGCTCACTTTAAAGTGTTGGAGTAGTTCAATTACGAACATTGATCTTACTCAAAATGTTGCGTTAACTCATTTAGAAATTAACTCTTGCAACCTAACATCTTTAGATATTTCTCAAAATATTAATCTAACCCACTTAGATTGTTATAGTAATATGCTTTCTAATTTAAACCTTTCTCAAAATATAATGTTAGACTGGTTACATTGTGGAGATAATTTATTAACTAATTTAGATGTTTCTCAAAATGTCAATCTAATTAATTTAAGATGTGGAAATAATAACCTTAATGTATTAGACGTATCTCAAAATCTTAATCTAACGAATTTAAGATGCCATAATAATCAAATAACTAGTGGGTTAGATCTTTCTCAACACACCAGTTTAAATTTTCTACAATGTGAAAATAATTTACTTTATAGCTTAAATGTTAAAAATGGAAACAATATAAACTTTTACACATTCGGGTTTTATGCAAGTAATAATCCAAATTTAACTTGTATAGAAGTTGATGATACTTCTTGGGCTACTACAAACTGGTCATCAAGAATTGATGGAATTGCTTCATTTAGTACAAACTGTAATAATAACGCTATTACAACAGTATTGCCTACAATAACAATTTGTCAAGGAGATAGTGCATTGATTTTTGGTAATTATCAAAATACATCAAATAATTATTACAACCTATTTAACAGTGTACAAGGTTATGATAGTATTGTAACGCAGCCATTAATAGTAACACCGGTCTTTCTATCTAATCAGGTTATGCGTATTTGTAATGGGGATAGTTTATTAATTTACGGTGCGTACCAAAATAGTGCAGGTACTTATTATGATAGTTTGCAAACTGCTAACGGATGTGATAGTGTCTTGTCTACTACGTTAATTTTGGATACTATATCTTCTTATAACCAGAATCAAACAATATGTCAAGGAGATAGTATCCTTATTTTTGGCGTTTACCAAAATCAATCGGGTGTATATTATGACACACTACAAACTGCTAACGGATGTGATAGCGTGTTGTCTATTGCGTTAGTTTTGGATACTATATCTTATTATAACCAGAACCAATCAATATGTCAAGGAGATAGCATCCTAATTTTTAGTGTTTACCAAAATCAATCTGGGATATATTATGACACACTACAAACTGTTGGAGGCTGTGATAGTATACTGTCAGTTAACCTTACTATAATCCCTGTCAATTTTTCATCTAATTTCACTTATATAGATAATGGGAATGGTAACTTCTCATTTACAAATACCTCTACAGGTAGTTTTAACTCTTCTTTTTGGAATTTTGGTGATGGCAATAATTCTTCACAAACAAACGCAAATCACGTTTATTCATCAAATTCTTCATATCAAGTTTCTTTAACAGTGTTTTCGTCTAATGGTTGCTCCAATAGCTTTTCTCAGACAATAAATGTGTCTAGTGTGCCTTGTATGACTGCAAGTTTTACCCATGTAAACAATGGTAATAATAATGTGTCGTTTACAAATACTTCTCAATTATTTGGTACTCCTCCTTATTCTTATTTTTGGGACTTTACTATAGATACGACAAGTGTTCAAAACCCAAACTTTACTTATAATTTTAATGGGGATTGGTTTGCAACTTTAACAGTTACAGATTCATTAGGTTGTTCAGATTCTACAACTCAACTAATTAGCGTTAATAGTTTGCCTTGCAATGCAACTTTTACTTATGTTGATAACGGAAATGGAAACTTTTCTTTTTCCTCCTCTCCAACAGGAGTGTCTCCAATTGGGTATTTGTGGAATTTTGATGATGGAACTACCGGACAAGGACCAAATCCAACTCATACCTTTACATCAATAGGCACATATGCTGTTGGCTTGTTTACTCAAGATTTTAACTTATGTGAAACACTTGATTTTGATACTATTGTTGTGACTAATATTGGATGTAATTCTTTAACTTCGAATTTTACCTATATAGATAACGGTAATGGAAACTATTCCTTTACGAATACCTCAACAGGAAGTTTTACTCAAACACATTGGGCATTTGGAGATGGTACTACATCTACTATAGTTAATCCAAATCATACGTTTAATGCTAACGATACTTTTGTAGTTGTACTTACTATAAATGATTCAAACAACACTTGTACAGATTATTCTCTTAATATGATTGTTGCAAATGGAGTTATCAATCCAGTGCAATGTGCTGCTGGCTTTGTAATGTTCCCAGACACAAATGGTATAATAGTAATAAACAGCTCAACAGGAACTAACTTAACTTATTTGTGGGATTTTGGTGATGGAGATACTTCCAATTTACAATTTCCTAGTCATACTTATGCAACATCAGGTTCGTATTACTTATGTTTAACCATTAATGATGGGGCAAGTTGTGTAGATATGTATTGCGATTCTATTGGAGAAAATGGAGTGGTGTTTAGCAAACAAACAGGGTTTACCATCAATGTAATTGCTCCACCTTTAACAACACAAGTTAAGGAACATGCCACATTAACTTCTAGTGTGGCTATTTACCCCAACCCCAATAACGGCTCTTTTGAATTTGGTATTAACGCTCCTTTTCAACAGGCTAACCTCACTATTTTGGATATAACTGGAAAAGTAATTATCCAACAAAAAATCATGCAAAACAATACCCAATTGAATTTGTTATCACATCCAAAAGGTATGTATTTTTATCAATTATTGGTTGATGGAAAACAAGTTACAGGAAAATTGATAGTACAATAAACTATCCTCTCTTTATTTTCTTCTCAATACGTGTAGTAGAGTACCCTGGTAAAAAAGGAACTACTACAACTTCGCCTCCGTTTTGTTTTACCACATCTGAGCCTACTATGTATTTTTTATCGGAAGAATCGTTAATAGCACTATCATAATCACCTCCTTTTACCAATACTTGCGGTTGAAGAGTTGTAATTAATTGTAAAGGAGTAGCTTCATCAAAAATAATAACGGCATCAACAAAACTTAATGATGCAATAATTAATGCACGAGAATATTCATCTTGCAAGGGACGAGTAGTACCTTTGTCAAGCATTTTTACAGAGTCATCTGAATTAATTCCGACAATGAGTTTATCGCCTAAATCGGCAGTTTGTGCCAAATAAGTAATATGTCCTTGATGCAAAATATCAAAACATCCGTTGGTAAAAACCACTTTTTTATTTTGCCACTGTTCTTTTACCTCAGGTAGTGATGAGTAGCTAATAATTTTATTTTTTATGGTAATTAGAGCGTCCATATCAAATTAATTATCCTCAACAGAGGATTGATTCAATTTTGAGACTAAAAGTAAGGAAATTAAACCTAAAACAACAATCATAATGGTTTGAGCTGTCCAAATTGCCCAACCAAAAGCATAACCAGTAGTTTCTTCAACACCGTAAAGCATTAACACAGAACTTATCGCTAATGGATATGCACCAATACCACCATTAGTTGCAGCAATGCTAACTCCTCCTAAAACAAAAGCTGTGAAAACTCCGCCCATGGGTACGGATTGAATGTCTTTTAAACTAAAGAAGGTAATATAGAACATTAAAAAATACATCAGCCAAATAAAAATGGTATGAAATAAAAACCAACCTCTGTTTGGCATCATTAAAATGGATTGAATACCTTCTTTGATGCCACTTAAAAATAGTCTGATTTTAGTAAAAATTGAGCGGTTAGATTTTGTGATAATCAGGTAAAAAATAAAAATCAGGATTAAAAAAGTTATTCCAATAATCAAGAGTTTTATGGGTGAAAATTTATCTAACAACCCCAGTTCAATAAAATAGTTTTTAAGTAAATCGAACTGAATGAAAAATACGGTAGCTATACATAGAAAAAGAATGATGAGGTCAGCTACACGTTCGGCTATTACTGTTCCAACTAGCTTAGTGAAAGGAATGTTTTCATATTTACTCATCACTCCACAACGTAAAATTTCTCCACTTCTAGGAATACCCATGTTTGCAAAATAGCCTATCATTGTTGTGAAAAAACTGTTGTAAATTTTGGGTTTATACCCTAAGTGATTTAAGGGGTATTTCCATCTCCAAGCCCTGCTTAAGTGGCTAAAAATTCCAAAAAGAACGGATAAAAGCAAAAACACATAATTGATTTCATGAAAAGATTTGTTGATATCTGAAATGTTTTCTGGAGTTAAATCTTTATAAACCATCCAGATTAAGAAAATACCCAACCCAAGAGGAATGATTACTTTAAGCGTAGAAATAATAGTCTTTTTCAAGTAAGGGTTTATTTAAGTTTATTGGTTGCTTCGTTAGGGAAAATGAGTGTAGGTTTAAAGGATTTTGCTTCTTCAAAATCCATAGAAGCATACGAAATAATAATGATAACATCTCCAACAGCTACTTTCCTTGCTGCAGGCCCATTTAAACAGATATTTCCTGAGTTTTTTATTCCTTTAATTACGTAAGTTTCTAAGCGTTCTCCATTGTTTAAATTAACAATCTGAACTTTCTCGCCTTCAATAATGTTAGCAGCATCCATCAATGTCTCATCAATGGTAATACTACCAATATAATTCAAATCGGCTTCCGTAATTTTTACACGGTGAATCTTAGATTTTAATACCTGAATATTCATATCGAGTGCAAAATTAAGGAAACTACTTTAGTTGACAACAAAAACAAAAAATTTATAGGTTAGAAATTATTTCTTTATAAAGTGTTGTTAGATTAGGTTCAGCAACAGCAGCAGCTTTGAGTATGTCTTCTATGGCTACAGAAGTCAAATTTTCTGGATCACATTCATCGGTCAATACCGAAATTGCACAACAAGGTAATTTCAGGTGGTTAGCTGCAATAACTTCAGGAACAGTACTCATTCCAACAGCATCGGCTCCTAATAAGTTGAGCATTTTGTATTCGGCTTTGGTTTCAAGGTTGGGTCCCATTACGCAAACATAAACACCAGTGTTGAGTGTTATGTTTTTTTCGGAGGCAATTTTTTGAAGCAAACCAGACAATTTTTTTGAATAAGGCTCACTCATATCGGGAAAGCGAGGACCTAAATCTTCATTGTTTTTCCCAATTAATGGGTTGGAAGGA
>Ga0100377_1001141_pt1 | contig 23066 bp, 22 predicted proteins | sample CryGeymeta201501_FD_83664 | JGI IMG/M metagenome (GOLD analysis project Ga0100377, IMG submission 83664) | Groundwater microbial communities from Crystal Geyser aquifers in Utah, USA - Crystal Geyser metaG 2015-01 | ecosystem: Environmental > Aquatic > Deep subsurface > Groundwater | place: USA...
AAGAACCAAAAGGTCAACATCGCTTCTTTCATCAGCCGTACCGCGCGCTTGTGATCCAAAAAGAATAATTTTATTTAACTGCAACCCGGATAATAAAATTTCTTTTATTTGCGTTACTGTAGTTTCACTTAACATAAATCTTTCTTAAAATTAAAATGATAAATTCTACTTGATGAAATATAAGCAGGCAAAAGATGAGAGACAACAGTCAATTATTTATCATCCGTTTAAGTGAAGCGGTCTCGACCGCCATCTACGTTTGTGAAAAAATATAATTTTTTGTATGGAATCACATCGAAGCGTGACGAGCGTTCCAATGTATTGTTACGAGAATAATTTCGCATAGAATTAAGAAATATTGAATCCCGAAGGATTCGTTTTATGTTTTTTCTATTTTTTTACAAAGATAAAATCCCTCCGGGATTTCTTCTCTTACACCGTAGGTGTAAAATCTTTGTAGCAACGAACCACAACAACATATGACATTCCCTTCGGGAATGAATATTTTTGGATGAAAGAATCCGAGAGTTATCGCGCCCTTTCAGGGCTTACCTCTTCTGAGTTCTTTTTCTCAGGGCTTCGCCCTGAGTTGGTGTATTTTACCCTTCCAGGGCTTTATGATTAGTGTCAGTTGTGCTCAAATTTTTCTGCCACTTCTTTTATCTTGACATTGAACCAAAGATTCTTTAATTTAGCAGTCGTAATTAATGAGTGCTAATCAAACTGCCGGTTGGCAGAAATTATTTCAAAAACAAACAAAAGGAGATTTTCTCTATGAGTAAAATCAATTTGCAGCCGCTGCATGATCGGGTGATCGTAAAACCACTCGAAGCGGAAGAAAAAACAAAAGGCGGATTATTCCTTCCGGATACCGCAAAAGAAAAACCAATTGAAGGTACTGTTGTTGCTATTGGCACAGGAAAAGTCAGTGATGAGGGAAAAGTTACTGCTCTGACTGTTAAAGTTGGCGAGAAAGTACTTTATGGTAAATACAGTGGAACGGAAGTGACCGTCGAAGGGGAAGAATACTTAATTATGCGCGAAAGCGACATTTTTGCAATTGTAAAATAAATAACGAGGAGTTATAAAATATGTCATCAAAACTAATTGAATATGATGTTGAAGCCCGCGCCAAAATTAAAAAAGGTGTGGATAAATTGGCTAACGCCGTAAAAGTTACCTTAGGACCTAAAGGTCGTAATGTAATTTTAGAAAAAAAATTCGGAGCGCCAACTGTTACTAAAGACGGTGTTTCCGTCGCTAAAGAAATTGAACTTGACGATCCTGTAGAAAATATGGGCGCTCAAATGGTTCGCGAAGTTGCTTCTAAAACCAGCGATGTTGCCGGAGACGGAACAACAACCGCTACGGTTTTAGCTCAGGCAATTTACCGTGAAGGTTTAAAGAACGTTACAGCCGGCGCAAATCCTATGGATTTGAAACGCGGTATTGATCTTTCTGTTACAAAAGTTGTTGAATATTTAAAAACGATCAGTAAGCCTGTAGAAGGCAGAACAGAAATAGCTCAAGTTGGTTCTATCTCTGCAAACAACGACCAAACTATCGGTAATTTAATTGCTGACGCGATGGAAAAAGTCGGTAAAGACGGCGTTATCACCGTGGAAGAGAGCAAATCGGCAGAAACAAGTTTGGAAGTTGTGGAAGGAATGCAGTTCGACCGCGGATATATTTCTCCTTACTTCGTTACGAATGCTGAAACGATGGAAGTCGAATTAGAAAATCCTCTCATCTTAATTCACGACAAAAAAATCTCCGCAATGAAAGACCTTCTCCCTATTCTTGAAAAAGTTGCACAACAAGGGAAAGCGCTTGTAATTATTGCCGAAGATTTAGAAGGCGAAGCATTAGCGACGTTGGTTGTAAATAAATTAAGAGGAACTTTAAAAGTTGCCGCAGTTAAAGCGCCTGGCTTTGGCGATAGAAGGAAAGCAATGTTGGAAGATGTAGCAGTACTTACAAACGGTACGGTAATCTCTGAAGAAAGAGGCTTCAAACTTGAAAACGCAACGATCGCTTATTTAGGTTCGGCTGCAAAAATTGTAATTGATAAAGATAATTGCACCATCGTTGAAGGCGCCGGTAAGACTGAAGATATCAAGAAAAGAATTAATGAGATCAAAGTGCAAATTGATAAAACAACTTCTGATTATGATAAAGAAAAATTGCAGGAACGCCTTGCAAAACTTTCTGGCGGAGTCGCTGTATTAAAGATCGGCGCTTCTACCGAAATCGAAATGAAAGAAAAGAAAGCCCGCGTTGAGGATGCTCTTCATGCAACCCGTGCAGCAGTTGAAGAAGGAATTGTCCCCGGTGGCGGTGTCGCATTCGTTCGCGCAATTTCAATTCTCGATAAATTAAAAGGCGAAAATGAAGATCAAACTACCGGTATTCAGATCATCAGAAAATCTCTTGAAGAACCGTTAAGACAAATTGTTTTTAATGCAGGCTTGGAAGGTTCTGTTATCCTTCAAAAAGTTAGAGAAGGAAAAGACGATTATGGATTTAACGCTCAAACAGAGAAATATGAAAATCTTGTTAAAGCCGGCGTTATAGATCCTACAAAAGTTACCAGAACAGCATTAGAAAATGCCGCTTCGGTATGCGCTTTGTTGCTAACAACAGAAGCAGTTGTTTATGAGCAAAAAGAGAAAGAAAAATCTCTGCCTTCTATGCCTCCCGGAGGAATGGGCGGTATGGACGGAATGTATTAATAGTTCTGTTTCATTTAAAAAAGGCGAAGAAAAATCTTCGCCTTTTTTATTTTTAAATCTTCCGAAACCCTTTCCCAATCAACTTAATCTTTTTATTTTAGAACATTATAAAATTTTAATTGCAGGTATGGAATCTTTTCAATCAACTGATGAGTTTGAAGAATTACTTAAAGAAGTATTCGAACACCTGGAACAAAGCCGTTTTCGGATGGCTTTAACAACAGCTCAAAAAGTTTATGAGTTAAAGCCTGATGATTATCGCACGGTAGTTTGCCTTGCCTGGGCTTTTTTAGAGAATGGGAATTCCTCAGCCGCATTAGAGTACGCAGACCTGGCTTGCCAGATTGAAGAAGAAAAGGCATTTCCACATCTTTACCGGGGTTATATTTTACTCCGCCTGGGTATCTATGAAGGGGCGATGCAAGATTTAAATTATGTTATCTTCAAAGAAGAAATTTCTGTTGAAAAAGCGTTTCATTATAAAGCTCAATGTTTAGCCGGGCTTGGAAGATACACCGAGGCGCTCGATGCTTTTGAATCTTCTGTACTTGCAAGTCATCATCCTTTAGATGAGGACTTACAAAAACTTCGTCTTTGGTACCGAGAACCAACCGGCCAAAAAAGCACCTTCCTTTCCAAGTTATTAAATAAAGAGAAAGAAAAAAACTATTTAAACCATGCCGTTGAAGCTTTCAAAATGAAAGAATATTGGTACTCGTTGTGGGCGTTGAACAAAGTATTGGGGGATCCAACTCAATCAGAACTTTTTGCTGAAGCAAAACTTTTAGAACTTGAAACACTCATGGCTTTATTTCAATTTAAAAAGGCTGTAGCTAAAGCACACGAATATCAACACGAACTAAAAGACAATCCTAAGTTCAAAACACTGTATTCAAGAATTACTGCCCGGGAAGAAATTTCTCAACCTCCCGTTACAATAAAAAAAGATATTTCATTCAGTCAAATTCCTAAAAAGAAAGATAGTTCACCCGATTCACGCCCTAATGAAAAAGACAGCTCATCGAACCCGCTTCCAACTGAAAAAGAAATCTTAAAAAAATCAACTGCAAAAACGATCACTAAAAGTACTGACTTTATAGCTGCCGAAATATCAAAGCATACACCGCTTCACGCTAAAACCTTCGACTTAATCGCTAATCTTCGTGCCGATAAACGGAAATATCTACTCCAGTTCGATCAAAGTTCAATCAGCTATATTGGGGTTGAAGTTGTGGTAACAAACCCCTATTACAATTTTGCTGATGTTGTTGTTGATGGAACAGCAGTTTGGTATTTGAATGACGTTGAAGTGGGTACCTATTCATTTTCGATTAAGGTAGATAAACAATGGAGCCATTTTGAATTTGTGCAAAGTTGGGGAACCGACACTGCGGGATTCTGGCATCGCGGGCAAGGAAGAGTAGATATTTATTTGAAGGGCGAGTTTACTTGCTCACGTTGGTTTCTTATCGGCTCGCAAGAAATTATTAATAGCGAAGAAGTTGAAATTATTGCTCAAGATTCATCCGTCGGAATTTCAGATTCAAAACATAAAAAAGAATCTGAGAAAATTGTACCTGAAGGAGAAAAATCTCTTGAACAGTTATTGAAAGAACTTGATGCTTTTACCGGATTGAAAACTATTAAACAAGCAATGAGGGACTTCGTTGATTATCTTACCTTCATCAACGAAAGAAAAAAACTTGGTCTCAAAACGCAAGAAGGAATTTCACTCCATACGGTTTTTCTCGGTAATCCTGGAACCGGCAAAACGACCATCGCCCGATTGCTTGGAAATATTTTCAAGGCAATGGGATTATTAGAAAAAGGTCATATCGTTGAAGTTGACCGATCTGCGTTAGTTGGACAGTACATTGGCGAAACGGCACAAAAAACCGACAAACTTATCACCGACTCGCTCGGTGGAGTTCTTTTTATTGATGAAGCTTACACCCTTGTTAAAAAAGGGGGCGGGCAGGATTTTGGGCAGGAGGCTATTGATACTTTACTCAAAAGAATGGAGGATAAAGCCGGAGAGTTTGCAGTTATAGTTGCCGGCTACACTAATGAAATGAACGGATTTCTTGAATCCAATCCCGGTATGAAATCAAGATTTTCACACAACTTCGTTTTTGAAGATTACTCGCCTGATGAATTGATTGAGATATTTAAACAGATGGCAAAAAAAGAAGAATATGTTTTATCTGCTGGAGCGTGCCAGGATTTGGAAAAAGAATTTACGAGATTATACCGTAAACGCGATAAGTCTTTCGGGAATGCACGGCTGGTTCGCACAATTTACAATAATGCCAAAATGCAAGTTGGTAAACGGAGTTCAAAGCTGCCAGCAGCTCAGCGCAATAAAAAAACATTATCAACGATAATCGAAGAAGACATAAAAGCAATTTTAAAAACTTCATTGACTAAAGATTATCATGTTGGAATAGATGATGAAAATCTAAAAATTGCCCTTGTAAAGTTGGAACAACTTACCGGACTAACTTCCGTTAAAAAAGAAATTTCCGAACTTGTAAAACTTGCAAAATTTTATCGTGAACAAGGAGAAAATTTACAAACCAAATTTTGTGATCACGTCGTCTTTTCCGGCAATCCCGGAACCGGGAAAACAACGGTAGCCCGCCTGTTCAGCCAGATTTATGCCGCACTCGGTATTTTGGAAAAAGGTCACTTAGTTGAAGCTGACCGCCAGGCTTTGGTTGCAAGTTTTGTCGGAAAGACAGCGGAAAAAACTACCGAGTTAATCAACCACTCTTTCGGCGGTACGTTATTTATTGATGAAGCTTATACACTTGTAAAAAGCGGCGACAGTGGCAGCGATTTCGGAAAAGAAGCAATTGATACATTATTGAAACGAATGGAAGATGACCGGGGAAAATTCATTGTCATTGCTGCCGGATACACTGATCAAATGAAATCATTTATGGATAGCAATCCGGGGATGCAGTCACGCTTCACAAAGTTTATCACTTTCGAAGATTATACTCCCGATGAACTAATGACGATTATGGAACATTCGTTATCTGAAAAACATCTTACACTTGATCCAACAGCGAAGGAAAAACTCGCCAAGTATTTTAATGAAATATACAGAACTCGCGATAAAACCTTCGGGAATGCACGGCTCGTAAGAAATATCGTAGGGAATGCCATCCGTAAACAGGTCCTTAGAATTGTTGATATCCAAAAAGAAAATTTAACGGAAGAAGTTACACAAACAATCCTTGCGGATGATATTCAAGAATTACATGCTGTTAAAGAAGAGGGTAACAAAATCCAGATTATTGGCGATAAAGATCTGCTTGAAAAATATTTGATGGAATTGAAAGAATTACCGGGACTTGATTCGGTAAAGAAATCTGTTGAAAAACTTATTAACAGTTTGAAGGTTTCAAAATTACGAGAAGCAAGAGGATTAAAAGTGCTGCCCAAGAATCTCCATTCTGTTTTCCTCGGTAATCCAGGGACGGGAAAAACTACCGTCGCGCGCTTACTTGCAAAAATTTATAAAGAGATGGGACTCCTGGAAAAAGGTCATCTCATTGAAACCGATCGAGCCGGGTTAGTAGCCGGTTATGTTGGACAGACAGCAAAAAAAACAGATGAGATGATTGAAAAATCTTTAGGCGGTTTGCTTTTTATTGATGAAGCTTACACCCTTACCCGTGGCGGCGGAAATGACTTTGGACAGGAGGCTATTGAAACTTTGTTGAAACGAATGGAAGATTTCCGAGACAAATTTGCCATTATTGTAGCAGGTTATACCGGGGAGATGAATGATTTTCTTGATGTAAATCCGGGATTAAAATCCCGCTTCACAAATTATTTTGCTTTTGAAGATTACTCCCCCCGCCAATTATTGGAAATCGCTTCACTCATCTGTGAGAAAAGTGGTTATCTTCTTGATGAGGGAGCCTTGCAAATACTCATGGAAACATTTAACTATTTGTACAGCGTTAGGAATAAAAATTTCGGCAACGCCCGTACGGCAAGAAATCTTCTTTACAAAGCAATCGGGAACCAGGAAGAACGGATTTCCGCTCTCACAAGTGTTTCTGATGATGAGTTAATCACTATCGTTTACGAAGATGTTCAGATAATTGATATTCAAGAATTTATTAAATAAGGCAAGTGATGGATACTTTTTTACAAGCTGCTTTCGATGAAGCAAAAGAAGGATTAAAAGAAGGCGGAATTCCAATCGGTTCCGTTATTGTTTATAAAGGAAAAATTATTGGGCGTGGACACAATCGGCGAGTACAAAAAGGAAGCGTCATCCTTCATGCTGAAATGGATGCATTTGAAAATGCGGGGAGACAACCGGCATCGGTTTATCGCGAATGCACTTTATACACAACCCTCTCCCCTTGCCCGATGTGTACCGGTGCAATGCTGCTTTACGGAATTCCAAAAGTCGTTATTGGCGAAAACAAAACTTTTCTTGGCGATGAAACATTATTGAAAGAACGCGGTGTTAATGTTGATGTTTTGAATGATGAAGCGTGCATTGAAATGATGACAAACTTTATAAATCAAAATCCGGAATTGTGGAACGAAGATATTGGAGTATAAAAGTAAAAGTCAAAACTCAAATGTCAAAAGTCAAAGTTTAAAATTCATCTTCGATTCATCAATTTTATTCCTAATTCCTAATTTTTAATTCCTAATTATCATGACCATATTTGAACAAACAAACAAAATACTAATCAACTGTCCTCTCCGTGCCGTTCCTTTTTTAAAAGGAGAAGTTCTATCGCTTGGATTTCCGATTGTTGCGGAATCATTAACGCACGTTGAAATTACCGGAACGATGGCTGATACAATGCTGCTTAACTTATCGTTGCGGACAGCCCACCGCGTCCTTTTTTATTTGGATGAGTTTTACGCAGAAACTCCGGATGAACTTTATCGTAATTTCAAGAAAATAAGGTGGGAAGATTATTTATCAGAAAAAGGATACATCAGCGTTTCATCCGCTGTTGATCACCCGATGGTGAATGATTCCCGATTCCCGAATTTAAAATGTAAAGATGCGATAGTTGATCGGCTGCGAGACATATACGGTTTACGCCCTGATTCCGGTTCCGAGCGAAGAGGAGCAATGATCTATTTTTATTGGAAGGATAATCATTGCACGGTTTTCTTCGACACTTCCGGCGTAACGCTTGCAAAAAGAAATTACCGGAAAATGCCATTTCTTGCACCGATGCAGGAATCACTCGCGGCTACAACGTTACTTGCCGCGAATTGGAAAGGTGAAGGAAATTTTGTTAACCCGATGTGCGGCAGCGGAACGATAGCAATTGAAGCTGCATTAATAGCGCTTCACAAAGCTCCCGGATTGTTCAAAGACAATTTCGCTTTCATGCATTTAAAGGGATTTGATGATTCCATCTGGCAGAAAATCCGCTCTGAAATTAAAAATGAAAGTGTGAAAAGTTTTAATGGAAGAATCCTTGCAACTGATATAAGTGAAGAAGCAATTTTTGCTTCGAAACAAAATGCGAAAACTGCGGGCGTTGATCATCTTATCGAATTTGCTCAATGCGATTTTAGAGAAACAGAAATTCCCGAAGGCGGCGGGATTGTTTTTCTTAATCCTGAATACGGTGAACGGCTTGGTGAAGAATTAAAATTAGAAAGCGTTTATAAAGCCATTGGCGATTTCTTTAAGCAAAAATGCCAGGGTTATACCGGCTATATTTTTACGGGGAATTTCAGTCTTGCAAAAAAAATCGGGTTGCGTACCAAAAGAAAAATTCCCTTATTTAACGGCTCAATTGATTGCCGCCTGTTGGAATTTGAACTCTACAGCGGGACAAAAAAGATTTTTGATAACGACCCTTTGTAACACAGATTATTAATCTGTGTTACCGATAAACAGTTTCTTACGAGGAATTTTTTATGACAGACCAACATTTTCATCGTCGTAATTTGCCACACCTTTATTACAATGATGGTACATATTTTATTACTTACCGACTTCACGATAGCATTCCAATTCACCTTATGAAAGAACTTCATGCCGAATACGATAAAGCAAAGAAGAATCCCTCTACACTCGATCAAACCAGAAAGAACCTCTTCAACAAATATGATGACTTACTTGATAAGCACATAGCGAACTGCAGCTATCTTACCCTACCGGAAATAGCTGAGAGTAATGTTTCAACATTGCACTTTCCCGACGGGAAAGATTATAAATTGATTTGCTATTGCATTATGCCGAACCATATACATCTCGTGTTTAAATTGCTGGAAAATTCCAGAAGCATAAGTAAGATAATGCAATCCATAAAAAGAGTTTCCGCACGGGAAAGTAATAAAATATTGCAACGCGAAGGAACGTTTTGGCTTAATGAAAGTTTTGATAGGTTAGTAAGAGATGATAAAGAATTATATTTTACGATTGAGTACGTAATTAACAATCCTGTTAAAGCCGGTCTATGCAAGAGACCTGAAGACTGGAAATACACTTACCTCCATTCCGATTATAAATAATCTCTCAATCCAAGTTTTGCAACACAGATTATTAATCTGTGTTACCGTCCCTCTTGGCAAATCTTTCAATGATCTTTTTTAATGCTGAAAATTGTAGTACCAGTTCTTCCCTCTTCGCTAATTCAAAATCAGCAAAATCAAATCCGGGAGCGACAGTGCAACCAATTAACGAAAAAGATTTTTTGTCGTTCACTTCTGCCGCAAACCAGGTAAGCTTTGGAATTACAAACTGGAGAACTTCTCCTACCTCCAAATTTCTCCCAAGCTTTTGAGCTGAATAATTACCTGCGCCATCAATTAAATGAATGGTTAATGATGAACCGTAATAAAAATGCCATATCTCATCAGACTGCAATTTGTGGAAATGGGAAACATCTACTTTATCCAATAAAAAATAGATCGAAGTAGAGACATTCCTCTCACCGGAATAGCGATCCGGCAAAGCTCCCAGCGTCATTACTTCCTCCGAGCGGTAAACTTCCGCATAATATCCGCCTTCGGGATGTTTGATGAGATTTAGTTTGCTTATCCAATAACGTGCGTTCATAATAGTTCCCTTCCTTATTATTTCTTTAGTTTAAAATAGTAACCAAGGCTAACAACTCAAAACAAAAAATAAGGAGCGATTTTCTTATAATTTTGCATATCGTGATTTTGCTCGACAAATTTAAACAAATGATAAGCACTAACAAACCGAAATTCGCCCTACAATCATTCACCTATTGTTATTCGAGCTTTATTCCGATAATGGAAAAATCTCATTGTTTTTATCGCACTCAAGTTCGATCTACAACCACTTTCAAATCATTTTTTTTGAAAAAAAGTTCCCCTCAATTGAATTTTTTTTTGACATTCTTTTAAATAGTGCTAAATTTGGATACAAAATTTAATAGAAAGTTTAATGCTTACAGAATTCGGAAAAATTTTCGCTTTTATGCTGATCGCAATTATTTTTGTAATTGTGTCAGTTTTTATGGCGAAACTTATTAGACCTGCCCGACCTACCAAAGAAAAACTAATGATTTATGAATGCGGTGAAAATCCGGAAGGAACTCCCTGGGTAAAATTCAATATCCGCTTTTACGTGGTTGCCCTCATCTTCCTCATCTTTGATGTAGAAGTTGTTTTGTTAGTTCCCTGGACGGTCGTCTATCAGCAGTATGGTCTAGCCGGATATTTTATCGGCGTGATTTTCTTATTCTTTTTAGGTCTTGGAATGGCTTACGAATGGAAAAAGGGGGATTTGGAATGGGCTCGCCCGTATCCTCAAAGTTCAAAAATGAAAAATTCAGTTCAAGAAGTTGATGCTTCTTTCCAAGTAAAAAGTAAAAAGTAAAAAGTAAAAAGATATTTCTTTCTACTTGCAACTTTCCGCTTTCTACTCTAATTAGTTTTTACGAATGCTTTTTATATATAATCGAGTTTAGCATGGGTCTTTTAGATAAAGAATTTAATGACGACAATATTGTCATAACCAAAATTGATGACCTTTTAAATTGGGCAAGATTATCTTCCCTCTGGCAGATGAGTTTCGGGCTCGCCTGCTGCGCTATCGAGATGATGGCAACTTCCGCTTCACATTATGACTTTGACCGGTTCGGCGTTATTCCCCGCCCTTCTCCACGGCAGAGCGATATTATTATTATTTCCGGCACGGTTACTTTCAAAATGGCTATTCGTATAAAAAGACTTTACGAACAAATGCCTGATCCGAAATATATTATCTCAATGGGAAGCTGCTCAAATTGCGGCGGACCTTATTGGGAACACGGCTATCACGTTTTGAAAGGTGTTGACAGAGTTATTCCCGTTGATGTGTATGTTCCCGGCTGCCCTCCACGCCCGGAAGCATTATTGGATGGACTTTTGACGCTTCAACAAAAAATTAGAAATGAATCAATGGTAAAGAAAGCCGTATGAAATCTTCAGAAGAAATTTTTGCGATCTTAAAAGAGAAGTTTGGCGATGCCGTTCTTCAATTAAACACAAAATTACCGAAAGAAGCAGTGATTGATGTTGCGCCCTTATCGGTAACTGACATTTGCTGGTTCTTGAGAGATAATGAAGAATTGCAGTTTGACAGCCTTACTCTTCTCTCTGCTTTAGATGACGCTAACGGCGAAAAAGTTACTTTGGAAGACGGCACAACTGAATTTAAAGGCGGTACGCTTTCCGTCGTTTATCATTTAGAAAGTATGAAATTAAAACATAAACTTGTGCTTAGAATTTTTACTGAAAGAGAAAATCCCGAAGTAGAAACCGTTAGCAGAGTTTGGGCTTGCGCCGACTGGCATGAGCGTGAAGCGTATGATATGATCGGAATAAAATTTCTAAATCATCCCGATCTTCGTAGAATTTTAATGCCGTACGATTGGGAAGCCGGTTATCCTTTACGAAAAGATTACAAGAATCCGGAATTCTATCACGGAATGAAGGTTCCGTATTAATTGTCAATAGTCATTCGTCAATCGTCATTAGAAAATAATGACTAATGTCTTTTGACCAATGACAAATGAATGAAGAAATTAAAAAAATATTAGCTTCTCTACAAAAGAAACTAAAAACTGATTACTGACAACTAAAATATTATGCTAAAAACTGAACAAATGGTCCTCAATATGGGACCGCAGCATCCCTCGACTCATGGAGTTTTAAGATTAGAATTAGAACTCGAAGGTGAGATCATAGTAAATGTAAAACCGCATCTCGGTTATTTGCACCGTTGTTTTGAAAAACATTGCGAGGCGATGACTTATCCGCAAATTATCCCTTACGTTGACCGTTTGGATTATCTCGCTTCTATGAACAATGAAATGGGTTACGCAGTTGCTGTTGAAAGACTTCTCGATATTAAAGTCCCCGAAAGAGTTGAGTACATCCGCGTAATTATGTCGGAGTTGCAAAGAATTGCTTCACATTTAGTTGCCGTAGGAACTTATGGAATTGATATCGGCGCTTTCACTCCTTTTCTTTATTGTTTCCGCGATAGAGAAAGAATTCTTTCTCTCTTTGAAAAAACGTGCGGTGCAAGATTGCTTTACAATTACATTTGGATCGGCGGTCTTTCTCACGATCTTCCTCTCAATTTTGTAAATGAAACAAAAGATTTCTTAAAGGATTTTAAGAAGACAATCGTTGAAATTAATGATCTTCTTTCATACAATAAAATTTTTATTGAAAGAACCGCTAACGTTGGAGTGCTTAATTTAGAATCAGCTATAAACTACGGCATTACCGGTCCAAATCTTCGCGCAAGCGGACTGAAATGGGATATACGCCGCGATGATCCTTATTCTATTTATGATCGCTTCGATTTTGAAATTCCTGTTGGCAAAGGTTTACACGGGCAGGTCGGCGATTGCTGGGATAGATATTTCCTCCGCGTTCAAGAAATGGAACAAAGTATCAGAATTATTGAACAAGCGTTAGATCAACTTCCCGAAGGAGAAATTACTTCTGCTTTACCGAAAAGAGTTAAACCTCCTGAAGGGCAAATCTATTCGCGCGTTGAAAATCCTAAAGGCGAACTTGGATTTTTCATTGTAAGCAAAGGGCAATTACAGCCATTCAGAGTGAAAGTTCGTCCTCCATCATTTATTAATCTTAGCGTGCTTGGAGAATTATGTAAAGGACATCTCATTGCAGATGTTGTAGCTATTCTCGGAAGTATTGATATTGTTTTAGGAGAAGTTGATAGATGATATACGAATTTCTTGCAAACTTGTTTGGCGGCGATGTTATTGCATCCTTTATTTCTGGAGCGCTTCCGTTTGCTTTTATCGTTCCGTTTGCTCTTTTTGCCGTTTGGCTTGAAAGAAAAGTCTCCGCCCACATGCAGGATAGACTTGGACCGATGCGGGTCGGGTACCACGGTTGGATGCAAACTATTGCCGATATTTTAAAGCTCATTCAAAAAGAAGATATTACTGCGACGGATACCGATAAAAAACTTTTCAATATTGCACCGGTGCTGGTCTTTATGGGAAGTTACGCCGCATTCGCCGCTATTCCTTTTTCTTCCGCTTACATTGGTTCCGGAATTGATCTTGGAATTCTTTATATAGTTGCGGTTTCCGGTTTGGTTGTCGCCGGTATTTTGATGGCTGGCTGGGCTTCTAATAATAAGTATTCTCTTTACGGCGCTGTTCGTTCTGCTGCACAAGTTATTAGCTATGAAATTCCAACGGTAATAGTAATTCTTACTGTTGTGGTAGTAGTCGGTTCATTAAACTTGACAAAAGTTACTGAGTTTCAGACAAACAGGTTTTGGGATTGGATGATCTTCGGCGGAAGTATTGCAGGAATAAAGAAATTGATTCTTCTTCCCTTTATGTTTATCGGTTTCATCATCATTTATATTAGTTCGCTTGCTGAAGTAAACAGAACTCCGTTTGATATTCCCGAAGCAGAATCTGAATTAGTCGCCGGTTACCATACGGAGTATTCCGGTATGAAGTTCGCTATGTTTTTCCTTGCTGAATACGCAAATATGTTCGCTGTTTCTGCGGTTGTTGCGACATTATTTTTCGGCGGCTATCATTCACCGTTTGGATATTTGGGAAACTTAATTGGATTGACATGGCTTGTTCCGATTGAACAATTTTTCTGGTTCACCGCTAAAGGAATTTTCTTCGTCTTTGTACAAATGTGGCTGCGGTGGACACTTCCCCGCCTCCGCGTTGATCAATTAATGACTTTGTGCTGGAAATATTTGATCCCTATTGCGTTCGTAAATTTTTTAATTGTTGCATTAATAATGGTTTTATAATTAATGAGAGAATATTTAAATAATATTAAAGACGGATTAGTTACTGTTTTCATCGGAATGAAAATTACGTTTCTTCATTTATTCACTCCGTCAGTAACCATTCAATATCCAAGTGTAAAAGTCCCGATGGTGGATCGAGCGCGAAATCGTTTATTCGTAAATATTGATGACTGCATCGGCTGCGACCAGTGTGCGCGCGCTTGCCCTGTAAGTTGTATTTCAATTGATACCGTGAAAGGTTTGCCGACAGATGACCTCGGCAAAACTTCTCAAGGGAAGAAAAAAGCGTTATGGGTAACCAAGTTTGATATTGATTTTGCCAAATGCTGCTATTGCCAGTTGTGCGTTTTCCCCTGTCCAACCGAATGTATTTATATGACCGACGAATATGAATTTAGTCAGTTGGAGCGAACCGGTTTATTGTATAAGTTTTCCGCTCTCTCTCCTGAAGATGTTGAACAGAAGAAAGAAAATTTCCAAAAATTTGAAGCTGAAAAAGCTGCGGCAAAAGCTGCGGCTCCAAAACCGGTTCCTGTTGTTAAACCAACTCCTCCACCTCCGGCAAGTTCAGCAGAAGAAAGTAAACCTGAGAATTAAGTAATATGAATTTAGCAGATTTTTTATTTTATGTTTTTGCCGTAATAACTCTTGTTTCGGCATTCTTTGTCGTCACTTTTAAGAATATTATTTATTCGGCTTACTCACTCTTACTTACTTTTCTGGGAGTTGCCGGAATTTATGTTCTGTTAGGCGCCGATTTTATTGCCATCGTACAAGTGATTGTTTATGTCGGCGGTATCTTAATTTTGATACTTTTCGGTGTTATGTTAACAAATAAAATTCAGAATGTACCGATTAAAACAGAAGCGTCTTTTATTATTCCGGCTTCAATCACTATCGGCGCATTCGGCGGAATTTTGGTTTCTACTTTCATTAATACAAGATGGAAATCGATGCCGGCAGAATTAGCGACATCAACATTAACGGATGTTGGTCACCTTTTAATGATCGAATATATTTTGATATTTGAATTACTTGGAATTCTTTTGCTGGTTGCTTTAGTGGGCGCAGCAAGCATTGCAAGGAAACAGTAAAAGTAGTTATCAGTTGTCAGTAATCAGTTTAATAATTTAAATGCAACATTATAAAAAGTTACAAATATTTATAGTATTAAGTATTCTTTTCTTAGCTGGATGTAAGAAAGATAATAACCCAGTTGTACCAGACACAAAATGGGAGAAAATAAACCTTGGTGTTGAGGCGCGAGCAGTATACGATTTACAAGTCTACAACAGCACTATCTTCGCGGGTACAGATAGTGGGATATGTATTAGTAGTGATAAAGGGAAGACATGGAATAATTATAACACGACGGGCAAGAGATTGAATATTAAGAAAATCTTTTTTGACAATAATATTATATATGTCGGAACAAAGGATGCCGGAGTTTATGTAAGTTATGATTTTGGAGTTAACTGGACCCCAATGAATACAGGGATACAAGCTTCAATTGCTACTATTTATCCTGAAATATCCTCATTTATTTCAGATAGTAATTATATATATGCGGGACTTCCATCTATTTCACTCAACACTCCAAAACCCTCTCAAATTTACCGTAAGAGAATAGATCAGGACAAATGGGAATCTTTTGATTCAAGTCTAGAGGCAATAGGGATTAGAGCTTTCTATAAATATGAAGGGAGAATTTATGCGGGAACGTGGGAGGGTATTTACGTATTTGAACCGGTATTGTCAAAATGGATTAAGTTTGGCGAGTCAAATCTAAGTTTTGTGAGGTTTTATACAAAAAAAACATCACTCTTTTGCTCAGTTGAACAACAAAATATTGGTATGATGATTTCTTCAAATGGCGGTTATAGTTGGCGGTCATCAAATACCGGAATTGGTTCTGACGATATAGTGTGGTCTTTTTCAGAAGATATTAAAAACAACATTTATTGTACTTCTTATGGAAAAGTTTTTTCGAGTTCAGGTGAAGGAAATACATGGATTAAAATTGGTGATGGTTTACCACAAGAAAGCATTTTAAGTTCTGTAGTGGTTAATAATAATATTTTTGTCGGATCAAATTGGAACGGGGTTTGGGTATTCAAATTATAAACATTTTTATGGAGTTAATATGAAAATAAATTTGGATATACAAGAAATAAAAAAGATGTTAGCTTTTTTACAAAAAAAACTGAAAACTGAGAACTGATTACTGAAAACTTTAGGAAATTTATGACAACAATCGGTTTACAACATTATCTCGTCGTTAGTTCAATTCTTTTTTCACTTGGACTTTTCGGAATTGTAACAAGAAAAAATGCCGTTATGGTTTTGATGGGAATTGAACTGATCCTTAACTCGGCAAACATTAATTTTATCGCTTTTGCGCGGTTCGGCAATTTTGGATTTGACGGGCAGTTAATTGCATTATTCATTATTATTTTAGCCGCTGCCGAAGCCGCCATTGCTTTAGCCATTATTTTAAATATTTACAAGAATTTCTCCACCGTAAATGTAGATGAAATAGATAAATTGAAAGAATAGTTTTTTATGAATGGATCTAACTTAATCCCCTTATCTCTCTTTATTCTTTTTGCGCCGTTAGCCGGTTTCTGGCTCACGCTTCTCTTGGGTAAAAAAATTCAGAAGAGTTATTTAATTGAAATTGTTATTTCGACTTTAGTTTTACTAACTACACTCTATGTAACATTCACAAAATTATTCTACTTCCCGGATACCAAATTCGTCTCGGAATTTACCTGGATAAATTTAGGCACTGTTCCCATTCTCGGGAAAATTACCGTTGAATTGGGAATGATGATTGATAACATCACGGCGCTAATGTTGTTTGTAGTTGCGCTCATCAGCGCATTAGTTCATTTTTATTCAATTGAATATATGAAAGGCGATGCGCGCTTCAATCGTTATTTCGCCTTCCTCGGAATTTTCTCTTTTTCGATGATGGGAATTGTTTTAACCCACAACATTTTTATGATGTACATTTTCTGGGAATTAGTCGGTTTATCATCTTACCTTTTAATCGGATTTTGGTTTGAAAAAGATACCGCTTCCGACGCCGGGAAAAAAGCATTTTTGGTAAATCGAATCGGCGATCTTGGAATGTTCGCAGGTATTCTTCTCATTTACGTGAACTACCACACATTTACTTTTGATAAAATTTTCCTTGCAATCGGCAATGGAGTATTGCCGTTCAATTCTGAGTTCTGGTTAACCATAGTCGGAGTTTTACTCTTCTGCGGAGCGATTGGAAAATCTGCACAATTCCCTCTTCACGTTTGGTTACCCGATGCAATGGAAGGTCCGACACCGGTTAGCGCATTGATCCACGCAGCTACTATGGTTGCAGCCGGCGTTTATCTTGTTGCAAGGATCTTCCCGATGATGACGGGCGATGCACTTTTGGTCGTTGCGGTCATTGGCGCTTTATCTGCATTCATTCCCGCCACCATTGCATTAACACAAACCGATATTAAAAAAGTTTTAGCTTATTCAACTATCAGCCAGCTTGGATATATGATAATGGCGCTGGGAGTCGGCTCATTCGCATTTGGATTTTTTCATTTAGTTACACACGCATTCTTTAAAGCCGGGCTATTCCTTGGCGCCGGTTCTGTTATCCACGCGATGCATCACGAACAAGATATTAGAAATATGGGCGGCTTACGAAAGAAACTTCCCGTTACCTATATTACTTTCTTAGTTTTCTGCCTGGCAATTTCAGGCATTCCCTTAACTTCAGGATTTTTAACGAAAGACGGAATCCTTGCCGGAACGTATGCTTTCGGACTATTAACCGGGAACGCTCTTTTTGCAATAACCGGATTCTTTGTTGCTCTGCTCACCGCATTTTATATGTTCAGAATATTAATTCTTACCTTTCACGGAACACCGCGCGATGAACATAAATATGAACACGCTCACGAATCTCCTTTTTTGATGATCGCTCCGTTAGTCATTTTAGCAACATTATCAATTTTTGTTTTTTATACTGCTAATCCATTTAACGCTGACAGCGGTTGGGTTTTATCAAGATGGATTAAAACTCCTGCATCGGTAGTTCCCGAACACGCGCGTTATTCATTTATGGTTTCTGATAAAGCAGCGGATGTTTCAAAAATGAGCGAACACGTTACCCATTCCGAAATTTATACTGAAGCGCTGCATCATGCTCATATTCCATCCGTTTTATTATCCTTATTTCTTGCGGGATTAGGGATTCTTCTCGCTTTTGCTTTTTATCAATGGAAGAAAATTGATGTTGATGCTTTAACGCTAAAGATAAAACCGCTTTATACTTTTTCTTTACACAAATGGTACTTCGACGAATTTTATCACAAAACATTTGTCGCTCTTCTTTTAGGCGTCTCAAATTTATTAGCCTGGTTTGATGAGCATATTGTTGACGGAATTGTAAACGGCGCCGCCTATGTAACGCGAATGCTTTCTCGTTTAAGCGGTCTCTTTGATGCTTATGTTGTTGATGGCGCAGTAAATTTAACCGCTACTTTCAGCGGATTGATCGGTCTCTTATTCAGAAAAATTCAAACGGGAAAAGTACAGGCTTACGTGGTTCTGGTTGTTTTCTCTCTTGTGCTTCTCTTACTCTTTTTTGTTAATATATAGACACGGATTTCACGGATTTCACGGATTTCACTGAAAAATATTATCCGTGTTAATCTGTGTAATCAGTGTCCCTTTTTTGTTAAAATATAGATTTAGTTCAGAACTTTTTAAAGGATAAAAAAACAATGCAGCAAGTTCCCTTATTATCATTGATAACTTTCTTACCGCTTTTTGGTATGATTATTATTCTTCTCTTGCCGAAAGCTAATGAGAAGGCTATCAAATCCGTAAGTATTGTTATTACAGGAATACAAGTTGTTATCGCCGGGGTGATCTGGAGGTTTTACGATTACTCGCTCGGCGGAATTAATAACCAGGCAACTTTTCAATTTGTGGAAAAATTTAGATGGATTGAAGTGCAAACAATGTCCTGGATAGGAACGATTAAAGTTGATTACTTTATGGGCATAGATGGTTTAAGCGCTCCGCTCTTATTCCTAACCGCGCTCATTTCTTTTATTGCCGCTATTTCTTCCTGGAAAATTAATCATTCCTTAAAAGGATACCACGCAATGTATCTTTTGCTCGTTACCGGGATGGTCGGTGTTTTTGTTTCATTGGATTTATTCCTGTTCTATATTTTTTGGGAATTAATGCTTCTCCCGATGTATTTCTTAATCGGTATTTGGGGCGGACCAAGAAAAGAATATGCGGCTATCAAGTTGTTTATTTACACACTCTTCGGTTCGGTATTTATTTTATTGGTTATGATCGGTTTATATTTAAGCGTTACCGAAACTCTGGCAAACGGTTCTAAAGTATTCACGTTCAATATGCTTTCGATGATGGACCCGCAGAATTATACGCAAACCGGGATTCTTTCTCCGCTAAATCCGAACAACTTAAGATTTATAGCATACATCGCTTTGTTCATCGGCTTCGCAATTAAAATCCCGATGTTCCCTTTCCACACCTGGCTGCCCGATGCGCACGTTGAAGCGCCGACTGCAATAAGCGTTATTCTTGCCGGCGTTCTTTTAAAGATGGGAACGTATGGAATTTTGAGAGTGAACTATCCTGTCTTCCCGGAAATCACCCATCAGTTGATTTGGTGGATTGCCCTTTTCGGTATGATAAATATTGTTTACGGCGCACTCTGCGCAATGGCTCAAAAAGATTTTAAAAAACTTATCGCTTATTCTTCTATCTCTCATATGGGATTTGTAATTCTTGGAATGGCCTCGTTAAATACAGCAGGTATTTCCGGCGCCGTTTTCCAAATGTTCAATCACGGAACTATCACCGCAATGCTCTTCCTTATCGTGGGAGTTATTTACGACCGGGCGCATACACGCGGTATTAATGATTTTGGCGGATTAGCGGTTCAGATGCCAATTTATACCGGCTTTGTAAGTTTTGCTTTCTTTGCCGCAATCGGTTTACCCGGTTTAAGCGGATTTATTTCTGAAGTCTTCGTCTTTCTCGGCGCATTTAGTAACGTTCAAATTCGTCTGTTAACTATAATTTCTACTTCGGGGATTTTATTGGGCGCTGGATATATGCTCTGGACTTTGCAGCGCATTTATCTCGGAAAATTAAATGAAAAATGGAATAAACTTCCTGACCTTGATTTTAGAGAATATGCAATGTTGGTTCCGCTTGCAGTAATTATTCTCATTCTCGGAATTTATCCTTCATTTATGTTAGACTTGATGAATTCCTCAGTAAACACGATGGTAACGTTTATGGCAAGGTCGCAAACAGTTTTTTCATCAATACAATTTTAATTGAATAGCTTAGAGTTTTAATTTATGCCGTTAACATATTTTTTCGATAGTATTCCGCTGCTTTACCCGGAAATTGTTATTTCCGCTCTGATTGCAATAATCGTTCTTGCCGATTTAATTTCAAGCAAAGTTGAACGCGTTCTCCCCTACATTTCTTTAATAGGATTAGCCGCAGCTTTTTATTTTGTGATGGACAATTACAACGCCAACGCGATGGCTTTCCTCAACGATATCGGTAAAGGAATGGTCGCGGTTGATTCGTTCGGCTCATTCTTTAAAATGATCATTCTCATTAGTTCGTTCCTCGTAATTCTTTTTTCGATTATCTCGAAAGAATTGTATGATTCGATGGATAGAATCGGCGAATATTACACGCTGATCTTCGGAATGATCCTTGGAATGTTTTTTATGGTTTCGGCTACCAATTTAATTCTACTCTATCTTTCAATTGAATTGGTTTCTCTCTCCTCTTATGTATTGGCAGGATTTATTAAAACTTCAACAAGAAGCGCTGAGGCTTCATTAAAATATTTGATTTACGGTGCATCTTCAACAGGAATTATGCTTTTTGGTATTTCGATTTTATACGGTTTAACCGGAAGCGCTAACCTTTATGAAATTAATTATTTACTGCAAGTGACCGCCGGGAATAAATTCTTACTTAATCTTTCATTGATCTTAATTTTTGCAGGAATTGGATATAAAATTTCCTCAGTTCCCTTTCACTTTTGGACGCCCGATGTTTATGAAGGCGCACCAACAACAATTACAGCTTATTTATCCGTTGCAAGTAAAGCGGCGGGCTTTGCGTTGCTCATCCGTTTAATAAAAACCGGTTTCTTCCTTCAAACTTCAACGTTAGGTGTGTGGACAATTATTCCTACATTTTATTGGCAGGATTTCCTCGTTCTACTTTCAATTTTAACAATGACTTTGGGAAATTTTGCCGCGCTCTGGCAAAGCAATATTAAAAGGATGCTTGCCTACTCAAGTATTGCACACGCCGGTTATCTTTTAGCCGCGCTTGCGGTTTTATCAGATCAAGGATTGATAGCCATCTTGATTTACTTTGCAGTTTATATGGTGATGAATCTCGGCGCATTCTTGGTTGTTATTATTATCCGTAATAAAATTAACAGCGAAGAATTATCGGACTACGATGGTTTGGGTTATTCAATGCCTCTTATGGGAGTTAGCTTAGGTGTGTTTCTCATTTCACTTACGGGATTACCGCCAACAGCGGGATTCATTGGTAAGCTCTACATTTTCCTTGCCTTGCTCGATGCTAAAATGATCGTTCTTTCCGTTATCATGGTTTTGAACAGTGTGGTTTCACTTTACTATTACATCCGCGTTTTGAAACACATGTTCTTGAATAAACCTAAAGAAGAAGTCGCGCAAGTTAAATTCCCGTTGGCAGAAAACATTTACGCTTCGGTACTTGCCGTCGTTGTTATCTTCTTTGGTATTTATTTTACCCCGGTTATTGATTGGGCGAAAAACTCACTCTCACTTTTCGGCTTTTAATTATTTTTCCCCGTAGCACAGATTAATAATCTGTGCTCCAATACTTCCAACAATTATTGGAGAATGTGTGGATAAAATATTTATTTCTGAGCGGGGGTCTATAAAAACGAAATCAATTCTATTTCTTTAACTTTTTCAAAATCTTTTTTATTGAAAGTGGCGAGAGTTGTTATACTATTAGCCATGGCAATGCTGATTATTTCGAAATCATGTATTTGCAAACCATACTGATGACATTTTTGTAATAACTTTAGCAATAGAGCCTAAGATTTTTCTGTCGGGTATAAAACTTTAAACATTTTATTAAAATCTTCTACTACAAGTAGTGCGCTTTCGATTGTAATTGGAGATTCAGGAATTCTGGTCATAAGCGACAGAAATTCCTAGATGTTTTTTGATGTAATAAATAATTCAATATCGGGTTGAGACAAAAACTCATGTACTTTTCCAAAATATTTTGAATCTTCATCTATTGAGTAGATCAAGACATTTGTATCGATCAGAATTTTACTCATAGGCTCTTTCTCTAATATTTATATCATCAAATTGACCTTTCAATTTAAATGTATGAAGTTTTCTCTTCGTTACTTTTTTATAATTCAACCCATGCAGATATTTATGTACTTTCCCGAGTAAATTGTTTGGTATTCTATCAATTTCACTTTTCACTTTTTCTTTAGTTATCATTTTATTTCCGTTTTCAATATTCTATTTTTACTTATAGTGAATATAAGTCCATCATCAATAATTTTCAACTCAACAAAAAATATTCGTTATCCTAAACAATAATTTGGGACCCCTCCTCCTGCTTTCGAAATGCATTTCCCATCAAACCTCAACCATTTTCCATTAACCATCTTCTTCGGTATCTATTTTGCCCCGGTTATTAATTGGGCAAAAAACTCACTCTCACTTTTCGGCTTTTAAGTATTTTACTCCGTAGCACAGATTAATAATCTGTGCTACAAAACTGCTGTCAATTCATTAGTACACATCGGTTATGCAATTACTCTGGATTTCTCTTTTGTTCTTTTTTTTGAAGTCTTAGAAACTAAACGCCCTTTGAAACTTTTTTCTATCTCTTTAGCTCTAGCAAATAACAATGAATAATTTCCATTGCATTCTAATTCGATTTCT
>Ga0100377_1001147_pt1 | contig 23039 bp, 15 predicted proteins | sample CryGeymeta201501_FD_83664 | JGI IMG/M metagenome (GOLD analysis project Ga0100377, IMG submission 83664) | Groundwater microbial communities from Crystal Geyser aquifers in Utah, USA - Crystal Geyser metaG 2015-01 | ecosystem: Environmental > Aquatic > Deep subsurface > Groundwater | place: USA...
GGAGCACACCTGCGAGTAGCGGGCAGGCAACCTCGTAGCGATCGAAGCCGCAGGCAAGGCCAGCCCCTCCCCGCGCCGTTCAACAACTGGCTGCAACGGACTCGCCTCCCCCTTGCCTCAACCGCCGCTATGCCACCTCCACGGCCCGCCTCAGCTCCACCTCCCAGCCCGTTCCCCGGCCTCGCCGTTGAGCCTCACGGTTGAACGGCGGCGTGCGATCCACGGCAGAGTGGCAGGGTTTCAAGCGGCTTTGGGGCGGCGCTGAGGGGGATGACGGCAGGGGACGTGTCTCGAGCTTGAGGAGGAGTTCGGAGGGCACAATCCATTTGCGCTCGGGGGCAACCTGGTGCATCTTCCCGCTCCCGGTTTGGAGCGGCTCAATGGAAGGGGCCGGCCGCGCCGGGATGTTCAAGGACGAACCGCGCGCACCATGGAGGGTGCCCCTGCCCTGATGACCGACCTCGATCACCTCATCGGCACGTTGAGCGCCGCTGGGGCCGCGCTTCATCTCGACACCACGGACCTGTGTTTCTTGATCGCGTTGCGGTCGAGGGCGGACCAGTCCGTGTTGGCGTCGCTCGAGGAGGACGTGCTCTACGATGTGTATGAGCAGGTCTGTGACGTGCTTGGTGACGTGGAGGCGGGGGCGAACATCCGGCTTCGGGCGACGCACGCCATCCAGCGGCTGCGCAATCAGCGGATGCTGGCGCGGGTGGATGGCGGGGGGTTGTTGGGGGCGGGTGAGTACGCGATGACGCGGCTGGCGTGGTCGATCGTGGAGCACTACGTGGCGGAGGAGACGCTGACGCGGGAGAGCCTGGTGCTGCTGACGCAGGCGTTGGTGACGCACACGCAGCAGGTCTTCAAGGCGGCGCAGGTGGTGCGTCGGGAGGAGGACTGGAAGGCGTCGGTGATCGATCCGCTGCGGGTGACGGTGAGCGATCTGCTGACGGGCATCGAGCGTCGGCAGCGGGGGTTGGACGCGCAGCAGGAGGCGATCCGGGCGCACATCGGGGGGCTGTTGCAGCGGGACTGGTTCGACGCGATCGGGGCGTCGGAGGTGTTGTTGCGGGAGACGGCGGGGACGCTGGAGGAGCTCAACGCGGTGCTGCTGCGGGACTGCAACCGGCTGCACGCGGTGCTGGCCGAGATCGGCGGTGAGGCGGCGCGGCACGGGATGGTGGACGCGGAGCGGGTGGCGTCGCGGGTGTCGGACCAGGTGGAGCGGGTGGCGGGGTGGGGTGCGTCGCGGCTCAAGGCGTGGTCGGACTACTTTCAGTTTGTTCAAAGGTATCTGCGGGCGGTGGTGCGGCTGGACCCGAACCGGGCGATGAGCCGGAAGCTGCGGGAGCAGCTCTCGCGGTGGGACGAGCGTCCGTTCTATCTGGTCACCGCGGCTGAGCCGGCGCTGGCGGTGATGCGGGAGCCGGAGGTGAAGCCGGAGCGGCCTTCGGTGGTGCGGGAGGCGCGGGCGCTGGACCCGACGGTGGTGGACGTGACGGCGCCGTATGACGACGTGCCGTTGAGGGATCGGGTGCGCGGCCTGCTCGGAGGGCGGCCCGGTGGGCTGGCGGAGGTGGTGGCGCCGGTGCTCGGCGAGGCGCCTGACGCGCAGCGTTACCGGGCGGTGGGGCGGATCGCGGCGTTGGTGGTGGAGGGGGCGGCGGTGGACCCGGGGGTCGATCGGCCGTGGGTGAGGGTCTCTGCGGACCTCGAGATCGAAGACTGGGCCATTCAGTGGGAGGATTGATGGAGCAGCCCTATGCGTGCCTTGAGGACGTCGTGAGCGACGGCTTCTTTCCGGCGGTGGACAGCGCGTTGCGGATCGGGCGCCACGTGGATCAGGAGGACTTCGAGCACTACACCTTCTTGAGCGACGCGCAGCCGTGGCTGGAGCCGTTCTACGAGCGGTACGGCTATGAGCTGGTGCGGGCTGCGGACGGGTACTTCTTCCTCGTGCCGGCGGTGGAGCGGCTGCCGCGGCGGCATATGACGGTGGGGGAGATGGTGGTGGGGCAGGGGCTGGCGCTGCTCTTCCTCGACCCGTCGACGCTGAAGGCGGCGGGGGTGGTGGACCGGATGCAGCTCGTGCAGCTGCTGGCGAACCTGATCGGGGAGGAGCGGCTGAGCGTGGCGATCAACCCGCGGCGCAAGCGGCGGGACGAGAAGGTGGAGCAGGCGATCGTGCGCAAGGAGCTGGACCGGGCGCTGCGGACGCTGGCCGCGCTTGGGTTTGTCGACCTGCTGGAGGAGGAGCGGATCCGGCTTCGGGCGCCGCTGTTGCGGTTCGCGGAGCCGGTGCGGGAGCAGGACGATCCCATCGAGGCGCTCGGGCGGATGGTGGCGCGGGGTCAGGCGGCGGTGGAGCCGGGCGTGGAGGGGGCTGGCGTGGAGGCCGGCGAGCTCGTCGACGATGAGGAGGGCGAGCCATGACGACGGAGCCGCGCCCGAGGACGCGCGCCCGACGGCTCGCGCTGGTGAACTGGAAGGGGATCTTCTATCAGAAGTTCGACCTCGACCCGAACGTCACGGCCCTGGAGGGCGCGAACGGGGCGGGAAAAACCACTGTAATGATAGGTGCTTACGTCGTGCTGCTGCCCGACATGACGAAGCTGCGGTTCACGAACGTGGGGGAGCAGGGCGCCACGGGGGGCGACAGGGGGCTCTATGGGCGGCTGGGGTTGTCGGGGCGGCCGTCGTATGCGGTGCTGGATCTCGAGCTGGCCGGCGGGGAGCGGCTGGTGGCCGCGGTGCACATCGAGAAGCGCGCCGAGCCGTCGCTGGAGCTGACGCCGCTGATCATCTCCGGGCTCGACGACGAGGTGAAGCTGCACGACATCTTCCTCGACCGCGGCGCCGTCGACGCGGTGCCGGAGCTGGAGCTGGTGCGGCAGCGGGCGACCGCCCGCGGCGGGCATGTGCGGGTCTTCCGCGCGGTGAAGGACTACTTCGCCACGCTGTTCGAGCTCGGGGTCACGCCGCTGCGGCTCACGACGAGCGACGAGCGCACCAAGCTCAACGAGATGCTGCGGACCTCGATGGTGGGCGGCATCTCGCGCGCGCTCACCGGTGGGCTGCGGGACTTCCTGTTGCCCGCCGAGACGCGGCTGGCCTCGACGCTGCGGCACATGCGCACGAACCTCGACGCCTGCCGGCGGACGCGGATGAGCGTCCAGGAGGCTCGCCAGCTCGAGCAGCAGATCCGCGGGGTGTTCGACGCTGGCCAGCGGATGTTCGCCGCCTCGATCCGCGCCGCCCGATGCCTGTCCGACGAGCTCGGCACGGGTCTGGACACCGTGGCTGTGGAGCGCGCCGAGGCTGAGCGGCGCCACGCCACCGCCGCCCGCGACATGACCGCCGCCCGCGCCCAGAGCGAGGACGCCCGCCGCGCCACCGCGCGGCTCGAGGGCTCCTGCGCCACCGCCGCCGACGTTCTGGAGCGCACGCGGCGCGCCGCCGCCATCGGGCGCCGGCTCCACGACCGCCAGATCGACCGCGAGCGCCTCACCCACCGCCTCGAGGCCCAGCAGCGCGCGCGCGATATGGCCACTGAGGCTCGCGAGGCCCTGCGCGCCGAGCGCGAGCGCGCCCGGGTGAGCCGCGACGCCGCCGCCCAGGGGCTCGCCGACTTCCAGGCGGGCTACGCCGAGATGTCCCGGCGGGCCGAGGCGCACCGGTTGGTCCACGCCGAGCTCGAGGCCGTCCGCGCCGCGCTGCCCAACGACGACCTCGAGCTCGATCGCCTCGACCGCGTCGCGGCGCGGCTGGAGGGGCGCATCGAGAAGCTCGACACCGAGAGCGTGCGCATCGAGCGCGAGATCGGTACGGCGCACCAGCGCCGCCGCGAGTTCGATCGCGTGCTCGCCGCCGTCGAGCGGCTCGCTGGTGACGAGGAGGAGGTCTTCGTCGACGACGCCCACGCCCTCGCCCGCCAGCTGCTCGCCGACCTGCGCGAGCTGGAGGCGCTGGCCGCCGACCGCCGCGCCCTGTTCGCCCAGCTTGACGAGGTCCGCAAGCGCGCCCGACTCCAGGCCGAGATCCGCGAGCTGGCCGGCGAGCTGGCCGGCGACGGCCCGCCGCTGGACAGCGCGCTGCGCGCCGAGGAGGCCTTCGCGCAGGCCGACACCGAGGCCAACGCCCACGACGAGCGCCGGCTCGCCGCCGACGCCGCCGCCCGCGCCGCCGCGGAGGCCCGCACCTCCTCCGACGCCCGCGCGGTCGGCCTCGAGCGCACAGTGCAGCGCTGGCACGAGGTCCGCGAGGCCGCCGCTGCGCTGGCGCGCCGCTGGGATCACCCCATCACCGAGCGGGAGGACCTCGACGCCCTCCGCCATCAGATCCAGCGCCGTCGGGACGGCGTCCGGGAAGACCGGGTGGCCACGGGCGTGCGTCGCCGCGAGCTCGAGCTCGCGCTGAGCCAGCTCGAGCAGACCGGGGGGCGCTACGACGAGGCGCTGCTCTGGGCGCGGGATCTGGTGGACGGCGAGCTGCTCGCCAACCACTTCGAGCACGTCGACGTGGAGGCCGCGGCGCCCATCCAGGCGCTGCTCGGTCCGCTGGCCGAGGCCATCGTGGTCGACGACGTGCACACGGCCGCCCGGCGGCTCGCCTCGGCCCCGGACCGCCCCGACACCGTCTGGCTCGTCGACCGCGAGCTGCCCGTCGCCCTCGACGAGCAGGGCCTCCCGCCCGGTGAGCTGCTCGGGGACAGCGCGCTGGTGGCCGAGCGCGGCGCGTGGCGCCTCAGCCGCGTCCCGGTGCACCCCACCATCGGTCTGGCCGCCCGCCAGCGCCGCATCGAAGACCTCCACCAGGAGCTCGACGCCACCGACAAGCGGCTGCAGGACCTCAACGCCGAGCACCGACGCCTGGACGACGCCCTGCGCGACGTCGAGCGCCTCCTGGCCGACACCGACCTGCTCGAGCGCGACGACCCCGCCGAAGACCTCGACGCCGCCCGCGCCGCCGCCCGCGACGCCGGCATCCTGCGCCAGCGCCACCTCGACGAGGCCCACGACGCCCGGCTGGCCGCCGAGCACGCCCGCAAGCGACGCACCGCGCTGGCGCGCCTGCTCCAGCACGCCCACCTCCTCGACGCTGCCGACGCCGCCGTGGAGGCCGACACCCTGGCCGCGCGGCTGGTCCGCGCCCGCGACGCTGAGACCACCCTGGGCGACGCCCGCAAGGACCGCGAGCTCGTCGAATCGCACCTCGACGTCCTGCGCCTGCCCCCGCCCGAGCCCGAGGACATCAACGCCCTCGCCAACCGCCGCAGGAAGATCGACGCCGAGCGCGACGGGCTCGCCGCCCCCCTCCGCGCCCTGCGCTACGTGCAGGACCACCGCGACGCCCTCGCCTGGTCCGACGCCGCCGACGTGCTCGCCCACCAGACCGAGCTCGCCCCCGCCCTCAAGGAGCAGCTCGCCCTGGCCAACCGCGCCCACGACGACGTCGAGCAGCGCCTCGACGCCTCCGTCGCCCACCTCCAGACCCTCACCGACGCCTGCCAGCAGGCCGAGCTCCAGATCCTCGCCATCGACGAGGCCCTCGGCCGTGAGCGCCTCGAGCTCGTCGAGCTCGACGTCGAGGACCCCTCCGAGGAGGCCCTTCGGGCCGCCGAGGTCCATCTGCGCGACCTCGAGGCTCGCCGCGACGCCGCCGCCCGCGACGAGTGGAGCCTGGCCACCGAGGCCGTGCGCGCCGAGGGCCGGATGCAGGCCGCCGAGCGCGACGCCGAGGAGCTCCGGGCGCGCGAGGCCCGCGACCGCGCCGGCTTCGAGCCCGTCCTGACCCTCTGGCAGCGGCTCCAGGCCGAGGCGCGCCAGCACACCGTGCTCGCCGCCGCGCTCCACGCCAACCACGACGTCGCGCTATCGAACCTCGGCAGCGACGAGCTCCGAGCGTTGGCTGAGCAGCACATCGCGGTCCTCGTCGAGCGCGTCGAGCAGGCCCGGGACCCCGAACTGGCCCAGCTCCTGCGCGCGGGCCAGGAGACCCTGCGCCAGCCCGTCGGCGCCGAGCTGGCCGACCTCGAGCGGTGGCACTTCACCGCCCTGGAGCTCTGGCTCAAGGTCCGCGCCTGGCTCCGCCGCCGCGTCCCCCCCCAGATCGCCGAGGTCGACGACCCGCTGCACGCGCTGGCCGAGCTGCGCGAGCACCTCGCCCGCCTCGAGGACGAGCTCGACCACCAGGAGCGGCAGCTCCGCGGTCAGGCCTCCGACGTGGCGGCCAACATCGACACCCGCGTGCGCCGCGCGCGCCAGCAGATCCGTCGGCTCAACGGCGATCTGGGGGAGGTGCGGTTCGGCTCCATCCGGGGCGTCCGCATCCGCGTCGGCATCGTCGAGCGCATGGAGCAGGTGCTGCGGGCGCTGCGGCACGACGACGCCCAGCTCCTTTTGTTCCAGTCGGAGGCCCCCTTCGAGGACGCCATCGACGAGCTGTTCCGGCGCTACGGCGGCGGCCAGACCGGCGGCCACCGCCTGCTGGACTACCGCGAGTACCTCGACCTGCGCGTCGAGGTGCAGCGCCGCGGCGGTGACGACTGGGAGCTCGCCAACCCCACGCGCCTGTCCACCGGGGAGGCCATCGGGGTCGGCGCCGCCGTGATGATGGTGGTCTTGACCGCCTGGGAGCGGGACGCTCGGCTGTTCCGCCGCGACCGCTCCTCCGGCACCCTGCGGATGCTCTTCCTCGACGAGGCCACCCGGCTGAGCCAGGACAACCTCGGCATCCTCTTCGACCTGTGCGAGAACCTCGAGCTCCAGCTCATCATCGCCGCCCCCGAGGTCGCCCGCGCCGAGGGCAACACCGCCTATCGGCTCGTCCGCCGGGTGGACGCCAGCGGCGCCGAGGAGGTGCTCGTCACCGGCCGTCGGACGGTCGGGCGAGGGGGCTTCGGGCCGGCGCTGGAGGCGCCGCCGGTGAGCGAGGGAGCGCTTCTGGAGTAGGGGGGCCCTTCCAGGCGTGCAGCGACGCGAAGTTGTGCTAAAACCTCCTGACGCATCGGGATGGTCGATGGACGCACCTCCCCCCAACCGCTGGATCGCACCATGGCCGGAAGCAGCCTCCTCGCCCTGATCGACGACATCGCCACGCTCCTCGACGACGTCGCGGTCATGACCAAGGTCGCCACCCAGAAGACCGCGGGCGTGCTCGGTGACGACCTGGCGCTTAACGCGCAGCAGGTCACCGGCGTCAACGCGGCCCGTGAGATCCCGGTGGTGCTGGCGGTCGCCAAGGGCTCGTTGATCAACAAGGCCATCCTGGTCCCTTTGGCCCTGCTGATCAGCGCGTTCATCCCCTGGGCCATCGCTCCGCTCCTGATGGTCGGCGGCGCGTTCCTCTGCTACGAAGGCTTCGAGAAGGTGTTTCACAAGCTGTTCCACGCCAAAGGCGAGGCGCAGGACGAGGAGGCCGAGTACCAGCAGCGCCTCGAGGCCCTCGGCGATCCGGCGCAGGACATGGTGGCCTTCGAGAAGGCCAAGATCAAAGGGGCCATCCGGACGGACTTCATCCTCTCGGCCGAGATCGTCGTCATCGCCCTCGGCACCTTCGAGGAGGCGACGATCGTCAACCAGATCATCGCGCTGACCATCATCGCGGTGGTGATGACCGTCGGGGTCTACGGGATCGTGGGCGGCATCGTGAAGCTCGACGACCTCGGGCTCTACCTGAGCAAGAAGCAGGGCGCGCTGGCGACGATCGGCGGCCTCATCCTCAAGGGCGCCCCGTGGCTGATGAAGGGGCTGGCGCTGGTCGGCACCGTCGCGATGTTCCTCGTCGGTGGCGGCATCCTCGCCCACGGCCTCCCCGGCGGCGAGCACTTCATCCACGAGCTCGCCGAGCAGGCTGGCCCGGTGGGCTTCCTCGTGTCGAACGGCATCAACGCGCTGGTGGGCATCGTCGCCGGCGGCGTCGTGATGGCCGCGGTGACGGGCATCACGAAGGTCGTCAAGGCGGTTCGCAAGCCGGCGTAGCCGGTTGGCTACGCCGCGGCGGCGTGGTCGTGTGCGTCGTCGCCCCGGCCGTAGTCCGCCTCGCTGCACCCGGCGCCCTGCACCCCCACCGCGCAGTCCACTGCGTCCTGTATCTCGAAGAAGAAGTGGTTGGCCCCGATCCGGCCGTAGAGCCCCGAGCGCTTCATCACCTCCCGCACGGGCCCCTTGACGCCAGCGAACAAGAGCCGGATCTTCCGGGCCTCAAAGTCCGTCAACAGCTCGTGCAGCGCCGCGTCCGCCGAGGCGTCGAGCTGGTTGATCGAGCCCGCGTCCACGATGATGGTGCACACCGGCTCGGCGGCCTCGGCCACCAGGGTCTGCAGCCGCTCCTTGAGGAAGGAGACGTTGCCGAAGTAGAACTGGGCGTCCATCCGGACGATCAGCACCCCGCGCCAGGTTCGGGCCTCGGGGAAGTGCTTGAGGTTGCGGAACGCCTGCGTGCCGGGTACCCGCCCCAGCACGGCGAAGTGCGGCCGCGTCGAGCGGATCACGAACCAGAGCAGCGACGCTCCCACACCCACCGCGAGCCCCGGCTCGATGCCCAGCGAGAGCGTCGCGGCGAACGTGAGCACCAGCAGCGCGAGGTCGCTGCGCTTGACGCGCCACAGGTGCGCGACCTGCTGGACGTCGATCAGGCCGAACACCGCCGTCATGATGATCGCCGCCAGCACGGCCTGCGGCAGGAAGTGAAAGAGCGGCGTGAAGAAGAGCAACCCGAGGGCCACCACGACCGCGGTGAGTAGCCCCGCCAGCGGCGTCCGCGCGCCCGCCTGGGCGTTGACGGCCGTGCGTCCAAAGCCGCCCGTGACCGGGAAGATCCTGAAGAAGCTCCCGACGAGGTTGGCCGCGCCCATCGCGATCAGCTCCTGATCGGCGTCCACCTCGACCTTGTCCTGCCGCGCGAAGGCCTTGGCCACCGAGATGGACTGCACGAAGCCCACGAGCGCGATCGTCAGGGCCGTGGGCAGCAGGTCGCCCATCACGCCCGGGTCCAGCATCGGAATCGACGGGCTCGGCAAGCCCGCGGGCACGTCGCCCACGATCTGGACCCCCATCGCGTCCAGGCCGAACCCCCACACCGCCAACGTCGACAGCACGACCACGGTGAGCGCGCCCGGGAACATCGGCTTCCACTTCTTGAGCGCCATCAGGGCGGCGATGCTGCTCACCCCGATCGCCAGCGTCGTCCAATGCACCTCCCCGAGGCGTTGGGATGCCTCGATCACGACGTCGTGCACCGCGTGGCTACTCTCCAGCTTGATCCCCATCAGGTGCTTGACCTGGCTGAAGCCGATGATCAGCGCGGTCGCCGAGTTGAAGCCGCTCAACACGGGCTGCGAGAGGAAGTTCGTGATGTAGCCCAGCCGGAGGACGCCCATGGCCAGCTGGACCACGCCGACCAGCAGCGCCAGCGAGATGGCCAGCTGCAGGTAGCGCTCGGTGCCCCCCTGCGCGAGCGCCCCAACGCCCGACGCGACCAGCAGCGACACCGTCGCGACGGGTCCCATGGCGGTGTGCCGGCTCGTCCCCAGCAGCGCGTACACCACCAGCGGCACGATCGAGGCGTAGAGGCCGATGATCGGCGGCAACCCGGCCAGCATCGCGTACGCCATCGCCTGCGGGATCAGCATGATGGCTGTGGTCAGGCCCGCTGCCGCGTCACCACGGAGGTCGCCCGGCTTGTACGTCGCGATCCAGTGTATCGATGGGATGAAGCGGCTTAGGGCGCGCATGGGGCCTCAAGAGCAGCTCGTCGGTCAATGCGGGGAAGCGTCGTGGAAGTGAGGCGCCCGACCTGTGCGCCTCGCCGCGTGCCCGCGCCGCCGTGCGTGTCGGCCAGCGAAAGTGCACGGAGCGGGCCACCGCCGCGCGTGCCGTGTTCGTGGAGAGCGCTCCGGCTGGCCCCGCACCGGGCAGCGGACGCCTGCGCATCATGCCAGCAGTCAGCGATGGCGTCGCGCCGAGCCGAGCGGGCCGCCCGGAACAGCCGCCGTTGTTGCACTTTGTGCGACATGTGTTGCGACATTTCGAGCTGCACCTCGACTCTGTCCACCGACGCGCTCCCCCGCCGTGAGCCCCCTCGCAGCGACTCGTCGCGGTGAGGTGAAACGTTCGGGCATCATCGAACACCAGTGCACATTACGGCACCGGGGGTGACGCCTGCGGCGCCCCCGAGCTGGCACAGTCTCTGCGGAGCGGACGCGCTTCGCGCGGCGGGGAGCTGCCCCGTCCGACCCTGGAGCGCCGTCAGTCGCTGCGGCCCCTGCTGCGACTGACGACGCTCCATCAGCCTGAACAGGAGCACCCATGCAGCTGGATCCTTCGACGTTCATCGCCCCCATCATCGGCGGCCTCATCATCGGCGCTGTCTCCGTCGCGATGCTGCTCTTCAACGGTCGCGTGACCGGCATCAGCAGCATCCTCAGCGGTGTCCTTGTGCCCAGGAGCGCGCAGTTCACCTGGAAGACCCTGTTCGTGGTGGGCATGCTCCTCGGCGGCGTTGCGCTGCTGTTCGCCGCCCCGGACGCCTTCCCCACCGGCCTCCCTCGCTCCCTGCCGATGACCGCCGTCTCGGGCTTGCTCGTGGGCTTCGGGACCCGGCTTGGGGGCGGATGCACCAGCGGACACGGCGTCTGCGGCATCGGCCGCTTCTCCGGGCGGTCGATTGTCGCTACACTGACCTTCATCCTCACCGGCGCCATCACGGTCTTCTTCGTGCGCGTCCTGGGAAGCTGAGCCATGCAGCAGCACAAGATGCAGAACATCGTCGCTCTCGTCTCGGGTTTCCTCTTCGCCGTCGGCCTCGGGATCAGCGGCATGACCGACCCACAGAAGGTCATCAGCTTCCTCGATGTGTTCGGGGACTGGGACCCCTCGCTCGCCTTCGTCATGGGCGCGGCCGTCGTCGTGTACGGTATCGGCTTCGGGCTCGTCACCGCGCGCAACGCCCCGGTGTTCGCCCGGGAGTTCGAGCTGCCCTCCCTCAACGACCTCACCTCCCGGCTGCTCATCGGCTCGGCGATGTTTGGCGTGGGCTGGGGGCTCGGCGGCTTCTGCCCCGGTCCGGGCCTCGCGGCCGTCGCATCCCTCCTGCCCGGCGCGCTCGTGTTCGTCCTGACGATGGTCGGCGGTATGGTCCTGTTCAACCTCTATGAGCAGGCCACCTCCAAGGCCACCTCGGAGCCTGCCTCGGAGCCCGCCTCCACCCCCCCAAACCAGACCACCGCTGGATCAGGTACGCCATGATCACCGCCATCGACAACGACGCCCAGGCCGAGTGCCTGCGCCCTTCGGACGGGCCGCCCGAGCTGACCTTCGTCCTGTTCATCGACCCCGGTGAGCCGATGTGCGACAAGGCCATCGACAAGCTCCGCGCCATGACCTGGCGCGGTGACCTGCGCATCGCCGTTGTCGATGTGCACCGTGCGCCGCAGACCGCGCGGTGGTTCGGCGTGCACACCGGTCCCGCCCTGGCCGCCGTCTATGATGCGGCCCTGCTCGCCATCGAGCACGAGTGCAGCGAAGAGGCCTTCGCGCGCCTCATCGCCGCGGCGCGCGAACAGATGGACTTGATGGACTGGGTCTGAGTTGTTGTTTTGAAACAGTGGGTTACGGTGCGTGTCAGACCGCGATCCGGTGCTCGCGCAGCTTGCGCCACAGCGTCGAGCGGCTCATGTTGAGCAGCTCCGCCGCGTTTCCCTTGTGACCGCCGCACTTCTTGAGCGCCTCCAACAGGCGCTCCCGCTCCAGATCGCGCTCCGTCATCGTCGAGCGATCGGTGTTCGGGATCGCCTCCCCCCTCAGCTCCGGCGTCAGCTCCTCATGGCCCAGCACCGTGCCCTCGCCGATCGCGAACGCGTACTCGACGAAGTTGCGCAGCTCACGCACGTTGCCCGGCCAGCTGTAGGCCTTGAGCGCGTCCATGACCTGGGGCTCCACCTCGTCGATGATGCGGAGGCCGTGCTGATTGAACTCGTCGAGGAAGTGCCAGGTCAGCGCCTCCACGTCGCCTTCGCGGTCGGCCAGCCGGGGAAGGAACAGGGGCACCACCCGCACGCGGTACATCAGGTCCTCGCGGAAGCGCTTGTGCTCCACCTCCTCCCGGAGCGACTTGTTCGTCGCCGACAACACCCGCACGTCGACGTGCTTGGCCTCCGTGCCACCCACGGGCACGAACGTCCGCTCCTGCAGCACACGCAGCAGCCGCGCCTGGATGTCCATGGGCAGCTCGCCGATCTCGTCGAGGAAGATGGTGCCGCCGTCGGCCAGCGCGAACAGGCCCTTGCGATCCTTGATCGCGCCCGTGAACGCGCCGCGCACGTGGCCGAACAGCTCGCTGGCGAGCAGCTCCGGTGTCAGCGTCGCGCAGTTGATCGCCTTGAACGCCTGGCCGGCGCGGCCAGACAGGTCGTGGACCATCCGCGCCACGAGCTCCTTGCCCGTGCCCGTATCACCGCGGATCAGGACCGTGGAGTCGGTCCGCGCGACCCGCTTGACCCGCTCGAAGAAGGCGAGCATCTGCGGGGACACCGTGACGATGCCATGAAACGTGGTCGCCCGGTTCGGTGGGCGCTTGAGGTTGCGTCGAGCCATCGTGTCAGTTGGGGGCCCAGTGGTTTTCGCGCATGCTGTGCTGAACGCACGATGACACCCCGCAGCGGCGTTGGCAAGCGCCTTGCGCTCTGAGGGCTCCGTTGGGTATGGTGGGGGCCTGTGGTCTGAAGCACAGGTCCTGTCCGGACTCCTCACCTTCCGTCGTCCAGGCCGATGTCGAACTCACACCCAAGCCAACCGCTCGCCTCACGCGTCGTCCCGAGCCTCGCTCGCGTCCTCGTCACGTGTGGGCTGCTGCTCGTCGTCGCCGCCACCACGGGATGCGAGGAGGAGCTGCTGCCCCAGGAGCCCCGCGGCGCCTACCTCCTGTTCCGCCAGGCCATCTTCCAGGGCGACGCCGATCAGGTCTGGGCCTACCTCGACAAGGACACCAAGGATCTCTTCGACCAACGCTACGGGACCCTCCTGGCGATGTCCGACCAGATCGTCCAGTTCCTCCCCTCGGTCGACCAGAAGCTCGCCCGGCAGCAGACCGGCGTCGTCATGCTCGGTGACCAGGGCATCCACTCGGGGCAGGAACTCTTCAATGCCGTCTTCAAGCCCAAGGCCGTGGAGATCACCCCCGAGATCGAGGTCGGCACCGAGGTCAGCGAGGTCGAGGTCAACGAGGCCGAGTCCGAGGCCGTCGTCGTCACCTACGCTGGCACGGTCTACCGGCTCGTCGTCGAGGAAGACGGGATCTGGCGCATCAGCAACTGGCGCGAACTCGTCGCGACTCGCACCGCCTGGGTCGATGGCAACCAGACCGCCCTCGAGCAGACCGTCTCCGATCTCATCAACGAAGAGAAGGAAGGCGTCGACAAGATCATCAAGTTCATACTCGCCGAGGAAGAAAAGCGCGCCGCACGGAACAAGTAGTCCCCGCGCTCCTCGCCCGATTCACCGCCGCTGACCCTTCGCGTGAGCTCGCCCTGCGACGAGCTCGGGAACCACGATACCGCCATGAGTGACCAGCCGCCCGATGGCGCCTCCACCGCCGGGGCGCCACCGCCGCCCCCGCTCGCCACGCACCGCACGCCCATCACCATCGGGCAGAAGGTCGGGGGCCGATACCTCGCCCGCGCCATCCTCGGCGTCGGTGGCATGGGCGTGGTCTACCACGCCGTCGAGGAGGAGATCGAGCGCGACGTCGCGCTGAAGTTCATCCTCGTCGACCCCCACATGACCCCCGAGGAGCGCGAGGCTTATTACGCGCGCTTCCGAAAGGAGGCGCAGGCGCTCGGCTCCCTGCCGCCACACCCGAACCGCGTGGTGCTCTACCAGTTTGGCTACGACGCCGACGCCGACCTGCACTTCATGGCGATGGAGCTCGTCCGCGGCGCCCAGCTGTCGGAGGTCATGCAGAAGCGGTCGCTGTCCATCGAGCAGGTGGTCGACTACACCCGCCAGATGGCGATGGCGCTGGAGGACGTGCACGCCAGCGGCCTCGTCCACCGCGATCTGAAGCCCGAGAACCTCATCGTGACCCGCTCGCTGCTCGGCGACGAGCAGCTCAAGCTCATCGACTTCGGCATCGCGCGCGCGCCGGTGCGCATGGCCGACGTGGTCGACGAGGACGAGGACCGCGAGCTGCACGGGACGGTCATGTACATGGCCCCCGAGCTCCTCGTGGACGGCGTGCAGGACGCTCGGACGGATATCTACGCCATCGGCGTCATCCTGTTCGAGCTGGTCTGCGGGGTGGGGCCGTTCGCGCACCTGCTGTCGCCCGAGGAGCACGAGGACGTGATGGGGCTGGTGCGGCACCACGTCCAGTCCGAGCCTGGTCCGATGAAGCCGTGCGTGGGTATCGGCGAGGTGCCGGAGGCGTTCGGGAGGATCATCCTGCGGTGTCTGGCCAAGGAGCCGGACGATCGCTTCGCCAACGCCAGTGAGCTGCTCGCTGCCCTTGACGCCATGCGTCGACACGCGCCGTCCGGCGCCCGCGAGGAGGACGATCGCCGCGCCGAGGCCGACCTCTCCCGTCTGGCGGACATCCGCGTCCTGCCCGAGGAGGGCGCCGGTCCGCCCATCAGCACGACGGCCATCTCCGGCCCCATGGGCTGGGTCGCCGCCGCGGACGTCGCGGGCGACACGCGCATCTGGGATTTCCGCACGGGCGACGAGATCTGGACCATCCCTGCCCCCGAGGAGCCCGGTCTGAGCCAGGCCGTGCGCACCCGCCTGTCCTGGTCCGCCGACGGTCGCCTGCTCGCGCTCGGCGACCGCATGGGCCGTCTCTGGTTGTGCGACGTCGAGCTGCGCACCAAGGAGATCATCCCCCTGGCGGATGGCGCGCCGCGCGGCATCACCTTCGACCGCTCGCTCGGCCTGATGGTCGTGAGCACGTCAGCCGCCACGATCGAGGTCTGGGACCTGCCCAACCGCAAGCTCCTGACCCGCATCACCCCGGAGCTGGCCGGCCGCCGCGCCCGCCCGGGCGACATCCGCTGCATCGGCCTCAGCCCTCACCGCCAGTACCTCGTGGCGGGCTTCGTCGACGGCTCGCTCTACCTGTGGAACTTCCTCGACAAGGCCCGGTCCGGGGCGCTGCAGGGGCCGCCCCCGGTGCCTGGCTCCTACCCCGTCCCCGACGTGGAGACGCCCGCGGCGGTCGCCTACCTGGGCGTCTCGCCGGACGGCCGTCGCATCGGGGTCATCCGGGATGGCGGCTTCGCCGAGGTCTGGGACGCCAACCCGCGCACGCTCATCAACCGCATCGCGCTGCAGGAGGAGGAGTCGCCCTGCCGGCTGGTCTTCGGGCCGGACAGCAACCAGCTGCTGATCGCGTACAACTCCGGCGCCATCGTCATCCTCGACGCCAACGAGGGCGCTGAGCTCGACGCCCTGCGCATCCCCCGCGGCACGGCCGTCAACATCGGCTACGGCAAGGACGAGGTGCCGCTGGCCTCGATCGCGCGGGGCTCCACGGTGCAGGTGTGGGATCTGCTCCGCCGTGGCCGCGTCCAGACGGTCGGCCCGTTCCGCTCGCCGCTGCTCGACGTCACCGTCGCGCCGTTCGGCGACACCATCCTGACGCTGGCCTCGGGCGGCTTCATCGATCGCTGGGATCTGCTCACGGGCCGGCACCTGGGCCGCCTGCACACGGCGGTGCCCACCGCCCGCTCCATCAACAAGGCCCCGGAGCAGGGCCGCCTGCTGCTGTGCGGCAGCCGCGACGGCCTCGTCGCCTTCGAGGGCATCGACGTCAACGGCCTCGGGCCGATCCACCGGGTGCCCCTGCCGATCCCGCCGCCGCCCGAGGGCCGCCGCGTCCGCAGCTACTCGATCAGCCGCGACCAGCGCTTCGTCGCGCTCGGCTACGCCGACGGCGCCGTGGACGTCTTTGCCTACCACGAGGAGAGCGAGCCCCTGTCCCTCGGCGCCGGCATGCCCCCCGTCACCGCCACGGCCTTCTCACCCGACAACCGCTTCCTCGCCGTGGCCCACGCCGACGGCCAGCTCCAGCTCTGGGATCTCGCGGCGACGGCCATCGCCTGGAAGGAGACCAGCGGCCGGATGCCCATCCACTTCCTGGCCTACACGCCCTCTGGGCGCCTCCTGTCGGTCCCGCGCGGGCCGACCATCGAGGTCTGGAACATGGAGAGCCGCCGCCGCGTCGCCCGCATGACCGGCCACGAGGCCCCCATCCGCACGATGGTCCACGGCCTCGAAGGCCGCCTCCTGCTGACCGCCTCCGACGACGGCACCGCCCGCCTCTGGGACGTCGCCGGCCTGCGCGCGCTGCGCGTGATGCGCCACCCCTGCCCCGTCACGGCGGCTACGCTTGGGCCCGACCTCCGGCTGCTGCTCACCACCGCAGGCCCCTACCTGTCGGTCTGGCGCGTCTCGGACGCCGAGCTGCTCGCCCGCTTCGTCTACCTCGGCGCCGACCGGCACGGCGAGGTCGTCCAGCCGCGCTGGGTGGCGTGGTCGCCGTTGGGGCACTACACCGCCAGCCGGCGGGAGATGGACGACCTGTTGTTCCTGCATCCGGGCACGCAGCTGCCGCTGTCCGAGGCCGAGCGGGCCCCGCTGTTCGATCCGAGGGCGGTGGCGGCGAGGTTGGTGTTGGATCGGTGAGGGGGTGGCTGTGCGCACGATGCGGCAGCTCCCCTTGCAGCTCCCCCGCCGCCGGGCGATTACAACGGCCTACGTCCGTTCTCGCGACTATTACACCGCCGTGAGTCCCAGTCCGTCCCGCGATGCAGGGCCCCCTGCGGCTATTGCAGTTCGTTCGTCTGGTGCGCGTTGACCCCGCGACGCAGGGCCTCCTGCGGCTCTTGCAGTTCGCTCGCACGGCTCCCATCCCTGCGGGTCGGACTGGGACTCAGGCTCGGTTGCATGCCTTCGGCCTACGGCCGCTCTCGCACGCCCTGCCATGCAGGGCGCCCTGGTTCAGCGCGATCCGTAGCGAAGCGCGTTCGCGGGGCCAGGTTGGGCGAGCCTGCGAGAGCACGCGCGACGCACGAGGTGGACCTGGGCGTTCCGCGGCTCGGGTGGTGTGTTGACAGGGCGCGAGCGCGGAGTCGGTTCCTGGTGCGGAGCGGAGGCGATGGCCGAGGATGCCGTCGTGAGGCAGCGCCTGAGCCGAAATCAGCCGGGGCGGGTCGGGGCTGCGTTCAGGGCGCTGTCTGCACCGTCGCCAGCCACGCCACGATATCTTCGGGGCTCAGCAGCACGATCTTGTCAGTGAGTGACTCGAGGGTGTCGCTGGCGACGTGCGCGGCGAGCGCGGCGCGTTGAGGATCGGTCAGAGGGTGGCCGAGGCGAAGCTGAAGCACGCGGCTCAACACCTCCACCGACGCTTCGCGTCGGCCTTCGGTCTTGCCGAGCTTCTTGCCGAGCTTCTTGCCGAGCTTCTTGCCGAGCTTCTTGCCGAGCTTCTTGCTCTCGGCGTGGAGATTCTCGAGGAACGCATCAGCGACGCTGTTGATCCGTTCGAGGTCGTCCTGCTCGGACTCGTCGAGCTCGTTGGGCTTCTGTTGCTGGAGCATGATGCGTCTCCGGATGAGGGTTTCTTTGAGGGGCCTGGCCCAGTCGTCGTGGATGGCGGCGAGCTCATCGAGGGCGCGCTGGAGGGTGCCTCCGTGGGCGAGGAGGCGGTGGATGAGGGTGGCGGGGACTTCCGCGAGTTGACTGAGCACGATGATGTGGGACTGGGTGTGCTCGGGGAGCGAGCGGAAGCCGGGAGCCCAGCGTTGAGTATCGGTCCGGGCTCGCCAGCCTGCAAGGGCGGACTCGGGTACGCCGGGGGTGAGGATCCACAGGTGAAGGTCGACGATCTGATCGTCGTTGTCGCGCAGGGCGCGCTCCTTGAACCCAGCCTTCACCACCACGTCCTTGATCCGGGCGGCGCCTGGCGTGGTGCTGAACACCTCGATCAGGCAAGGGGTCGCGCACTGCTTGCGCCACAGCGACAGCACCTCCAGCACGTCGCCTCGGCGGCGCTCCTGGGGGACGAACCAGAGGTCCGCCACCAGGGTGCCGCTCTCGATCTCGTGGGACGTCTCCACATGGCCGAAGCCACCGATCGCTTGCTGGATCAGGGCTTTGGCGAAGGGGTCGTGAGGTGGTCGGCTCGGAGATGCCATTCAGACTCCCGCTCAAAGGTTCAGCTATTCTCTCTAACTCGCCGTCTCGGGGGCGTCAAGGGCGTTGTGTCGGCGTGGGGCTCTATCGATGACGCCGGCAGCTCCCCGTGGCCCCCGATCACCACGGCCGGGTCACCTCCACCCGCCTCGGCCTCTCCCTGGGCATCCACCACAGCTCCTTCCACGACATCGAGGCCGACTGGCTGCGATGGTTCGATGGTGAGGGCAACCTGCTCCTCCATGGCTCCGAGCGGGCCGCCGAGGAGGCACGGCGCGCGGACGACGAGGCCCGGCGAGCGGACGAGGAGGCCCGGCGGGCGGACGACGAGGCGCAGCGAGCCGCCGAGCAGGCGCGCCAGGCCGCCGAACAGGCGCAGCGGGCGGACGACATGGCGGCGCTTGTCGCACGCTACGAGGCCCGCTTCGGCCGCCTCGACGGCGCCCTGGAGTAGCTTCGGTCGTCTGGCTGGAGATGTCTTGTGTGTTCATGGCCGACGTCGGTGCAGGGCGCGCACCGGGAGCTCCGGCTCCCGCTCTTGGCCGACCGTCGAGCTTCGAGACCGCGCCGGACGCCTCGGGAACACCCCGTGGATGCCTCGGAATGGCTGTGGAGGTCTCGGGAACCTCTGAAGGCGGGTTCGGGACGCCCCGGGACAGCTCCGGGACGCCCCGGGACGCCTCCGGGACGCCTTGGGACGCCTTCGGGACGCCCTCCAGGGGGAGACGGAGCGTTCCAGGAGGTCGTCGCAAGCTTCCCCAGGGGGGGCCGGGGCGCTCCGACGAGGCGACGAAGGCTCCCGGCAGCTCGACCGCACGTTCCCGAGGGGCCGAAGTCCTCCCGAGGGGGCGTCGAGCCCTTCCGAGGGGGCGTCGAGCCCTTCCGAGGGACGGCCAGGGGCTCCCAGGGGGGGCGGCGGCGTTCCGGGGTTCGGGTGGTGTGTGGACACGGCGCGAGCGCGGCGGGTGTCTGGCCGCAATTCAAGACATCAATGACTACAACGTGTTGCTGCACGGCTGAGACCGTCCCGGAGGAGCGTGCGCGTTGATACCTGCCCTCGCCACCACGTCGCGGGCAGCGAGAACTCACGGCCCTCAACCGGTGGTTCTCGACCCCCGACCTCAGGGTTCGTTGGGAAACAAGTTGGCTATTTGTGACGGTGCTTTTCCGCCCAGCCTGCGTCGCTTCGACCTCGACGTGGCGGTGCCACGCCTTCGGTCTCGCTCCTTGTCTGAGCGAAGAATCCCTCGTCACAGATGGACCACTTATCTCTAAACGGACCCTTATGGATAGAGGTCAGCTGGTCGGCCTGGTGGTAGACGCGCACCTCCCGAACGGGTATCCTGAGCCACGGCTTATCCGCGAGCATCCCACCTGGTCGAGAGGTCTCCATGCGCAACCTTCGCCACCCCCTGTCCATCGTCTTCCTGAACCTGCTCTCTCTTATGCTCGTCGCGGGCTGCGGCGAGGGGGGCTCGGAGGGGCCAACGACCGGGGTGGGATGCCGGCTCAACAGCGACTGCGCGGCCGGGTCGTGGTGCAGCGAGGGGGCGTGCGTGGAGTTGGAGTGTGAAGGCGCCGGTTGCCCCTGCCAGAGCGATGCCGAGTGCCCGTTTGGCCTGACCTGTGAGCCAGGCACGGCGACCTGCCTCGCCCCCGAGTGCAGCTCCGACAGCTCCTGCGCGCTCGGCGAGGTCTGTATGGCCGGCCAGTGCGTGACGGACGTCGAGGCCGACCGCGACCGCGACGGGGTGCCGGACGCCGTCGATGTCTGCCCGCAGCTCGCCGACACCGACCAGAAGGACACCGACGGAGATGGCGAGGGCGACGCTTGCGACCCGGACGACGACGGCGACCTCATCGGCGATCTGGTCGACAACTGCCCTCTCGTCCCTGACCCCGGCCAATACGACCACGACGGCGATGGTGTGGGCAACGCCTGCGACCCCGACTGGCACGGCACCGAGCTGTCGGGCCAGCTCTTCACCCACGACCTCCCCGATCCCGACTACAGCGGCGCGGAGCTCGTCCTCGACGGCGTCGCTGAACCGGTACACCCCTCCCGAGACGGCCGCTTCGTCTTCGTGGGGGTGGACAATTCCAGCGGCCTGGTCGGCCTCACCGTGCGATGGGCCGGCTTCGTGACTCTGCAGCGGGTCTTCGCCGTCCCGGTCGGCGTCGGTGCGCACGACCTCGGCGAGCTCGAGGTGCGGGCAGAGGCCAGGGACGCCCAGAGCGCCGTGACGATGCGCGGACACATCACGCTGGCCGGGCAGGAGCGACACGACGGCGTCCTGGTGAGGGCGCGGCTGAGCGGCCGCGTGGTCACCTCGATCGTCAGCAGCGTAGACGGCGAGTTCGAGCTTCAGGCCGGCCGGGCGGACTACACGCTGAGCTTCGAGAAGGCGAACTTCGTGCCCCGCACCGTGGAGGTGGTGTGGAGCGCGAGTCAGGAGCGCTTCGAGGTGGACGGCCAGGCGCTGTCCGAGGCCGTGCTGACGCTGAGCGCCGAGCCAGCGGTGGGTGTGGTCGAGGTCGAGGTGGAGCTGACCCCCGAGTGGCTGCCGCCGCGCGAGCGGTTCGTGCAGGTGAACATCGTCGGGCAGGGCGTGGCCCAGAGCCGGCCCCAGGTCTCGGCGGGGCAGACCGAGCGCCTCGGCCAGCTCCCCTACGGCACGTTTGTGGTGCAGGCCCTTCGCGAGGGCTTCGCCTCTGAGCCTCAGGTCGTCACCGTCACCGTCGACGCCCCTGTTCAGGTCGTCACGCTGCGGGTGGACCTGCTGGATCTGGCGACCGCCAATCTCGACCTCACCGGTCTCCTCCTTGCACGCGCCCACTTCGCCGAGCTCGCCGCCAACGACGTCAACCTCGTCAACGCCCACCTCGCGCGCATCACGCTGGCCGACGGCGCTGACCTGTCCGGCCTCGACCTCGACCTGACCGGCGCCGACCTCAGCAACGCCGACCTCAGCGGCGCCACGCTCGACGGCCTCGTCCTGTCCGGCGCCAACCTCTTCGGCGCCAACCTGGCGGAGGTCTCCCTGCGCTGCGCCCACCTCACCGGCGCCAACCTCTTTGGGGCCAACCTGCCGGGTGTTCTGCTGGACGGCGCGGAGCTGCAACAGGCAAACATCTCCAGCGCCAACCTCCAGGGCGCCTCCCTGCGCTACGCTGCCCAGGCCCCCTGCCAGGGACCTCCGAGCTTCGACGCTGGCACACGCTTCAACCAGGCCGACCTGTCCGGCGCGACCTTCGGCGTGGAGGCCAGCGCGCTCGACGGCGCCCCCGCGCACGACGACCCGAGCCTGGCTCAGCAAGCGGCAGACCTTCGCGGCGTGAGCTTCGCCGGCGCGATCATGGACGGCACCAGCCTCGTGGGCGCCGACCTGACCGGCTCGGACCTGAGCCTGACCCGGCTGTCCAACACCATCCTCGTGCGGGCGCGGCTGCAGCGGGCCTCTCTGGTGGGCTCCGTGCTCCTGGACAGCGACCTGACAGGCGCCGACCTGCGCGACGCCAACGGCCTGAGCGCCATCTTTGGCAGAGGGCTCCTGAACGACCCGAACGACCCGAACGATCTCCTCGGCAAGGGCACGGTGCTGACCGACGTCGACTTCAGCGGCGCGCAGCTGCAGCAGGCGGTCTTCGTGGGGGTGGCAAGCTACTGCGGCGCCTCCTTCGACAACGCCAACCTTGGTGGCGCATCGCTGGCGGCCGAGCACCTGGGCTGTCAGCAGCTCGTGGATGGCGCCTGTGTGCCGGTGCTCATAGACGGCGTGGCGGTCGTCTGTCCCTCATTCGTCGGGGCGCAGATGCAGGGCGCCAACCTGGTGCAGGCCCACATGGAGGGGATCGACTTCACCGACGCCCAGCTGGACAACGCCGCGATGTTCGAGGCCAACCTCACTTGCACCGACCTCACCAACACCCACCTTCGCGCCGCCCAGCTCACCCGCGCCCAGCTCACCCACGCCACCCTGCACGGGACCGACCTGACGCTGGCCGATCTCTCTGGCGTGGACTTCTCCCACCAGACCCTCGACGGCGTCATCCTCGAAGACACCAACCTCCTCGTCGCCGCGAGCTGGCAAGGCACCACGTTCACCGGCTCGACCACGTGCCCCAACGGCGATTCGGTCACCGTGGCGAGCAACGGCGGCACGCCCGAGCTCCCGGGCACCTGCTACCACCCCGTCGTCACCGGTAACCTCATCATCACCACGCAGCTTCAGGCCGACCGATGGCGGCACATCTCCGGCATCACGGGGAGCGTGGTCGTCAGCGCGCCGCAGCCCGTGGAGCTCGACTTCTACGCGCTCGAGTTCATCGGAGGAGACCTTGAGGTCACCGCCACGGGCCTGGAGCGGTTTGGAGACATGCCGAGGCTGAGCAACGTCGGCGGGACCGTCCGCTTCGCCAACAACGCCAGCCTGACCTCCATCGGCCAGCTCGGCTCCCCCGCCACTGGCCAGGACGCGAGCAGCCCCCTGCAGATTGGCGTCAACCTCCAGATCACCGATAACAACGCCCTGACCAGCATCGACGGCCTGAGCAGCCTCACCTCCGTCGCGGGAAACCTGACCAACTCTTCCAACCCCGCCCTGACGAACGTCGACGGCCTGAGCAGCCTCACCGCCGTCGGAGGATACCTGCACATCACTTCCAACCCCGCCCTGACGAACGTCGACGGCCTGAGCAGCCTCACCTCCATCCCGGGAAACCTGAGCATCTCTTCCAACCCCGCCCTGTCCAACGTCAACGGCCTGAGCAGCCTCACCTCCGTCGGAGGATACCTGAACATCTCTTTCAACCCCGCCCTGACGAACGTCGACGGCCTGAGCAGCCTCACCTCCA